>Ga0208106_1000083_pt1 | contig 38522 bp, 38 predicted proteins | sample CryBogCBE25Jul08_FD_184577 | JGI IMG/M metagenome (GOLD analysis project Ga0208106, IMG submission 184577) | Freshwater microbial communities from Crystal Bog, Wisconsin, USA - CBE25Jul08 (SPAdes) | ecosystem: Environmental > Aquatic > Freshwater > Lake | place: Crystal Bog, Wisconsin, USA...
GTCTTACTAATTTTGCTGCATTGGCTTTATTTATTCCTACTGGTCATATTCATTGGAAAATTGCTCTTGGAATGATGTTTTTCAATATTGTGGGTGGATTGGTGGGAAGCGCCTTTGCACTTAAACATGGTAGCCACATGATTCGTAGGTTTTTTATCGTGGTAGTTATAGCCCTCATTATCAAAACTGCAAATGATTCTTATCATTTGTTTGATTTCATAAGATAATATAGCCTTATTGTTTCACGTGAAACAAATTCTAAGCTAAATAATAAATGATAGATTTCAAGAAAAAATTTGATGTAATAGTGATTGGTGGCGGTCACGCTGGCTGTGAGGCGGCGTTGGCAAGTGCTCGAATGGGATGCGACACTTTATTGTTAACTCATAATATTGAAACTTTAGGTACTATGAGCTGCAATCCATCCATTGGTGGAATTGGAAAAGGGCATCTTGTTAAAGAGATTGATGCAATGGGTGGCGCCATGGCTGAAATTACTGATATTGCGGGGATACAGTTTAGGATTTTAAATTCTAGTAAGGGTCCTGCAGTACGTGCGACCCGTGCTCAAGCGGATCGAGCTTTGTATAAGTCGGCTATGCGCTCAAAGCTAGAAAATCAAAAGAATTTAACTCTCTTTCAATCTGCAGTTGATGACTTGATTTTGAGTGGTGAAAAGGTTTCAGGGGCTATAACGCAGTTGGGCCTGAGGTTTTATGCCCCAACAGTAGTATTAACTGCAGGTACTTTTTTAAATGGAAAAATCCATGTGGGATTAGAAAACCACTCCGGAGGAAGAGCGGGTGACCCTGCTGCAATTCGTCTTTCAGACAGGTTGAAAGAGTTAAATCTTCCACAGGGAAGATTAAAAACGGGAACTCCTCCAAGGATTGATGGAAGAACCATTGATTTTTCTAAAACATTTGAGCAACCAGGGGATCTTGATCCTTTGCCTGTTTTTTCTTTTTTAGGTAGGCCTGAACAACACCCGAAACAATTGTCATGTTGGGTTACTTACACAAATGAGGAAACACACGAAATAATTCGTGGAGGTTTGGATCGTTCCCCTATGTATACGGGTGTAATAGAGGGGGTTGGTCCCAGGTATTGCCCATCCATTGAGGATAAAATACATCGTTTTGCAACCAAATCAAGCCATCAAATTTTTTTGGAGCCAGAGGGTCTTTCTACAAATGAGTTTTACCCTAATGGGATTTCAACGAGTTTGCCATTTGATGTTCAAATGAATTTAGTTCATAGTATTCCGGGCTTAGAAAACGCACACATTCTAAGACCAGGATATGCGATTGAGTATGATTACTTTGATCCGAGATCTTTAACTCAAGGATTAGAGTCAAAGCAAATCAAAGGTTTATTTTTTGCTGGTCAAATTAATGGAACAACTGGCTATGAAGAGGCGGCTGCTCAGGGCATGTTGGCTGGCATTAATGCTGGGTTAAGGGTAAAAGATAAAAGTCCTTGGAATCCTTTGCGAAGTGAGGCTTATTTAGGGGTTTTGGTCGATGACTTAACAACTAAAGGAGTTCAAGAGCCTTATAGAATGTTTACGAGCCGTGCAGAATATCGTTTAAGTTTGCGGGAAGATAATGCCGATATTCGTTTAACAGAGCTTGGTCGTTCAATGGGCTTGGTAGATGATATACGGTGGGATTTTTTCTGTAGAAAACAAGAGGCTGTTTCACGTGAAACATCTAGACTATCGTCTACTTGGGTGTCTCCCAAAAACCTAGAAGAAAAAGATAGTATTGAGGTGTTTGGGCAGGCATTAACACATGAATATAGCTTGGCAGAGCTATTAAAAAGGCCTCAAGTCACTTATAAAAACTTAGTAAACGTACTCGATGGTAGGTGGGGAAACCAATTTGAGGAGTTTGATTTGCCTATGCAAAATCAAATTAACGAACAAGTTGAGATAGGAATTAAATATCAAGGATATATTGATCGACAAGCATTGGAGATTGAGCGCCATTCTTATTATGAAAAGTTAGAAATTCCAACTAAATTGGACTATAAGGATGTGAGTGGTTTGTCAAATGAGGTTCGTCAAAAATTAACAGCGTTTCGTCCACAAACGCTGGGTCAAGCAGCGCGCATTTCTGGCATAACGCCAGCTGCTATATCTATATTGTTAATTCATTTGAAAAAAGGTGCAGGAAGAAAAGCTTCCGTAATATGAGTTTTAACAGACCTTTATTTGAAGAGAAGGTTCAAGCTGGCTTAAAAGCTCTTGGCATAGAGTTCAACAACTCACAGGTTGAGCTTCTATCTTTGTTTTCACTAGAGTTTTTCAAGTGGAACGGTATTCATAATTTGAGTGCAATTAATGACGAGGCGGAATATTTAAGCGCACATATTATGGACTCTTTAGCGGTTATCCCTCCAATTCTAAAAACAGTTCAATTGGGACATTTACCAGAAGGTGCAAAAGTTGCTGATTTGGGTGTTGGTGGTGGTTTTCCAGGTATGGTGTTAGCTATATTTTTACCTGAGTTTTCTTTTTCATTGATTGATGCAGTCAAAAAGAAAACAGCTTTTTTAACTCATGTTGCTGGTCGTTTAAGGTTAAAAAATGTTGCAGTATTTGATCAAAGAATAGAACATTTTGCCAAAGCTTATCCCTTTTCTTTTGATGCCACAATTTCAAGAGCATTTACAGAGTTGAGTGCATTTGTAAATTATTCAAGGCCTTTGGTACGCGAAAATGGAATTATGTTTGCAATGAAGTCTCAAAAAATATCCGAGGAAATGGATGCTTTAGCAGATACAGACAAAGTTCTATTTTTAGAAGAGTTAAAAATACCTTATTTAGATGCTTATAGATGTATTTTAGCCATACAATCCATGAGAAAATTTAGCATATAAAGAGGAGTTGTTGAAATGGCAAAAATATTTTGTATTGCTAATCAAAAAGGTGGGGTTGGTAAAACCACTACTGCAATCAATTTAGCAGCAGGTTTAGCAGCATTAGAGAAGCGTGTTTTATTGGTTGATCTTGATCCGCAGGGAAATGCAACCATGGGCTCTGGTATTGATAAGCATCAATTAGAAAGCTCGGTTTATCAGGTGTTGATTGGCCATAACACCCTACTAAATTCAAAATATCATTCAGAATCAGGTGGTTATGACGTTGTTCCCGCCAATAGAAATTTGGCTGGAGCAGAAATTGAATTAGTTGATTTTGAAAACAGAGAGTCATTATTGCGTGACGCGTTGAAAAGTGTTGCCGATAGTTATGATTTTATTTTGATTGATTGTCCACCTGCGCTCTCCTTATTAACATTAAATGGCTTGTGTGCAGCTAATGGCGTGATTGTTCCAATGCAATGTGAGTATTTTGCGTTAGAGGGTCTATCAGACTTGGTAAATAGTATTAAACAAGTACATTCAAAATTAAACCCTGATTTAAAAATAATTGGATTATTAAGGGTTATGTATGATCCAAGGACGGCATTGCAGCAACAGGTTTCACAACAATTAATTGAACACTTTGGCGACAAAGTTTTTAACACAATTATTCCAAGAAATATTCGGTTAGCTGAGGCTCCATCCTATGGTGTGCCAGGCGTTGTATATGATAAATCTTCAAGAGGTTCCAAGGCATATATTGAGTTTGGCGCTGAAATGATTGAAAGAGTAAAGAGTATTTAAGATGATGAAAAAAAAGGGTCTTGGTAGGGGGTTAGAGGCGTTGCTTGGTGAGTCTATAGATTTAAGTGGGCAGGCCAGTAAAAATAGTACTTCAACGGAATTGAAGTTATCCCAATTACAAAGAGGCAAATACCAGCCTCGTAATATCATGCTTGAAAGCGATTTAGAAGAGCTAGCGCAGAGCATTAGAGCACAGGGCATTATGCAGCCTTTATTAGTGCGAAATATAGGCCAAGACCGTTATGAAATCATTGCAGGAGAAAGAAGATTTCGTGCAGCGGGGATAGTTGGTCTAGAGACGGTTCCAGTGCTTATTAAAAATGTTGATGATCAAACCGCCGCAGCAATGGCCTTGATTGAAAACATGCAGCGTGAGGACCTGAACCCCCTTGAGGAGGCAGAGGGATTGGCTCGCTTGATATCGGATTTTGGGTTTACACATGAACAAGCTGCTCAAGTGGTTGGAAAATCAAGAAGTGCTGTAACAAACTTATTAAGACTGACACAGCTGAGCAAGTCTGTGCAATCCCTTTTAATATCAAAAGAAATTGACATGGGACATGCCAGAGCTCTTTTACCAATCTCTCCAGCAATGCAAATTGGTTTAGCGCAAAGAATAGCTGCACAAGGATTGTCTGTAAGGGAAGCTGAAAAATTAGCCAATGGGATTTTGAATGCAAGCAAAAAAAATGATGGATCTAATGGCAATAAGTTAAAAACTAAAATCAAAAATGATCCTGATTTAAAAAGGCTAGAGACACAAATAGCAGACTCTATAGGATTATTTGTAGAAATCAAATCCAAAGCAAAAGGTGGAGAAATAAAAATAAAATTCTCAAAAACCGATGAGTTAAGTAATTTATTGAAAAAATTAAATATAGAAGATTTGTAAAGAATATTTTCAATGAATTATCAAAAATATGATGATGAAGTCGATGAGCTTGAGTATTTGCAACTTTCAAAAGAACAAGCACAAGCCTTGTTTACCAATAATGAATTGACTCCACGGGTATCTAACCCATGGCAAATTGTTAAGTTTCAGTGTCTTTTAACAATTGCGTTTACAATAGTAAGCGCAATTTATAGTTTGTTTTTTGATAGGTTTGATTCCTTGTATTCAGTAGTGTTGGGTGGGCTTTTAGGGGTAATCCCTAGCACTGTGTTTATAATACGTGTCAAGATTTACAAATATGGTTCAGATTCACGAAAGTTTTTAAGTTCGTTAGTGTATGCAGAAGTCATAAAAATTACATTAACTGTAACTATAATTCTGATGGTTGTGAGTCTCTATCCAAATTTAAATTGGTTGTGTTTTTTAGGGATGTACTTAATTACTTTGCAGTCGTATTGGCTAATTGGTTTTGTAAAGATTAAAAATTAATAGTTACTAAGGTTATTGGAAAACATAGATGTCATCAGAAGCCTCAAAAGAAGTATTACAACCAACAGAATATATCATTGAGCATTTAACGAATTTAACTTCAAGTGGACATGCTCAAACACAAATTGTTGATTTTAGTATTATCAATTTAGATACCGTTTTTTGGTCACTAGCAATGGGCTTACTTGCCGTTGGCTTTTTAGTCTTGGCTGCAAGAAAAGCAAGCTCAGGTGTACCAGGAAGATTCCAAGCATTGGTGGAAATGATTGTTGAGTTAGTAGAGACTCAGTCAAAAAATATTGTTCATGGAGATAGAACTTATATTGCTCCTTTGGCGCTATTTGTATTTTGCTGGATTGTATTTATGAATACATTAGACCTAATTCCTATTGATTGGGTTAATGGTTTGAATGGTATTTTGAGTGTTTTCCACATTCATATTCCACACCACAAGATTGTTCCAACGACTGATTTAAACGGAACAATGGGTATGTCGCTCTCAGTGCTACTTATTATTCTTTATTACAGTATAAAAATTAAAGGCGTTGGTGGTTTTGCACACGAGTTAATATCAGCACCTTTCGGAGCAAAATGGTATTTGGCTCCTTTCAACTTGTTATTAAATTTGATTGAGTATGTTGCCAAGACTGTTTCTTTAGGAATGCGACTTTTCGGAAATATGTATGCTGGCGAATTGATATTCATGTTGATTGCTCTCCTTGGAAGTATTTGGACCTTTAGTGTTGATCCTAGTCTTCTTGGTCTTGTTGGGCATGTTATCGCAGGTGCGGCATGGGCTATTTTCCACATTTTGGTTATTTTGTTACAAGCTTTTATCTTTATGATGTTGACCTTGGTATACATTGGTCAAGCTCATAGCCATCATTAATTTTTTTTATTTTTTTTATTTAACTAGGAGTCAGTAATGCTAAATCAGTTCATCGGAAATATTCAAGGTTTGACAGCGGTCGGAATCGGCATCATTATCGGCCTCGGCGCTATCGGTGCTTGCTTGGGTATTGGTTTAATGGGTGGAAAATATATTGAAGCTTGTGCGCGTCAACCAGAGTTAATGGAACCCCTTCAAACTAAAATGTTCTTGTTGGCTGGTTTGATTGATGCGGCTTTCTTGATTGGTGTTGGTATTGCTATGTTATTTGCATTCGCAAACCCATTGTTATCAAAATTAGCAGCTTAATAAGTATTACTTGTATTTACGCTACTGATTTCAGTAGCATTGTTAAATTGAACCGAAAGGAAAAGCCGTGAATCTGAACGCGACCCTATTCGCGCAAATGGTTGTTTTTTTCATCCTTTGGTGGGTGGTATCTAAGTTTGTTTGGCCACCACTAATTAAGGCATTGGATGAAAGAGCAGCTAAAATTGCTGATGGTTTAGCCGCTGCTGAAAAGGGCAAAACCGATTTGGAATTAGCAACTAAGCGAGCTGATCAAGCTTTATCTGAAGCAAGAAACGAAGGTGCACAACGTATTGCTGAAGCTGAAAAACGTGCACAGTTGAGTGCTGACGAGATTAAACAAAATGCACAGGCTGAGGCGGCAAGAATCATTGCTCAAGCTAAAGCAGACGCTGATCAGCAAATAATCCGCGCGAGAGATGAATTACGCTCTCAAGTAGCTGATTTAGCTGTTAAGGGTGCAGAGCAAATTTTGCGTAAAGAAATTAATCCTGCCGCTCATGCTGAATTATTAGATCGTTTGAAAGCTGAGTTATAAGATGGCTGATTTAGCAACGATAGCTCGCCCTTATGCGGAAGCTTTAGCTTCGACAGCCTCTAAAGATGAGATTGCTAAATGGTCTGAGCATTTAGATGTTTTAGCACAGATGGCAACTCATTCTGAGTTGTCTTCTCTTGCAAATAATCCAAATGTTACGCAAGGCCAAATGGCTGATATTTTGTTATCTGGTCTTAAGGGCGATTTGTCTCCAGCATTTAAAAACTTTATTAATCTTTTGACTGTCAACCATCGAATTGCTGCGTTGCCAGAAATTGCTAAACAATTTGAAGAGATCAAAAACTCACTAGAGGGATCAGCAGAGATCTTGATTACAAGTGCTTTTCCTATGGCTGAGGATGATATTAAAAATTTAATTTCATCAATTTCAAAACGATTTGGTAATAAGAGTTTAAAACCAACAGTAACTATTGACCCGGACTTAATTGGTGGAGTTAAGGTTCAAGTTGGCGATGAAGTTTTAGATTCATCTGTAAAGTCGAGGTTAGAGGCGATGCGCGCCACTTTACTTTCATAAGCAAAACAATGTTATACAACGAAATTAAAAGACCCTAGGAGTTATAAATGCAACTTAACCCATCTGAGATCAGCGAGTTGATCAAAAGTAGAATTAGCAGCGTTGGTGTAGACGCTGAAATTCGCAATCAAGGTACTGTTATTTCAGTGACCGACGGTATTTGCCGTGTACATGGCTTATCCGGTGTTATGCAAGGTGAAATGTTAGAGTTTCCAAATAATACTTTTGGTTTAGCGCTTAACTTAGAGCGTGACTCTGTTGGCGCTGTTATTTTAGGTGCTTACGAGCACATTTCTGAGGGTGATCCAGTTAAGTGCACTGGAAGAATTCTTGAGGTTCCAGTTGGCCCAGAATTATTAGGTCGTGTTGTTAATACATTAGGTCAGCCAATCGACGGTAAAGGCCCAATTAACGCTAAATCTACAGATATTATTGAAAAAGTTGCTCCAGGCGTTATTGCACGTCAATCTGTTAGCCAACCATTACAGACAGGTTTAAAGTCTATTGACTCAATGGTTCCAATTGGTCGTGGACAGCGTGAGTTGATTATTGGTGACAGACAAACTGGTAAAACGGCTGTAGCTGTTGATGCGATCATTAACCAAAAAGGCAAAGGCGTATATTGCGTCTATGTAGCGATTGGACAAAAAGCTTCAACAATTAGTAACGTGGTTCGTAAGTTAGAAGAGCATGGTGCATTGGCTTATACAATAGTTGTTGCTGCTTCAGCTTCTGACTCTGCAGCGATGCAGTACTTATCAGCTTATGCTGGTTGCACAATGGGCGAATATTTCAGAGACCGTGGTGAAGATGCGTTGATTGTTTATGATGATTTAACTAAGCAAGCTATTGCTTATCGCCAAGTATCTTTATTGTTACGTAGACCTCCAGGCCGTGAAGCTTACCCTGGTGATGTGTTCTATCTCCACTCACGTTTATTAGAGCGTGCTGCTCGCGTTAACGCTGAGTATGTAGAGAAGTTTACTAAAGGTGAGGTTAAGGGTAAAACAGGTTCATTAACAGCGTTACCTGTTATTGAAACTCAAGCTGGTGACGTATCTGCATTCGTTCCAACAAACGTTATTTCTATTACTGATGGCCAGATTTTCTTAGAAACAGACTTATTTAACGCTGGTGTAAGACCTGCTATTAATGCTGGTATCTCAGTATCAAGGGTTGGTGGAGCTGCTCAAACTAAAGTTGTTAAAAAACTTTCTGGCGGTATTAGAACAGACTTAGCCCAGTACCGTGAATTAGCAGCATTCTCACAATTTGCTTCAGATTTGGATGATGCAACTCGTAAGCAGTTGGATCGCGGCAAAAGAGTTACTGAACTGTTAAAGCAGTCTCAATACAACCCTCAACAAGTTTGGCAGTTATCTGCTTCCTTGTTTGCAGCTAATAATGGCTTTTTAGACAATGTTGAAGTTAAAGATATTTTGCCTTTTGAAAAGGGCATGATGGACCATCTTAAAGCAAAATATTCTGATTTAATTGGTCGAATCGAAGACACTAAAGAATTGTCTAAGGAAGATGAAGTTGCTTTGAAAGAAGCAATTGAAGACTTTAAACGTTCAGCTTCTTTCTAATACAAAGTAGCGAGGGAGAGCCGCGTGGCTGGAACAAAAGAGATACGAAATAAAATCAAAAGCGTACAAAATACGCGAAAGATTACTAAAGCGATGGAAATGGTGGCCGCATCTAAGATGCGTCGTGCACAAGAACGTATGCGTGCATCAAGGCCTTTTTCTGAAAAAATCAGAAAAGTAGCGGCTAACTTTACCAAAGCTAACCCAGAGTATCGTCCAACGTTTTTGGTAGAAAGAGAAGTTAAAAATGTTGGCGTGATCTTAGTCACAACTGACAAGGGTCTATGTGGTGGTCTTAATACAAACATTTTGAGAATGTTAACTAACAGTATGAAAGTTTGGCATGAAGATAAAAAAGATATCTTATGCACTGCAATCGGTACTAAGGGCTTTCAATTTTTAAACAGAATTAAAGCTAAGTTAATTTCTCACTCTATTCATTTGGGCGATAAACCGTTGTTAGACGATTTAATTGGAACAATAAAAGTTCAATTAGATGCGTTTGAAAACGGCGAGGTAGATGAGGTTTATTTATGCTACAACCGTTTTATCAACACAATGAAACAAGAGCCTGTGATTGAGAAGATATTGCCTCTTCAATCAGACAAACTTCAGCTTTCAGAAACGGAAGCCTCAAGTTATGGTTGGGACTATATATACGAACCAGATGCTCAAACAGTTTTAGATGATTTGCTCATTAAATATATTGAGGCGTTAATTTATCAAGCCGTAGCTGAAAATATGGCTTCAGAGCAATCTGCCAGAATGGTTGCGATGAAAGCTGCTTCTGATAATGCTAAGAATCTTATTGCTGAATTGCAACTTGACTATAACAAAACTCGTCAAGCAGCAATTACAAAAGAGTTATCTGAAATTGTTAGTGGTGCGGCAGCGGTTTAATTTAAAGAATTGTAAATATTGATTTGATTGGAGAAATGCGATGAGTAACGGAAATATCGTTCAATGTATTGGAGCTGTTGTGGATATTCAGTTCCCGCGCGATAGTATGCCTAAAGTTTATGAAGCTTTAGTTCTAGAAGAAAGCAGCGAAGCATCTTTTGCTGAACAAGGACTTACCTTTGAAGTTCAACAACAATTAGGTGATGGCGTAGTAAGAACTATTGCATTAGGATCTAGTGACGGATTGCGTCGTGGTATGAGTGTACGTGGAACAGGAGCACCAATTTCTGTACCTGTTGGCCCTGCTACTCTTGGTCGTATTATGGACGTTTTAGGAAGGCCGATTGATGAGGCTGGTCCAATTGCAACTGAAGAAAGAAGATCTATTCACCAAGCAGCACCAAAATTTGATGAACTATCTCCTTCCGTTGATTTGTTAGAAACAGGTATTAAGGTTATTGACCTAGTTTGCCCGTTTGCAAAAGGTGGTAAGGTTGGTCTCTTCGGTGGTGCTGGTGTGGGTAAGACAGTTAACATGATGGAGTTAATTAACAACATCGCTAAGCAACACTCAGGTTTATCAGTTTTTGCCGGAGTGGGTGAAAGAACTCGTGAAGGTAATGACTTTTATCATGAGATGAAAGACTCAAACGTTCTTGATAAAGTTGCCATGGTTTTTGGACAGATGAACGAGCCTCCTGGTAACCGTTTACGTGTTGCTTTAACTGGATTGTCAATGGCTGAGCGTTTCCGTGATGAAGGTAGAGACATTCTATTCTTCGTAGACAATATCTATCGTTATACACTCGCTGGTACTGAGGTTTCAGCTTTGTTAGGTCGTATGCCTTCAGCTGTGGGATATCAGCCTACACTCGCTGATGAAATGGGTCGTTTACAAGAGCGTATTACCTCTACAAAAACTGGTTCTATTACATCTATTCAAGCGGTATACGTACCTGCCGATGACTTAACAGATCCTTCACCTGCAACTACTTTCCAGCACTTGGACTCAACAGTTGTTCTTTCTCGTGATATCGCGGCTTTAGGTATTTATCCTGCTGTTGATCCTTTAGACTCTACTAGCCGTCAATTAGACCCGTTAGTTGTTGGATCTGAGCACTATGCTGTTGCTCGTGGTGTTCAAACAACCTTACAGCGCTATAAAGAATTACGTGACATTATTGCTATTTTGGGTATGGATGAACTCTCTCCAGAAGATAAATTATCAGTTGCTCGTGCACGTAAAATTCAGCGTTTCTTATCTCAACCGTTCCACGTTGCTGAAGTTTTCACTGGCTCACCAGGTAAGTATGTAACTCTAAAAGAAACTATCCGTGGATTTAAGATGATTGTTGATGGTGAGTTAGATCACTTACCAGAGCAGGCATTCTACATGGTTGGTACGATTGATGAAGCAATCGAAAAAGCTAAGAAGCTCTAATTTATAAAGGTTTTATACATTATGGCAACCATACATGTTGATGTTGTAAGTGCAGAAAGTTCAATTTACTCCGGAGAGGCCAAGTTTGTTTCTTTACCTGGCGAATCTGGAGAATTAGGTGTTTTGCCAGGTCATACACCGTTAATTACACGCATACGTCCAGGCTCATTGTCTATTGAAAAGCCTGATGGTCAAACTGAATTTGTATTTGTTGCTGGTGGGATTTTAGAAATTCAGCCAAATTCAGTTACTGTTTTGGCGGATACAGCGATTCGTGGTGCAGATTTAGATGAAGCAAAAGCAAATGAAGCCAAGCGCAGAGCTGAAGATTTAATGGCAACTCGTTCAAGTGATATTGAATTTGCTCATGCTCAATCTGAGTTTGCTCTAGCTGCTGCACAATTAGCAGCAATTGCAAGATTTAGAAGAAAAAAATAATCGATAAGCTAAATGTCAGGAAACTTATACCCTGAGTTAATTAATGATAAGTTTCTTAGAGCTTGTCGTTTTGAAAAGCTCGACTCTACCCCGCTTTGGTTAATGCGCCAAGCTGGCAGATATTTACCTGAGTATAATCAAACACGTGCAAAAGCAGGAAGTTTCTTGCAACTTGCTAAAAATCCTAATTTATCATCTGAGGTGACTTTACAGCCAATTGATAGATATGGGCTTGATGCTGCAATTTTATTTTCAGATATTCTAACGATTCCAGATGCTATGGGATTGGGTTTAAGTTTTGAGCAGGGTGAGGGGCCAAGGTTTTCTAATCCCTTAAGAACTGAGAATGATGTCAATAACTTGCAATTAGCGGATATGGATCAATTACGCTATGTTTTTGATGCAGTGAGTCAGATTAGAAAAGACTTAATGCAAGATGGTAAACAACGCGTACCGCTAATTGGTTTTTCCGGTAGTCCTTGGACCTTAGCGTGTTACATGATAGATGGTTCTGGCTCAAAAGATTTCGAGCATACCAAAACAATGTTGTACAAGCGTCCAGATTTAGTCAAAAAAGTTTTAGATATCAACACTAAATCTGTAGCAGAATATCTAAGACTTCAAATACAGGCGGGATCACAAGCAGTTATGTTATTCGATACTTGGGGAGGGCTTTTATCAGAGTCTGACTATTACGAATATTCACTTGCTCACATGAAAGAAGTCATTAATATTCTTCGTCAAGATCCCGATATTAGTAATAACATTCCGATTTTGTTGTTTAGCAAAGGGGGCGCTATTTGGTTAAATGAAATGGCAAATTCTGGCGCTAATGTTTTGGGCTTGGATTGGACAGTCTCGATAGCTAAGGCAAGGCAAACTCTCGGAGATAAGAAAATCACCCTACAGGGAAATATCGATCCGTTAATTTTACTTGGTGATCAAAAGATCATTAACCATAAGGTTGAGCAATTATTCAAAGAGTTAGCACTTACTAAGTCTATTGAAGACGATTTATCGCCTTTAGATGGACATATTTTTAATCTTGGTCATGGGATTTCACAATTTACGCCTCCAGAGAACGTTTCCTGTCTTATTGACGCAGTTAGAACCTACTCTAAAAAATATAGATAGTATTTACTAAAGAGTAATTTATAAATAAGTTATTCACAGGCTTGATAAGAAAAATAAATAACAAGACCTTGTGAATGATAGAGAATTTAAAATCTAGATAAAATTAATAAGTAATTGATTTTAAATAAAAAATACTTAAATGCTAAAATTAAGAGCTTTATATACTGACTTAAAAGATATAAAAAGATATTAAAAATTCACAAACAATCCACAGACTTATCCACAGGGTAGAAACCCTATTAGTAGAATAATTTACTAAGAGTAATATATAAAGATCATGAAAATAAATGGTGAGATGTAATTTTAATGCGTATAGTACAAATTGCGATTGATGTTCCACTATTTAAAGCATTTGATTATCTCTGGGACGATGAACATCTAAAATCTATCCCTATTAGAGGAAGTATTGTTAAAGTTGAATTTGGTAAAAAAATAACATCAGGTATTGTCTTACAAGAAATAGTAATTGAATCATACTCAACTGATCAACAAGAAAAACTTAAAAGGGTAATATCAGTCGCTCCTAACATTCAAATTACATCTGAAATACTTCAATTATCTCAATTTGTTTCTAAATATTATTTAAAGCCTATTGGTGAGGTGTTGTTTACTACGATTCCTCCAGATTGGAAAAAACCAGAAAAATGGGAATTAATAACTAAACACAGAAATAAGAAAATTAAAGAAAAAGAACAAAGGGATATACAAGAAAAAGTTTGGAATCTAAATGAAGAACAAATAAAAAATATCAATTACTTAACAAATTTATCAACTTTAAATAAATTTGAATTAATACTATTAAAAGGAATAACCGGAAGTGGAAAAACTGCTGTTTATTTAACTTGGTTAAAAGAAATACTAAAAGATGAAAAAGCCCAGTGTTTGATATTAGTGCCAGAGATTAATTTAACGCCTCAACTAGAAGGAGTTGTGAAACAAATATTTATAAACGAAGAAGTGACTGTCGTTCATAGCAATATTAGCGCGGCACAAAGAAACCGAGCTTGGGCAAACATTTTAGAAGGAAAATCGAGAGTTATATTGGGCACTAGACTAAGTATTTTTGCACCAATCAAAAATTTAAAAGCAATTGTAGTGGATGAGGAACATGACCCTTCATATAAGCAACAAGATGGAATTAGATATAACGCAAGAGACATTGCTATATATCGAGGTCTAGAACAAAAAATTCCGATCTTACTAACTTCAGCAACACCATCAAGTGAGACATGGAATAAAGTAAAGCAAAATAAAATAACTTTATTGGAGCTCTCTAAAAAAGCTAAAGAAGGAGCAAGTATTGCTAAGGTTAACTTAATCGATCTTGCTAAAGAAAAAAAACTAAAAAAAATAGATGAGTACGGAATTTCAGAAAAGCTTCACACAGCAATAGATAAAACTTGGAAAAATAAAAAACAAACCCTTATTTATATTAACAGAAGAGGATATGCTCCCATTCTCTACTGTAAGGGGTGTGCTTGGAAATCAAATTGCAATAGATGTAGTGCGTGGATGGTTGTGCATAAAAACATTAAAAATGTAGTGCAAAAAGTACTGCAATGCCATCATTGTGGTTTGACCATGAAAGCCCCAAATGCTTGTCCGACTTGTGGAAATCAAGATTTAGATACCATAGGAATGGGAACTCAAAAAATAGAAGAGTATTTAGAAGAAAAATACCCTCAAATAAAAATTATTAGAGTAGATAGTGATGTAGCGAAATCAAAAAATACGGCTGAGGAACTTTTTGAGGAAATACACACTGGTGTACCAGCAATTATTATCGGGACACAGATGATTACAAAAGGGCATGATTTTCAAAATATTGAGACCATCATAGTACTTGATGTCGATAAAAGTTTATATTCTCAGGATTTTAGAGCTGTAGAAAAAATATTTTCTCAACTAGTTCAAGTAGCAGGAAGGGCTGGAAGAACAAAATCAATTGAGGTCCCAAACATATATATCCAAACAGAATTTACAGATCATCCAATGTTTAGTGCTTTAGAAAACGATAACTATGATCAATTTTTGACACACATAATAGAAGAAAGAAAACAGCTTAAATTACCACCATATACATATCAAGCGCTTATCGTTGCAGAATCAATTAGCGAACAGAAAAATCTAGATATATTAAAAGACTTAAAAGAGTATTTACAAAATCAAAAAAATACGCAAATAGATATAAGTGATCCTTACCCTAGAGTGTTGCAAAGACAATCTAATAAAGATAGGCATCAAATATTGATAGAAACTGTAGATAGAACAGAGTTACAAATAATATTAGAAAAAGCGCTGGACTATATAGAGACAAGTAAGAAAAATTCTCGGTCAATTAGATTAACAATTGACCGAGATCCAATTCAGTTTTAGGATGCATATTCTTCAATAGGAACACATGCACAAAAGAGATTACGATCTCCATGAACATTGTCTATTCTTCCTACTGGCGGCCAATATTTAGTTGTTTTCAGACGCTTAACGGGATAGGCAGCTTGATCACGTGAATAAGAGTGATTCCAATCTGTACTAAGCAAAGACTCTGCAGTATGAGGAGCATTTTTAAGTGGATTATCAACTTTATCAAATCTACCATCAATTACCATATCAATTTCTTCACGAATACAAATCATTGCTTCGATGAAGCGGTCCATTTCTGATTTAGATTCACTTTCAGTAGGTTCTATCATAAGCGTGCCAGGAACTGGAAAGCTCATCGTAGGTGCATGAAAACCAAAGTCCATGAGTCGTTTAGCAATATCTTCATTAGATATACCAGATATTTTTTGTAAAGGACGAATGTCAATAATGCATTCATGAGCAATAAGATTGCTATTACCTTTATACAAAATAGAGTAATACGAACTTAATTTCTTAGCAATGTAGTTTGCAGAAAGTATTGCGGATTCAGTTGCAAATTGAAGACCTTCGGAACCCATCATAGCCACATACATCCAAGATATAGGTAATATAGAGGCTGACCCAAATAAGGCAGCACTGATCCGTGGACTAGTATTTTGTGAACCAGAAATTCGTAGAGCAGTATATGAGAAGGGCATAAAAGGAGCTAAATGAGATTTAGCTGCGATTGGACCAACACCTGGCCCTCCGCCACCATGAGGGATACAAAATGTTTTGTGTAAGTTGAGATGACTAACATCACCACCAAAATGTCCAGGTGATGCCGTACCTACAAGAGCATTCATATTGGCACCATCTATATAAACTTGTCCACCATGGTGATGTACTAATTCACAAACATCTTTAACATGCGTTTCAAAAACGCCATGAGTAGATGGATAAGTAATCATCATTGCCGCTAAATATTGAGAGTGTTTTTCTGCTTTTAACTTAAGGTCTTCAAAGTCAATATTTCCATCTGAATCACAATTAACAACTACAACTTCCAGTCCTGCCATTTGAGCAGAGGCAGGATTAGTTCCATGTGCAGAAGATGGAATTAGGCATATATTACGATGTCCTTCACCACGTGAATCGTGATAGGCTTTGATTACTAAAAGACCAGCATACTCACCTTGAGACCCAGCATTAGGTTGTAAAGACACACAGTCATAGCCTGTTGCACCGCACATCATGTCTTCAACTTGGGCTATTAATTGTGCATATCCCTCCCATTGAGATTCAGGGGCGAAAGGATGGATTTGATTAAACTGAGGCCAACTAATAGGAATCATTTCGCTACTGGCATTTAATTTCATAGTACAGGAACCGAGAGGTATCATTGTTCTATCAAGGGCGAGATCTTTATCTGAAAGTCTTCTTAAGTATCTCAACATTTCATGTTCAGAGTGATAACGATTAAAAGTAGGGTGTGTTAAAAATTCAGTAGTTCTTAAAAGATCAGAAGGAATTTGATAAAGATTATTTTGAGAGATTAAGCTTAATTCTTTATCGGAAATTTTTATATTGAAAATCTTTAATAATTGAACGATATCTTTGTCAGAAGTACTCTCATCTAATGAAATTGCAATTTGATGATGATTTACAACTCTTAAATTAACTTGGGATGATATGCCCCGCTGAATGTATTCATCTGAATTGGATACCTCAATTAATAGAGTATCAAACCAACTTGAGTTAAGAACTTGAAAGTGATTTAACTTTAAACAATGTGCAAGTAATGATGTATAAAAATGAACTCTTTGGGCAATTTTAGTTAAACCTTTGGGGCCATGATAAACAGCATACATACTTGCAACAACAGCTAATAGGACTTGAGCTGTACATATATTAGAAGTTGCTTTCTCTCTACGAATATGTTGCTCTCTTGTTTGAAGAGCAAGGCGATAAGCAGAGTTACCATGAGTATCAACGCTAACACCTACAAGTCTTCCCGGCATATTACGTTTATATACATCCTTTGTTGCTAGAAAAGCAGCATGAGGACCACCAAAGCCAATTGGAACGCCAAAACGTTGAGAATTTCCAACCGCAATATCTGCATTAAAGCAACTTGGAGCCTCTAAAAGAGTTAACGCCAACAAATCAGTTGCTACTATAACGATACCTTGTTGAGAGTGTATATAGTCACTAATTTTTTGATAGGATGCCTTAGGTAATAGCTTTCCATCACCACCTGGGTATTGAATTAAACAACCAAAAACTTGGTGATTAAGAACTGATAAAGGCTCACCTACAATGATATTAATATTAAGTGGCTTTGCACGTGTTTTAATAACTTCAATCGTTTGAGGGAATACATCAGAAGCAATAAAAAATGATTTGGATTCTGAATCACAGGAACGTAATGCAAGAGTCATCGCCTCAGCTGCAGCTGTACCCTCATCTAACATAGAGGCATTAGCAATATCGAGGCCCGTAAGGTCAATAATCATTTGCTGAAAGTTGACTATTGCTTCTAGTCGACCTTGAGAAATTTCTGGTTGATAGGGTGTATAAGCCGTGTACCAAGAAGGATTTTCAAGAATATTTCGTTGAATGACCGTTGGGGTAATGGTGTTGTAATAACCTTGACCAATCCAACTTTTATATACTGAATTTTTATTAGCTATGTTTTGTAGTTTTGCTAAAGCATCACTCTCAGATAAAGGCTCAGAAAATTCACCTAAGGGTAAATGATTTTTTTCTCTAATAGATTCAGGAACAACAGTATCGATTAGTTGTTCTAAAGAATCAAACCCTAAAAATCGCAACATCGATTCTTGATTAACATCAGAGGAACCAATATGACGAGAAGAAAACTCTTGTTTTGTTTGTAATGCTTCTGGCAAAAAAGACAAAGTCATTATTATTCCCCGATGGAAGAACGGTAAGAAGAAGCATCAAGAAGATCATTTAATTCTTGAATAGCAGAGGGTTTAATTTTAAAAAACCAAGAATCATAAGGGGCTGAATTAATTAGTTCCGGTGAATTTGTTAATTCTTCATTAATGGAAACTATTTCACCACTTAATGGAGCATAAATATCACTAGCCGCTTTAACGGACTCAACAACTGCACAAGTCGATTTTGCTGATACAGATAGACCGAGCTTGGGAAGCTCAAGAAAAACAATATCGCCTAATGCGTCTTGAGCATGATGAGTGATGCCAACTGAATATGTTCCGTCATCATTGGCTAAGCACCACTCATGAGAGCTGGCATATTTTAAATTTTCAGGTACTGACATAATAATCTCCTAGATTAAATAAGAATTTGTCCCTTACGGACAAATTGTGGTTTAACAATTTTTGCGTCGATGAGCTGATTTCGAATATTGACTTGTACAACGGAATTTAATACTTGCCCAACGGGAAGTCTTGCCAAGCCAATAGACTTTTCCAGTGATGGGCTATAAGTGCCGGAGCAAATTTCTCCATTTCCAAGTGGAGTCACCACTTGTTGATGGCCTCGAATAATCCCTTTAGAGAGAAGCACTAATCCTAAAAAGTCCCATTGTTTCCCATTTTTAAGAAGAGCAGTTTTTCCAATAAAATCTCTTTCACTGTGAAGATCAACTGTCCAGCCTAAACCACTATCCAATGGAGATGTGGCGGAACTCATATCCTGACCATAAAGGTTGTAACCTGCTTCTATACGCAAAGTATCTCTAGCACCAAGTCCAGCAGGTAAGATATTGTGTGGTGATTGAGTTAGATAATTCCAAACAGCATTACCATTTTCCAAAGGAATACTAATTTCAAAACCATCTTCACCGGTATAACCAGTTCTGGCAAACATTAAATTACCAAAAGGCGAAGGTAAAAAACGAGCATGAAAATAAGAAATAGATTCCAGTTCTTTACTGATATTGGGAAAAGCGGTTTGTAAACTCTTTAATGCTTGTGGACCCTGAATGGCGAGTAAGACCTCTGGCCCATGGCATTCACCAAGACCGAGTCGTCGAGGAATAATTTCAATGCCAGGATAGTTTTTAGATTGCTCTAATATCCAAGTTAAATCATCTGCTGCAGTAGATGCATTAATGACCAAACGATATCGATCCTCCAGATGGTAAACGATGAGGTCGTCAATAATTCCACCTTCAGGATTAAGCATACAAGAGTAAAGACCACGATTGGGTGCTTTAATTTTGTCTACATTATTCGCTAACAGAAATTTCAAAAAATGCTCAGAGTTCGCTCCAAACAAATCAACCACCGCCATATGAGAAACATCGAAAATGCTAACGACATTTCTTGTGTGTATGTGCTCACTTATTTGAGAACCATAGTGAATGGGCATTTCCCAACCACCAAAGTCAATCATTTTTGCCCCAATATCAATATGGGACTGAAAAAAAATAGTACGCGCGGGCGTAGGAGCCATAGGATTCCTAATAGTGGCCCCCCTGTCCTTGATACCTGAGAGATTACACTTAAAAAGTGTTAGCCCCTTCGGTGGGCAATTCAATGCCGCTCTCCAGAGTGTTTATGTTGACAGTCCTTTTGCCTGAGCGTTTATGGGCATTGCGCCTTCGGCGGTGATATACACTCTCTCCTATCAACAATTAAAGTTTAACCTGAAAACACCATTTAAATCGATAAAATTAAAAATATTTGATTGAAATTTGATAGGTATATTATTTAAACATGGCACTTAAAATTCTGATTATTCCTGTTACTCTTTTTGAACAAAATTGTTCAATTTTGATATGTGATCAAACTCAAAAAGCAGCAATAGTAGATCCAGGTGGGGATCTTGAAAAAATCTATGCAGAAATCAAAAGACTAGGACTCTTTATAGAGTTTGTTTTGATTACACATGGGCATGTTGATCATTGCTCAGCGGCAAAAGAGTTAGCGCTTACTCTTAATAAAAGAATTATAGGACCGCATATTGATGACTTATTTTGGATAGAGCAATTAGAAGTTCAGGCCAAAAAGTTTAACTTTAGTCATACTGGACAAAGTTTTATTTCAGATCGATGGTTAAAAGATGGTGACCAAGTAGAGCTTGGAGAGGAAATACTCGAAGTGGTTCATTGTCCAGGCCATACCCCAGGGCATGTTGTGTTTATAGATAAAGCATCAAAGGTGGCTATCGTCGGAGACGTACTTTTTGCTGGATCAATCGGTCGGACAGATTTCCCTAGAGGAAATCACAGAGATTTAATAAGCTCTATAAAAAACAAGTTACTTCCGCTTGGAGATGATATTACATTTGTGCCAGGGCACGGCCCATTGTCGACATTCGGTCAGGAAAGAATGTCTAACCCCTATCTAATAGACTAGTAGTTAAGGCTTGTTATTCTTTTATAGCGCCAGTACGATGGGTGCGATTGTATAAGCAACTTGCACAAATCCAGCGTTGTTTGCGGTTACTTGTTGGTATCCAAGTACCGCCATCGAGACGCTTTTCTCTACTACATGAAGAGCAAAACTTAAGGGATTGACTTGTTGTTTCTGGTGTTGAAGAAGTGGTTGTTGTACTAGTAGTCATTATTTACAGCCTAAGCAACAAAACTCTATTTTAACCCAAAATGGAAAGTCGCCTCTTTATTGTGGACTTAAGACTACTTTAATAGATTCAGCCGTTTTATTTCCAGAATAATCAGTCCAAATTTTATTTTTGTAATCGTATAGTTTGCAAAGCTTTGCAGTGTCAAAATACCAAGCCCAAGAAAACTCTTGTTTGATGATTCGGCCAGGAAGAATCTCCTCAAGCTTATCTTGCGCATCGCACAAATTGTATAGAGGTACACCCATATCAACATGGTGCGCAGTATGCTCCATAATATGATGCATGAGAACACCAAAATGATATTTAAAAGTTAGATGAACCGTTGTAGAAACAAAAGGTTGAGCACGAAGCCACTCAGATTTGTTGTCATACCAGGAGACACTTGGATGGGTATGGTGAACATATACAACCCACCCAATCATTCCATTCCAAAATATAAATGGGATTAAAAAACTACAAATTAAAAGAGTTAATACAGATTGACTTGTAGCGAACGCAGCAAAAACAATAGTGGCTATCCACAAAAACCAAAATGCAGAGACTAGTAAGTTATCTTTAAGAAAAACTTTGCGTGTAGAAGGCATATTTTTCTTATTAGGAAAATACATCTTATTCCACCAAATTTCAATCATGTAATAAAGTGCTGGACCCCAACCGCTTCTATAAATTCGCTCGAGATTTTGACGCCAAACGGGCATAGACTGAAACTCTTCTAGACTTGGAGGTGCCCAAACAAAGTCAAAACCTTTTAAATTGGTTTGACCATGATGAACTACGTTGTGACCAACCTCCCAGAGGCTATAAGGAGTAAGAGACGGTAAAAAAGCAATACGACCAAGAATTTTATTTAATTCACGATGTGGCGTATAACTTTGATGACAAGCATCATGCCCAAGAATAAAAAGCCTTCCTATCCAAAAGCCTGCAACGTTACCTAGAACTATCTTAATAAATAAATTATCAATAAAAATAGTTCCAGCTATGAGGGCTAACCATATGAGAACATCAGCCACCAATAACAAAATAGCCTTTAATGTTTGTTTTTCAGCGAAAGGTTCAATCCATCCACGAATAACTTTTCTATTAGGAATTGGAAGACCTTCTGGAATAGGTTGTAAGTTTGTTGATGAAGTAGTCATATATGGTTACAAAGTTTGAATTCTATTATTTTATAGAGGTTTTAACAAAAGCGTATTGATGTGTGTCATAAGTTATGAAACCAAATTATAAAATGTCAATTTTAAAAAAATTAAGAATCCCTAGTATCTGATGGGAAAACTAATTTTGTTGTTTGCCTACAACAACATGAAAGAGTAAAAATTACCAATGTATGATTCAGAAAAGTGTTATTTATTACATGCCGTATAAGAGTAATATTTAGTATGTTTTTAGGTATTTATTGAAGTATAAATTTAAAACTAGGAGGATTTGCATGAACAATTTTGGCAAATTTGGCACGGCTGTCGCCCTTGCCTCATTCGTGGTGGCGTCTCAAGCTGCTCCGATCGCTTATGAAGTAAACAAAATGCCAGCTAACGATAACTGGAGCGGCGCTGCAAACAGTTATGTTTGGAAAAATGGTACTGATGAACTCTGTTGGAGAAACAACTTCTGGACACCTGCTACTGCAAATGAAAACTGTGATGGCGCACCAGCGAAGATTGTTGCTAAACCAGCACCAGCTCCAGCACCAGCACCAGCTCAAGTAGTTCAAACAAGACAACCAATTACTGGAACATTTACTTTGGGTGCTGATGGTGCTTATGCATTAGGTTCAGCTGTAATTACTCCTAAAGGAAAACAAATTCTTGATTCAGCTCTCGCAAAGCTTGCAAACTATGATTTAGATAGTTTAGCAATCAGTGGATTTACAGACTCACAAGGTAACGACAAAATCAATTTACCTTTGTCTAAAAATCGTGCTAAGAGCGTAAATGACTATTTAGCATCAAAAGGAGTTCCTCCATTAAAGATGACTCATGAAGGTTATGGTGCTACTAATTACGTAGTTAACCCATCAACATGTAATGGTATGAAAATTAACGGACGTCCAGTTTCACGTACAGTATGTGAAGCTCCAAACCGTAGAGTTGAAGTTAAATTTAGTGGCTATGCAAAACAGGCTGCTAAGTAATTCTTAAGCAGCGCATAATAGAAAAGCACCGTTTTACGATGCTTTTCTATTGATAAACTCAGAATTATTATTACCTAACTTTGGATATGGTTTATTTGAATTTGTATCAGATAAATCTTTAGAAAGGGGTAAAGGCAAGGCCGTTAAAAGACGATCACCATCACTAACAAATGAATTGAATATTTTGCGTTCAATAAAATGTTGATCTGTCATAGCCTCATCTAAATTTAGTACTAGATTGCAACACACGTCTTTTCCATCAAATATTGATGTCCAATATTCGCTTGTTTGAGATTTAAAAATAGCAGAAATAGTTTCAATAACTTCATTTTGAGGTGCGCCGACATCCCTAAGGTTTGTTGGAAGGTTAATTAATTCACAAAAAAGATTCCAAAACTTTTCTTCTATGGGCGCTGCAGCAATGAATCTTCCATCTTTAGTTGGATAAATTTGATAACGTGGAGAACCACCAGTTACTAAATCATCTGAATAGCTTGGAGACTTTCCTAGTAAATCTCGATTTGTAATTCCCCAATACATAAATGTAAATAAGTTTTCGGACATCGCAACATCGATATGACATGCTTCATTTGTTAAATCCCTCTGTCTGAGAGCTAAGAGAATATTCATAAAAGCAGGATACGCACCCCCAGCAATATCTGCAATAAGGGCTGGAGGAAGACTCGGAGTATCTTTTTCTGGGCCAGTTCCAACCAAAGACAATAATCCAGACTGTGCTAAGTAATTTAGGTCATGGGCAGCAACTTTAGATAATGGACCGAATTGACCATAACCTGTAATAGAACAATAAATAAGTCGCGGATTAAATTTTTTAAGATCCTGGAAACCTAGCTTCAGGCGATCCATAACTCCTGGACGAAACTGTTCTAGAACAACATCACAAGACTTTACTAATTCATAAAGAAAATCTAAAGATGTAGAATCTTTCAGATCTAGCGAAAGACTTTTCTTTCCCCGGTTAAGCACGACAAAATTACCACTGTCTTCAGATGACTTTGGGTCATATGAGCGCATTTCATCGCCACCATTTGGGCGTTCGACCTTGATAACCTCAGCCCCTGACTCTGCTAACATTAGAGAGCAAACAGGTCCTGGAAGTAAGGTACTAAAATCTAGAACCTTGATACCTTGCAGCGGTAATGGCTTATTCATGTTGTTGAGAGTTCTTAAGAGCTACCTGTGCACGACGAGCAGGTGAAAATTCATTTTTACCAAGCGCTTTAAATAAATACTCAGAAGTCTGAGCATGCTGTGCAAGGCCTGATCTAGATAAAAGGGATAAAGGCCCTTCTGGATATCCTAATCCAAGTTTTAAAGTAAGGTCCATATCACTTGCTGATGCTAGACCATCATCAAGCCTTCGAAGAACAGAGTTTAAATATGGACGAATTAGACGATTTACAATTCGACCTGGTGTATCCGCACAAGTTGCAACAATGAAGTTTTGTGATTCAAAGAATGATTTTGCGAGTTGTAAAGAGCTTTCAAAACTTTGTGCTTGTTTAACTAATTCTATTAACTGTGAAGGTGGATCAATACCCATTCTAAAACGAGCAAAACCTAAAACGTTTGACCCCTCTGAGCCCATTTTCTCACCAGTATGCTCTCCTAGACATTCTAAATCCAATTCTAAAAGGATTAAATCAAATTGCTCAGGATTTTTAAGGGCCTTAAAAGCTTGTTGAACATTCTCACCAATAATGGTTAGAATTTTTGAGGAAGGATCATTTGTTACATTGATGTAAAAATCTTTTGGAAATGATTTGCTATTTCCAGTATCAATTAATTGAGTAGAAATCATTTAAGCTCCGTAAAGTTTAGAGTCGTTATAGGTAAAAAATCCGCGACCTGATTTTTTACCAAGATGTCCAGCCGCAATCATGCGCCTCACCAGAGGAGGACAGGAGGCATCTGGCTCATTAGTTAATTCATACATTGCTTTGCATAGTAGTTTTTGGGTATCCATACCTACTAAATCTAAAAGTTGCATTGGACCCATTGCATAACCCATTGCCGCTTTAATTGCTTTATCAATATCTTCAGGCTCTGCGATACCAGCTTCAACCATCCGTATTGCGTTGTTATTAAATGGGATTAAGAAATAATTGAGAATAAAACCAGGAGTGTCTTGAGTTTTAACAGGTGTTTGGCCTAAAGCTTTGCAAAATTCCCAAGCGGTTTGAAAAGAAGATTCTGATGTATTTAATCCTGGAGACATTTCAACAAGCTTCATTAGTTGAGCTGGTAGACAAAAGTGCATCCCAACAAAGCGGTCATCTCGTCCACTACCTCCAGCAATTTCTGTAATCGAAATCGTAGAAGTATTAGATGCAAAAATAGTGTGTGAAGGACATATATTGTTTAGTTCTTGAAATAAAGAATGTTTGACTTGTAAGTCTTCAAATACTGCTTCAATCACTAAGTCACAGTCTTTTAATGAGTCAAGACTTTGATAGGTATGAAGCCTGTTCAATGTTGGCTCAAGCTGTTCTTGAGACATTTTCCCTCTAGCAATGGATTTTTTAAAAAAGTCTTCACTTTGCTTTTTTAAAGAATTTAGATTATCAACTTTTGCATCCACCACATATGTTTCAAAACCAGCTCGGGCACACACAATTGCAATTCCTGAACCCATTGTGCCACATCCTACAACACCTACTTTTTGAATTTTGGACATATCGTACCCTTATTTTTTATAAAAATGACGACCTACTAATTGACGATGTATATGGTTTGTGCCTTCCCATATTTGGGTAATTTTTGCATCTCTCATTAGACGTTCTGCACGATAGTCTTGACAATAGCCATAGCCACCAAATAGACCTACTACTTCGTTTGTGATTTTCATCGCAGCATCTGTTGCACGGTACTTCAATATTGAAGCTTCAGTACCAAAGTTTGTCATCCCTTTATCAACAGCGTGAGCAATTGACCAAAGTAGGTTCTCACATAAATAAAGCTCACTAGCTAAGTCAGCTAATTGAAATTGTATTCCTTGAAATTCAATAATTTTTTTACCAGACTGTTGTCTTTCATTGATGTAATTAACACCATCTTCAAATGCCGCACGAGCAATTCCTAGAGCATGTGCTGCAACACTTGGCCTAGATTTATTTAAAGAGGAGAGCAATATTTTTAAACCATCACCAGGATTACACAATAAATTTTTTCTGGGAACACGACAATTATTGAAGGATATGGAAGCAGTACTTGCTGCATGGTGCCCCATTTTTTTCTCGGTACCTAAAACCTCAAAACCTGGAGTTCCTTTTTCAAAGACAATGGCGGAGATAGATTCTTTAGAGCCAGATATCTCAGACCATTTACCAAATAATAAATATAAATCTGCAACATCACCATTCGAGATAAAAATCTTATTACCATTCACAATAATATCGTCACCATCAGGTGTGAAACTCAGACGCATTCCAGTAGCATCTGAACCAGCGTGAGGTTCAGTAATTGCTAATGATCCAATTCCACCTTCAGCAATTCTTGGGAGAAGGCGTTGCTTCTGCTCTTCATTTCCAAAATCAATAATGGGTTTCATCCCATGAAAATTAGTTGCCCAAATAATTCCGGTAGAGGCACAAGCTTTACTGATCTCACGAACACAATATAGATACGATGTGTAGGAGAGTCGAGCACCTCCATACTCTTCCGGTATAAACATTGCATTGAGACCAAGCGCATTAATGGCTTGAATATTTTCCCAAGGAAATTCTCCAGTCTCATCATATTTTTTTGCATTGGGTTCAATTAAATCCCTACAAACCGATTGCACACTTTGTATTAACTGGGACTCCTCGGGTGAAAGTAAAATTTGTTGATCTAGTTTTTCAAAAATTGTTTGCATGATTTTTAGTGAGCGATTGCGTGAGCGCCATCTACATAAATGGTTTCACCTGTTAGAAAAGACATCTTAGGATTTAATAAACTGACAACGAGTGATGCAACTTCATGAGGTTGACCTGGAGTTTTTCTAGGGACTCTCTTTGCAAGAAAATCACCCAAAGGCCCTTTCATGGCGTCCTTATTTAATGCTGTTTCAATATAGCCGGGAGCCACATCTAAAACACGAATTCCCTTGCTTGCCCACTCAATAGCTAGGCATCTTGTAATTGCACCAACAGCAGCTTTAGAAGAGCAATAGGCTAAATTTGATTTAACGCCCATTTTGTCAAAAAAGGAACCAATATTAATGATCACCGAAGAAGATTGCTGAATTAAATATGGAAAAGCCTCCCGACAACTAACAAATACAGCTTTTGCATTTGTGTTTACAACTTCATCCCATAATTCATCGCTCATTAAATGAGACTTTTCTTCACGATGAATACCTGCGTTGTTAATTAAAGCATCAATTTTTCCAGCTTGTTCAGCGGCTTTTGCGAATGCTTTTTTTAATGATTGAGTATCTGTAATGTCGCACGCAACACAGAATTGTTTAGCTGAAAGCTCTGATGGAAGTTCAAACTCTTCCACTCCAATGCCTTTTCGAGTCAAATTTACTACCGACCAACCATTTTGTAAGAGTTCTAAAACAATCGCAGCGCCTATTCCTCTGCTTCCTCCAGTTACTACCGCAACATGTTGTTGAAAATTCATTTAAGCATCCTTGAAATTTGGGGTACGTTTTTCCAAAAAAGCATTCATTCCTTCTTCAGCATCCAATAAAGAATATGCGAGTGTCGACAAATTACTTTCAGCTTTTAAGCCTTCATTAAGTGATACGTCAAAAGATCTTAATATGGCTGTTTTAGCAAAATTTAGAACGGGTAAACTAAATGAAGCAAACTGAGAGCAGAAGGATAGCGTTTCTTCAAGCTTATTTTCTGATGGAATTATTTTGTTTAAGATACCTAGGTCAAGGGCTTGAGTGGCATCAATCGTTTTGCCTGTTAGGATTAACTCATTTGCTTTAGTAATACCAATCGTACGAGCGAGCCTTTGAGTTCCGCCATATCCGGGAATTAATCCCAATTTAATTTCTGGCAATCCTAATTTAGCGTTGGGGGTTGCAAGTCTAAATGTACAAGCTAGAGCTAGTTCCAGACCGCCGCCAAAGGCGTAACCATTGATTAATGCAATGCTTGGAATTGGCAGATCTTCAATTTGTTGAAAAACCGATTGCCCAAACTCTGAACCAGCTTGTTGTTCTTGGCGACTTCTACCAAGAAGTTCTTTAATATCGGCACCCGCACAAAAAGCCTTTTCTCCAGACCCTGTGAAAATAAGACCTCTAGTATTTCCTGACTTAACTTCTTTTATTAGATTTGATAGATGATCCAAAATTTGAAAGGAAAGAGCATTAAGTGCCTCAGGCCTATTAAATGTAATGATGGAAAAATTATCTTGGTGATGAAGGGTTGGAAGCATTTGATGTCCTATTACTTTGGTGGAATAAATCTTACGGCTTCAAGTTTTAAACTGCCATTTTTAAACATATCTTGGAGTTCTCTTTTTAGAATTTTCCCACTCGCTGTAACTGGAAAGGAGTCGACAATTCCAAAATATTCAGGCATATCATATTTGGATAGACCTTCAGAATGTAGGTGAAGAAAAAACTCTTCTACTGTAATACTGCAGCCATCGCGAAGTAATAATCCCATCGCCACCTTTTCGCCTAATCGAGTATCTGGAACGCCAAATGCCGCACATTTTGTAATAGCTGGGTGGCGATGAGCTAAGTCTTCAAGATAGGAAGGATAAATGTTATGACCACCACGGATAATCAAGTCTTTCTTACGACCAATAATTTGCAGGCAGGAGCGTTCATCTAAACAGCCCAAATCCCCTGATAAAAACCAACCATCATTATTGAAAGAATTTTCTGTAGCTCGTTGGTTATCGTAATATCCAAGCATCAGTAATCCACCTCGAGTTGCAATTTCTCCAACTTCCCCCTGGGGAAGGTATTCATTGGGATTATTTTGATCAACGATAATTGTTTCATACCCAAATGCAGCTCGCCCGCAAGTTTCTACAATTGTTTTTGCATCATCATCGGGCGCAGTAAATTGGTGTGAGCCATTTTCAGTCATCCCATATATATTTTGAGGCGTTATTCCCATACTTAAAAATGATTTAGCGACTTCAGTAGGAATAATAGAGCCAGCCATGTAAAAAATTTCTACATCGCCAAACTTATTGATTTGATTTTTCTTTAGGTTATCAAGAATATCTATGGCATGTGTTGGAACACCAAGTATGTAGTTAGCTTTTGATTCAATAATCCAATCTATTAACGATAGGTTTGGTGGGGGTGCATTTAAAACCAATTCATAGCCACCAACAATCCATTGTTCCATAGCAACAGTGCCAATGTGATGACTCATGGGGCTAATGCTGAACATAATAGTGCTGGGCTTATAGTTCCAAACTTGCACCATGGCTCTTCCATTTGCCAACAAGGTGTTATTAGAATGCATTACACCTTTGGGGGTACCTGTAGTTCCAGATGTGAATGCCAAATAAACGATTGAGTCAGGATCCATATTAATTGGATTTGCGGACTGTTCGGTTTGGATAGATTTGGACTCACTAAGAGGTTGAAAAGTTTGTGACCAATCTTGATTGATAGTTATTATTTGTTTTAAATCTTCAAGATCTTTTGATAGATCTAATAAATCGTCTGCTTGTTGGTTCGCTCCATAGCCTGGTTTCATAACCAATATCGTGGCTCGGCTGCGTTGTATAAACTGGCCTATTTCTTGCAAAGTGTAATTTTGATGCAATGAGGTACAGGCAATATAACCATTTCTTGAGCAGGCTAAAAAGCTAGCAACTCCTTCTACACAAGAAGGCAACCAAATAGCAACGCGATCCCCTTTGCGAATTCCGCTTTTAGCAAATTGAGCACTGATATTGTCTACCCAATGAAGGAGCTCTATCCACGTTAATCTTGATTTACCATCACGCAGGGCAAATCCTTGAGGATTTCTTTTAGCATGCAATTGCAACAATGAATAAAACGTATCATTTTGCCAAACCCCATTTTCATAATAAGTTTTGGCTGAAGCGTAGGTAAGCAGTGTGAGCATCATTTTTAGTGACCAAAACTGTCTGGATTAGGTTCTTGACGCTTTGCAAATGATTCCCTAAGTTCTTGGGACTCATCTGTATTTAAATAAGGCCTCAACAATAAATCATGTGTTATTCGTGAGAGCCCGCTAACTCCACCATGCCTAGCTTGGAAAGCGCCTTTAATTGATGCAAGAGCAAAAGGGCCTCTACTTGCAATCGTCATTGCCATTTTCATGGTTTCTTCTTTTAATAAATGATCAGGCACAACTCGATTAATTAGACCAAAATCTAGTGCTTGTTGAGCATTTAGACGATCATTTAAAAGCCACATTTCTTTAGCTCTTTTTTTACCAATCGCATCCTCTAAATACCAAGTTCCATATCCTGCATCAAAACTTCCCATCATAGGACCAACTTGCCTAAACACGGCTGACTCTTTAGAAATAGTTAGGTCACAAACAACTTGTAGAACATTACCACCGCCTACAGCGTAGCCATTTACACTCGCAATTACTGGCTTTTGAAGGCGCTCTATTGCTTCATACATTTCAAGAGTTGGTAAAACTCCCGCATATAAATTAGTTTCAGGGAGACCATCTTTACGACCACCTATACAAAAGAACTTATCACCAGCACCAGTGAGAATAACAACCCTTGTTCGAGTTTCTCTTCGTATCTCATTAATGCAGTCCCTAATTTCATGGCACATTTGCGTAGTGAACATATTTCCATCATCTGGTCTATTCAGAGTTATTGTTCCAACTGGACCAGTTTCTTCATAGAGAATAGTTTCGTAAGTCATGTTTAACCTTTGTAATGTTATGTTTGGGCGAAGATAATATTTTTGGAAATGAGATTTTCAATTTCTAAATTAGATAAATTAAGCCATTTCTCCAAAATCATGGAGGTATCTGCACCGAGTTTAGGCGGAGGCTTACTACAAAATGATTGTTGGCCATCTATTTGAATGCCTAATCCTACTTGAGGAATTTCAGAAGATTTATTGTTCAAAGAATAAAACATTCCTCGTTGAAACATTTCAGCATCAGAGCTGATTTGATCAAGACGATTAATAGGTCCAGCAGGTATGTTGTTACTTTGAAATAAATCAAGCCAATAAGCCTTCGGCTGCTTTAAAAGACGTTCTTGGATTGCTTGCACAAGTTGTTGACGGAGTTTTCTGCGATCGGCATTTGAGGTATATTTTGGGTCATTTATATACTCAGGCTCATTCAAGGCAGACCAAAATCTTTTCCAAATAGCATCATTTCCGAGGCCTAAGGTAATGGGCTCATCGGCAGTTTGAAAAACTTGATATATCGCAATAACGCTTTCTTTGGCCCCATCTCGCCTAGGTAATTCTCCTGAACCTAAATAAGAAATCAATCTTGGCGTCATAAAGCGCGTCATGCTATCTACCATGGCAATATCTATAGCATGTCCTTGATGATCTTTTGCTCTTTGTAATAGAGCTGCCATCGTTGCTAAAGCGAGGTCCATACCTGCAAGAAGGTCCGCGGCCGGAGTTCCAATTTTTTGAGGATCCTGATTAATTTCGCCAGTCATATCCATAACACCACTATAGCCTTCAGCAATTAAGTCATAACAAGGGAAATTACTTCTTTTTCCCTCGAGACCAAATCCAGTTAGAGAAGCATGAATAAGTTGTGGATTTAGGGTTTTTAGGCTTTCAAAATCAATTTTTAATTTCTTTTGAACTTTGGGAAGTAGGTTTGTTACAAGAACATCTGCTTCACAAATTAATTTATTGAAAAGGGCTTTGCCTTCATCAAGAGCCATATCAATCACGACGCTCGATTTGTTTCTATTTACGCTCAAAAACCATAGGGACTCATTATCTAAGAAGGGTGGCCCCCAGCCTCTAGCATCATCTCCAGTTATTGGTTTTTCAATTTTTACAACCTCGGCACCAAAATCAGCTAAAAGTTGGCAACCATAGGGGCCTGCAACTGATGTGCTGAAGTCTAAGACTTTAATATTTTGAAGAGCGCTAAAACAATGATTATGTTTTGGAGAAGGGAGATGTATTTGGCTCATAAGAAGATAAGACTGCAATTAGGTGCAATGCATAACAAGGATAAGAATTCTAGGTGAGTGAACCTAAAAACATTTGTGCGTTGTCTCAATTAGTTTTAGTAATGATTTAAAAATCTGTTTGTCTAAATATTAGCATAGACACACTATATTTATTTTTTAGATCATTGCAAGGCAAGCTTTTGGTGCGCCCGGCGCGAATCGAACGCGCGACCCTTGGCTTCGGAGGCCAATACTCTATCCACTGAGCTACGGGCGCTAATTGATATATCTAGCTACTTAATCCAATTAATACATCTTCAATTAGGCTAGATTCTACCTAGAAATCTAGGTAATATTTAAAAAAGTATGATGAAAAGAAACAAATATTGAAAGAAGTTTAAAAATTAAGCTTCGAATTTTTATGCTAGATCCATAATGCGCGCTTCTTGGCTAAGAAAAAAAATAATGTTACTGACCAAAAGTCATAAAATCAATTTTAAAAGATAAATCCTAAAGCTATCACCATGAACAGAATCTACTTTAATGATGTCGTTACTAGAGACGGTTTTCAAATAGAACCTAACTTTATTCCTACAGAGGACAAAATAAGGTTAATTGATGAGCTCAGTCAGTGTGGATTTGCCAAGATAGAGGTGACTTCATTTACGTCCCCTAAGGCCATACCCATGCTTAAGGATGCGGAAATCGTTATGGGCAAAATCCAGCGTTTTCCAAATGTTGAATATACAGTACTTGTACCCAATTTACGGGGCGCAGAGAGGGCATTCGAAGCAAAAGCTGACGAGTTTAATCTTGTAATGTCCACCTCTGAGACACATAATCTTGCGAATCTTCGTATGACGCGGGAAAAAAGTTTTAACGCCTTGACTGAAGTCATTAAGTACGTAAATGGCAAAACTCCTATTAATATTTCTCTTTCCACCTCTTTTGGTTGCCCAATGGAAGGAGTTGTTCCACAAGATGTTGTTGTGGAGTATGCGCAAAAATTTGCAGATTTAGGGGTAAGAGGAATTACTATTTGTGACACAACTGGCATGGCTAACCCATCCCAGGTTAAGCAAATGGTTGAAATCTTGCAACAAAAAATTGGACATTTAGAGTTAACTTTGCACTTTCATAACACTAGAGGGATGGGGTTAGCAAACGTGCTTGCAGCTGTTCAGTCGGGAATAATAAGATTTGATGGATCACTTGGGGGATTGGGAGGCTGTCCTTACGCCCCTGGAGCGAGTGGAAATATTTCAAGTGAAGATGCGATTCATATGTTAGATGCAATGGGCTACGACACTGGCATGAATATTCCAAGATTAATAGACTTGGCTCGTGAATTACCTCAAATTGTTGGACACTCAGTGCCTGGACAGGTTGCAAAGGCTGGTCGTACATTTGACCTTCACGAGCCACCTGCTTATGTCGACGAATTAAGGACATAAAGGGGTTTGTAGTGTGATTCACCATCTAGATCATCTTGTTCTAACAACATAGCATGAAGATGCTTGCATAGATTTTTATACAAGAGTTTTAGGCATGACTCTTGTATCATTTGTAGGCGGTACTCCAACAGTATTACGCTGTGCATTTAAATTTGGAAATCAAAAAATTAATCTTCACATTAAAGGAAAAGAGTTAGAGCCAAAGGCACATATACCAACACCAGGTTCATTGGATTTATGTTTTATAGCTGAAAACTCTTTGAATGAAGTTATTGCAAAGTTACAAGCCGAATCTTTGCCTATTATTGAGGGCCCAGTTATTAGAACTGGCGCTGTTTCTAAAATTAACTCTGTATATATTCGAGATCCAGATCAGAATTTAATTGAAATTAGTGAAATTTGCCCGAATTAAAAGATGTTGTATTTGTTGCGGCTTGTAACTATTGACCAATAAATAAAAACGATTTGTATTGAAAAAAGTTAAAATAACCGAATATTCAGCAATTTCACGCTAATAAAGCATGATTCAACTCAGGTTAAGGCTTGTGTAAATAAAATGTTATTTAGCATGGCTATAATTTGAAATAAGAAATTAAATTTAAAAGAAGGAAAAGTAATGAGCGAACAGCACGGCAACATGATTAAAAACCCGAAGCAATTAATTGTGATGGTATTCGCAGCGTTTTTTATACCCTTAATTGTTATTCTCCTATTGCTAACTTATGCAGACAGTGGGAAAACACATAGCGCAATTCCTGATTCAGAAGCAACCCTAAAAATTATTAAACCTATCGCTCAGCTTAATTTTGTAGATGCTTCAGCACCCAAGGTCCTTAAAACCGGTGAGGCTGTATACCAAAACGTTTGCGCTTCATGTCACGCTTCTGGAGCTGCAGGAGCTCCCAAGTTTGAGGATAAAGCAGCATGGTCCAGTAGAGTTTCAAAAGGCTACGATAGCTTAATGACATCTGCATTGAAGGGCAAGAATGCTATGCCTGCAAGAGGTGGAGCATCCCCAGATGATTTAAGTGATTTTGAAATTGCTCGTGCTGTAGTTTATATGGCTAATGCCTCTGGAGGAAATCTAAAAGAACCTAAAGAGCCACAAGTAGCAAAATAAAATTTTGAATTACCATCAAAAACCCGCTTAAAGCGGGTTTTTTGTTTGTAGAGAAAGTTCATAAGCAGCTTTTTTAGACATTAAGCCCGCATTTGAAAATATTTCGGCAATTTGTTTGCTTCCCACAAATGGACTCATTGCTTTTATAAGTCTTAGAAGATCAACTTCCACTTCACCGTTATCTAAAATTTGATGTTTAGTTAGCTTATTTCCACCACCAAGAATGACGCAAAACTCCCCACGTTCTTCAAAATGCGATGATAGAAGCTGAGGTATGTCCTGGACTTGAGAATAAGTTATAGCTTCAAATTTTTTTGTTAGCTCCCTACCAATTACTAAATTTCGGGATTTGTCAGATATGTTTTCAAATATGTCTGTAAGTGTGCTTTTGATGCGTTGCGGGGATTCATAAAAAATTACAGATAAGTTATTTTTTTCAAGAATTGCCAATGCATCCTTACGGTCTTTTCCTTTAAGAGGTAAAAAACCAATAAATTGAAAACCTGTTTGTGCGTGAGCTGTTAGTTGTCCAGCTACGGATACAAGAGTACTTACGGCACTTGGACCGGGTATAGGAATAATTTTTAAACCAGCTTTTCGAACTTCATCGGTTAACTTTGCTCCCGGATCTGAAATACCAGGGGTTCCTGCGTCACAAACATATGCCCATCGTTCACCATTCTTTAAACGTATTATTAAATTGTTTGCAGCTTCTATCTCATTATGTTCATGAATAGCGAGTAAGGGCTTTTGAATGCCAATCGCATTTAGCAAATTAGATGTGTGCCTAGTATCCTCACATGCAATACCATCAACATTCTTAAGAATATGAACTGCACGATATGTAATGTCTCCTAAATTACCAATAGGAGTGCCAACCATATACAAAGAGTGAGATGGCATTAATTGTTGCTCTAGGAAAAAAGTTTGATCCATAATGTAATAGATATAGAATTAGATTAGTCTTGGTTAGCAGTTTAAGCCCTTGTCATGGAGAACTTAAAAGAAGCATGAATAAAAATTTAATCGCGCGTATTGAACAACAATTTAAGGATAGCATTGCCACAAAACAAGCTGCTATTGAAGTGCTAACCCCACTGGTTTCCAGAGCAGTTGAGCTAATGTTTAATTCGGTTAACCAAGGCGGGAAGATTCTGGCTTGTGGAAATGGCGGGTCTGCCGCTGATGCGCAACACTTTGCAGCAGAACTGGTGGGAAGGTTCGAGCGCGAAAGAAAAGAGTTAGGAGCAATAGCACTAACAACGGATTCTTCTATCTTAACCGCTATTGGAAATGACTATGGCTATGATGAAGTTTTTAGCAAACAAGTTAGAGCTTTGGGTAAGCCTCAGGATATTTTGTTGGCAATCTCAACTTCAGGTAATTCTAAAAACGTGATTCTGGCAATACAAGCAGCTCAAAAAATAGGAATGGGAGTTATTGCATTTACAGGGCGTGGAGGTGGCCAAATAAACACTTTGCTAGGTCAACAAAATATTCATTTATGCGTTCCTTCAGATAGGACTGCACGTATACAAGAAACCCATTTATTGTTATTGCATTGCCTTTGTGACGGAATTGACCACTTATTATTGGATTGAATATGAATCAAAAAGCCTTAAAGAATAACACCTTAAAACTTGTTTTAGCCTTATTTATTACCGTTAATTTATCGGGGTGTTTTGCTTTAATTGCAGGAGGCGTTGCAGAAACGGCCTTAATTATTGGCGATCGCCGTCCAGTGAGTGTGGTTACTTTGGATCGTGGAATTCAATTAGAAGCGGACTCTCTTATTTCACAAAAATTTCAAGATAACGCGCACGTTAATGTGAATGTATATAACCAAAAACTTCTATTGACAGGTGAGGTTAAATCTCAAGAAATGAAAGATCAAGTTCAAAATGCAGCTTCTTCCATCAAAAATATAAGAGTTATTGCCAATGAACTGACTATTGGATTACCAAGTTCTACTAGCGCTAGGCTTTCCGACAGTTCTTTGTTTTCTTTGGTGAAGGCAAAATTAATTGCAACAAATGATGTACCTACAAACTCGCTAAAAATTACTGTTGAAGCTGGAACAGTTTATTTAATGGGAATAACTACTGAATTAGAGGCAAAAGCAGCAGCAACTGTTGCGAGTAAAAGTAGCAGTAGCATTAAACAAGTAGTTAAATTATTTGACATCATTACTGAGGAAGAAAAGAAAAAATTTGTTGTATCCCCTTCAAATGAAAAAAAATCTCCTTAGTTTTAATCAGTTTTTATGCCTTATTATTTGTTTAGTTATTACGCTACCAAAACCTACTTTAGGCTCAACAGAAAATAACCCAGCTTACGATATTGCAAAAAAGAATGCGTGCCTAGCATGTCATTCTGTTGATAAAAAAATTATTGGCCCCGCATTTAAAGATATTGCTCGAAAATATCAATACTCAGAAAATGCAGAAGAATTTTTACTGCAAAGAGTGCGTAATGGTGGGGCTGGAGTTTGGGGTGTTGTAGCGATGCCAGCAAATAAAAATATTAGCGACCAAGATGCTCAGAAGCTTATTCAATGGGTATTGCAACAAAATAATGTAAATTAGTTTTTATTAAAAATTAATTTAGTATTATTTAGGCCCATATTAAAACCCTGTTTGATAGAGTAATCAATTATGGCAGATTGGTCCTGCATAGCCTCTAGCATTATGCTTTGAGGGTTGCTTGGTGGAAGGCGTAGATATGCATCCGCTTCACCATATGAATAATCAACCTCCATGCCAGCCTTTCTAGCAATGTGCATCATTGCTGCATTACTTGACAAGCAATGAACATAAAGAATGTTGATGTTAGTGTTTCGAGCGTGAATTGCTGCCCTCTTAAATAAAGCAGTACCCACACCGAAGCCACGTCCGTTTTCAGAAACAGAAACGCCAAATTCAGCGGTGTGGCTTTGGTCGTAATCTACAGAGCCGTAGGCCAGGTGAGCTAAACCGATAATCTTTAGACCACTATCGATTACTCCAAAAAAAGAGTCTTTATTAAAGTTGAAGCTATCTACATAAGAATTGATGAATGTATCTGATGCATGCATTCCAAAGCGAAGACGCCTATCATTTTCTCCCAACCCAAGTAGATGCTCCCTTATCTTTTCGATATGAGCGTGACTAAGCTCCAAAACAAGAATCATTTTGGAGCGGTTTGAACTAGGTTGGCTTGAGCCCATAAATTCTTTCAAAAATCCCATAAATCTTATTTTATAAGAAAAAACGAAAGTATGTTAGGGTTAACCCTAATTACTCCTCAATAACTACACTTTAAATTAGCGAATATTTATGTCAGATTAGTCTTTTTGAAAAAAAAGGGGGTTTTTTTAGGTTTTTTCGTAATTGGTGTTGACAACAGAAAATTTATCTGTCATAGTCTCACTTCTTCGCTGAATGTTCTTTAAATAAAAAACAAACAGCCACTCTTTAAAAATTAGTCAACCGATAATTGTGGGTACTACCTGAAAGCATTTAGTCCTTTTGGACAATGAAATAAAAGTAGTACTCACTTAAACAGTAAATTGATTCAAATAGAAATAAATGAGTCATTTCTTTGAGTGAGCGACATGCCTTAATTGGCATACAGGAATTAAACTGAAGAGTTTGATCCTGGCTCAGATTGAACGCTGGCGGCATGCTTTACACATGCAAGTCGAACGGCAGCACGGGAGCAATCCTGGTGGCGAGTGGCGAACGGGTGAGTAATATATCGGAACGTACCTTATAGTGGGGGATAACGCAGCGAAAGTTGCGATAATACCGCATACGCCCTGAGGGGGAAAGTGGGGGACCGCAAGGCCTCACGCTATTAGAGCGGCCGATATCTGATTAGCTAGTTGGTGAGGTAAAGGCTCACCAAGGCGACGATCAGTAGCTGGTCTGAGAGGACGATCAGCCACACTGGGACTGAGACACGGCCCAGACTCCTACGGGAGGCAGCAGTGGGGAATTT
>Ga0208106_1000084_pt1 | contig 38385 bp, 30 predicted proteins | sample CryBogCBE25Jul08_FD_184577 | JGI IMG/M metagenome (GOLD analysis project Ga0208106, IMG submission 184577) | Freshwater microbial communities from Crystal Bog, Wisconsin, USA - CBE25Jul08 (SPAdes) | ecosystem: Environmental > Aquatic > Freshwater > Lake | place: Crystal Bog, Wisconsin, USA...
TTTTAAAATCCAAATCCTATAAAAACTAAAAAAATCATTACATTTAAAAACAGGGAAACACTAACTAACAATTAGTACACTTTCTTTTGACGTTATACATGCCTTATTTAATAATTGTATTCTAGGAGTGCTATTATACGAGCCATTACAGATTTGCATATTTGAATAATTGCCTTTGTCATCTGTAATCCAAACTTTGGAATTTTCTAAATTACCAATTTTAACATACCCTTTATTTACTTGTAAAGCATTTCCCGATTGGTAAATTACCCTGCCGTTAACAAATAAACTTATCAATGAATTGTTGACGTAGAAACTGCCAGTTGACTTAACAGCAACTTGATAATTTCCATTAATAGTAAGGTCTTCTCCAATAGCGATTGGACCTTCGGATTCGAGAGATGATAAATTGGCATTTTTTTCAACAAATACCTGGAAACCTTTAGCGGGATCTGTAGGGGATTGTGCAAATGCAACTTGGGTTATAGAAACTGCAATGAATACTAAATATGGTATGAAGATCTTCTTGTACATATGCGTTTTATAGGGGTTCAGAAAGCTCCAAGAAGAAGCATTCCATCCATTTAAATTTGAATGGCCCATGTAGAACGCAAAAATGAACTAATTATTATAACATAATGACGATTTTGTACTATTTGTAATATAACAATAAGCAGGAATACTTTTAAAGTGTAAATATTTAATATTTGTTCCTATAAATTTTGTTTTCTTAAAGTTGGAAGGTTACAATCACTTCAGTACCATTCCCCGGGCTTGAATTGATATGCATCTCCCCATTAAATAATAAAGCACGGGTTTGTATATTTATTAAGCCTACACCATGTGTTGTAGTAGTAGTATCAAATCCTCTTCCGTCGTCTTTTATACAAAGGATAACTGTATCATCTTCTTGATACAATCTAATTAGAATGTGTTTTGCCCGTGCATGTTTAAAGATATTATTGAATTGCTCTTGGATAATTCGGTAAATAGTAAGTTTTAAATCATTGGATATTTCGCTTTCTTTAAAATCATAAAGATCTTTCTGAATTTCAAAAACAGTTGTTTTTTTTGCTATAGAAATAATATGATCTAAAGCATCTCCTAATTCCAATTCATTTAATGATGGCGGTATAAGATTATGAGAAAGAGTGCGAATCTCCTGAATGGCTTCAGTTATTAATTTTTCTATGTCCCTGTACAATTCCGATTCAACTTTTATTTCCTTCTTGAGTAGACCAAGATACATTAATGAGCCTGCTAATATTTGATTTACATTGTCATGCAACTCTAAACCAATCTCTCTCCTTTCTCTTTCTTGAGCAATTATTACAGCTTCTGCAATTTCACGTGTTTTTCTACTCCGCTCATCAGCAAGTTTATGCTCTAACAAAATATTTTCAGTTACATCAGTTCCAATTGTCAAAACTGCATCAAATCCGTTATAGCTAATTTTATGTAAAGCAAGATTTGTGTAAAATGTATTACCATTACTACTGATACTTTTTAATATTTTATTATGAACGCTGGCTTTATTAATTGATAAGTTTTTAACTAAAAGATCAATTTCCAATTGGTTATCAACTTCGTAAATATCCCAGATTTTCATATTAAGAAATTCCTCTTTGGGAAAACCTAAAAGAAATGCTGCTGTTTCATTCACATCTAAAATGGAATAATCATTTGGATTAAATATAAAAATAAAATCAGGGTTATTATCAAAAAGGTAACGGTACTTAGATTCCGAAACTCTAAGTATCGTGCTAATTTTATTTCGTTCGATGCTGTAACCAATACTTTTACGAAGCACCATTGGGTTAACATCATCCTTGAGTAAATAATCCTGTACCCCAAGCTTTAAACTATCCATTGCAAAATGCAGATCCCCAAAACCAGTTAAAACAATGACTGGTATACCATTTGCAAGCATGACCATATCAACAATACTATTCGTTCCATTGCTATCAGGCAAAGACAAATCTAAAAGTATAATATCGAAACTTGAATCCTCTAAACTTCTGATTGCATCTTTTAATAAGGTGTTATGCTTAATTTCTATACCGGGAAATATTTCATTTAAGTATTCGTGAACTAAAAAGTAGTCACCTTCATTATCTTCAATTACTAGTATTTTCATGATTTTTTTATTGTACTTTTTCCTGAGTCTGTTTAAATGTAATATAAAAAGTAGTGCCTTCATCTACTTTCGATTTTACAGAAATCTTACCTCCCAATGCCGTTACTTGAGAATGTATTAGATATAAACCAATACCCTTACTATCGGAACGATCATGAAAACGTTGATACAATCCAAATATTCTATCCTTGATTCGATCCATATCCATTCCAATTCCATTATCAGAAAATTCCAGAATAGTAAATTCACCTTCTTTTCGAGACTTCATACTGATTTCAATTTTTCTGTCGGGCGAAGAAAACTTAATTGAATTACTCATCAAGTTTAATAGAATACTTTCTAAATAGTTAGCGTCAAAAAAAACAGATGGGGCTTCCGAAAAATCTACTGAAATGTTTATATCAGCGCTATTTATCAAGGCATTTAAATCGTGTAAATTCTTTGAAACTACTGTCTGAAAATCAATTTTATTGAGTGCAAGAAATTTGTTTTCCCTGATGAATAAAACTTTAATTAAATCATTTAAAGTATCATTCATTTGAAAAGTCGAAGTTTTAAATGCACTCAACAATTCCTTCGTTTGATCATCTTTAATTTTATTAATATCCAATAAATCAACAATTGAAAGCAAATTGGTTAAAGGAGCACGTAAATTATGAGAGGTAATAAAACCGAATTGTTTTAAGTCGGCATTCGATTGAATCAATTCTTCTATCAATGCATATCGTTGCTCCTCTTCTAATTTTCGCAGGGTGATATCACGGTAGTTTAAAACGACTGCAGCAACTGATGGCTCATTTAATAAATTATAAATAGTAGATTCAATCCAACGATAATTATTTTCGGAAATCTTGAATTTCAACTCAATGCTTTTAATATCTCCATAATTTTTAGAGACATCAAAGAAAGTTTTAAGAACATGATTTCGATGGTCTGGATGAATTAAGTCAATATTAAAAAAACCATCCTCATTTATAGGATTTATATTGATTCTTAATTTTCCATAAGGACTCAACTCACGAACCTTTCCACTCATTTCAATTAAAATATAACCATCTGAACTATTTTCTACGATTGACCTGAATTTTTTTTCATTCGAGAGAAACATCTGTTGAATTTTATTTCTTTCGATACTATAACTAATACTTTTAAAAAGGATACTCGGTGTTACTTCATCTTTTATTAGATAATCTTGCGTACCTAATTGCATGGTATCTATAGCGAAATTTTTATCAGCATAGCCTGTAAGAACAACTAAGGGTTTGCCTTGTACAAGTTCCATAATCTCTTTTACTGATTCTTGTCCATTACTATCTGGCAGCGTCAAATCCAATAAAATAATATCGTATTGATTCTTATATAAACTTTGTTTAGCCTCAGAAATACGCCAACAATGATCTATCTCTACGTTACTGTATACTTCTTTGAGATATTCATGTACCAAAAAGAAATCACCTTCACTATCTTCAACTAATAATATTTTTAAAGTATGACTCATTTCAATTACTTTGGAATAGTGAAATAAAATTTACTTCCTTTACCAGGTACCGACTCTAACCATATATTACCGCTAAATCGTTCGACAATTTTTTTACAAATAGCAAGGCCAATTCCTGTTCCGCTGTTTTCATCTTTACTATGTAATCTTTGAAAAATGACAAAAATCTTTTCAAAGAATTTAGGGTCAATTCCAATACCATTATCTTCTATAATAAAAGTCCATTCCAATAAACCTTCCTTAGAACTTACTTTAATAATTGGGTCACGTTCTTGACTTTTATATTTTAAAGCGTTACTTATCAAGTTTTGCAAAAGCTGCATCATAGGGGTTTTATCAGCATTTACAATAGGTAAATATTCAACTAGAATTCTACCATTACAAGCTTGTAATTTAAATTTAAATAGTTCTTGCAATTCATCTAGAATTTCATTGGTATTGATAGATTGTAAAGCAATTGGTGAACTGGTTATCCTAGAAAACTGAAGTAAGTCATTAATAAGACGTTTCATTCTATTGGCTCCATCAACAGCAAGATGGATATACTTATTGGCATTTTCATCTAACTGACTTTCATATTTTTTTTGCAACAACAGAAGAAAGCTAGCAACCATTCTTAATGGTTCCTGAAGATCATGTGAAGCAACATATGCAAATCTTTCCAACTCAACATTAGATTTTGCAAGTTCTTCTGCTCTAGTTTTTAATTTGTCGTTTAAATCCTTGAGCATAATTTCCGATTCCTTTTGCTGGGAAATATCTCTTGTTGCGCCAATCATTCTAATGGCTTTCTTTTGTTCATCTCTAGTTACAAACCCTTTTTCATATACATAGGCATAATTATTATCTGGTTTTAAAAACCGGAAGGAAGATGTCCATTGGAATTTATTAGGATCTTCCAATAATTTTTTCATCCTCGCACTTTCTACAACCAAATCTTCAGGGTGAATTCTCGATTGCCAGAATTCGATGTTCCCGGTATTTGGATTATTCTCTATATCTATTAGATTCAATAATCCATCTCCAGTTCTAAAAACTTCTCCCGTATTTATATTCCAATCCCAGATAATATCATTCGTTGCTTTTCCTACTAAGTCGTAACGTTCATTTGCTTCAATAATTTCCTGTTCGTGTTTTTTACGTTCATTGATAGATCTGAAAAATATAGAAATACCTTCTGAGGTTGGATAGAAGCTTTCTTCATACCAATGTGAAGAATCTTTGGATTGGAATTCAAAATGTATCGGTTCCTTTTCAAGGAGGGCTTTTTGGAAGTTATCGTAAAACAGCCCAACTTTCAAGTATGGATAAATCTCGAAAATATTTTGGCCAAGTAATTCTTCGGCATTTCTTTTCAATAGAGTTTGTGCCGGTTTATTTATATAACTAAAATTAAACTCATTATCTAAAGCATAAAAACAATCAGAAATGCTTTCTAGAATATTTTCTCTTTCAAGTTCCATCTGTTTTTTCTCAGTAATATCCTTAGCAATTGCAAAAATGACAGCTTCTTCTGAGATAGGAATAGCAGTCCATGATAACCATTTTATCTTGCCCGATTTAGTAATTACTTTATTTTCATAATTCACCAAACTTTCGCCTTTTAAATAATTTACTTTTTCAGTTGAGAAAATCTCTCCGATATTCTGGTTATTGAAACCAGTTACATTGGGCTTCAGCATTTCTTTTTCAGTATAGCCAAGTAAATTTGTTACGGCTTGGTTTATTTTTTTAAATTGCCCATCAAACCCAAGTATGCATAAAAGATCAGGGGATAAATTAAAAAAACGATTCAGCTCATCATCTGTCCTTGACTTTTGAATATTAGACCCTAATTGCTTGCTAATTTTATTTAATAAATCGGAAGATATTTGTTCAAATGAAAATGGACTATCACTGAAAAAATTGAACATGGCAATTACTTGGTCATTGTAAAAAATCGGGACCAATAGTACACTGGTTAGACCAGCTCTTTCTGCATTTTCTTTACACAAAAATTCAGAGGAATATATATCATCGAAATATAAAATTCTTTCTTCATCCCATGCTTTACCCATTACTCCAACTTTACGAACCGAATATTCCAGGGGTTGAAATTTTCTAAACAAAGAGGCCTTTTCAGTTTTTGACCAATTTGCCTTATACAACATTTTAGTATCATCGATATTTACAATCCAGGCTTCGGCATAGGCATAACCAAAATAATGACTAATTTTTTCAATGGCAATACTTAAAGACAATTCTAAAAAGTCATTACTATTAATAGTTTGTATTAAATCGTAAAAGAATTCATTTTCTAATTGTTCTTTTTTGTATTTTGAAATATCTCTTTGAATTGAGATCCAGTGTGTTATATCCCCTTTTTCATTTGCGAGCGGAATAACAGACAAGTTTACCCAATAAGTTTCTCCATTTTTTTTATAATTGATAACTTCAATTTCACAGCTTTCCTGATTTTGTAATGCCACTTTTAAACGATCTAATTCAGCTCTATCAGTCCTATCTCCTTGCAATATTTTTGGAGATTTTCCAAAAATTTCATTACCTGTATAACCTGTTAACTTAGTAAAAGCCTCATTAACATACAATATTTTAGGACCCGCCGAATCAATATTTTCCGCTTCAGTAATTAATACAACATCGGTACTATTAGTAATAACCGATTTAAATAATTTTAATTGAAGATCTTCCTTTTTTTGAGAAGTTATATCCTGCATTGCGCCTATCATTCGAATGCCCTTCCCTTTTTTATCTCTTATAACAATTCCTTTATTTCTTACAAAGGAAATATCCCCATCAGCTTTTTTGAATCGGTAATCTTCTGCCCAATTACTTTCTTTACTTTTTATTACAGAATTGATGCTATTCAATATTCTTTGTCTGTCTTCGTCATGAATATGCTCATGCCAAACTACTATATCTCCTTTATTTCCATGAAGTTCATGTCCAAATAATCTTAAAAAGCCTTCACCCCAATACATCTCATTATTTTCTAAATTCAAATCCCAAATTGCATCAAAAGTTGCTTTGGTAACATATTCATATCTATCATGACTTTCTTGTAGTGCTTTTAATGCTAACTTAATATCTGTAATTTCATATTGCACAGACATACTTGCAATCACAATACCATTCTGATCTAGTATGGGCATCGCAGAACATAATACATGAATTTCCCCAGCTACCTGGTTTTTAAACATGAATTCTTTTTTCGAAATATTAGTACCCTGCAATGCTTGTTTCAAAGGATTATCTTCAATTGAAATAGGAGTTCTGGTAACAGGATCATACAATTGATATAGATTTTGCCAATCCCTCTTCAAAGTATCATTGTCTGTTACACCAATTATTCTACTTAAACTCTCATTACAAAAAATTAATTCTCCCAATTGGTTCACAAGTGCTACACCTTCATTCAATGAATGAATCATAGTATTAAGAAGTAAACCCTTTTCTAGATTTTCATTCTCAACTTTTTTTCTCTCCGTAATATTTTTTGCGAAAACACTGACCCCTAATTGAGTGCCATTTTCTTTGAAAATTGGATTTACGGAAACATCATAATAAGTAATAACTCCATTTTTAGATAGCTTATCTTCATAAGAAAAGTGCTTAGTTAAATTTGTTACTTCAATAAGATCTTTCAATTTAATTTGATCAAAGTTCGAAATCAAGTCAAATAAACAACAACCAAGCACAGGAGTTCTTCCAAAATATGTTTTACAAATATTTGCAAATTCATTATTATAGTTGATTAGCTTAAATTCATTATCAAAAGAATACACAACATCCGGCATATTATTAATGAGTGTCAAAAAATCGGCTGTTTGGCTTTCTTCTTTATCCTGTAGTTGTAATTGCAATTGTTGGCTTGACTGATTTTTTTTTACCGTTACATAGAGTAGCGTTTGCATTGATGATTCATCTGCCCATTCTGAGGAGAAGGACAATAGTTGAAAAGTTCCATCCTTTTTTTGAAAATTAAACTCCGAAAAAGCGTCTTTAGACTTTTTTAATGCTTCAAAAAAGTTATTAAATTTTTTACTTTGTTTATCAGAGGCTAAACTTGTAAAGGGATAAGTAATGACATTTTTTTTCTCAACCCCTAAAATCTTAAGAAACTCTTCATTAACGTCAATACACACCCCACTTTCGTCAGTGATACATAGACCAATAGCATTTTTTGATAACAAATTCAATAACGAATCCATGAGACAGGTTTCAACTTTTAATTGAATTTTGAAGATTGCGCTAACTCATTGTCTGAGTTTTATTTTATCAGAAGCGCATATAAATATACATAAAAAATTACTAATATCTGTAGGATTGAGTAGGAAATCCTGCGCAATCAAATGAACTAATTGATTGATACTTTCTTTAGGAAAAGAATTCAAGAATTACTTTTAATTATTGATAGGCTATCTCATTACCCAGAGAAATAAGACTAGGACTGGAAGATTTTTGACAAGGATTGTAAATTTAAAGGCTTTGTCATATAATCAACAACAGCTTTATATGTTTTGGCTTTTTCAATATCCCTAGGATCTATTGAAGAAGTATGCATGATTATTTTGCAATCTTTTGTTTTGTTTTCAGGTAATTGATCGAAAATATCCAGAAATTCCCAGCCATCCATAACCGGCATATTAATATCTAGAAGTATAAGCTGTGGCAACTTCGAATCCAAAGTATTAAGCATTTCTTTTATAACTTCAATGGCTTCGGTGGCACTTTCAAAACTCCTGACTTTTTTATCGGGATGGGAATCCTTAATGATTTCTTGGTTAAGAAAATTAACCAATGCATCATCATCTATAAGAAAAATGTCTTTTATCAATTAAAATGCTTTTATCAAAATTGCCTACCTAATCAATCATTACCTATTAGTTATAAATATAAAGAATGATTCAGTTTTTACAAAATTAAAACTAGCTTAATTCTAGTAACTAAAACAGATGAAATATAAAATAACGATGTTTAACAATATATAGAAAAAGGGGTTACATTTACTTTAACTTCTAATTCAAAATGGTATGATTCAAATTGCAATGTGCATAGACGATGACCCAATTGTTTTGATGTTGAATGATTTAATTCTTAAAGAGCAATCTTTTTGTGGCATTCTAATTAAATATGATAGAGCGGAGTCTGCACTTGAATATTTTGATGAGCAATCTAAACTTCCCAAGGAAGAACAAGAGCTTCCTTCTCTCATTTTTCTAGACATTAATATGCCGGTTATGGATGGCTGGGAGTTTTTGGAAGTATTTTCTGAGAGGTTTATGATGTTTCATGATATAATCAGGGTAATCATTCTCTCTTCAAGCGTAAATCCAGCCGATTTAGAAATGGCTGCCAACCATCCTTTAGTTATTGGATTTATGCCAAAACCTTTAGGTGAAGCTGAATTGGCTCTGCTAAAATCAAATCCCACTCTCCAACATTACTTCGCTTAGATTTATTTCGAAGGTGAAATAAATAGGTATTTCTCTAAAATTTGCATTTGTGGTCTATCTTTTCCCTCTCTTGGTTCGATAGATAAACGATAATTTCCCCACCAAGGACCAGCAGCCCAATAAGCTCCATTAATTCCGTTGATATTAATATAATTAAGAAATTTATCCAATACTACTAGCCATCTTGGATCATCATCAGGAATACCATATTCCCCAATGAAGCCTTTTTTATTATTCTTCTTTAGCCATTTTACAAAGGGTTTTATTGCATCTACTCCATCGTCAGTACTATTAATATTGTAATCATAAGATCGATCAGTTCCACCTTTTGAATTTAAATATCGTCCAGTAAAATCTCTATCAAAATAGCAATGCGCTTCATATACTAGTTTATCACTAATATCCACCAATGACTTTAATTGATCATTATTTATTTTCCAATCTATTGAATTAGAAAATTCAGAACCAGAAACGAAAATAATATGTATTTTATCCACTTCACGAATTCCATTAATAGCTTCTTGTGCAATTTTAAACCAAGACAATTCAAACATATCATGAGGTTCATTCATAATTTGAAATCCATAAATATTTTCAAACGCTTTTAAAGCTGAGGCAAGTTTCTTCCATACATCAGCCAATGTTTTTGAAGGCAGTTGTTTTGAACCAATCACCCAGACTTTATCGTTCATGGTATACCTGCCAAAATTTTGAAGGGTTAATTTTACTTGCAATCCAATTGAATTACATGTCTTTATTAAAGTGTTCATACGACTCATTTCTATTGAGTCCAAATCGCCCATTAATTTAGGCTGAACCCTTTCCCATCTAAATGGGATATCAATCATACGAAAGCCTTTGTTATAGAAGTATTGCAATTCCATAGAGTCTGGATAAATGAAATCAACCCCATAAACTCCAGGAAATTTTGTTTGTCCAAATTCTGGTCCACAAACTTTAATACCATATGGCTGTGCATTTCCATTAAAGCAAATTAAAAGAAGAATGGAAAATAGTATAGTGCCAGAATACTTCATTAGTTAGAATTGAATTTTTCAAAAATTGAAATTATTCAATTATATAATGAATTTCGAAAATATTTATAGCAAAAAAAAAGGCTGCTTATCCAAGCAGCCTACTACACATATAATCCCCTAAATTATATGATAGACTTTTTTAGCAAGCAACGGCTAATTCATTTACCAATGCTTTAATCTCCAATGCTAAATGACGTTTTACATCATCTGCTAATCGCTTTAAATTGTCAATATCATTTTCTAGCAATTCCCTTTTATCTACATTATTTGCATTTGTTTCAATTTTTTGCAAAATCAACAATAAATCATTTGCTTTTATATATCCCACACTACTTTTAAGTTTATGAGCAAACCTTGATGCGGATACCCAATCATTAGATTCTATAGATTGTACTATTAATTGAATCTCTGTATTCAAACTATCATGAAGTGGTTTTAATAAAGCAACGAGATCTTTTTTCACCAGAATTTTTTCAAAGTAACTGAGGTTGTATGGTTTTATATCATTGATTTTACTACTATTTTCAACCCTTTTAATATCAATATCATTTGCAACCCTCTCTATAATCTGAACATGAAGTACTTTACAAAGCTTTTTATATAGATCAACAAATTCAAAAGGCTTAGACATGTAGTCTGTAAATCCCTCTTCTAAACATTTTTCATATTCACCTTTCATGGCCGTTGCTGTCATTGCAACAATTGGAGTATTAATCTTTAATTCCTTTCTGATACATTCTGTTGTTTTATATCCATCCATAATAGGCATTTGTAGATCCATCAAAATAACATCAAAGCTTTCCCCATTATTAAGATTCCGAAGTGCTTCTTTTCCATTATTTACGATAGTTGGAAATACCCCAACACTATTTAATACGTGTTCTATTAGGATCTGGTTTACTGAATTATCTTCTGCAACCAATACTTTCTTACCACCTAAAAGTTTAGAAAAATCAATATCATTCAATAGTCGTATTCCTTTTACATCATTTTCTTCAGCAAACTTATAGGGAATTTCAAAACTAAATTCAGAACCTTCTCCAACCTTACTTGTTACCCCAATAGTTCCATTTTGCAATTCAACTAGTTGCTTACTAATAGTTAACCCAAGTCCTGTTCCACCATACTTTCTTGTAACATCGTTACCAGCTTGCGAAAAACTTTCAAATACAGATTTCAATTTATCGCTATCAATGCCAATACCGGTATCTTTTACTGAAAATAGTAGTATTCCATTATTTTCAGAAGCATTTTTCATAGAGACAGTTAATACTACTTTTCATTTATCAGTAAATTTAATGGCATTGCCTACAAGATTTACCAATATTTGATTTAATCGATAGGGATCACCTATCAAATAGTTAGGAACATTTTGTTCGATATACAATTCATAGTCTACATGTTTTTTCTTAAATCGATGCGAGAATAAAGGCTTGATTGCTTCAACCGACTCTTTTAAATCAAATGCGATTGCTTCAATGCTTAACTTGCCGGCCTGAATTTTTGAAAAATCTAATATATCGTTAATAATTACTAATAGATTATTTACCGATCTCTTTATAATTGTTGCATAGTTTTCCTGTACACTATTTAATGGCGATTCAAGTAATAAATTGGTCATACCCTGAATCCCATTCATTGGAGTACGGATTTCGTGGCTCATATTAGCCAGAAACTGCTCTTGCAATAATTTTGCATCCTCCGCCGATTGTCTGGCACTAATAAGTTCTTTTTGATATTGTGTTCTTTCTGAAATATCTGTTGCAATCCCACTAACCCCAAACACATTATTGTTTTGATCGAACAAAGGAAATTTAACCAGTAATAAATTCACTGGTCCATTGGGGCCTTCAATTATTTGCTCCACTTCAATTGGTTTCCTTTCCGAAATGACTTTTGAATCTAAAGAAGCAAAATAATCTGCTTGGTCTTTAGAAGTAAAATGATAGTCAGTAAAACCTATTACTTGACTTTTGTTTACTTGTAACAAATCCATGAAACGTTGATTGGCAACTGTATATTTACCTTCCAAGTCCTTAATAAAAATAATAGAGGTGGCATTATCCAATACAGACTGAAGTTGAAACTGTTGATGTTTCAGATTTTTTTCTGTTTCTTCTAAATCAAATTGAATTTGTTTTTTATCAGAAATATCTCTTACGATACAATGGAATCCTATTGGTTTTCCATTTTCCATCATTAAAACAGCGCACTGCTCTACCCATTTTTTATACCCGTTTTTGTTGATAATTGGAAACTCATAAATAGTTTCATCAACTTGGTTCATGAACTGATTATAATAATTCTCTATCACTCGTTCTTTCCATTGCTGATCCAAGATGCTAGTAAAATGTTTTCCATTTAATTCTTCTGCAGTATATCCAGTTAATTGCAAACTTCGCTTACTTACAAAACTGAAATTTCCTGGCAAATCAGTAGTAAAAACAACAGATGCTATATTATTTATAATGTATTGGTATTTGGCTTCACTTAATTTACCTTGTTGCTCCAAAATATGTAACATTTTCATCCCTTTCCAGATCTGAAAGAGAACAAAGGAAATAAAACCCACTGAACATAATCCTATAATAATAGAAATAATCAGTAAGGGCTTATTTGTATTTACCTGCCTTTCTAAAATCAATACGATTAAGAAACAAATAGCAACAATAGCAAATAACAGAATGTAGGGTATCTTTTTCTGTTGTAACAATAACGGGTAATAAGTTTGATTTTGCATTATTTCGAATTAGGGGAATCTGAAAAATTGCCTAAATAAAGCTTGCTAATAGCTTTCCTTTTAGGGCATAAAGATTAAACTAATTCGTCAGCCATAAAATAACATAAACAATCAAAATTGTGTAGTGCTTATACTACAAATAGCTATTCAATAGGCCTTTCAGAGCAATAACCACCTCATTAATACCTGAAAGATTTGTATTATTTCGTCTTTTAGCAAATACCCTTTTTCTTACATATTCTAATTAAATAAAAACAGATTAAAATCCAATTTAACTGCAAAAACTATAGTTAATTTTGCTATTCTGATTCACTTTTAAATAGTAACCCCCGATGAGATGGAAAGCTTTTTTCATTTTAATAAATTTATGCTGCTTCTATAATTATAACATTGCACAAACTTATATACCAGTTGAAAAATCTTCCTCTGTCCTATTTTATTTAAATAATTTTGGCATAAGAACCGAGGGTAGTTTTAGTGGCATAAAAGGAGATATTAATTTTAATCCTACTAAATTAAGTGAAGCAAGTTTCGACATGAGTGTTAATGCTGAAACGATTTTTACAAAAAACAGGGCTAGGGATTCGCACTTAAAATCGCGAGACTATTTTTACACTGAAAAATTTCCCACCATTTATCTAATATCAAAATCAATTACAAAAGATCCACAATCAGATCAATACATTTTTGAAGGAGAATTAATAATTAAAGATTTAACCCGGGCTATTAAGTTTCCATTCAGAGTAGAGCAGGAAAAATCTGGTTATCGCTTTAAGGCAGATTTTAAGATAAATAGAAGAGACTATTTTATAGGTAGCAGTAGTCTAGTATTATCAAATAATGTAGAAGTATTTCTTTCCATTGCAACAAATAAAAAGATATATTAACTAATTAGAAACGTTTTATTAGGCTAGCTATTTGTAAATATCTTTGTACCCTAAAACTTAAAAAAAGTATGAATAGTTCAACAAAAATTGCCCTCGTAACAGGTGGCAGTAGGGGTTTAGGTAGAGATATGGCTTTAAGACTTGCAGAAAAAGGAAATGATGTGATCATCACATACCAATCTAAAAAAGAAGCTGCTGCAGCAGTGGTTTCAGAAATTGAAAGGTTCGGACAAAAAGCAACTGCACTTTTTCTAGATACCAGCGATTTCGAATCCTTAGATGCATTCTTGAATCAATTAAAAGGAGTTTTAAATAGTCATTGGCAAACAGATCATTTCGATTTCTTGATAAACAATGCAGGTATGGGTTCAACTATCCCTTTTGAAAAAGCAACACCGAATGATTTTGATGTATTTATGAATGTGCATTTCAAATCTGTTTACTTTTTAATCCAAAAATCATTGCCAATTATCAACAATAATGGTCGTATCGTAAATATTTCTTCTGGATCCACCAGGTCTTTTGTATTTGGATATAGCATATATGCGTCTATGAAAGGAGCAATAGAGACACTAACCAAATATCTTGCAAAGGAATTAGGAAGCAAAGGAATTACGGTTAATGTTCTTGCTCCTGGCCCAATTGAAACAGATTTTAATAATGCTGCCATAAGAAATAACCCAGAACGAAAAGCTATGATGGGAACTATGGCCGCACTTGGAAGGGTTGGACAAGCAAATGACATAGGTGGCATCGTTGCATTTCTATGCTCAGAAGATGCAGGATGGATTACCGGACAACGCATTGAAGCATCCGGAGGACTAACTCTTTAATTATTTTTTCGCTCGAGCATATTGTATGGGCCAATCTATTTTCTCATTGAGTGCAGTAGCTGCATTCAATGGGAAATATGGATTACGTAATGATTCTCGAGCAAAAAGAATCAAATCGGCTTCTTTATTCAATAAGATATTTTCCGCCTGTTGTGCATCGGTAATCAAACCCACAGTGCCAGTTGAAATTCCTGTCACTTCTTTTATTCTTTTTGAAAAAGGTACTTGGTATCCAGGAGCTAAGGGTATTCGTACATTACTGATATTACCACCCGATGAGCAATCAATCAAATCAATACCCATATCTTTTAGAATCCTAGATAATTCAACTGATTCATCAATATTCCATCCACCATCTACCCAATCTGTAGCAGAAATTCTAACGAAAATAGGCAGATTTTCAGGCCATACCCCTTGAATAGCAGTTATGATTTCACAAAGAATGCGTGTTCTATTTTGAAAACTACCCCCATACGCATCAGTTCTTTGATTTGATAAAGGTGAAAAGAACTCATGTATCAGATATCCATGTGCTGCATGAATTTCAATTACTTTAAACCCAGCTTCTAAGGCCCTTTTAGCGGCTAACCTAAAACTATCAACCACTTTCTGGATTCCTTCAATATTAAGCGAAAGCGGCATGGGATACATTTGATTAAAAGCAATTGCCGATGGTGCAAAGGTTTGCCAACCACCCTCATCTTTCCGTAACATTTCTCCACCTTTCCAAGGCTGTGCACAGCTTGCTTTTCTACCTGCATGAGCTAATTGAATAGCAGGAACTGAACCTTGTAATTCAATAAATGTGGTGATTCTTTTAAGTTCAGATATATGTTCATCTTTCCAAATACCTAAATCGAAAGGTGAAATTCTACCTTCTGGTACAACAGCACAAGCTTCCGAAATTATTAATCCAGCTCCGCCTACAGCACGACTACCTAAATGCACTAAATGCCAATCGTTTGCGAATCCATCTATTGACGAGTATTGACACATTGGAGAAATAACAATCCTATTTTTTAAGTGGACTGATTTAATTTCAAAAGGAGAGAAAAGATTGGTCATAATTTTTGATTCTGAACAAAACTAATAAGTTCTATCCATAAAATTCGTTTGTTAAATTTTGTAACTTACAAGATGCTTAAAATAATTATTCCAATAGTTGTAATATGTATGGCTATCAAATTAAAAGCCCAGCCCAAAACTGATAGTTTGATGCTCCATATTTTCGATCACACTGAATCTATTGTTGCAAAAAGAGTATTACAAAATCCTGCTAATTATCGTTTACAAATTATCTACACAGAAATAGATCGTGATAAAAAAAATCTTCCCTGTTTTAAGAACTTTTATTTTAACTATGATCCAGAAAGTTATTTCAATCCTGCATCTATGGTTAAGATGCCATTGGCTTTTCTTTCACTTGAAAAATTAAATCAACTTCAGCAACCAGGGTTAAATAAATATACCCGTATGCAGTTTGATAGCAATTATATTGGACAAAAACCATTAATAAAAGATAGCACTTCCGAAAATGGGTTTCCAAGTATTGCCAACTTTATAAAACGTGCATTCTTAATAAGTGAGAACGACCCTTATAACCGCATGTACCAATTTATGGGACAAGAAGCCATCAATACTCGATTGCACCAAAAAGGTTATGAAAAAATAAGAATTACCAGGCAGTTTATGGGTTTTGATGAAGAACAAAATAGACACACAAATCCTATTAAATTTATGAAAGATGATGGGGAACTAATTTTCCTACAAACCTCTGCATACAATAAAGCACACTTTGATTTTAGTAAGCAATTTTTATTGGGGAAAGGCTACCTAAATAAAAAAGATAGTCTGATAAATGAGCCATTTGATTTCACGAAACACAATTATATTCCATTAGAAGATTTCCAACAGATATTACAATCGGTATTATTCCCTTTGTCGGTACCTAAAAAACAAAGATTTGATTTGCAAAAAAATGATAGGGACTTCCTTTTAAAGTATCTCTCACAATATCCTTCAGAAACAAATTATCCAAAATACAATGATTCTATATTTTATAATAGTTATGTAAAATTCTTTTTTCATGATAGCACTCATCAAATGCCACAAAAAATTAGAGTATTTAATAAAGTGGGTTGGGCTTATGGATTCTTAACTGATGTTTCTTATGTGATTGATGTAAAAAACAACATTGAGTTTATGTTGGCAGCAACTATTTATGTAAATCAAGACGAAATATTGAACGATGATAAATATGAATATGAAACTATTGGTTTACCATTACTTCATGAAGTTGGGAATTTAGTATATAAATATGATCTGAAAAGAGAACGAAAATATCAACCAGACTTATCCGCATTTAAATTAAAATACGAAACAAGAAATCCAACAGATAAAAGAACTACGATTAAAGAGGTAGATAATTAAGAATGTTTAAGTAACTTTCAATAGATATGTGGTATTACCTATCTGTTTTTGCAGCAGCTTTTCTTGTAGATCTCTTGCCATTCTTTGGTCCTCCTGCTTGGACTGTTATGGTATTTTTTCAAATGAAATTTGATTTAAATATCTGGTTTGTACTAATTTTTGGAGTACTCGGTTCTGCATTAGGCAGGTACGTGTTATTTTTATATATCCCTTATTTATCTGAACGTTACATTAAAGTGGAGAAGAACGAAGACCTTCATTTTATAGGAAATAAATTAGCGGAAAAGGGCTGGAGAATTCAAGCGTTTGTTTTCCTATACACACTAATGCCTTTACCCACTACCACATTGTTTTCAGCAGCGGGTATTGCCAAAATAAAAGCCATCTACATAGTGCCTACTTTTTTAGTGGGGAAATTTTTAAGTGACTTATTAATGGTCTTTACAGGTGATTATGTAGCTAATAATACAGCGAGTTTTTTAAAGGGTTTTCTAACATGGAAGAGTTTATCAGGAATAGCACTCGGCATATTTATACTTTGTATGTTACTGTTTATTGACTGGAGAAAATTATTAATTGAAAAGAAATTTACTTTGAATTTTCATATCCTGAAATAGCCTGATTATATTTTGAAAAATATTTTCTTTTTGTATAAAAATTCACAAAGCTTCCACTCCAGAAAGAAAACAGCTATTGCGCTAAAGATCCCAATGACATTTGCAGAGCATCCTAAATAGGAAAACAACCCATTCCCAAATACATGAATATATTCTGTAAACCAACGATCTGCAACAATTTCAATGAAGAGATAAATAAAAAGTGAATTCATACCAATTACAGTAAATAGCATTAAATATTTTTTATGTGCTTTCACATCAATCCACCAGTAACTTAATGCTAGAAAAAGTAAACAATAACCCCCTGAAACAAACACAAAGGAGCTAGTAGCAATTCGTTTGATGATTGGAGTAATAGTTACATCCATACCAAATCCTATCAATAAAAATATAATACCGAAGAGAAGTAGCCATTTTATTTTTTCTTTCCATGAAAGTTCTGATAAAAGCAATTTACCTGCTAAGACTCCCCATATTGTGTGAGCTGTTGTAGGAATACAATTAAACGCAACCCATCCTCCTTTATTAATTTTATTCATTAATAATAAATCTACATAATTTCCAAAATTCTGTTGATCAGTAAAAGGTTTATCGAATCCAGTAATATGTGAATAGCGATACATCACCTCAGTTAACAATAATAATCCAATACTGAAGAGAATCTGCCATTTAAAATCCCATCTGAATATTAGAAATGCAACGAGTGTAGTAAATGATAATTGAGTAAGCACATCCCATAATTCAAAAGACAATCCATTAGACCTAACAGCATAATCAATTACCCCCCAGAAAAAAAGCCAGCCTGATCTTTTCAATACTTTAATAAATGATTGATTCCAGCTGATTCCTTCTTTTTGCTGACGTTGCAAAGAATACACCATTGCAGTGCCTGCCAGGAACATGAATCCTGGTTGAATTAAATCCCAAAATCTTATCCCATTCCATGGATGATGAAAAAACTGATTAGTAATTAACTGTGCCGGATTACTTTCTAAAAAAGCATGTAGATATTGATATAAACCAGCACTTTCCAGCATTAACAATATCATAATGAATCCGCGCATAAAATCTAATGAAAGAACACGATTAGGCATGGAATTGTTAATCATAAACTACATTTTTAATTCAATTGATAAACGATAGATTCATAGGGTGCTAAAACTCCATTACTTGATGGATTTGGATAATTTGCCAGAACAACTTTTGATCTGGCAAAATTCATCTTTAAGTTTGGTTTTGCTTGGTGACTACTGAAGTTAAGTAATACTAAGAATTTTTTACCCTCAAATTCTCTTAAATAAGCATATACATCAGGATTTGATTTGTCTAACAAAGTATATTTCCCATAAATCAAGGCAGGATTCTTTTGGCGCAAATCAGTAGCTTTTCTGAAATAGTTTAATACAGACTGTTGGTTCATTTCTTGTTCGGCTCTATTGATATATTTAAAATTAGTATTCACTTGAATCCAAGGCGTACCTGTTGAAAACCCTGCATTTTTAGAATCATCCCATTGAAATGGAGTTCTTCCATTATCCCTACATTCAAATTGAATACGCTTCATGAATTGATTGATATCACCTCCATGATTCAGTTGATACTGATACTCGTTCAAAGTTGACATGTCGCGGTAATCTGTAATTTTTTCGAATCCTGCATTAGTCATCCCTAATTCATCTCCATTATAGATAAAAGGAGTTCCTCGCATAGTTAGCAAAAAAGTGGAAAGCATTTTTGAAGAGAGCTCTCTGAATTCAGGACTAGCATTACCAAAACGATTTACAATCCTCGCCTGATCATGACTTGCTAAAAATATAGAAAGCCAGCCTTTATTCGCAAAAACGCTATCCCATTTACTAAATGTTTCTTTAAATTTTATAAAGTCATAACCTTCCATCTTAGCTAAATCGATTGCATCAAATGCATAAGCCATGTTCAATTCATTTCTGTCGGCATCAACTAAATCATGTGCATCTTGATAATTATTACCAGCACCTTCTGCCACAGTCATTACATCATACTTACTAAAAACCTCTTGATTCATTTCTTTCAGGTAGTCGTGTAAGTGTGGACCCATCGCATAATAGGGTACAAAATTATTTTCGAACCCTGTCGGGAATGCTGGAAAACTAGTGTCTTTTGATGCAAATTGAAAAGCATCTAAACGATAACCATCAATTCCCTTATCTGCCCAAAACTTCATGATATCATAAATTTCTTTTCGGACCTTTGGATTTTCCCAGTTCAAATCAGGTTGCTTTTTTGAAAAATAGTGTAAGTAATACGCATTGGTAACTGAGTCGTATTTCCATGCATCATGATTTACGTCAAAGAGACTATAACGGTAATTAGGCTTTACCCTTTCTGCATCCCACCAATGATAATAATTTCTATACGGACTAGTTCTAGAACTTTTGCTTTGTTTAAACCACTCATGTTCATCGCTACTATGATTTAATACGAAATCCATCACTAATTTAATCCCCCGTTCATGAAGCCCTTTCAAAAGCAAATCAAAATCTGCCATTGTTCCGAAGTCTTTCATGATATTTCGATAATCGCTTACATCATACCCATTATCATCGTTGGGAGAACTGTAAATAGGATTCAACCAAATAGTATTTACACCTAAACTTTTTATATAGTCGAGTTTAGAGATAATTCCTTTTAGATCTCCGATACCATCCCCATCACTATCTTTAAAACTGCGTGGATAAATCTGATATACGACTGCTTCCTTCCACCACTTTTTATCTGCTCCTTTTTTTGCAACTAAACTAGTTTGAGAATTACAGTTTAGAATTGATGCCAACAAAATAGCAATCAAGCATAGTATTATTTTCATACAAGCAAAAGTTTAAACTTTAGTGCTATGAAAATAAACATTGCCAAAGTTATTTTTCAACTCTTTTAGAAATAATTTAATCGCAAACGTTTGATGTTTAGAAAAAATTAGGGTGGTTATTTCCCCAACAAAAACTGAAGGGGAATTCCAAACCGGTCTCTCCAGGAATTTTCGCTATGATCCTGACCTGGAAAAAATTTGGTAATCCATTTTTGTTCAGAATACCCTTTTTCTTTCATTACTTCATCAACTTTCATTTGCAATGGAGGATATAGCGCATCAAGTGTTTTATCACCATAGTCAAAATAAATTTTATGATTCTTTGGATTTGGGAGTTTGTTTTTTAAATAGTTTACAAATGCATCAGGAATGGGATTATCCTTCATTACAAATATTCCTGGCCAATGGGTAGACAAACAAGCTGCACCACCAAATACTTTTGGATATTCACAAATTGCATACATAGAAATTAATCCTCCCATACTACTTCCTGCAATGAATGTATGTTGTTGATCGTTTTTTGTAGCGTACTTTTTATCAATGATTGGTTTTAATTCTTCTACAAGAAATTTTAAGTATTTGTCTGATTGTATTTGATAATTTCCAAAAACTGATACCCCATTATTTCTTGCCGCATTAAGAACTAAATCTTTTTGATTAATATCAAGGCTCTCAAATGGTTTCTGAGGAAAATAATCTGCATGCCTACTCTTATCGCCATTCCAAATGCCAACAACAATAAATTCTTGTAGCTTTCCTTCATCTAATAAACGACTAACCGTTTTATCGATATCCCAAGATTTTTTATTCCAGGTGATTGAGCTGTCAAAAAGCATCTGACCATCATGCATATATAAAACTGCATATCTTTTCTTTGCGTTATACCCTTCAGGCAACCAAACATCTACATTTCTAGCATCCACATATTTGGAAGGCATTTTTTCGATTCGTTCGATGGTACCCTTAATCACTTTAGGAATGCCTTGTGCTTGAAGTTGAGAAATTGATAAAATAGATATTATAATCAGGTACTTAAGTTTCATTTTATACGTTTTAAGATCATGGCACTAATAGGAGTCAATGAAATTTTATTTCCTTTAAATATTTGATTTGTCAATAGTTCCTGGTATTCCCCTTTTGAAGGGAGACCAATTGTAGCTATTTGATTCTCAAGATTAAAAATTACAAATAGTTCATTTTCCCCGTCTGTTCTTTTATATCCTAATTTTTTTCCTTCCGCTAAGAAAAATGTCAGATCCCCAGAATATAGCGCAGTATTTGATTCCCGAATACTAATTAATTTCTGATACCAATTAAATTGGTCCTGATTAAACGATAAGCTATCAATTTGCTTTTCTCCTTTTTCAAAATAATTTCTTGTCTCTGGATCAAATTTGAATTCTTTCCACATCAAAGGCTTTCTATTAAATGGATCATCAGCACCCCACATTCCCATTTCTTCTCCATTAAAAACCTGAGGTGCGCCGATTGTTGTAAAAAGATGTACTAAATAGAGTTTTAAACGCTGATATGTTTCTTTTTCAGGCTTTCCTGTTTTGTAATTTCTATTATCAGTTGGAGTTGCGCCGAATTTATATTTATTGGGGTTGAAAAAATCAGTCAATAACCTTGGTGCATCGTGCGAAGAAGATACATTCATCATTGCATAACGATTTGCTTGGGGAACCCTATTCCATTGCAATTCTAGACTATCCTTAAAAGTTTTTGCATCAATTGAAAAATCATTTTTTGCGAAAAAATATCTGGCAGGCCGATAAGTTTGATAATACATTACTGCATCAAATACATCACCTTGGGTATAGGGCGCAGGATTCATTAATTTATCGGGCCATTGTTCCCACCATATTTCGCCTATTAAATATGCATTGGGTTTTATATCACGAACCTGTTTACGAAAATCTCTCCAGAAACCCATTCCAATTTGATCTGCTACGTCCAAACGATACCCATCAACTCCATTGTTTGCATTACCATCTGGTGCTAACCATCTTTTTGTAACAGCAAAAATATGTGCCTTTGCGCCCTCATTAATATCGCCTTCATAAGGATGTCCTGTTATTCGAGCAGTAGTAATGCCTACTTTTTTTAATTCTGGCAAACTATTAATTCCTAACCACCCTTTATAAGCAAACTCATTTTGAGTAGTGGAAGGATTATCAAATGAAATAATATCGTACCAATCTTTATATTTAGATTTTTCTTGGTTTTTTATAATATCCTGCCATGCCCAAAAATTAGTACCAGTATGATTCCAGGAATAATCAATAATAATCTTCATTCCAAGCCGATGTACTTCCTTCACTAATTTTAAAAATAATTTATCTGCTGTTGTCCATTTCCATGTTTTAGAATCACCTGGATTTTCTGATGCAATAATTTTTTGATCTCCTGTTGGATCTGGTCCAAAATTCACATCGATATGATGATAGTTTTTCGCATCATATTTATGCATGGAAGGTGCATCATTTATTGGATTCAGAAAAAGTGCCGTTATCCCTAATGATTGGAGATAGGGTAATTTGTCAATCACCCCCTGTAAGTCACCGCCATATTTCCTATTCTGAAGATTTGCACTTATATCCATTCCAGCATTTTCTGCCCATCTATCTCTTTGATACCAATTGGAATTCCAAGGAGTTATAGACCAATCGTTGGGTACATACTCTTTTAAAAATGGGGTATTCACCGTTTCAGGAGTAGGATCATTTTTGTGATCCCCATTATAAAATCTTTCAACAAAAATCTGATACCAAATGGCTTTCTTTGCCCAGACAGGAGGCTTTGAAAAAGAACCAATATTTGTTTGTGCATTTGTTGCCACTGCTAAAGACAATGAAATAATGACTAACCCTATTCTATTATTCATGAGCATTATTTAATCCGCTTTTTTAAAAGTAGTTTGTCGTAAAATAGTCTTACCCATTGGCATTAATTCCAATGTCATATTTTTTCCGGTTTCAAGATCCTGCATATTTGTATTAAACAGAAGCTCTTTTGAATTTTTATTTTTCGATATGGGCTTTCCTGTATAAAGATAAATCGACTTAACTACAGGTGTGTAAGTCATTTCTTTCAATCCCGCTACCGGATAATATTTTGTAACCTTCTGATTAGCTTCAATAGCATGTGCCAATACCAATGGACCGTACATAAAATATTGCTCGCCTTGATGGGTTTGATGGAGCTGTACTTTTAGGTGCATTTTTAATCTAAGTGTGGCACCATTTTTCCAAACTCTATTTATTTTTATAAAATCGCCTTCCTTTTCATAAGTCATATTTAAAACATAATCATTGAGACCTTCTGGTTTTCTAATAATCAAATTAAATGCGGTATTTTTTTTACACTCAATTTTAAATATGATTTCATCTTGATAGGGATAATTCGTTATTTCTTTAATAGTGATTCTTTCTCCCTTAATTACCGTTTTCAATTCACTTGGACCTAATAAGGCTGCATAAATATTATCTCCTTGGTGAAGCCACATATGTTCTACGTAAGAAGCAACAATTTTTCCAGCATTGGGTACACAACATACTGCGGCCTCTTTATGAACTGGAGAATACCGATAACGAGTTTGACTTTTATCAGATTGATCTCCATTTTTTCCACCTTCCAAAGCATAACTATTATCAGTCTTTAAATAACAAATAGCACTTTCAGTAGGATGAGATGCCCCAAGTGCAGCATTAAAAAATAATTTTTCAATTTTATTGCCATAAACAGGATTATTAGTTTTCATAAATAAACTAATATAAGCATCCATTAATTCTAATAAGGAACAGTATTCATATCCAGTTTTTGTTTCATCAGCTGTTCTGCCACCAATAAACTCATCTCCAATAGCAGCGCCTGAGGCAGTTGTTTCTTTTTCAATTTTTTTAAGAAACCCCTCAAGTGTTGATTTAAGCGATTTTTCTCCAGTTGCCTGATAAGAAGCCGCAATTGATCTTAGATGCTCATAGGTATGAACGCTATGTCCCATGAGAGGTATTGAAGCATTTAAAAGTTTAAACTGCTGAGCATCTTCATTCAACTTTTGAATTGAAAAGTCTTGATAGAGAAAAGGGATATAATCTAGATAGTTTCTATTTTTTGTAATTGCATACAATTGCTCTAAAACATCTGTAAAGGCAAGACCATGAGTTAATCCTCCAGCATTGGGATTTTTTGTAGCAAATGGGTGTGATTTGTTGATAGGATAATTTTGCATAACATTGTCTGCACAATTTATTACCGCATCTAATACTCGAGAATCGTTTGTATAATTATACCAAGAGAGCAATGCCCTACAAATGGTAGTTTTAGACCACAGCTCTCCATTCTCATCGTTGAAATGATAACGCAGTTCTTTATCATATATTCCTAGATACCCATCAGCATCTTGTGTACTTAATATGTAATTTATTTTTGTAGCAATTTTATTTAAATGAATAGTATCACGCAATAAAGCTGCCGTTCGAATATATCCGTCCAACCAATTGCTTTGGGTTTCACTATTCCACCAAAGAAATTGTGATTGAAATTCCCCAGCATCTGAGATAGCTCCTACATTTTTATGTTGCACTTTTTTAGATAACCGATCTTTCCCATAAATATCATCCTCTTGAATTAAAGCTGGTTCAAGTTGATCTAGATTACCTGTAAATCCCTTTAGGTTCTGGCTTAACTTTTCTTTTAACCAACCATTTGGAACAATTTGATTAATTGAAAATTTTACCTGAATTTCTGATATAGGCTGGATAATTTGAGAATTTACATGCAAGCAAATTACGATTGGAAGTAAATAACCAATGTATCTTAATTTAAAAGTAATCATCTATAAATAAATTAGTTAAATGTTCCTTCATTTTTAAATTAATTTCCCATTGATTACTCAATGGTTGAAGCGTGTAAGGCATCGCAGGCATATAGGGTGCAGGGCCAAACTCAGGGGTAATAACAAATTTTTTCCAACCTTTTTCTTTCTTTTTCTTTAAGATTTCACACCACCAACTTTCAAAATTTTTCATATGATCAGCCCATTCTGGAGCAAATGGATCGTTCACCTGAGGTCCTTGGCTATATCCAATACGGGCATGTATATGAGAGACATGAGGAATTATTTTATCCAAAATTTCTTGTTGGTTTTGCAACAAGCTTTCTGACACTACACAGAAATGGGAAAAATCACCTACCAATTCCAGTTCCGGAAATTTTTCTACATAAGGAATTAAAGTTGCTGCATGAAAAGAGAATCTTCCTCGATGTGTTTCATGCAAAATTCGAATTCCTGTTTTGGAAGCAATATTCATAGAAGCTTCTATAATTCTACAATTATCTTCAAATGAAAAATAATCAGTGCCTGTATGCGAATGAATATAAGATGGTTTATAGCTGAGTAAACGCTTCAGATTTTTTTCCATCCTTTTTATGAATTCTTGAAGACTTTCATTTTCAGGAAAAATTAATTGCTGGGGAATAAAAATAAAGTCAGGATCACTTTCATAAAAATCATCCAATTCTTCTAAAAATTCATTCAGAAAATCGCCTTGTTGTGGCAAATTAATTTCCACCCCATCATAGCCATTCGATTTTATTTTATCCATGAATGAAGCTGCGTCTAAATGCTCAGCCCCCCAATGTGTACAAGTATATTTTATTTTCATTTATTTCGTTTAAGTGAGTAACGAAAAAAAAATTAATTACTGGTATAGAGTAATGGATTGATTGGACTTTGAATTTGTTCTCCAATCTTAGCTCCCGGACACCATGTATTCCAATCGTGAATTTGGTTATCGTTTTCCGGGTCTTTCAATTTCATATCCTGGTCCATGTAGATGATGGTCATTACTTTACGCATCTGATCAGTATTGTTTGGTCCTGCTCTATGAAATACCCATCCAGAGTGAAAACTTATTTCGCCTAATTCAAATTCTTCTACTACATGTTCAAAATCAGTTACTTTTAGCTTTTGATCTATAAACTTTTCACTTTCATCACTAATGGCCAGTTCTCGTCCTTCAACGATAATATGACTGCCCGCGCTAAATTCAAGTGGACCCATATTAAATCCAGTTGCTTGCAAGGGCATCCATGCGGTAACTGTTTTATCCGTTGCAAGAGGCCAATAAAACTGGTCGGCATGCCAGGGGGTGAATCCTCCATGGGGTTCTTTATATAAGGCTTGATCGTGGTACAATCTTGCTCCATGTGTTTGCATCAAATCACTAGCGATTTTAGCAAGCCTTTTACTAAATACCAGGGCTTTGATTCTTTCATCTTCTCTCCAAAGATTAAATAATTGCAGAAATGCTTTACCATAAGTATTACGTTGGTCGATGCTGGTGGTTTCTTGATTGAGTTCTGCAACTTTTTTAGAAATTACCTCAGCATAGAATGACACAACTTCTGGGGAGAGTACTTCCTTCAATTTTATAAACCGGTTTCTATCATAATAATCAATCTGCTCCTGAGTTAATTGATATGGTTGATCAAGAAAATCTAATACATCAATGGGGATGTTTGGCATATAAATCGTTTTTACAAAAATGCTATAAGCCTTTGAATGCTGTTAATCCTAATCTACCAATAACTAATACTATATTTCCAATAATAATTCCTGTAATCGAATAATTTATATAAAATAGTATTAATTTAGGATATAAGAATACGAATTTGAGAGCTAGATTAGAAAATATCAGTCCGAAAATGCAAGGGCGTACCATATTTGGTTTAAGTATCAATCAAACAAGGTTTGATTCTCTTTGGCATTATCACCCAGAATACGAACTCACATACATCATTAAAGGGAATGGCAGGAGGATGGTAGGTGATGACATGGAGAATTTTAACGAAGGTGATTTAGTTTTATTAGGGCCAGATTTACCTCATACCTGGATAGGAGAAAGAAGTTCAACTACAGAAAACAATATAGCCTTGGTGATACAATTTTCTGAAGAATTTCTAGCCCCCTTTCTTTCCTTAATTGAGATGAAAAGTATGAATGAGTTATTAACAAAATCAGAAAGGGGTATTCGGTTTTTAAAATTTCAACCAATTGCCATTGAAAAAAGAATGCTGCAAATAATTGAAGATACGACCATAAAAAGGGTTACCGGCTTAATTGAACTGCTATACGATTTATCAAATAAAAAATATAAGATTTTAGCATCTCACAAATTTAATATAATCAAAAATGAAAAAACTGAAAGTCGATTAAATAAAGTGTTGCTATATATTCAAAAAAATTACAGGAATACTATTAAGCTACAAGAAGCATCAGAGCTGATACATCTTTCAAATACTGCTTTCTGCAAATTTTTCAAAAGAAGTGTCGGCAAAACTTTCTCCGATTATTTAAACGACTTACGCATTTTACATGCATGTACCCTTTTGATTGAAACAGACAAACCCATCAGCCAGGTTGCAACAGAGTCGGGATTTGAAAATCTAGCTTATTTCAATAGGGTATTTTTAAAGAAAAAAAAATCGCAACCGACAATCTTTAGAAGGAGATAGCCAATTTGGCATTATATATTATGGTAAAAGTCATTTTCGAATATGATATTTGTCATAGAATTCAATTAGCAATATGCTCAGCTTTGTTCTAAATTAATGTTAGAACAATGAAATATACCACCACAACAAACCGAAACAAAAGTTCTGAAATCACATTTACAGCGCTTTTCACTCTTTTTATTTTATTAAGTTTTAATACAGTAAATGCACAGTCTGCTAAGAAATGGGTTGCTCCAGCAGCAGCAGACCAATTAAAGAATCCAATTGCTTCAGATGCAAATGGATTAAAAGAGGCCAAAAAATTATATATCTCTAATTGCTCTCCTTGTCATGGAAATGGCGGTAAAGGAGATGGAATTGCTTCAGCTTCAGTAAATCCAAAACCAGCTGATCACACTTCTGCAGCGATTCAGAAAGAAACAGATGGTTCTTTGTATTGGAAATTAACAGAAGGACGAAGTCCAATGCCATCCTACAAACAAATTCTTACTGATGCGCAAAGATGGCAACTGATAAACTTCATCAGAACTTTAGCCAAAAAATAGACTTTTAGAATAAACCCTTTCTAAAGAAACATGATTGCCAACATTTGATTGAAATAATATTTCATCAAAAAAAATAAACAACATGAAACCCACAATAAAACTTAAAAGTTTACTTCTTTTACTGGTGATTATTTTTACTGGTTCAAGAACATCAGTCGTTGCGCAAACACAAAATGCAACAGATTCAGCGCTATCTGACAGGATTGCTGCTTTAGAGTTACAATCCAATTATAGTAGAACAGGAGATGATCATTTATTAGTAATAGGATTAGCTACTTTTGGATGGGTTAGCACTAAAACAACAAATACCATTGACGGAGTAAGTACCGTAAGCAGATCAAATAGTTTTCCTGATGCCGACCACTTTGAATTTAGTCCTATGTTTTTATGGAGACATGGAACAAAATTTTTAATGGAATTTGAGCCATCCTTTAGCAATAATGGATTGGGGGTAAACTGGGCTGATATATCTTATTTTGCAGCACCTAATCTCATTATTAGAGCTGGCTACTTAGTAGTTCCTTTTGGTACTTATTCAAAAAGACTTGCAGCCGGATGGATCAATAAATTAACAACAGATCCAATGGGGATATCAGAAATGGCTCCAACTGATTATGGTATAGAAGTAGAAGGAGGATTGCCATTAGGAAGTATGAAAATGAACTATAATTTTTCACTAACCAATTCAAATCTTTTGAATAATGATGGAACCCTTTCATCCGGAAGTATGGGAGATGTAAACAGTAATAAAACATTTACTGGTAGATTAGGGATTCTTCCACTCTCAAACTCTTCACTGGAATTAGGAGTTTCAGGAATGTTTGGTAAAGTTGGTACACCCGGTACCTCTTTTCAAAACGCGAAGGGAACAGCCTATGCTTTTGATTTGAACTATGTAAATACGATTAGTCCTTTATTAGTCAATATAAAAGCACAATACAATATCAAAAACATCTCAGATGTAAATTATATTAGCCCAGTTGATTCAGTTACTGCTTATACCTTCACTAATCATAGTACCGCAGCCTTTATTCAATGTTCACTTAGACCAACAACTGCAGATAATTTCCTACATGATATGGAATTAGCCGGAAGATATACGACTTACAATACCCCTTCCAATTCAACCTGGGGAAGCGACCAAAGTTCTTATACCATAGGATTAAGTTATTGGATGAGCTGGAGATCTGCATTAAGACTTTCTTATGAATCTTATACAGGCAATAGCACAGCTTCTAAAGCCCTGAATGCTTATACAGGTAAGACATTAAAAAATAGCTGGTATATTCAATTTGCAATCCAACTTTAAAATATTATTATCATGAAAAAGTTACAACCAATCCAAACCTTGTCATTAGTTCTGATTTTTATATTTAGTCTTACAGGAATTTTATCTTTAAATAGTTGCGCTCCTACAAGTGCTATTTCAGCTAAAACAGGAGTTCAGTTATGGGGCGAAAATTGCCAAAGATGTCATAACACGCCTTCTCCAATGACGTTTTCACCCCAACAATGGGAAACCATTGGCATGCATATGCAAACTCGTGCTTTACTAACACAAGATGAAAAAGATAAAATAGTTGGATTTCTAAAATCAAGCAGATAAACTAGGTTTTCAAATAGCACCTTAAAAAGCCCAAGTAATATTATGTTACTTGGGCTTTTTCATATTCTACATCCATTTATTATAGCTAAAAGAAAGTCTCGTGTAAACTTAATTACAGAAAACTTATTTCAAGAATCGACTTTATAGTAACATTAATTTCTCTTCTCTACTATTGGAACTGCAGGTGCTTTGAATTCTTTTGTTTTCAATAGATTTTTAATTTCTACTATAGCTCTTTCCAATTGTGGATCTATTCCTTTGGCCATTGCACCTAAATCTTCTGGCACTTCAATATCAGGATCAACTCCATGCCCTTCTTTAAACCAGGTACCATCAGGATTATACAATCTGAAAGACGGTGCTGTAATATTTCCACCATCCACAAAATCGGGATACCCACTAATCCCAATCAAACCACCCCAAGTTCTAGTTCCAATCAATGGCCCTAAATTTTTCTTACGGAAGTAATCCGGGAATGCATCTCCCCCGCTTCCACTCCATCCATTGATGAGCATTACTTTAGGACCAAAGTTTGCATAGCCAGGAAACTGCCAAGGCTTACCATCTCTAGTAGCCACATAAGATAATGGCGTACGATTAAGCATTTCAATGAATCGATCAGGAATTTGACCTCCATTATTAAAACGTTCATCGATGATTAAAGCCTTTTTATTCCATTGTGCATTGAACTGCCTCATGAGTTCACTTTGTCCGTCTAAACCAGTACTTGGCACATAGATATACCCAACCTCACCATGACTTGCTTCTTCCACTCGTTTGCGCATACCTTCAATCCAATCTAAATTGCGAAGTCTATACTCGTCGTCTATAGTTTTTACGACTACTGTTTTAGAACCCGTTAATGTGGCAGTTGAATTATAGGTAAGCTCTACAGTTTTATTTGCGAGTCCTTGAAAAGCAACATAGGGTTCATTTTCAGCAGTAATAGGAATACCATTAACTGCAAGAATATAGTCCCCTTCCTTGATATCGGTTCCTGATCTTTCTAAAGGCGATCTGGTTTCTGCATCCCAAATAGCGCCTTTGATTATTTTTTTAATTTTATAGTAGTTGCCTTCAGCTTCCCAGTTAATTCCTAAATAACCAATTTGTTCTGATTTCACTTTTTCGAAATCACCACCGCCATGATAGGTATGACTAGAATTTAATTCACCAATCATTTCTCCAATCACATAATCAACTTCTTCTCTGGTTGTTGCACCATTCAATATTTTTAAATACTTTTCTTTAGTGGCTTCCCAATTCACGCCATGCATATTTTTATCATAAAAATAATCCCGCTCAATACGCCAAGCATCTGTGAATATTTGTTTCCATTCTAACATTGGATCAATCGTCATTTGCATTTCATTCAAACGCAATGGTTTGTCAAATTTTGCAGATTCATCCGGAGAAATCACAGCCATACCACCAGATTTTGCAACTAGCATCTTCTCGTCATTCCCACTTAATAGATAACTTTCCGCATCATTGATAATTGTTTTCTCATCACGCTTCTCAAAGTCATAAAATTTTATAGATGCTTTCCCATCAGCTGTTCCTGTATTAGGATATCGCATATATATTAATTTGCCTTTTATCGCATTGAGAGAATTTAAATTACCTGATGGTATTGGTAATAATTCTAAACGACTTTCCATTTCTTCAAAGTCAATCAGCACGGCAGCAACATCGGATTTCTTTTCAGTTTCAGCAGTTTTAGCTTTATCGTCTTTCTTCTTATTTTCTTTTTTAGCTTCTTCTTTTACGATTGGCTTTTCCAATTCTTTCAAAGCAGCTGTATCATTTTTTGCATATAAAAGTGAGGCTGTATTTTTTTGTAATCCAATTGCAGCTAACTGAGTACTGTTTGCATAAATAAATGTGTTATCCGCATCGCTATAATAAGGTTGAAAAGTTTGATTAGTTGCTACAAAAAGATATTTCCCATCAACACTAAATACCGGATTAGAACAACTATAATAGCCATTGGTAACTTGTCTGGTTTTTTGCTCTTTCGTATCAAAAATAAAGGCAGCATTATGTAAATTTTCTAAATCTCTACTATATGCCAACCATCTACTATCTGCAGACCAACTAAAAGTAAATCCTTCCATATTTCCATGCGAATAGTAAAGCCCTTGATCAATATCTGTGGTATTTCCTGAAGCGATATCGAATAATTTTATTTTTCCGGCTTTATCAATAAATGCAAGCTGTTTGCTATTCGGTGAAAAGGAGATTCCATATCTATAACCTGCGCCATAGTTTGTAATTTTTCTTGCAGTGTTTTCTTTTCCAGATTCCATGAACCAGAGTTCATACTCACCACTTTTATCACTCCAATATGCAATAGTTCTTCCATCTGGCGACCAAGCTGGATAACGTTCTGCTACTCCTGGGGTCATGGTGATATTTTTCACAAATCCATTCTCAGCTGGCACACTAAAAATATCGCCTCTTGCTTCTACTAACACTCTTTTACCATCATTACTTATTGCATAATGTTGGGCTAAATCTGATACATTAACATTCTTCGATTTCAAAAGTGCTTTATCACTAACAACAGTTACTTTTACTTCTTTAGATTCATGGGTTGCAAAAGGGAAAAGATATAATTTACCACCAGCTTCAAATACAATTTCATCTGGTCCTTGAGAAGGAAAATGCACATCGTAATCTGTAAATTTTGTTAGTTGCTCAAATGTTTTGTTCTGAGTATCATACTTCCAAATATTCATTCTCATTTCAGGTCCACGATCGCTAAGAAAATATATTGATTGTTGATGCCACATTGGAAATTCATCACCAGCATCACTATTTGCACTAATATTTACTTCAGTTTGTTTTGCAAAATCATAGATGCGAATATCTCCATTAGTACCCCCACGATAACGCTTCCAGTTGCGACCAACCTGACTCATTATAACTACTGCCATTTGTTTCCCATCGGGCGAATAACTTCCATACTCTGCATATGCTAGGGGTAATTTCGTTTCAATACCACCTCCGACAGGAACCAAATAAAATTGATTAAATCTAGCTTTACCACTTTCACGAGATGAAGCAAACAAAATTTGTTTTCCATCGTTACTCCAATCAACAACACGATCATTATAACCATGTGAAGTAATCCTTTGGGGTACTCCTCCATTAACAGGCATCGTATAAACATCCCTATTACCATCATAGGATGCATTAAAGGCGATGGTATTGCCATCAGGCGAAAACTTAGGAGTTGTTTCAACACCAGGGATAGAAGTTAGTTTAATGGCCACCCCTCCTTCTTTAGGCACAACCCAAAGATCATTGGCATAAGTAAAAACAATTTTAGTTTTAGAAACATCCGGATAACGGAATAGCCCTTCATCAATTTGAGCAGATGCGTAGATCCCGATTAAGATACATAAGCAGGCAATGAGATGACTTTTTTTCATATTAAAATTGATTGTGTTTTTGGGAGTAATTTTAATTAGGAAGTTAAATTAAGGATATTATTTATGTATGAACTACCATTTTCATAAATCTGGCATATTTAAGGATAAATGGCGAAATTTCGAATGCTGTTTCAAGAATATGCATTTGGCTTTGATTGTCTAGGCATAAAAAATCCCATGATAGTTAAATACTATCATGGGATATGAAAAGAGTGATGTATGTAATTAAATTTTGGAAATAAAGTCTTTAGCCAATCTTTGATAATCTTGACTACCTGCTGCAACTGCCGCTTCTATACACTGCTCTGCCGTTTTTTTAGCAGCTTCTGAATTCCCTAACAGTTTCTCAATATTCGCTTTTACAAAGTGCATATAATAAGCACCTGGGACTTCTGATAAAGCGATATCTATATTTTCCAATGCTTTAGGAAGGTCTCCAGCTAACATTAAATTAAAAATAGCAGCTTGAAAATAAGGCTTTTTTTCACCTTGCATTTGTGCTTCAAAGCTTTCTTTAAGTCTTGCTACAATTTGCGTTGTCACTTTTATTGAAACAGATACATTCGCCCAATTTACTTCCAACACGCAAGATTCATATTCAAAACTGTGTAACTGAATTGTGAATGTTTCACTGAAAGCTGCAGATTTTTGAACAGGAACTTCTACTACTAAAAGATTATTCGCAGCGTCATAACCTCTTAATCCTGCAGCAATATCTGTATTGAAGATAATCTCCCATTTTGTTTCATGTGGAATAGCGAAAACTATATATGTTCCGGATGGAATTTTTTTTCCTTCAATTTCTACATCATCTGTAAAAATGAATTGAGTAGCTGCATCAGCACCAAAACGCCATAATTTACCAGTGGGGGCCAAAATGCTATTTTCTTCAAATACAGTTCTTCCTTTGATTAAGGGGCGAGCATAATTTATTGTGATTTTACCTAACCCAAAATCTTGTGTAAGAATTTGTCTTGGGCTTGAACTAGGCATGGAAAGTGTATTCATAGATTAATTTTAGGATTAAATAATGGCGCGAAATTATAGTTTAAAAATTATAAAAGGAAGTTATTATTACACCAATCTCCTGCTAGTATTACTTCCGCCTGCCTTGGAAAAACTTTGGTAATAAGCACTCGATGAACCTCGTCATCCCTATCTGCACAACAATCTGAAAGAACAGTTATAGAATAATCCTTATCTGCTGCTTCTCGTAAAGTGGATAAAATAACGCCACTTGTGGCAATTCCGGTAAGCACGATATTTTTTATTCCGAGCGACCTGAGCACTACCTCCAAATCACTTCCTGTAAATGCGCTTGTGCGTTTTTTAACTATGACAATATCCTCTTCTTCAGGGGCAATTGATTGATGAATTTTTGTTGCCTCTTCGCTCACAAGATCCATACCAGCACTTTTTAATAAATTAAATGATTTATTATTTGGACTCATCTCAGGATACCCATTTCTAAACCCAATCACAATATAGATAACAGGCATTTTAGAACTTCGCGCAGATTTAATTGCTTTTTTTAAAGAATCAAAAAATGGGGTTTCTTCATTTATCATTTTTACAATGGCACCTTGGACATCCATCACTAAGAGTGCGGTATGTTGATTGTTATTGTTTTCCATTCTTATTTAAAAATAACAGATGAATCTTCTAATTCTTGATTTTTACTTATTTACTTCCCAATTAACATTTACAATAATTTCATTTCGTCTATTAATAAATTGGTAGGGGGCATTATATCCTAAAAATCGAAAGTTTCCGTAAAATTCGATTTTATTTTCAGTTAATGCCTTTATCAGTCTTTGCTTATTCAATTCAATTTCATCATCTGATGCATAGCCCCCAAATTTTATAGCTGCCACAATCTCATCTGGTACAGTTTTAATAATTACTTGCTTGTCGTTCGGTTTCGGCAAATTATCCGAATTATAATTTGCTGGCATAACAAAACTCATAGAAGATGCTGAATCATTGATATCCATATGAACTGGCGAAGTCATGGAGATACTTTTACCACCTTCATTTCCACCAAAAATATAGCCAGCTAATTTTCTAAAACCAGGGTTAGCTAATTCTTTATAAGACTTTGCGGATGAAGTGATAGAAGCTATTGTAACCGAAGGATAAAATCGGATTTCAAAATTTTCTTTTGAAAAGAGTATTTTATAAGCTTGTGTTTCAGTTTTGTTTGCAGACATAACTAAATAAATTTGAAAAGCTATGATTAAGCCCACTATGAGGAAAGATAAAATCAAGATCGTTTTCATAACAGTATCATTATTTTTTTGTTGCTTTAATCTTTAACATGTAGTCCAATACACTAAAAGTACTAATACCTTAAGCTACAAAAGATACTTTTTTAATATCGTTTCCTCTTTTCACTATTTTTTAGGTTTAAATTTTAAAACCTTTAAGCCTGTGATGTCACCAACATAAAGGTTGCCTTTGCTATCAATTGCTATGTCATGAAACCAGGAAGTGATTCTGTTTGCTGATGCACTTGCTCCAAAGTGATATTTTACATGTTGAGACGGATCGAATACAAAAATAGTTGAACCCTTTGTGGTGCTGTCATTATTTATTGTAGGATCATAGTCGATTGCAAAGAGATGGTTTGAGTTGTCTATAGCAATTGAAGGAAGTTCTTCAACTTGTACATCATTTTTTAATTCCTTTATGAAATTACCATTGGTATCAAATAATTGAATTCTGTTGTTTTGTCGGTCTGCCACATAAATAATATTTTTCTGATCAATAGCTATGCCATGGGGGATAATGAATTGTCCGGGTTTTGTTCCGTAGGTACCCCATGCTTTGATGTATTTCCCAGTTGAAGAAAATTTAACTACCCTGCTATTTCCATAACCATCGCTTACAAAGAAGGAACCATCATCAGCAACTGCTATATCAGTTGGGAGATTAAAATGTAAAGAATCATTTGCGGGTGTTTTAGCTACTCCTAATTTCATGAGCAATTTTCCTTCATGACTAAATTTGAAAATCTGATGAAGCCCCACATCTGTCAACCAAATATTGTTCTGTTTATCAACAGTTAAACCGTGAGGCATAATAAAATAATTTGCACCCCATGAGTTGATGATTTTTCCTGTTTGATTATCCAGTTCGATAACTGTATTTACTGAAATAACTGAATCAGGAAATGGGGTGGTCCATTTTCTTCCGGCTCTATGAAAAACAAATATATGTTCGTTCTTATCGATGCCTACGCCCGTAGGCTGACCTAGTTTATACCCTTCATTTAGCATAGGCCAATTACGAACCAATTCATAGTTGACTATATTATTATTTTGTCCATTACAAGTAATTATACTTAGACTAATTAAAAAAATAAAAATAAATTTTATCATAAAGTACTTTTAATATCAGTTTTTCTGGATACCGATTTCTGCTCACAAACTTATTAGTTAAATATAATGATTAGTGTCTTTAATTTTTAATTGATCTTCATCATTGCATTATAAAGTCAAGAAATTAAGTTGAGATTTATAGCAAGCCAATTTTATGAACGGGGTAGGCAGAAAATTGGCTGGTTTTAATGCTTTTCAGAAAAATTAATGACGGAATTGTAAAAAATATATTTTACTTAAAAGTTATTATAAATTTTGTTCCAATATTCACTTCGCTTTCCACTTCAATACTGCCACCAAGAGCTGTTATTTGTGAATGTATCAGGTATAGGCCAATTCCTTTACTATCTGCATTTCTATGGAATCGACTATATAAACCAAATATTTTACCCTTAGCATTTGTCATATTAATTCCAATTCCATTATCCGAAAAAATAAGTTTGGTATCTCCATTTAGCTCTTTGCTTGATTTAATTGAAATAACAGGATCTCTATCTGGGTGTCGGTACTTTATTGCGTTAGTAAAAAGATTTATGAATATGCTTTCTAAATAAGAATTCGTAATTATTACAGTTGGGGCTTCGGAAAAATCTACTTGTACACTTACCTTCATTTCTAAAAGTGAAATTGAAAGCAACTCATCCACTTTTTTGAGTACATCACTAAAATTTAATTGATTTGTTTGCAGGTTTCTGTTTTCTTTTATAATCAAAATTTCAATCAAATCATTCAATGTCCCATTTAAATGGTTGGTTGTGTTTTTAAAACCCTCGATTAATTTAAGGGTTAAGTCGTCTGTAATTTTTTCGGTTTTAATTAATTTGCAAATTGCTACAAGATTTGTAATGGGTGCTCTTAAATTATGAGACGTGATATAACTAAACTGTTTTAGCTCCAGGTTATTTTCCATTAATTCCTTCAATAGTTTTTCTTTCTCTTTTTCAGCTTCAATTTGATTTGTAACATCTCTCTCTAAGGCAATCCAATGAGTAACAGTTCCCATTTCGTTTGTTATAGGGATTATTCGAAGGTTTACCCAATATTTTTCACCATTTTTCCTAGAATTTGAAATAGTAATCTCACAAGACTCACAATTTTTAAACGCTATAATCAATTTTTGTAATTCTTTTCTGTCAGTATCTTCATTTTGTAATATTCTTGGTGTTTTACCAATTATTTCTTCTTTAGAATAACCAGTCATTTTTTCAAAAGCCTGGTTAACAAATAATATTTGGGGATCGTTACTTTTAATTGAACCAGTATCAGTTATCAAAACAGAGTCCGTTGAATTTAATATCACAGATTCCATTAATTTTAATCTTGCTTCTTCTTCTTTTCGAGTGGTTATATCATGCATAGCTCCAACCATTCTTATAACATTCCCATTCTCATCTTTTATTCCAAAAGTTCTATCAT
>Ga0208106_1000088_pt1 | contig 37282 bp, 40 predicted proteins | sample CryBogCBE25Jul08_FD_184577 | JGI IMG/M metagenome (GOLD analysis project Ga0208106, IMG submission 184577) | Freshwater microbial communities from Crystal Bog, Wisconsin, USA - CBE25Jul08 (SPAdes) | ecosystem: Environmental > Aquatic > Freshwater > Lake | place: Crystal Bog, Wisconsin, USA...
GTTTTATCTATTTTATAAAAAGGCACATACAATGCGAATTTCTATTAAAAAATTTTAAATTGTAAAGATGCGTATTGAATTATTTTAATGCCTAATTAAGATAATACTTGTTGTGGTCACAAAAATTAAAACTTAAATATCTTTTTAGAAAGTAAAGACCCTTTACTTTTGCCCAATGCGCATCGCCGTAAACGCCATATTCCTACAAAAAAACCAGCTCGAAGGCTATGGCTGGTTTGTGCAGGAGGTTTTTAGCAGACTCGCCAAACAATATCCCGAACACGAATTCATTTTCCTTTTTGACCGGCCCTTTGACAAAAGCTTTTTGTTCGAAAAAAATTGTACTGCGGTAGTGGTTAAACCCGCTGCGCGGCACGTGTTCGCCTTTAAATACTGGTACGATCTTGCCGCGGCAGGGGAAGTCCGCCGCCTCAAAGCCGATGTCTGGGTGCAACCCTATGGCTTCTGCAGCCTAACAAGCTCCGTGCCTCAGCTCTTATTCGTGCACGATATTTCCTTCAAACACTTCCCCAAACAAGTATCCTGGCACCAGCGCTTGTACTATCAGTGGGGCACCCCTCGATTCCTGCAAAAAGCCCGGCAAATACTCACCGTTTCAGAATTTTCTAAACAAGATATACTCGCTCATTATTCCATCAACGCAGATAAGATTTCTGTGGCCAGCGGCGCCGCCCGCCCGCTCTTTCATCCCATTCACTGGGCCGAAAAAGACGCCATCAAATCGAACTATGCCGACGGTTGCGAATACTTCCTCTTCATCGGTGGCATCCACCCCCGCAAAAACCTACTCAACCTGCTCAAAGCTTTCTCCCTCTTTAAAAAATGGCAGAAAAGCAATATGAAACTACTCGTGGCCGGCCGCCTCGCCTGGCATTACGAAGGACTCATCGAAAAATTGAAAACCTATAAATACCGGGATGACCTGGTGTTGCTGAAATACGTATCCGACGATGAACTTGCCAAAATCACCGCATCGGCCTACACCCTGGTGTATCCTTCCTTCTTCGAAGGTTTCGGCCTCCCCATCCTCGAAGCCATGCAATCCGGCACACCCGTGATCTGCTCCAATACCAGCAGCATGCCTGAAGCAGCAGCCGACGCAGCCCTTTTTGCAGATCCCAATAGTCCCGACAGCATCGCCAAGCAAATGCTCGCCGTCTACAAAGACGAATCCCTTCGCGATGAACTCGTCCAAAAAGGCAAACTACGCGCCGCCGAATTTAGCTGGGATAAAACCGCCGAATTGGTCTGGAATGCAATCCTCAAAACAATTTAAAAACTAGAAATTTTTAAAATTGAATTAAAGTTTCTGCCTTTTTGTATCTCAATTGCTAATTTTCTGGATTATAATCCCAAAATTTATATTAATTATGGGATTACGTTGCTATTTTTTATATAAAATCAATTTTTTTTACAGTTTTACCTATTTTAAACTCTCATTCTCAATACCCTCAAATAGTCTTACCTGCTAAAATTTCGTAGTTTTGCCCCCACTTTACAAGAAATAACTATGAGTAAATCAACCATTACGATCGATATTCACCTGGATGAACAAAAAGTGCCCGAACAAATCAACTGGTCGGCCACCGATAGCACCGCCGAAATGATGCAACCCGCCAAATCGATGATGGTGGCTTTCTGGGACGCGCAAGAAAAAGCCGCACTGCGCATCGACCTCTGGACCAAAGACATGATGGTCGACGAAATGGCCGATTTCTACTACCAGACCTTCATGGGCATGGCCGACACCTTTTTACGTGCCACCCAAAACCAGGAACTGGTAAACCAAATGAAACAAAATGCCAAGGATTTCTACCAGAAATTCCGCGAATCACAATTGAAAGAGAACCAATAAAATAGAACCTATGAGCTTAGAAGAAAATGTGATGAGTCAAATGAAAGACGCCATGAAAGCAAAAGATGAAGCCCTTTTAAGAGGCTTACGCGCTATCAAAGCAGAAATCATCAAAGCTAAAACCGACCCCGGTGCCAACGGCATCGTTACCGCCGAAGGCGAAATCAAAATCTTGCAAAAACTGGTGAAGTCGCGCAAAGACAGCCTGGAAATATACCAAACCCAAAATCGTGCAGACCTGGCACAAAAAGAATCGGAGGAAATTGCCGTCATCGAAAAATTCCTTCCGCAACAAATGACTGCAGCCGAACTGGAAGAAGCCGTAAAAGCCATTATTGCTTCAGTAGGCGCAACTGGCCCACAGGATATGGGCAAAGTAATGGGTGTGGCTTCTAAACAATTAGCCGGAAAAGCAGAGGGTAAAGCAATATCTACCACCGTTAAAGCATTATTAGGTTAGTAAAATAACCTGCCATGCTTATCGACATCGTTTTCCTGATTTTGCTCGTGATATCTCTCCTAAAAGGGTATCGCAAAGGCCTGGTATTAGCCTCCTTTTCCTTTGTGGGTATTTTTTTAGGCCTCGCTGCTGCCGTTAAATTTTCGGCAATCGTGGCGGGATGGCTAAAAGAATTTACCCATATCGCTTTCGGATGGCTACCCTTTCTGGCCTTCCTGATTATCCTCATAGCCGTTTGGATTTTAGTACGAATTGGATCGAAATTGATAGAAGTAAGCCTGGATCTAGTAATGCTGGGATGGCTAAACCGATTGGCCGGAATACTGCTTTACGCCTTATTATACGCCTGCATTTTTAGCGTGGTTTTATTCTATGCCGATAAATTGCACTTGTTGAAACCTTCCATGATCAGTGATTCAAAATCTTATAGATATATTCAACCCATCGGACCAAAATTCATGTCCCTTTTCGAAAAAGTGCTGCCCATATTAAAAGGCGCCTTCTCAGAATTGGCGGCCTTTTTTGAGGGGTTGAAAAAATAAGCGGTTAATGGTAATAGATTGGTAAAGAGGATATTGACGAATCTTTACCTTAAAATCTGTATTTTGCACGAACCGTAAAACAAAATGGTAGCTTTATTCGGAAAAATAAAAGATATTGGGTAAATTGATAGTCGACTGCCTGCCTAAGAAATAAACACATGGATTACGAAATAAAAGAACAGGATAAATTTCATTTTATTGAAGAAGGAGAGGGCGAACCTCTATTATTATTGCACGGTCTTTTTGGGGCACTGAGCAACTTTGCCGATCTGGTGGAACACTTCAGAAAGCAGTACAAAGTAATTGTACCCCTATTGCCTTTATTCGACTTGGATATCTTCCATACCACCGTGGGTGGTTTGGAAAAACACGTACAAAAGTTCATTGAATTAAGAGACTATCATAATATTCATTTGCTGGGAAATTCTCTGGGCGGACATGTGGCGCTGGTGCATATTTTAAAACACCCCGAAAGAATTAAATCATTAATCCTTACTGGTAGCAGCGGACTTTTCGAAAATGGTATGGGCGATAGTTATCCGAAAAGAGGTGATCGCGATTATATCAAAAAGAAAACAGAAGTTACTTTCTACGATCCGGCAATGGCAACTAAAGAGTTGGTAGATGAAGTTTTCGAAATAACTAATAATAGAATTAAAGTCATCAAAATTATTGCACTTGCCAAAAGTGCCATCAGAAATAATTTGGGTGAAGAGTTAAATCAGATCAAACAACCTACCCTGTTAATTTGGGGTAATAACGATATTATCACTCCTCCATTTGTAGGACAGGAATTTCAAAAACTAATTCCGAATAGCGAACTGCATTATATAGATAAATGTGGTCACGCCCCTATGATGGAAGTACCTGATGAATTTAATAGGATATTAGAAGCGTTCCTTCAGAAACTTCCATAACCTATAGCATCTGGCCTATTTTTTGTTTAATCCTAAGAAAGATAAGCATGCTGGCAACCCAATTAATTAATTCCGGATTTCCCTCGGTACATCTAACAGATAGTGCTTCCTTAGCATTGCAGTTGATGGACGATTACGACGTACAACACCTCCCGGTTATTTCGGAAGAAAAGTTTATGGGCTTAGTAGCAAAGGCAGACCTGCTAGACCTTTCAGAAGAACAAGCCATTGGTGGGGATAGTACTTTGATACTTCCCTATTCGATCAAAGGCGATGAACATTTTTTAACGGCTTTAAAATTAGCCGCCGAAAAAGAAATTTCTTTAGTGCCGGTTATTAATGATCAATTGGAGTTATTAGGGGTGATTTCCATCACGGAATTACTATATCGTCTTTCTGATTTTTTGGGAAATAACGAGCCTGGAGGAATTATCGTTTTAGAAATCAGCAAACGAAATTTTTCATTTGGAGAAATTAGCAGACTGGTTGAAACCAACGATGCCTTAATTACGCAGTGTAATACTTTTACCGAACCCGAAACAGGGTTGGTTATCATCACGCTGAAAATAAATAAAATAGAAATCTCCGCTATCGTAGCCACTTTCCAACGCTACGAATATGTTGTTCGCTATTATTTTGGTGAAGAACAATATGCCAACGAACTAAAAGACAATTACAACCATTTACTGGCTTATCTAAATGTATAATTGCAATCACCTATTTTTAAACAATCGAAACAGGTAGCGCAATGAAGCATTGGGGAATCTTTTTTTTAGTGGGCTCTTTTTATTGTGTGCCATTGTACGCTCAAATAAATCCGTTAAAAGACAGTTCGATTACTACATTAACTACCAATAATAAATTGGAGGGAAGTACCGATTCTATTTCAGTTATTAGCATAATGGTACAGGGAAATAAAAGAACCAAACCACAAATTATTCTGCGAGATCTTGCTATTCACAAAGCTGATAAAATTGCCAAAAAAGATATTAATGCCCAGTTGATATTATCGAAGCAGCAATTAATGAACACCGCTTTGTTTGTGGACGTAGAATTAATTCCCATCCTTACTGAAAACACATTAGAGTTGCAAGTGCATGTAAAAGAACGCTGGTATTTATTTCCTTTGTTATATTTTAAACTCGTTGACCGAAACTTTAATCAGTGGTGGGTAGAACAACATAGAAGCTTAGACAGGGTGAACTATGGCATTAAATTTATACAGAACAATATCACGGGTAGAAACGATAACTTAAATGTGTGGTTGATTGCGGGTTATACCAAACAAATTACGTTGCGTTACGATTTGCCCTTTGCAGATCGAAAGCTCAAAAGTGGTTTCAATATTGGTATTATTTATGCTGGTCAGAAAGAACTCAATTATGCTACAGGAGATAATAAGCAATTATTTTACAAACAAGATAATGCTTTTGTGAGAACACAAACCCGTTTCGATCTTACCTATTCGTATCGTCCGGATGTTAGGCAGCGTCATACTTTCAGGATATCTTATAATAAAGAACATATCGCTGATACAGTGCTAGCCATCAATCCAAATTATTTCGCCAATCAAGGAACGGATTTTAATTATATAGATTTTAATTACGGCTTCCGTTATAATCATGCAGATAATAACGCCTATCCGAAAGATGGTTTTTTGTTTCAGGGAAATATTTATAAACGTGGACTTAATCACGAAACAAATCTGTGGATGGTAAATGCACGTGCTATCTATGCTTTTCCGATAGCTAATAAATCGTTCCTGCATTTCGAAGCCATGGCACAGGTTAAATCGCCGCCTAGTAATGGATACATAGATCAACGCATGTTTGGATATAGTAGTTTTCAGATGCGCGGTTTAGAATATAATGTGGTGGATGGAATGAGTGGTGTGCTGTTAAAAAGTAGTATTCATCGCGAAATATTTCATTTTGAAGTAAAAAATCCATTTAATAGTAAAACCCACGACCGCATTCCATTTAGAATATTTTTAAAAGCGTATACCGATTTGGGTTATGCAAAACTGCCGAATGCAGACATTACTAATACACTGAATAATACCCTTTTGCATACCTGGGGTTTGGGCATGGATATTGTTTCTATCTATGATTTTGTATTTAAAATTGAGTATAGCTTTAATCAGCTAGGCAAACAAGGCTTATATTTACAGAGCAGAAATGACTTTTAAAGGGGATAAAATATGAAAGTAGCTATCTATAGTCGTGGTCTTGATTTTGAACAGGAAAATCCAATCCTGCTTTTGCTTGAGGAACTGATGCGATATGATACCACTATCTTTATTTTTAAACAATTACTAGAACAATTCACTTTTCCTCCTTCAATTTATCAAAAACTCATTCCTTTTACAAAATCTGAGGAACTTTCTGATGATATAGATATACTGATAAGTATTGGGGGAGATGGCACCATGTTAGACGCTGTAACATTAGTGAAACAAACCAATATCCCAATTCTGGGTATTAATTTCGGGAGACTTGGATTTTTAGCGAGTATCAGTCGTGACGAGCTATCCATGGCAGTTGATGCTTTAATTAATCGCACTTTTCATATCGAAAAAAGAACTTTAATTCACCTGGATTCCAATGAGTCGTTATTTGGAGATGCCCCTTTTGCATTGAACGAATTTGCAATTCATAAGCGGGATATTTCTCCAATGGTAAAAATTCATACCTATCTGAATGGTGAGTTTTTGAATACTTATTGGGCAGATGGGTTAATCGTTGCTACACCTACTGGATCTACCGGGTATAATATGAGTTGCAATGGACCCATTGTATTTCCTGAATCGTCGAGTTTTGTAATTACTCCAGTAGCTCCACACAACTTAAACGTAAGATCTATTGTAGTACCTGATTCGAATGTCATTTCTTTTGAAGTGGAAGGCAGGGCCGATCAATTCATTTGTGCGTTGGATGCGAGAAGAGAAATAGTAACAAAAACTATACAGTTGGCGGTTCGAAAAGAAAAATTTTATATTAATCTTGCAAGACTTAATGAAAATAATTTCCTTTCTACTCTAAGAACTAAATTAACCTGGGGCTTGGACAAAAGAAATTAACTTTTACCTTCGAAAAAATTGATGCTATTTTACAATAGATTGATGAAATAAACCACATGTTGCGAAAAATTGGACTGTTCCTATTAATATGTTTTTGTGTGGCAAGCGCAAAGGCCCAAGTCATTGAAACTTATGAACATGATTCAGAGTATGGATTTTCTGTTGGCTTAGGTCATTATTTCGGCGATTTAAATACTGGCATGAAGTTAAACCGGCCTAAGTTTGCTGCCGGAATTTTCTATGGTAAACAGATAAACAATTACATAGGCTTTAAAATTTCTGGTAACTATACTTTTCTGGCTTATAGCGATAAGTACAGTAATAATCCTACCGAACGACAACGAAATCTAAGTTTCAATACCGATGTATGGGAAATGAGCATTTCGGGCAATTTCAACTTTTTTAAATTTGTTCCCGGTTTTGAAGAATATAGTTTCACCCCTTATGTAAGCCTTGGCCTTGGACTTTTTTCTTTTGATCCCTATGCCTATTTAGGTGGGCAAAAATATTTTTTACGACCCTTGGGTACCGAAGGCCAGGGTTCAGCGCTGTACCCCAATAAAAAGCCTTATAGCCCAATAGCCATGTGCATTCCGGTTGGTGTGGGCATGAAATATGCGTTAAGCTCTTCCACCAATATTTTTGGAGAAATTTCTTATCGCTTTACTAACACGGATTATTTGGATGATGTGAGTGGCAATTATGCGCCAGATGCATTTCAACAAACATTACCAAATGGCGCTCCCAACCCGGCTTATCTTTTACAAGATAGAAGCTATGAATATGGAACTCCTATGGGAGTGAAAGGTCGCCAGAGAGGAATTAGCAGTCAAAAAGATGCTTATATGACCATTCAAGTGGGCATGTCATTCAATATTCAAACCTACCGTTGCCCTAAATATTAGAAAAAAATCATCATTTAAGAGAATAAGGCATTTTTTCTACTAATTAAATACGGCCAACCCCGCTGTTTTTGTTAATTTCGCAGCCTAAATGCAGGTATACCATGGAGGAAAACCTCATTGGCAAAATAGATAAAGACCGTTTGCCAAAACATATCGCAATCATCATGGATGGAAATGGACGTTGGGCCGAAGAAAAAGGTCAGGAGCGTTTGTATGGACATTTTCATGGAGTTGAAAGCGTTCGTATCATTGTAGAAGGCTGTGCTGAATTGGGTATTGAATATCTTACTTTATACGCATTCAGTACCGAAAATTGGGATAGACCACAGAAAGAAGTAGAGGGATTAATGTTGCTTTTTGTAGAAACCATTCACAAAGAAGTGCCCACCCTTAATAAGAATAATATACGCTTGCACGTTATTGGGGATCTTAGTCTTTTGCCTAAGGATGCACTCGAAGAATTGCAGGAGGCTTTGGCTTTGACAAGTCAAAACACGGGCCTTAATGTAGTATTAGCATTGAGTTATAGCAGCCGTTGGGAACTGGTAAATGCGGTAAAGCAAATTGGGTTAGATGTGGAAGCAGGAAAGATCAACGCAGGATCTATTAACCAGGACGTATTGGAACACTATTTGGCCACCAGCGAATTTCCTGATCCGGAATTGATGATCAGAACTAGCGGGGAGTACCGGATTAGTAACTTTTTATTGTATCAATTAGCTTATGCTGAATTATACTTTACCAATACCCGATGGCCCGACTTCCGCAAGGAAAATTTGGTAGAAGCCATCATTGATTTTCAATCTAGAAATAGGAGGTTTGGAAAAACCGACAAACAGATTCAGGAGGAAAGCCAAATGGCTTAAACACAACTATTTATGGCATAAAGCCAATTAAATAGGCGATTTAACAAACACTTTTAATTATTCCCTTTAATTTGCCCAACTTAAAACCAATAAAATCGCTGAAAGTATGATGGACTTTACTTTCAGACTGGAATATAACAAAACGAACCGGATGCAGAAATTGTACAAATATTTAGTGTTGGCTTCTCTTATTTTGTTGGTGAGTTTATCGGCTCAATCGCAATCTTCAACAGATACAACTATTACTTCCATTGACGCCGATTTGGTGAACATCTTTACACAAAAGACCGTGAAGACGTATAAAGTGGCAAGTGTGAAAGTGGTAGGTAATAAGTTCTTTGATGAGAATCTTTTAATATCTATTGCGAATATTAATGTCGGAGACGAAATTAAAATTCCTAGCAGTGATGTTTTTTCTAAGGCGATTACCAAATTATGGTCTCAGAATTATTTTAGTAACGTACAGATTTATTTGACCAATCTGGAGGGGAAAAATATCAGTGTTGAAATTCAAGTAACTGAACGTCCAAGGTTATCGAAATTTTATTTTAGAGACATACGTAAAGGAGAGAGCGATGATCTTTCAGGAAAAACAGGATTGGTTCCGAATCGTGTGGTAACTGAAAATATGAAGATCACTGCAGTGGAGGCCATTAAAAAATATTATGCCGAAAAAGGATATCAAGATGCAAAAGTAAAAGTGGTTGAACAAAAAGAAAATGCGGCAAACAATACACTATCACTGAATTTCTATATTACAAAAGGTTCTAAAATACATATCAATAATATCAATTTTGGTGGAAATAATTTCGTAGAAGAATCGAAGTTGAAGAAGCAATTGAAGGACACTAAAGAACAATCCCGTTTCACTTTATTTCCTACTTACGATAAAGCAATGATCGTTGAAGCTAAACATTATACTTTTGATGATTATCTAAAAGAAAAAGGATACCTCACTTTTAGCAGAACAAAAAAAGTATTGGATCCCTATGTGCGTCTCAAATTTAGTTCTGCAAAATTTGATAGCAAGAAGTTCACATCAGATCTCGATAATATTCTTGAGTATTATAACACATTGGGTTATCGCGATGCTGTTATTTTAAAGGATACCGTGTATCACACAAAAAAAGGCGACCTCAATATCGATATTAAATTATCAGAAGGCCGCCGTTATTATTTCGGAAATATCTCATGGCGTGGAAATACCAAATACGGTGATTCTATCCTAACAACCATCCTTGGAATTAGAAAGGGCGATATCTATAATATGGATATCCTAAATAAAAAATTAGGAAAGAATGCAGGCCCTGAAGGTGGTGATATCAGTGGGTTGTATCAAGATGATGGTTATTTGTTTTTCCGAACTGATCCTGTAGAGACAGCAGTTTATAATGACACCATTGATTTTGAAATTAGAATTGTAGAAGGCCCTCAGGCTACCATCAAAAATGTGCGTATTGCAGGTAACGACCGTACCAAAGAATATGTCATTCGTAGAGAGTTGCGTACTATACCGGGTGAGAAATTTAGTCGTACTGATCTTGTTCGTTCGAATAGAGAGATCGCTCAGTTGAATTATTTTAATCAGGAAAAAATTCAAATTAACCCAGTACCAAATCCAGAAGATGGCACGGTGGATATAAATTATACCGTAGAGGAAAAATCGAGCGACCAATTAGAATTGAGTGCTGGATGGGGTGGTGTAATTGGATTAACAGGAACGCTGGGTGTATCGTTCAATAACTTCTCGATACGCAATATCTGGAAAAAATCTGCCTGGGATCCATTGCCAATGGGAGATGGGCAAAAATTAAGTATTCGTGTACAGAGTAACGGTAAAGCATTCCGTTCTTATAACTTCTCTTTCACAGAGCCATGGTTTGGTGGTAAGAAAAGAAACGGTTTAACATTCAGTATTTATAATACCAAATACGGACAAACGTATAATCCAACCACTGGTTTATACGATCCGAATTATTCGAGTAAGAGTTCCATCACCACAACTGGAGCTACCATTGCTTTGGCAAAACAGTTGAAATGGCCTGATGACTTTTTCTCATTAACTACTGCTTTAAGTTTCACTCGTTATAATTTGAATAACTATGCGATAGATCCTGTGAATCTACCAGGATTTACAAATGGTTACGCGCATAACTTAAATGTGAAATTTACTTTGCTAAGATCATCTGTAGATCAGCCCTTATTTCCTAGAACAGGATCTTCGTTTATGGCAAGTTTACAGGTAACGCCTCCTTATACCTTAATTGATAAAAACATAGTTACCTCTGTAAACCCTTACGAGTGGATTGAATATCATAAATGGCGTTTCAACGGAGAATGGTATACGCCAATTGGCAAACCAGGTGGTGCAGAACGCAATAAGCAGTTTGTTTTAAAAACATCGGTAAAATTGGGATATTTGGGTAGATATAATTCCAATTTGCAAATCTCACCTTTTGAAAGATTCCAGGTGGGTGATGCAGGTTTAAGCAATCAATTTGCATTATTAGGATATGATATCATTGCACATAGAGGTTATCCAGTATACAATAATTCAGATCCTAAAATAAACCCTGATCAGCAATCCACTCGTCAGTACTTTACTATTTTCAATAAATACACCATGGAGTTAAGATATCCATTGAGTTTAAATCCGAGCAGCACCATTTATGCATTAGGTTTCTTTGAAGCTGCGAATGGTTGGTATTCAATGAAAGATTACAATCCATTCCAATTGCGCAGATCTGTTGGTTTGGGTATGCGTTTCTTCTTACCAATGTTTGGTTTACTTGGATTTGATTATGGTATAGGTATTGATAGATTAAATGGAACAAATACTTTAAAAGACGCAGCTAGATTTACCTTTATGCTGGGCTTTGAACCAGAATAAAAATTAATAAACAGCTTGTATGAAAAAATTACTTTTTGTTTTTTTAACCATCATTGGATTACAGGGATTTGTTATTGCACAGCAACGTTATGCAGTTATTGACACGAAATATATTTTAGATAAAATTCCGGAGTATAAAGACGCCGATAAACGATTGCAAACGATTAGCCAACAATGGCAAAAGGAAATTGATGATCGTCAGGAACTCCTGGATAAAATGTATAAGAATTACGAGGCAGAGCAGTTCATGTTAACCGATGAATTGAAAAAGAAGCGGGAAGATGAATTATTTGTTAAGGAAAAGGAGGTACGCGATCTGCAAAAAAGACGTTTTGGATATGAGGGCGACCTATTTAAAGAACGCCAACGTTTAGTTAAACCAATACAAGACAAGGTATATAATGCGATTCAGAAATTAGCTTTGGCAAGAGCTTATGATTTTGTACTGGATAAAAGTGAAGGAATTACCATTATATTTGCCGACCCGAAACTGGATAAGAGTGATGATTTACTGAAGGAGATGGGGATAAAATTTTAAACAACTATCAATTATAAATTCACTAAAATGAAGAAAGTATTATTTGTGTGTGTGGCTGTTATGGCTAGCCTTTTATTTACTAATCACACCAATGCTCAAACCAAAATTGGAACTTTTGACGAAGAGAGTGTGTTAGGTTTGATGCCAGATATCGATAAAGTAACCGCAGCTTTACAAAGCTATGCAAAGGATTCTTTACAGGTAGATTACGAATATAAAGTCACTGAATTCAATCGCCGAGATAGCATCTTTAAAAAAGATTCAGCTGCAATGCCTGCAAGAGCTAGAGAGCAAGCTGTTAAAGAATTAAATCAAATCAAATACCAATTACTTAATTGGCAGCAATATCAACAACAAGCTGTTCAAGCAAAACAAGAAGAGCTGTTGGTTCCTTACAAACAAAAAATTTATGCTTCTTTAGAAAAGATCATTCGTGAGCAAAAATATTCTCATATTTTCCGCAGCGATGCTTTGTTAAAGTCTCCAATTGGCGATAACTTATCAATCAAAGTAGCACAAGATTTGAAGTTAAACTTGCCTAAAGAAGTTATTGAAGAATTGAAAAGTCAAGGTATTGCAGTTCCAGCAGGTACCACAGCAGCTCCAGCTACCAAGCCAGCTCCTAAAAAAGGATAATTAATTCCATAAATATTTTTTTAGAACCCCATCCATGCGATGGGGTTCTTATTTTTGATACATGAAGAAGACAGCAATTGGTGTTTTTGATAGCGGTTACGGCGGTTTAACTATACTTAAAGAGATCGTAAAACAATTACCCGATTACGATTATATCTATTTAGGTGATAACGCCCGTGCACCCTACGGCCCAAGATCTTTCGATACTGTTTACCAATATACGTTGCAATGTGTTGAATGGTTTTTTGAACAGGGCTGTGAATTGGTGATTTTAGCCTGTAATACAGCATCTGCAAAAGCGCTAAGAAGCATACAGCAAAAGGATTTACCCAAGTTGGGAACCAATAAAAGGGTCTTAGGTGTAATCAGGCCCAGTACAGAAATTATTGGCAACTTTTCTTCAACAGGTTCTATTGGTATTCTGGGAACTATCGGCACCGTTTTAAGTGAAAGTTATCCCATAGAAATTCAACATTTTTTTCCGGAGATCAAAGTATTCCAACAAGCTTGTCCGATGTGGGTTCCATTAATTGAAAATGGCGCATTTAATAGCCCCGGGGCAGACTATTTTATAAAGCAATACTTAGATGAATTATTGGCACAATCAGCTGAAATTGATACCATTTTGCTGGCTTGCACCCATTACCCCATTTTAATTGATAAAATAAAACAATATCTGCCAGTTGGAATTGAGTTGGTGTCGCAAGGAGCGATCGTAGCCAAAAGTTTGGCGCAATATCTTGATAATCATCAGGATATGTCACAAATGATCAGCAAAACTGGTAGCCTTCATTTTTTCACAACCGATTCTGCAGCTGATTTTGATAATCATGCGAGTCTGTTTTTTGGGAAGGAAGTTAAATCGGAACATATTTTTCTCTGATTCTTTTGCCTTTTGGTGTACAATCCTTACCTTCGCCGTCCTTTCACAAGCAGCAGTATGGTGACTGCAGGCATGAAACGAAACAATATTACCGGGTTAGTAAAAAAACGATAAAATGAAACGTACATTCCAACCACACAAACGTCGTAGAAAAACCGTTCACGGTTTTCGTAAGCGTATGGAGTCTGCAAATGGCCGCAAGGTATTAGCAAGCCGCAGAGCGAAAGGCCGCAAGAAACTTTCTGTTTCTAGCGAGAAAGGATTAAAATAATTACTCGGCAAGACCGCATAAAATATTTAGCCTCATTCCAAGTTCCTGGGATGAGGTTTTTTAGTTTTGTATAACATGGCAGCAAAAACATTTACCTATTCAGGACCTGAAAAACTAAAAAGCAGAAAAATGCTCAATCAAGTTTTTGCAGAAGGGAAATCGTTGAATGTTTTTCCTTTAAAGATTACCTATACTACAAAAGAAGTGGTAGGTGCTAGTATTGCACAGATAGGAGTTGGGGTAAGTTCCAGACACTTTAAAAAAGCGGTTGATCGCAATCGTGTAAAACGATTACTCCGTGAATCGTATCGTTTGCAAAAGTTTAGTTTATTAGAATTAATTCCTGATAAAAAACAATTGAGTGTTTTTATTTTATTTGTAGGGAAAGGCATCAGCGATACGTCTTTGATACCCGAAAAGATGCAATTGATTTTACAAAAACTAGGAAACAGTTTTCAAAATAAATTGTGACATGGAAAAAATCGTTTCGCTTTTCAAGCAAATATTAATCCTTCCATTTATAATAATTATCCGATTTTATCAATGGGTAATTTCACCTGCATTAGGTCCTAAGTGTAGGTTTACACCAACTTGTTCGCAGTATACCGCGGAGGCTTTGAAAAAGCACGGACTTGCAAAAGGATTTTTAATGTCTGTAAAAAGAATCAGTAAATGCAGACCAGGTGGCGGACATGGTTATGATCCTGTTCCTTAAAATTATTTTGTTGGAATAACTACTTTGGTAAAGCCTTCCAGTTTAGTAACGGTCTCTCTAATTTCTCTGATACTATAAAAGCGATACACTTCAGGTTCTTTGCCATCAACTCTTTCAGCTGTTGTCATCTGATGAAAAGGGCCAACAATAATAGCTTCTAAATTATCGGTAATTTTTATGGCTTGATTGGGAAGAATAAAAAAGTTATGATTTGCAGTGCTGATATTTTTTGCTTCCATTAATTGATGTAATGAATCGATTTTTATTTTCAATTCATCCTGTGTCATAATATCTTTCTGCAATTTAGGACTTACATAATTCTGTTTACTACCAAGGATCGTATCGTTTTTGATATTGATTATATACAATCCATTTTCTTTAAAACTGATAGCGGCATCTCCCGTTGGTCCGTTTAGTTTTAAAGCTACTTCGGCGCTTGAGATATTAATTATTTTTTCTTCGTGTCCTTTGCCATCTTTAGCTGAAATGGTTTTTGCAGCTTCATCATATTGAGCAGGACCTTTGCTCATAATATAAATTCGTTTATTATTTCCAGCGCAAGAACAGAGCAAAACAAAAGTGATTAAAATGGCAACAATATTTCTCATAAGGGTTATTTAAAAAAATCCCGTGAAGCAAATGATTCACGGGTTTAAAACTAATTCTTTTATAGTAGATTAAACTGCTGCAGCAAAACGCTCAGCAACTTTTGTCCAGTTAACTACATTCCAGAAAGCAGCTAAATAATCTGCTCTGCGGTTTTGATATTTTAAATAGTAGGCGTGTTCCCAAACGTCTGCGCCTAAAATGGGATGTCCTTTTACATCAGCAACATCCATCAATGGATTATCCTGATTAGGAGTAGATGAAACTTCTAATTTGCCATCTTTCACAATCAACCAAGCCCAGCCGCTACCAAATCGTGTCATACCTGCTGCAGCAAATTTTTCTTTAAATGCATCGAATGATCCGAATGCTGCAGTAATAGCATCAGCTAATGCACCTGTTGGAGCACCGCCAGCATTTGGGGCTAAACTTTCCCAGAAGAAAGTATGGTTCCAATGTCCGCCACCGTTGTTACGGACTGCCGGACTGATTGTTCCTGCAACAGCTACTAATTCAGCCAAAGTCTTGCCTTCATTAGGAGTACCTGCAACAGCTTTATTTAAATTATCAACATAAGCCTGATGGTGTTTGCCATGGTGAATCTGCATGGTAAGGGTATCGATATGTGGTTCTAATGCTTCGTGTGCGTAGGGTAAAGGTGCTAATGTAAATGACATAATATTTTTTTAATGTGATGAGTTACAAATTTAGCTTCTTAATTCATATTTATTCTTACATAAATCAATTGTTTCTGAACTCGAAAATAATTAAACCCAGCTATCAAGCTTGGGATAGACGATGGAGCAGGAATCGGGCATTTTCCAGCCCCTAGGCTGAAGCCAGGGTTAATATATGTTTTGAGATTTCCGAGCAAGATTGAAGTCAGGGTTAACCATTATCTTTTATCTCTAAAAAAACTCTGAATCATAAAAGCACATTCGGCTTCCAGGATTCCATGGGTTATCTGCGTTTTGGCGGGGAAGGGTCCAGGTTCTTTGGTAAGGTGGAGGTATCCATTTTTTGTATCTGATGCACCATAAACGATTCTTTTGATCTTGCCCCAATATATGGCACCCGCACACATCAGGCAAGGCTCTAGGGTTATATAAAGCGTTGCTTCGGGTAAGTATTTAGATCCAAGAAGGTTGAAGGCTGATGTGATGGCTAATATTTCTGCATGAGCCGTAGCATCGTTCAATAATTCTACTTGATTATGACCTCTCGCAATGATTTTATTATTCATCACCACAACAGCACCAACAGGTACTTCATCTGCTTCATAAGCTTTCTGCGCCTCTTTCAGCGCTTCCTGCATAAAATAGGTGTCATCAAATTCTAGCATGTTGCTAAGATAAGTGAAAAGTGAAAAGTCAAAATCCAAAAGCAATATCAAAAAATAAAAGAGCCACCTTTTTAGGAGGTGGCTCTTAAAAAAATACAATTTATCTTACAATCTTTTAATCTTGATATCTTTGAACCATACTTCATTTCCATGATCCTGTAATCCGATATGGCCACTGAAGACCTTAGCGAAATCGGGCATGTCTTTGAATTTGCTTCCTGCTATTAATTTTTTCCAATTGTCATCACCAACAGTTGTAGAAACTACTGTAACGCCATTTAAAAGTAAATCCAGCTTTCCTTTATTGCTGATAATTTCTACTTGGTTCCATTCACCTACTGCTTTAACTACTCCTTCTTTACCTGCAATTAAATCGTACAAATTACCGGCGCGGTGTTTTAAAATTTTTCCATCTGAATGACCATCATTATCTAGCACTTGCATCTCAGGTCCAGTAAACCATATTTGCTTATACTTTGCCGGATCGTCCTGAATAAAAAAGATAACGCCACTGTTACCATTTTTCGAAATTTTCCAATCTAATTTTAAATCGAAATTTTCAAAACTTTCATTCGTAACAAGATCGCCAGCACTCAGGCCTTTACCAGCATCGAGATGAATGGTTCCATCTTCCACTTTCCAGGCTTCACCTGCAGTTGGTTTGCCATAGCTATGCCAGCCCTTGGTAGTTTTTCCATCAAATAAAGAAATCCATCCCTTTTGATTTTCAAGGGACTTATCTGATTTTTTAACGTTGCCACCAGTTAAGATTGCGAACGAAACCAGACTGTAAAGGAGTATTGATTGCATGTTGATTTATTTACGAAGTAATAAAACATATTTAGCTAAAGCTTTAGCATCTGCTTCTGAAAGTGTAGCATGAGGCGTCATGGGAAGTTGACCCCAAACACCAGTACCCCCTTTAATAATTTTGCTTGCCAACATCGCTACGTTAGCATCATTATTTTCGTACTTAGCTGCAACATCTTTATACGCGGGTCCAATTAATTTCGAATCTGTTTTATGACAAGTTAAACAGTCAGACTTAGCGATTAATTCAACTCCTTTTTGATAATCAGGATTAGAACTTAAATCATTTGCAGGAGCTGCAGCAACCGCAGGTGCATCTGTTGTTTTGTTATCATTTGCTTTGTTACTACTACATGCGCCAATAAACACCAACAGTGCAATGGCTACTAAATACTTTTTCAATGCTATTAGAATTTTATTGATTAAAAAGATAAAGTTATTAATGAATTCCTAGAATTCGGCGATTAAATTCTTCGTTTGAACCCGTATTCGCAAAATCATCAAATGCCTTTTCAGTTACTTTAATGATATTGTTTTTTATGAACACAGCACCTTCTGCTGCACCCACTTCAGGATGTTTGATGGCGCATTCCCACTCCATTACTGCCCAACCCTTATAGTTATAAGCAGCTAGTTTACTGAAGATAGATTTGAAATCAACCTGTCCATCTCCTAAAGATCGGAAGCGACCTGCACGTTCTACCCATCCTTGGTATCCACCATAAACACCTTGTTTACCTGTTGGATTAAATTCAGCATCTTTTACATGGAACATTTTAATACGCTCGTGATAAAAATCGATGTATGCTAAATAGTCTAAACATTGTAATACAAAATGCGAAGGGTCGTATAATAAATTTGCGCGTTTGTGGTTGTTTACTTTTTCTAAGAACATTTCATAACTCACACCATCGTGCAAATCTTCACCAGGATGTATTTCATAACATAGGTCAACTCCATTTGCATCGAACTCATTTAAAATCGGAGTCCATCTTTTACCCAATTCTGTAAATCCGGTCTCTACTAATCCTGCAGGACGTTGTGGCCATGGGTAAACCGTATGCCATAATAAAGCCCCACTAAATGTGGCACAAGCGTCTAGTCCTAAATTCTGCGAAGCTTTTGCAGCATACCTTAATTGTTGTACAGCCCATTCGGTTCTAGCTTTTGGATTATTACGAACTTCTTCTGGAGCAAATCCGTCGAACAATGCATCATATGCGGGATTCACGGCAACCAACTGTCCTTGCAAGTGAGTTGATAGTTCGGTAATTTCCATACCTGCAGCATTTACGATGCCCTTGATTTCATCAGCATATGTTTTACTTTCTGCTGCTTTTTTCAGATCAATACAACGTGAATCCCATGCTGGGATTTGCACGCCTGCAAATCCTAAACTTTTAGCCCAGGCACAAATAGTATCGAGTTTATTAAATGGCGCAGTGTCGCCCATAAACTGAGCTAGAAATATTGCAGGACCTTTTATATTAGTCATGATGAATGATTATAGTTTTATTAGATTTTATATGCTGTCCATTTAATATCTGATTGAGCAGAAGCCACTACATTATCAATAAACGCCATGCCTCTGATGCCATCCTCAACACCTGGAAAATCTAATTCTTCTTTGGTAGGAGTCGTGCCATCAATTCTTGCAGAAATAGTTTTTGCGAAATTGTGATAAATATTGGCGAATGCTTCGAGGTATCCTTCTGGGTGTCCACCTGGAGTTCTACAATTACTAGTAGCATAAGAAGATAATCGATCTCCATAATTTCCACCAGCGCGTAAAATTTGAGTTGGAGCATCTAACCATTTTACTAATAAAGTATTGGGTTCATGTTGTGCCCATTCTAATCCGCCTTTCTCTCCGTAGATACGAATTTTCAATGCGTTCTCTTCACCAGCGGCTACTTGCGATGCCATTAAAACTCCGGCTGCACCATTATCAAACTTTAATAAAACACCGCCATCATCATCCAGCATACGACCAGGTACTAGTGCATTTAAATCGGCACATAAATGGGTAATTTTTGCACCAGTAATATATTCAGATAAATGTGCAGCGTGTGTACCGATATCACCCATACAACCTGCTTTACCACTTTTTTTAGGATCTGTTCTCCATGCTGCTTGAGCATTACCTTCTCTTTCAGATAATTTGCTCAACCAACCTTGTGGATACTCTACCCATACTTTACGAATCTTACCGAGTACACCATCTGAAACCATTGCCTTGGCTTGCTTCACCATTGGGTAACCAGAATAAGTATGTGTTAAACAAAGTATCAAACCAGTTTCTTCCACTTTCTTTTTTAATTGAATTGCTTCATCTAAAGTAAAGGCAATTGGTTTTTCAATTACTACATGAAAGCCATGATCCAATGCCATCATTGCTGGTGCAAAGTGTGCGAAGTTGGGCGTAACGATTGTTACAAAATCAATTCTTTTATCTGCTGGTAAAGCTGCTTCCTTTGTGATCATCTCATCATAAGTAAGATATGTTCTGTCGGCAGGCAAGAACAACATCTTACCGGAATCAACAGCTATCTCTGGATTAATACTTAATGCTCCTGCGGCAACTTCAATCAAGCCATCCATATTGGCGGCAAAGCGATGTATGGCTCCAATGAAAGCGTCTTTCCCGCCTCCAACCATACCCATTCTGAGTTTTCGATTCATTTGGTTGTACTTTTTTTTATTAAATGTAAGGATATTTTAATTTGATTACATCGTGTCGTTTTGACACAAAGACCCCCTTATCTGGTGTTGATAAATTATTTTTTCATGGCTTTGATTTTTCAATCGAGTTTTTAAAAATAAAAAATTACATTTAACTTCTTAAATTTTCTTTTTAACTCTAACGACATGCAAACTACCCCACAACGTAGCCAATTATTTGTTGCCAGTTGTCTGGCACTTTTGGTAACTTCTTTATCTTTTGGAATTCGAGCTGGTATACTAGGAAGACTAGGCGTACAATTCGAATTAAACGCATCTCAACTTGGTACCATTGCCTCTACTGCTTTCTGGGGATTCCCATTAGCTATTGTAGCAGGTGGAGTACTTGTTGATCTTATTGGGATGAAAAAACTTTTGCTCGTTGCATTTGCTTTTCATTTAATAGGAATTGTTTTAACCATTTTCGCCGGAGGTTATTGGAGCTTATTTATTTCAACATTATGTATCGGTATTGCCAATGGTACTGTTGAAGCTGCTTGTAATCCTTTGGTAGCAACAATTTACTCTGATAACAAAACTACCAAATTGAATCACTTTCACTTATGGTTTCCTGGTGGAATTGTAATTGGTACCTTATTGGTTTTCTTATTAGATAAAATTAATGTTGGTTGGCAGATCCAAGTTGGATTGATGGCTATTCCTACAATTATCTACGGTTATTTATTTAGTAAATTAGATTTCCCTGTTACTGAACGTGTTGCTAGTGGCGTATCTGCAAAAGATATGTACAAGGCAGTAATTTTTACCCCTTTATTTTGGGTGATGTTTATTTTAATGTTTGGTACTGCCATTACAGAATTATTTACTGGTCAGTGGATCGATATATTATTGAAAAATGTATCTGACAATGCGATTCTATTATTAACAGTAGAAACTGGTGTAATGGTATTGGGCCGAGCCTTTGCGAAACCTGTGATCAAACAATTCTCACCACAAGGGGTATTGATTATTTCAGCAGCATTGGCTACAGTTGGTTTGTATTTATTGGGCCATAGCTCAGGCAATACTTTATTTGCAGGTGCTTTGGTTTTTGGTATGGGAGTTTGTTATTTCTGGCCAACAATGATTGGATTTGTTTCTGAGAACTTACCTAGAACCGGTGCTATCGGGATGAACTTGATGGGAGGTGCCGGTATGTTTGCAGTATCAGTTTATATGATATTCATGGGCGGTTATTATGATCGTTTGATCGCTGCTAAATTACCCGCAGGCGCAGACATTAAAGTATATAATGAGGCAGCTACGGGCACTGAATTTGCAAATGTTTTGAACGAAGCAAAAAAAGCAGCTGGTCCAGAAATTATAAATTTCACGCTCGTTATTCCAATATTTTTAACAGTTGCTTTTATCGGTCTTTATTTCTATATGAAAGGAAGAAAGAAGGAAGTGTTAACTGCTGTTTAGTTTCATAGAATTAAGAAAAAAGTATGTCATTAAATACAAACAGAAGATCCGTTATTAAAAACCTGATGGCAGGTTCTGCGGCACTAGCCACAGGTGGTGTATTGTCATCTTTTACCCAAGACATGAAAGAAAAAAATACCTCTGTCCAACTCAAAGGAAATATTAATCATTCCGCTTGTCGATGGTGTTATGGAGCAATTCCATTGGAACAACTTTGTATTTCTGCAAAAGAAATTGGATTGGTTGGAATTGATTTAGTGGGTCCGAAAGATTGGGACACGCTAAAAAAATATGGTCTTCTTTCAACTATGTGTAACGGTGCTGAAATAAGTCTTAGTAAAGGATGGAACGATAAACAATATCATGATACTTTAATTAAGAGTTATACCGAGCATATCGATTTAGTTGCTAAAGCAGGTTTTGTAAATCTGTTTGTTGCAAGTGGTAATAAGGGAACCATTGATGATGAAACAGGATTAAAAAATTGTGTGGAAGGCTTGAAGCAAATCGTAGGCTTAGCTGAAAAGAAAGGTGTAATACTTCAAATGGAATTATTGAATAGCAAAATTGATCACAAAGATTATATGTGCGATCGTTCTGCCTGGGGCGTTGAATTAGTTAAGCGTATTGGCTCACCTAATTTCAAATTATTATACGATATCTATCATATGCAAATTGATGAAGGAGATGTAATTCGTACTATTCGCAATCATCATGAATCATTCGGTCACTACCATACAGGTGGGGTTCCGGGAAGAAATGAAATTGATGAACGTCAGGAATTATATTATCCTGCAATAATGAAAGCGATTGTTGCTACCGGTTATAAAGGCTATGTGGCACAAGAATTTATTCCTGCCGATGCAGATCCGATTACTTCATTAAGGAAGGCTATTCAAATCTGCGACATTTAATAAACTATAAAAAACCAAATAAATCACAACAAATGGCTGATCAAACTTATGATGCAATAGTAGTTGGTTCGGGTATCAGCGGTGGCTGGGCTGCGAAAGAACTTACTGAAAAAGGGCTTAAAGTTTTACTACTTGAAAGAGGACGTAATATTGAGCATATCAAAGATTATGTTTCTGCAAACAAAGAAGCATGGGATTTTCCACATCGAGGTCGCAGAACACAACAAATGATTCACGACTATCCAAATCTGAAAAGAGACTATGCACTAAATGAAACTAATTTAGATTATTGGTGTAAAGATTCCGAACATCCTTATACTGAAGTAAAGCCATTTTATTGGTTTAGAGGATATCACGTTGGTGGTAAATCATTGATGTGGGGTCGTCAGAGTTATCGCTGGAGTGATTTAGATTTTGAAGCAAATTTAAAAGATGGTCACGGTGTTGATTGGCCTGTGCGTTATAAAGACATTGAGCCATGGTATAGCTATGCTGAAAAATTTGCCGGCATCAGTGGCAATAGAGATGGACTAGCAGTTTTACCTGATGGTCAGTTCTTGCCACCAATGGATATGACTTGTGTGGAGAAAGATGTAGCTGCAAGAATCAAAGAACATTATAAAGGTGAGCGTGCCATGATTATTGGTCGTACCGCTAACCTTACTGTTCCTCATGAAGGAAGAACCAATTGCCAGTTTAGAAATAAATGTTGGTTAGGTTGTCCTTTTGGCGGATACTTCAGCACACAATCTTCTACTTTACCTGCTGCCCAAAAAACTGGAAATTTAACCTTACGTCCTTATAGTATTGTTACAAGAGTATTGTATGATAAAGACAAGAAAAAGGCAACAGGTGTTGAAGTGATGGATTCTGAAACCTTGAAGACAGTTGAATACAAATCAAAAATTGTTTTCTTAAATGCCGGAACACTAGACACTGCAAAGATTCTAATGAATTCTGCAACTGATGTATGGCCTGATGGATTAGGTAGCAGCAGTGGAGAGCTTGGTCATAACTTAATGGACCACCATTTAGGAACTGGGGCTAGCGGAAAAGTAGAAGGTTATGAAGACAAATACTATTTCGGTCGCCGTGCAAATGGAATTTATATCCCACGTTATAGAAATGTGGGTAATGATAAGCGCGATTATGTTCGTGGATTTGGTTATCAAGGAAGTGGTTCGAGAGAAGGATGGAATCATCAAGTGGCTGAATTTAGCATTGGTGCTGATTTTAAAGAAGCCATAACAGAACCCGGAAGTTGGACAATGGGTATGGGTGGATTTGGAGAAATGTTGCCGAATCATGATAATAAAATCTCAATCGACAAAAACAAGAAAGATAAATGGGGCATGAATGTCTTAGCTATCGATTGTGAGTTGGGAGAAAACGAAAAGAAAATGCGTAAGGATTGTGTGAACGATGCCATTGAAATGTTGACTGCTGCTGGTGTAAAAGATGTGAAGGGTCATGATGGTGATGGTACTCCAGGAAAAGGTATTCATGAAATGGGAACTGCACGTATGGGTAGAGATCGTAAAACATCCGTATTAAATGGTAATAACCAGGTATGGGATGCACCGAATGTATTTGTAACAGACGGCGCGTTTATGGCATCTTCTTCTTGCGTTAATCCATCTTTAACTTATATGGCATTTACTGCTAGAGCTGCGGCATTTGCTGTAGAGGAACTAAAAAAACAAAATATTTAAAATCAATTGCAGTTTAGTAAATTACTCTTGCAAAATTTAAAACCTTTTAAATTATAAAGAATGAATAGAAGAGAAGCCATTTCCAGTGTTGCGTTGCTGTTGGGTGGAACTTTAATAGGAGCTGAAGCATTTATTTCTGGTTGTAAAACCTCTGATAAAAATGCAGCTGCCTTCAGCTTATCAACAGATGATATTACATTTTTGAATGAAGTTGGTGAAACCATTTTGCCTGCAACCGGAACACCTGGAGCTAAAGAAGCTAAAGTAGGAGAGTTTATGAGCGTATATGTGAAAGACTGTTACGAAGCCAAAGACCAAACAATTTTTGCAGAAGGTCTGAAAAAACTCGACGAAGCAAGTAAGAAAAAATCAGGTAAAACTTTTTTGGAAAGTACTCCTGAACAAAGACATGATTTGTTAGTAGACTTGGATAAAGAAATGAAAGACTATCAGAAGTCTAAAAAAGAAACAGACCCTACCCATTATTTCAAAATGGTAAAAGAGTTAACCTTATTAGGTTTCTTTACCTCTGAAGTAGGTGCTACCAAAGCATTGCGCTATGTGGCAGTGCCTGGTAAATACGAAGGTTGTATCCCTTACAAAAAAGGTGATAAAGCCTGGGCTACTTAGGTTTATTTTTAAAATGACTTAGTAGATTTAATAGTCAAAATTCAAAAATAAAAAATTCAAAAAAAGGGGATGCATCAATTGATGCATCCCCTTTTTAGTTTATCTAATTCAATGTTGTTTTTGAATTTTTACTGTTGACTTAAACTCCTAAGCTCCATCCTTCACGATATTGTCTCTTCACAAATTGGTTGGCTTCATCGAAGTTGGTGATCTTCATATTTGGTCCATCCCAAAGCAATTTAATTCCTCTACCTGGATGTTCAATCCCGCCTTTCGAATTTTTCTTTTCGATATTATAACTACGGAGTGCCAGGTTACCCATTAAGATACTTTCTGTGAGTGGTCCGGCAATATCAAAATGCGAACTCAGGTTTTTTGCCAAATCAGTACCATAGCCAGCAATAGATGCTTCCACCCATGCAGCATAGTGCCCACCTTCACCGCCTTTTACGCGAGTAACAGTTTGAGGAACGATGGTTGTTTTAGTTAATGAGGTTGGTAATAATTGTGGATTAAGACCATAAGTGCCACACATCATTTTACCTTTTGAACCAATGAAAATAGCGCCATTGCCACCATCACCCATCACTTCATTTGCACCCAATTCTTCCGGACGCTCCGGTTGAATGCCACCATCCATCCAATGCAATTTCAAATCTGGTTTACCATTTTTGCCTTTGAAAGTTAAAATGATATGTGATGAAACGGGGCCACTTTCAGGGAAATTGGCTTTTGTCCAGTTAGCAATATAAGGGGTTGATACACTACATTCTGCTCCATCAGGATATCCTAATCCCAACACTGCAAAAGCAGGAGCCATAATATGACAGGCCATATCGCCCAATGCACCGGTACCATAATCCCACCATCCGCGCCAGTTAAATGGTATCAAACCTTCTACATAATCTTTTTTTGGAGCGGTACCCTGCCATAGATCCCAATCTAATCCAGCTGGAACGGCAGGTTTGTCTTTTGACCAGCCAATACCCTGAGGCCAAACTGGTCGGTCTGTATAACAATAAATGGTATGTACATCACCAATAAGACCAGCATTATACCAATCCACTAATTGACGTACCCCATCGCCGGAAGATCCTTGGTTTCCCATTTGGGTAACCACTTTATAACGATGTGCTGCTTCTGTAAGCATACGTGCTTCGTAAATATCGTGTGTTAAAGGTTTTTGAACATACACATGTTTATTCAATTGCATCGCAGCCATGGCAGCCACGGCATGTTGGTGATCTGGGATAGATACAGAAACAGCATCAATTAGTTTATGTTCTTTATCTAACATTTCGCGATAGTCTTTGTACACTTTTGCGTTGGGATAGCGCTTGCGACTTGCACCAGATTGGCGTTCATCTACATCGCACAAGAAAGCGATATCAGCTTTACCACTTTTAAAGAAGTTCCAAAGATCGCTTTCGCCTTTACCACCCGCGCCGATACCGGCTACTTGTAATTTATCGCTAGGTGCAACAAATCCACGACCAAGAACGTGACGCGGTACAATGGTAAAACCTGCTAGAGCCAATGCGCTATTGCGAATAAAACCGCGGCGCGAATTGTTGATGGGTTCATTTTTTTTCATGTAAGAATCGTTGGTGTTTGTAGTAGAAAAATTAGAGAATGAATTTATTGAAATTGTTACATACTTACAGAATAATTATTTAAACGATTCAGATGTTTTGTTGTTATAATATGAAGACTACAATTTGTATCTTTAAGATTCCTGCCATTGCCCATATAAAAAATAGAATATGTCTACTGAAATAGTAAATCAACTCAAACAGATGCGCCTTTTTTTTGATACTGGTGCTACTCGCAGCTATGCTTTTCGAAAAAAACAATTAGAAGTATTAAAGCAAGCAGTACAAGATTATGAAGAGGAAATTTATACTGCTTTATTTACTGACTTAAAAAAGAGTAAAGAAGAATGCTGGGTAACTGAGAATGGATTTTTTATGGCAGAAATGAGTGCTATGTTGGATGGACTTAAATCCTGGATGGAACCAGAGTCTGTTTCTACCAATATCTTAAACCTTCCTTCAAGTAGTAGAATTGAAAAAGAACCGATGGGTGTGGTATTGATTATTGGTCCTTGGAATTATCCATTTCAACTATTATTTGCCCCATTAATTGGTGCAATCGCTGCGGGTAATGCGGTTGTATTAAAACCCAGCGAATTTGCGCCAGCAACTGCTGCACTCATGCAAAAAATTATCGAATCGGTTTTTCCTAAAGAATATATTTTATATGTTGCTGGAGACGGTGCTCTTGTAATTCCAGCAATGATGCAGCATTTCAGATTTGATCATGTGTTTTATACAGGCAGCACCGCTGTGGGGAAAATAATTTATAAAATGGCAGCGGAAGAACTGGTGCCAGTAACTTTAGAATTAGGCGGTAAAAGTCCTTGCGTTGTAGAGACAGATGCTAATATTAAAATTGCGGCTAAGCGAATTGTGATGACAAAGTTCTCAAATGCTGGTCAGATGTGTGTGGCGCCAGATTATGTGCTCGTGCATATTTCAAAAAAAGATGCGTTGGTAAAAGCAATGCGTGAAACTATCGATCAATTTTTTGGGGCTAGAGCAGAAGAATGTGAAAATTTTGGAAAGATTATTAACGAAAAACAATTCGACAGACTCGTAACTTATTTAAAGGAAGGAAAAATTATTCGTGGCGGAAGAACTAACAGAGATTTATTATTTATTGAGCCAACATTATTGGAAGAAATTACCATTGATATGCAGGTGATGAAGGATGAAATTTTTGGTCCTATACTTCCTATTCTTACCTTTCAAACAATGGATGAAGCAAAAGCTATCATTGCTAAAAATCCAAATCCTTTGGCATTTTATGTCTTTACAGAAAGTAGTACCATTGAGCAATCCTGGTTGGATGCCATACCATCTGGAGGGGCTTGTGTAAACAATGCCAGTTGGCATTTAACTAATCACAGATTGCCATTTGGCGGAAGAGGGTATAGTGGCATGGGAGCTTATCATGGTAAGACTTCTATAGATACTTTTAGTCATCAAAAATCTATTTTAAAAACACCAACTTGGTTAGATCCTTCTGTAAAATATCCGCCTTTTAAAGGAAAGCTGGGTATGTTTAAATTAGTAATTCGTTAAAATGAAAAGTATTCGTATGAAAACCGTGATAATAGTAATCCCTTTAATGTTGGCGGCTGTTTTATTAATGAAAAAGAAAGATATGAGTTATAGACAATCCGTATTAAAATCGATGTACCCCCTCATCATGTTACCCGGAAAAGTATTTGGATCTAAAAATGCTATTCAAAAAAATACGAATCATATTCATCCAATTGTAGATTTTTATTCTTTAAAAATTGTTTTGAATGATGGGCGTATTTTAGATGTGAATCAATTTAAGGGAAAGAAAATAATATTGGTAAATACTGCAAGCGATTGTGGTTATACCGCTCAATATGCTGAATTGGAAAAATTGTATCAGCAACACAAAGAAAATTTAGTGATTATTGGATTCCCGGCTAATGATTTTAAAGAACAAGAGAAAAAAGATGATGCAGCGATTGCAGAATTTTGTAAAATAAATTACGGGGTAACATTCTATCTGGCCAAAAAATCGCAAGTGATCAAGGGTACTGAACAGAACCCGGTTTTTAATTGGTTATCGAACCAGGAAAAAAACGGTTGGTGCAATCAGGAACCCAAATGGAATTTCTGTAAATATTTAGTAGATGGCAATGGAGTGCTTACGCATTTTTTTGCACAATCCGTATCTCCACTTGATCCTCAGGTGATAGATGAAGTAAAAATTCAAAATTAAAAATTCGAAGCATCTTTTACTTTTTGAATTTTTAATCTTGCCTTTTGAATTTAAACTGGGCACTTCTGATGATAATCGATTAAGTCTATCTGTGCTCTTTCAAATTCATACCCTTGATAATATTGCTGTAATTCGTCCAGCACGGTTTCCACTTCTTCTACTGTATTGAGAATAACTAAACGGCTTCTAAACTCTTTTATATTGGGTAATCCTTTTAAATAATTGGTATAATGTCTGCGCATTTCGTAAATGCCAGCCATACCGCCCTTCCATTCGAAGGATTTATGTAAATGCTTTTTGCAAACTATGATGCGCTCTTCTAAAGTAGGTGGAGCCATTAACTGGCTATGCTCCATATAATGTTTAATTTCTCTGAAAATCCAAGGGTAACCTATGGCGGCTCTACCAATCATTATTCCATCCACACCATAACGTTCTTTGTATTCCTTGGCTTTTTGAGGTGAATTAATATCACCATTACCAAAAATAGGAATCTTAATCCGCGGGTTGTTTTTCACTTTTGCAATCAGGCTCCAATCTGCTTCACCCTTATACAATTGAGCCCTGGTTCTTCCGTGAATCGCTAAAGCTTTTACGCCGGCATCCTGTAAGCGCTCTGCAACTTCTTCAATATTTTTACTATTATCGTCCCAGCCCAAACGAGTTTTTACAGTTACTGGTAATTTGGTACTTCTAACTACTGCATCAGTTAGGCGAATCATCAAATCAATATCTTTCAAAACACCGGCACCAGCTCCCTTGCTCACAACCTTTTTTACGGGGCATCCGAAATTAATATCTAATAGATCCGGATTTACGGTATCAACAATTTTAGCGCTCAATGCCATTGCATCTTCATCACCGCCAAATATCTGAATGCCAATAGGGCGCTCATAATCGAAAATGTCTAATTTCTGACGACTCTTGATCGCATCGCGAATCAACCCTTCGCTACTAATAAATTCAGTATACATCAGATCAGCGCCATTGTCTTTACAGACTGCTCTGAATGGGGGATCGCTAACATCCTCCATGGGAGCTAATAATAAAGGGAAATCCGGTAATGTTATATTGCCAATTGTAACCATCTTAATATTTGAAGTATGCCTAGCAAATATGGAGCTTGCCTTTTATCCATTATCTTGCAGGCGCATTATACAAAAATGCAAATTTACACTCTTATTTCAGATTTGCATGCGTCAGAAAATTGAATTGAATTATCCCTCCCAATTTGCATTGTTGTTGGCTTTATTAGGATTTGGCCTCATTTTAGGCAGTTCCGTGGTTTTGACTATAGGCGCTGAATTATTGCATGCGAGAATGAAATCCGTCACTACATTAATGAATAATCCCCAAAATGCAAATATTTCAAGGTTTTTAAATACGCTAGCCTCTTTTTTTGCATTTGGTCTGCCAACTATTATTTTAGGTCGTATTGTACATGTAAAAGCCTTTGAATATTTAGGTTTTCGAATAAAAGTAAGTTCCAAACAGATTATTTTGGCTCTAATGATTGCATTTGTTGGTCTAATCATCAGCGGTGCATTAAGTGAAATAAATCTGGCAATTCCCTTACCTGCAAAATGGTTAGCTGCTGCTAAAGAAGCGGAAGCGAAATACAAAGAAAGTATGATGTCGATGATTACTATGAAAACCATGAGTGATTATCTATTATCCATCTTGGTTATGGCAGTTGCTCCAGCCATTTTTGAAGAAATGCTTTTTAGAGGGGCAGTACAAAAAATCTTTGTGGGTTGGTTTAAAAATAGTTTCTGGGGAATCCTAATTGCTAGTGTACTTTTTAGCGCGATACATTTTTCGTTTTTCGGTTTTCTACCTCGTGTTGCTTTAGGGATGATTTTGGGTTATGTTTTTTATTTTAGCAGGAATCTTTGGTTGAATATCTTCATCCATTTTCTTTATAATGGTATCATTGTTACCCAACTTTTTGTAGCAGCAAAGCAGGGCAAACAAATTGATAAAGCGATGGACGAAACAATGCCAATTTGGTTAGGACTGATTGCAGTGATAAGTATTTTTGTGTTATTGCGGTTATTTAAACAGCAATCGGATTTGGAATTAGCAACCTATTCAAATAATTCACCCGAAAAGGAATTCAATTAGTATGAAAAATTGGGATAAAATATTTAGCACAAAAAACTTGGCTGAGGCAAGTATTATTCAGGGCTTACTCATAGAAAACGAAGTTCCTGTGCAGATTCTAAATAAGCAAGACAGTAGCTATCCAATGTTTGGAGATATTGAATTGTATGTTCCATCCCACTTAAATATAACTGCCCAGCAATTAATAGAGAAAGCACTGCTCAATTAAGATTCGAATACTTTAATGCCTCAATTTTTTTTTACTATCTTGCTTTTGGATACTGCCTTATGCAGTAAATTAATATGGCCCTGAACCTATCTGTTTTTAAAACTCGCACCTTAAGTGCCGTCATTTTTGCTACTATTATGTTAGCCGGACTTATTTATAGTCAATGGACTTTCTTGGTACTTTTTACGGTGATAAATTTTGGCTGTTGGTGGGAATTTAATCGGTTGATGGATAAGATTGAACCAACTTATCATAATCTTCCGAATCTTTTGAAGTATATGATGATGTTGATTGGGTTTTCTTATATGTTGTACATGAGTAATCCTGCTTCATATCCCATTGGGAAATGGAACTTACATGATATTGGGCAATACTTATTAGTAGGTTTATCAGGCCTTTTCTTATTAAGTCTTGTTGCATTTTATAAAAAAATTAGTTTTAATAATCTCTTATCACTTTTAGCTGGATTTTTATATATCTCTTTGAGTTGGGGGTTGATGATTAAATTAAGGGGCCGTTCAAATATGTATGAACAAGAAACTACTGGTTTAATTATTCCGATTGTATTAATTGCTTCTATATGGGTTAATGATACATTAGCTTATATAACTGGCTCTCTTTTTGGTAGAAGACCTCTTTCCTCAATTTCTCCAAAGAAAACATGGGAAGGCACCATTAGCGGAGCAATATTGGCGATATTGGTCATCAGTTATGGAGGGAATACTTTTTTAGGTATACCATTTCGCTTATTGATACTGATTTCATTTATTGCAGTTGTCATGGGCACATTAGGAGACTTACTGGAAAGCAAATTAAAACGCTTAGCGGGTGTGAAAGATAGTGGCAGCATGATGCCTGGCCATGGTGGGTTTCTCGATAGATTTGATTCATTATTGTTAGCAACACCTTATGTGTGGTTATTCGCTGATATGTTTATATAGTGGCTCAGCCTATTTTATTGAAGGAATTATAACAATCTATTAAATTTGCAGATTAAGTTTAAAAAATGACAATACATAAAGAAGGATATCAATCTATTGGAATTGGAGCATTGATTTTTGGCGTGCTCAATTTAATTTCTTTTACATTTTTCAATGTTTCCCAACCCTGGGTAGCGTTTGTGATATTTATAGTAACACTTGGTTTTTTCTTATTTCTGGTTTCATTTTTTAGAATTCCAAATAGGACCCTAACCATTAACGGAGATCAAATAATTTGCCCTGCAGATGGGAAAGTGGTAGTAATTGAAGAAGTGATTGATTCTGAATATTTCAAAGACAAACGTATACAGTTAAGTGTGTTCATGAGTCCTGCTAATGTACACGTTAATAGAAATCCGGTTGATGGTGAAGTTGTTTATAACCAATATCATAAAGGAAAATACCTGGTTGCCTGGCATCCGAAATCGTCTACAGAAAACGAACGTTGGAGTGTAGTAGTTAAGAATCCTCATGGTGAGTTACTATACAAACAAATTGCAGGTGCACTTGCAAAGAGAATTTGTAATTATACCAATGTGGGTCAGCAAGTGAAGCAAACAGATGAATATGGATTTATAAAGTTTGGAAGCCGGGTTGATTTGTTATTGCCCCTTACTGCTAAAATTCATGTTGAATTGAACCAGGTTGTAAAAGGCGGGGTAACTGTTTTGGCTAGCTGGTCTTAAAATTCAAAAATAAAAATTCAAAATATGAAAGTCGTCAGTTCACAATAGTGGAGACTAACGACTTTTTTTTATAAAATATTTTCCAATTCTTTTAAGTGATAAATCATATAAGTAGCCTTAACAGTAGGTTCCACTTTTAAATGATTTACAAAAATGGTATCAATTCCAGCATTGATCCCCCCTTGTATATCTGCATCCTGGTTATCCCCAATCATAATACTTTCTTCAGTAACAGCCCCAGCCTTATTTAATGCGTAGTCAAAGATTTCTTTATGCGGTTTAAGACTATTACTTGCTTCAGAAGTAATTACCTGATCAAAATATGCGGTAAGATTGCTTTCTCTTAATTTATGATGTTGCACCGATTCAAATCCGTTGGTAACTAAATGTAGTTTGTAATTCTTGTTTTTTAGATAGTTAAGAATATCAATAGTATATGGGAATAATTTTTTCTTTGTAGGTAATAACTCTAAAAATTGAACAGACATTTTTCTAGCTAAAGGTTCATCTGCAATTTTAAATTCGAGCAATGCCAGCCACATACGTTTCCATCTTAATTCTTCTTGTCTTATAAAACCTTTCGTATACCTATCCCATAATCGGTGGTTATGATGACTATAATGCGTAAAAAATTGTTCAAAATCTAACACACCTTTTTCTTTAAGTAAGTTACTTTCGTACAAATCATTTAGTGTTTCTTTTGAGTTTGCTTCAAAATCCCAAAGCGTGTGGTCGAGGTCGAAAAATAGCTGTTGATATTGCATGGGCACAAAATACGAACAAATACAATCGAAGGATTCCTAAAAATGAGCGAACTTTACCGCGCAAATCGTTTATATGAATATTATTATCACTGGAGCATCGAAGGGAATAGGTAAAGCAATTGCAATGGCTTTTGCAAAACCGGGTAATCAACTATTAATCTGTAGCAGAAATGAAAAGGAATTAATAGAGACTGCAAAAGAACTTCAAGAAAAAAATCCTGAAACGATTATCCAATATAGGGCTACTTATATGGGTAATAAAACTGATGTCCTTCATTTTGCTGATTGGTGTTTAAAGTTTGGGGTTCCAGATATTATCATCAATAACGCCGGACAATTTATACCAGGCAGTATTCATAATGAACCGGACGGGCATCTTGAAAAAATGCTTGAAATAAATTTATATAGTGCTTATCATCTTACGCGTCGATTATTGCCAAGCATGATAAAACAGAAGAGTGGACACATTTTTAATGTATGTTCCATCGCTGCATTGAATGCATACGCTAATGGAGGCGCATATAGTATTAGTAAATTTGCTTTATTGGGATTTAGTAAAAATTTACGGGAAGAGATGAAACCCAATGGAATTAAGGTTACCGCTGTATTGCCAGGAGCTACCATGAGTGCTAGCTGGGCAGGAGCGAGCATTGATCCCAACAGAATTATGGAAGCCAATGATATTGCAACAATGATATATGCTGCTTCTCAATTATCTGCTCAGGCAGTTGTAGAAGACATTATATTGAGACCTCAGTTGGGCGATTTGTAGTTCACTTTTGAGTTAACTAGATTTTCTTTTTGTTTAGGATAGAAAAATCACTTTCATCTTTTACAATTGTATTTCTGAGAATACCTAGACCTTCTATTTCCAGTTCAATGCTATCGCCTGCTTTTAACCAGCGGGCATCTGCATTGGGGTCTTGTAATTTACTTGTGATATTATTTTCCAGAAAACAACCCGTACCCACCGTACCACTTCCAATGATATCTCCAGGTTGTAGGTTCACTCCGTAAGCACATCTCTCGATAATTTCAGCAAAAGTCCATTGCATCTCCGATAAATTTCCAGTACTCACTTGTTCTCCATTTACGGCACATTTCATTTCCAGTTTCCAATTTTTTCCAATATGACCATCAGATGCCGGTATTACATATTGCTCCAATTCATCGAGAGTTACCAAGCAGGGTCCGATTGTTGTTGCAAAATCTTTTCCTTTTGCAGGACCAAGATTCAATTGCATTTCTTCAAGCTGCATCTTACGTGCACTAAAGTCATTAAATATCATTAATCCTCCAATATAATCATCAGCTTCTTCTGCAGTTATATTTCTACCATGTTTACAAATTACAATGGCTGCTTCTAATTCAAAATCGAGTTCTTCTAAATGGTCTGGCATACATTCGATATTGCCCTGTCCAAAAATACTATGATGATTGCTAAAATAGAAAACGGGGAACTGGTCGTAAGTTTTATTTAAATCTGCATGTGGGTTCTTTCTTGTGGCCATAGCGTGTTGGCGGAATGCATAAGCATCTCTGCAAGAAGTGGGAAATGGAATGGGTGCTAATAAATGTATTTCCTCAATTGGGATACCTCTGTCAGAATTAATGCGGCCAGATTTAATTGCGGCATCAACCTGTTGCGCTATTGGAAACATATCTTCCCAATAGTTTAAAAACATATTCATACTATTAGGTAATTCTGGATGCAGGAGATCGCAATCGAATACTAGTCCATCCACTAAAAATGCCAATTGATCATGTCCGTCGGTGAGATAAGAAACCAGTTTCATATTCAAACTTATTGTATAACGAAAATAGGTTAAAAAGAGTAGTGCTATGTGCTTGCTTTTTTTATAAATAATTTTTAACTTACTGTCGAATGCCGGTTATATCCCACTATCTCCTGCCCAAATATTTGAATTTCGTTCATTACAGAAAATTGTAAGCTCGTAATTATGGATAGAGAAGATATATATATAATCAGTCGTAATAGTAATTGGTCAACAAAAAATGTTGATGCCACATTAAAGCAGGATGTTTACAATGATGCTTCTGCCTGGAAAAAATTTCTACGTTTATTTTTATTGATTCTTGCTATTGGATTTGTAACCTCAGGTATTCTTTTCTTTTTTTCTTATAACTGGTATGGAATGAATAAATTCCTAAAAATTGGAATAATTGAACTTATTATTATCATAGCCACAGGCATTGCACTCTTTGCAAGGGTTAGTTTATTAGTAAAGAATATGCTATTAACAGCTGTATCGGTTTTGGTTGGTGCTTTATTTGCAGTATACGGACAGATATATCAAAGTGGAGCTACTGTTTATGACTTTTTTCTAGCCTGGACTGTATTTGTAACTATCTGGGTGGTCATAACCAATTATGCTGCTTTATGGGCCTTTTTTCTGTATTTGGTGAATGCCACTTTTACGTTCTATGTTCAATTAGAAACTAGTCGTGTGTCTGAACATCAGGCATTTCTAATTGTGATATTAATGAATGGAACTTGGTTATTGCTTTTTTTATTTCTCTCTAAAAAGTATGATTATTTTAAAATTGCAAGCTGGTTGAAAAATTCTGTTTTCGTAGGCATTGTTGCTGTTTCAGCGTTTTCAGTTTGGGAAGGGATAATCGAGAAATTCGAACCTATTTTATATGCTTTGGTCACTTGCACTACGGTGATTTATTTTTTGGGATTGAAATATGCATTTGCAAATAAAAATCTCATTTTCCTTTCTATTATTCCCTTCAGTTTTATTTTTATTCTTACTGCCTTTTCCATGAAAGCGTTCCCAAGAGAATGGGTTTTTCTCATTAATGGCATTTTTGTAATGATAAGTGTAGGATATCTGATAAAATATTTGCTCTTAATTCAAAAATCAGAGAAATGGCAAAGTTAGAGCATATCAAAAAATTAATTGAAAACATACAACATTCAGAAGGAGAAGGATTTGTTTTGAATCAAATGAACCTTGCAGAAGAAATTAGTAAATATGAAAAAGAGAATACAGGTTTAATAATTAAAATAATTACAATTTTGGGCGGTTTCCTTGGAAGCACATTTCTTGTTGCATTTATTAGTATGACGTTTCAATTAAATAAGAATCAAAATTTTATTCTTGCTTTTGGAATTATACTGATTGTAGGAGCTGTTTTATCAAGTAGATTTAGTAAGCTATTGATTTTCGATACTATTTTTGTGACCATACTTTTATGGGGCATTTTGTTGGTTTTTGTAAGTTCATCAAGTTTAAATATTGCTGCAAGGTGGATCAGCTTTTACTTTTTATTAATTGGGGTATTTGCAATCTTATTTTCAAAAAATAGCTATCAAATTTTGATTGCATTATTGATGATTGCTGGTAGTATATTATGGATGATACAGATCTATAAATATTTCTGGCTTTTTCATGCTTTCACCACTGTCATAGTTGTTGGATTAGTTCAAATCTTTTTAAATGAAGCTACATTCATCTCTTCAAAGCATTATTTTTCAAAATTATATGACTCTTCAAAGATTGGACTCATTTTAATTCTATTAATTAGTTTGGGAATCATCAGTATTAAGTCTGAAATACCTTTTGATGTAAAATATCCATGGATCTCCTCTCTTCCTATTATTGTTGCTATTTTACTATTTATTAATATTCTGATGAATAAATTGGGAATAGCAGAAAGGAATACTAAATCTTTTGTTTATTTGATATCTCTAATAGTTTTAGCATTGACTGTGATTTCTCCTGCAATTGTAGGGTCTATACTTGTTTTACTTTTTTGTTTTTATATAAATTATAAAACAGGATTTATAATAGGAGTTTTAAGTATAATATTTTTTGTTTGTATGTTTTATTATGAACTTAATTATAGTCTTTTGATAAAATCAGAAATACTTTTTGTTTCGGGGCTAATATTTGGTGGCATCTATTTTTTAAGTGCAAAAAAGTTAATGAC
>Ga0208106_1000089_pt1 | contig 36965 bp, 20 predicted proteins | sample CryBogCBE25Jul08_FD_184577 | JGI IMG/M metagenome (GOLD analysis project Ga0208106, IMG submission 184577) | Freshwater microbial communities from Crystal Bog, Wisconsin, USA - CBE25Jul08 (SPAdes) | ecosystem: Environmental > Aquatic > Freshwater > Lake | place: Crystal Bog, Wisconsin, USA...
TCTTAGGTTCCATGTCATTTTGTTTAGTGATTAATGAAGAATGGAAACACTATCTTAAAATTAATTATATTTAGTCTACTTTATGCTGACGATTTACAATTTACATCTTCTTATAATGTACAAAAACGAATCAATAAATTGATATTTATAAAGTGTTGTTTATTAATAAATATTAGAGAGGTTGAATACTGTAGCAAACAAAAAACAAGTAAAACGATAGAGATGGGCTCAAAAACGCGCACGGTTTCGCGCCTGAAATAGAAAACCCACGACCAGCGTGGGTTTTAATTTGTGTTTGTGGTGTGGGCCGGGATCGAACCGGCGACACAAGGATTTTCAGTCCTTTGCTCTACCGACTGAGCTACCGCACCAATTGTAGAGATTCATACTTTGTCGGTACTTTACCCCGTCCTTCGGGGGACTGAGCTACCGCACCAATTTGTAGAGATTCATTCCTTATTGATTGTCAATGCTTTTCAACACCCGACCATCGCTAAAGGGCTGCAAATATAAGGGCATCGTCCAATATTCAGAAATTATCCACAGTTTTTTTTGATCTTTCTTATTTTAACCACCCTTACTCCATACTTAAGCCGTGGATTAGCCGTGGATTAGCCGTGGATACTTCACCAAAAGCCGTGAAAAACAGAATCACCCCCCAATCATCTGCCGCATCACGTAATCTTCCAACCCATCCTTGCCATAATGCTGGTAAGGCACCCATCTTTTTTCGATGGGCAAAAACACTTCCACTGCTTCAATATCCGGAAACAATTTATAATCGAACTTCTCCGTGGCCGTACTCAAATAACCCGTATAATAATACGTGCAGCCTTTTGCAATTGCATGATCAAGTTTTGTTAAGATCAAAAATTTTCCCAGACTATAACTATGATACTCGGGATGAAAAAAATTCAAAATCCCAGCAATACTTTTCTCACCCTGATCAAAATATCCAACAGCCACCAATCTCCCCGCATCCCGCACTTCAATCATCCAGGAATCAAATGGATTCACAGAACTTTCTTCATGCAAATAATCCTCACATCGGTCCGAAGTAATAAAATTGATATACTCCCAATACAACCCATACAATTCCCTTACCTCCTCATTGATCTCTGCGGGTTTTACGGTTACCGTTAACCCTGCACATTTCTTTCTGATCTTTTTGGCCGTACTCGATTCCTTTACTTTTTTCAAATCAAGTCGCAACCAAAACACAGGCAGCGCATAACTCTCCGTATGAAACTGCGTATAATTCGTAGTAAATAATTGATGCTGCATGCGGTAATAACCTTGCTGCAAATATGCATCTAAACTGGCACCCTTAAAACCCGATTCGCTGGCAGAAATATAAATAGGTGGTCCAAACATGATGCAAATTTCGGTTTTATTTTTCCATATATCATCTATCGCTTCACCAGATCGATTGATTCTACCTCACCAGAAAAATCTAACACAATCACCGAATCATTTACATCAGGTCGCTTACCCAATTCATTAATTCGAATTCCATAAGCGTCTTGCGTAAATTTCAATGCCGATCCATTTAAATATTGCGCACTATTCAATTGCTTTCCGGGAAGATTGGGTAACGCAAGAGCTGTGCCTTCTGTATTTAATAAATGGATATAAATTTTATTTCCCTTTCTGGTGGCAACCATATCCTTACTCGGTAAATAAGGCCCACCCCTGGTTCCGTAAATAGATTCCCCATATTTTTTTAACCAGTCGCCCATTTGTTGCAACAATTTTACTTGTCTTAATTCCATTCTTCCATCTGCCATCGGACCCACATTGTATAAAAGATTGCCATTGCCTCCCGCAGTGCCCGCCAGCGTTTGCAGCGATTCTTTCAAACTCTTCATTGTATCATTCGGCTTCCATGCCCACTGCTCACAGATTGTGATACAGGATTCCCAGGCATCCTTCATATTAATCTCTCCCACAAACTGTTCTGGCGTTGCATAATCTCCCACCGTTTGATCGTTCATGAGTTTATGCGTGCCCTTTCCCAATCGATTATTCACCACCACAAGCGGATCTAATTTTTTGATATGCGCATACACTTCCTGTCCCATCGACAGGATCCACGGCGCTTCCCAGTTTCCATCAAACCACAACATATACGGATGATAGTTTGTGATGATCTCTGTTATCTGTCCCTTTATTTTCTCTACAAACTTTTTCATATCACCGCTCTCTTTCATTTTTCCATCTGGAAGATTTGAAATCGGATATAAGGGATCGTGCCAGTCGAGTATCGTAAAATACACACAGAATTTAATGCCCTGCTTTTCACAGGCCTTACTCAATGCAGCCAGAATATCTTTTTGATATGGCGATGATTGAATCGTATAGTCGCTGTATTTACTCGGCCACAAACAAAATCCATCATGATGCTTCGATGTGATGGTGAGGTATTTCATCCCCGCATTCTTCGCTGCACTTACCCAGGCATCTGCATCGAATTGTTGCGGATTAAATTCTTTATACAGATTATCATAATCTGCAGTGTCTACGCCATTTCCCCGGCTCCAGCCGATTTCAGTTCCACGCAGATTGATAGGACCCCAATGAATAAACATGCCGAAACGCTGACTCATAAAATCTTGTACTGCAGCATCAGGCGTTTTTAATACAGTAGTTTTTTGTTGCGCGTTTACATCAACGATAGTAAAAAAAATAAGGATTAGAAGCGCAAAGCGCCCTATTAAATTCGGCTTGTTCATGTTCAAAATTTATCAAAAGAAAATTACGGATAAAGCTGCGTTTCCCATTTGAAATCCCTCTTTATTCAGACCTTATCCACGTTTTTTAAAAAATAGCTCTAAATAACAGGTGTTTACACCGTAAGATGCCTTTAAAACTGCTCGGTTTTATAACGGAATTTTTCTGTTGTAATCACGTGAGGGGTTCGGTGCTTTCCTCGCCTAAAAAAATTTCAGTTTTTTTAACAATTTTCTGAAACCCTTTCCTGTATTGGGTTTGCGGCTGTTTTTAGAGTAGAATAAAAACACGCTAAAAAATCTTAACGCTGTCTGTAGTAAAAAAGGGTGTTTTTCCCGTATACGCGCGAGTGCTCAGAACGTATAGGAATCGCCATTTTCTTTCTAATTTTATGCTGCCCTCAAGAGATGATGAAAACATCTGGTTAATCTAAAAAAACTGTTACAAGAATCAACAAATCCTTGTAGCAGATTCGTCAGCTGATTAGTCAGCGCTTAAATAGGATTAACTAAAACAATGCAGTAGACCTGCAAAATCCGAAGCCATAGAAATTGCTACCGCTGGTATGCATCCAGAGAACTTATGTACTCTGTCTACGGCTAATCTTTTGGGCAGTGCGAAAGGAATGGAGGGCTTTAAAATGTAGTTGAACAACTACTTTTTATACAAGACAAGGCTTACAACGCATAGACCACATGCCTTACAAGCCACGGAATCGAAAGAAATGAACTTTGAATGGTGAAAAGAGCTAAAAATAAAGATGAGGAGCGAATCATGATTATACTTTTACACTTTATAAAAAAATTATTCTTAACGGTTTTGATCCTGGTAACTGTAGGGATCTTTGCAAAAGCGAATGCACAGGATCCTCATTTTTCTCAATTTTATGCGTCCCCTCTTTTATTAAATCCAGCACTCACAGGAGCTTTCCCAGGAAACATTCGTGCTTCTGGGAGCTACCGTGAGCAATGGCCTTCCATCATGTATCCCTTTAAAACCGGTACTTTTTCTATCGATGGAAATATCTTGCACGATAAAATTGGTGAAAACGATATCATGGGAATTGGCCTTACTGGCATTTTCGATAACACCAACAATGGCGGTCTAAAATCAAATACACTTTCTCCTTCTATTTCTTTTCATAAAACTTTATATAAAGATGATAACGCTACCTATTCTCTGGGAGGTGGTTTTATGGCTTCCATGAATACCAAGATCCTGGATTATAGTAAAATGGTGTTTGGCCAACAGCTAACTCCACAAGGTTATGATAGCAATCTTCCAACTGGCGAAAGCAGAAATGGTTTCACTGCAGTAAGCTTCGATTATTCAGCCGGTCTGGTATATTCTGCCATCTCTGAAGACGATAGTTATTATATCGGTGGATCTGTCTATCACTTAAATCAACCTAAAGAAAATTTGAATGGTACAACCCATCAAATTATTCCTCGTTATGTGGTTCACGCTGGTGGATCTTTTTTGAGTGGCACATCCAATAGATTGTACTTAAGCAGCGTTTATATGAAAGCCGAAACATATTCAGAATTAATCATCGGTGCTGTTTACGGAATGGGTTTACTCAACACATACTCTTATGATAGTGAAAAAAATGATATTACCGTTTTGGCTGGCGTTTGGTACAGATATAAAGATGCGGTGATTCCTTATGTCGGAATTGAAGTAGGTAGCGTTCGTGGCGGTCTTTCTTACGATATCAACGTTTCTACTTTGAATGCGGCATCAAATTTAAAAGGTGGTTTTGAATTGTCTATGAGTTACACCTTCGCCACATCAGAAGCAGCTAAGACTCGTCAAAAAACACAATGTCCGGGAGGTAAACAAAACCACTTAAAATGGTTTGGATTCTAAGGAATTTTTTAAACGTATTTTATGAAACACAAATCACTGATTCTTTTTCTGCTGCTGATATCAATAAGCGGTTTAGTAAATGCCTCACCGCCGGGAACCGATACAATTCCTTTGATTTCCAAAACTAGTACCGCCGGTGGTTGCCCATCTGCGGCTTTTACGTTTTCTAATACCCTTGTCTGCGCAGGTGTTCCCATTGCATTTACAAGCACTTCTCTTGGTACCATTGTATCTTATGTATGGAATTTTGGTGATGGTACAACTGATAGCACAGCAAATCCTTCACATGGATTTTTTAAGAATTATGGAATTGGTAAAGACACGTTTGTAGTTTCTCTAACTGTTACTTCTAATACTGGTTGCACAAGCACGATTACTCACCAGGTTATCTTTTCTCAAAAACCTGAAGCAAAAATTATAGGACCACAAACCGTTTGTACTGGTCTCGGAAGTGCAAATTTTATCTTCAATAACGCATCTTCTACTGCATCAACTAATACTGATTATTATTTTATCTGGGGGGATGGTACTCCTAATACAGATCTGCCCACTTTTACAACTGCTCAAACACATTCTTATAATATTGGCACTAACCCATTAACCGAAATAGTAACAGGTTCTAATGGCTGTAAGGATACAGTAACCACTTTAATTTATCTTGGAAGTAATCCGTCAGTGGGTATTTCAAGTCCGGGCAATACATATATCTGCGCTAATAGTAGTATTTCATTTCCTATAAACAATACGAGTTCTAACTCTCCTGGTACTACTTATAAAATAACTTTTAATGATGGAACGCCGGCGCAATTATTTACGCAAGCAAATATTCCAAGTTTCATTTCTCATATCTATACCCATTCTTCTTGTGGTACTACCAGTAATGGTATTGCTAACTCCTTTATAGCAAAAATTGAAGCTACTAATCCTTGTGCCGTTTCTCAAGGAGCTGTTACGCCAATCTATGTTTCAGAAACACCTACTCCTGCTATCACACTCGCTCAAGACACTGTTTGCGCAAGCACCAATGTAGCCATCACCAATGCCACCTGGGCTTTCAAAACTGTATCCACTTCTGGAGCTTGTTCTAATGGAACCTTCGTTTGGTCCATTCTTCCAGCAACTGGATTTACTGTTGGAGCAGGACAAACATTAGGTAATACTTTTAATAATGCCGATCCTGCATCTTGGTTAGGATCAAATGCTAATACACTAAATCTCAAATTCACAGTACCAGGTACATACACCATTCGCTTAACAGTTGGTGGAAGTGCAGCTTGTGGATCTGGATTTATTGAAAAAACAATTGTAGTAAATCCATTACCCGTTTCAACATTTACATTGGGTAATGCTGCAGGTTGTGCTCCATTTAATGTGAACACTACTAATAATACTGGCGCTGCAACCTTTGGTGCCAATAGTTATCAATGGTCTGTTACTTATTCAAATACTCAAAATTGTGCACCAAATACAAGTTCTTATACCATTACGAATGGTTCATTATCCAGTGCAAATCCTCAATTCACTTTCAATAATCCTGGAATTTATACCGTAGGTTTAATTACTACTGCTCCTGCTGCTGCATGTGCTTCTGCTCTTGCCACACAAGTGATCACGGTCAAAACAATACCGAACGTTAATATCAGTATCCCATCCACACTTTGTGCGGGTCAGTCCTTTACACCTGTCGCAAGTGTGATCAATTGTTTCTCTGCTACCCCAGCCACTTATGTGTGGAGCTTTAACGGCGGAACTCCGGCAAGTGCTACTTTATTAAATCCCGGAGCAGTTTCAATCACAACTTTGGGTGCCCATACCATTAGTTTAGCAGCCACTAACGAATGTGGAACCAGTACCGATTCCAAAGTGATTACGGTTAATCCTGCACCAACTATTGCTGGTACACCTACTAACCCAACCAATTGTGCTATCGCAGATGGTAGTATCCGCTTAACAGGTTTAGCTGCTAACACAGCTTATACGGTTACTTATTCTAAAGGAGCCACAGTTGTGAACGTCAACAAAACTTCCGATGGAACAGGCGCCATCACTATTACAGGTTTAGGCGCAGGTTTATATAGTAATATTTCAGTTAACATCGTCGGCACTTGTTCGTCAAATGTGATCGGACCATTCTCTTTAGTGGATCCATCACCCGGTGCTCCAGTGGTATCTAATAACGGACCAATCTGTAGTGGTAGCAGCATTACGTTCAGCGCAGCTTCTCCAACACCTGGGGTAACTTATACCTGGTCTGGTCCAAATGGATTTACCAGCACACTACAAAATCCAACCATTGCAAACGCTTCGGCTGCTGCATCTGGAACTTATTTTGTAAATGCTACAGTCAGCAATTGTAATGCTGGTACAACAACAGTAGTTGTCGTAAACCCAACTCCTGCTGCACCTACTGTCAGCAATGTTACCTATTGCCAATTCGCTCCTGCAACTGCATTAACTGCTACTCCATCTGGAAGCAATAGTATAAAATGGTATAGCACTGCTACTGGAGGAACTGCATTTGCTACTGCTCCAATTCCTGCTACCACAACTGCTGGAAGCATCACATATTATGTCAGTGAAATTTCTGTAAGCGGTTGCGAAGGACCTCGAGCTGCTATAACTGTTACTGTTAATTCAACGCCTACAAATATTACAGCTGTTGCTACTAACCCAACAACCTGTTCTGGCACTGACGGTTCTATTTTATTAAGTGCATTAGCTGCTAACACTACTTATACATTGAGCTATCAAAAAGCTGGAACCATCATTTCTGGTTCTAGATCTTCGGATGCTACTGGAAATATGTTGATCTATGGTTTATCTGCTGGTGTTTATAGTAACATCACCATCAGTAATGGTACATGTGCTTCAAATGTTGTTGGACCATTTACCCTGGTCGATCCATCTGGACCCGCTATTCCAACAGTCAGCAATAACGGTCCACTTTGTGCTGGAAGCACATTAAACCTCGCTGCTGTTTCAAGCACAGCTGGTGTTAGTTATACCTGGGTGGGACCAAAAGCTTTTGCTAGTATCAATCAAAATCCTTCTATATCAAATATCACTACTGGCTCTGCAGGAACTTATTTTGTAACTGCAACTTTAAATAATTGTAGTTCTACCAATAGCACTACTGTTGTAATACGAACTACACCAAATGCTCCATTAGTAACTAATATTGCTTATTGTCAATTTGCAACAGCGGTTCCACTTACAGCAACTGCTGCTTCAGGTAATACATTAAATTGGTATACTGTTCCTGCAGGTGGCACACCACTTGGAGCAGCGCCAATTCCTTCCACTGCAACTACTGGCAATACTATTTATTATGTGAGTCAGATGGCTGCAACTGGTTGTGAATCACCAAGAGCTGCAATCACTGTTAGTGTTACCATTACGCCAGTGATAACTGCAACTGTTATTAATCCAATTACTTGTTTCGGTACAGATGGCGATATCATTATGAAAGGACTAAATCCTGGAACAACCTATATCGCACATTATAATAATGGTACCTCAAATATCACAGCGAATATTTTGGCAGATTCTTTAGGCAATGTAGAAATTTCAACTTTGCCTGCAGGTACTTATTCGAATATTTATGTTTCAATTGGTTCTTGTACTTCTAATGTTGTTGGGCCATATACATTAGTAGATCCTGCTGCTCCGGTAGTTCCTACATTAAGTTATAACGGACCAGTTTGCGCAGGCTCTACACTTTCTTTAAATGCTGCAACATCTGGAATCAACTTAAGTTATGCATGGACAGGACCGAATGGTTTTACCAGCACACAACAAAATCCTAGCATAAATTATACATCGCCTTTAGCAGCAGGAACCTATACTGTTTCAGTTACAAGTAATAATTGTACATCTGTAAAATCAATCTTGGTAGCACTGAAACCTCAATTGTTCTTAACAAGTCAAGTAGTGCTGGGCTCTATTTGTAACAATACATTATTTAATTATTCAGCATCAAGTAATAATCCGAACACTAGTTATAGTTGGACAAGAAATCCTGTTACAAATATTAGTAACCCTATTGGTCAAAGTACCGACACTACAGGAAAAGTTTCAGAAACTTTGATTAATACCGGTACAACTCCAGTACATGTATTGTATACATTTTATTTAACCGCTGGTGGATGTACTAGTCCGCAATTAGTAGATCTAATTGTAGATCCAACAACGAAAGCATCTATCTCGTTTACAAATGCTGGATTATGTGCACCTGGTAAAATTGATACTAGCGTCATTCGTGCTACAACAAATTCCAGCAGCACAGTTGCATGGTATGTAAATAATAATTTAGTGAGTAACAATCTTCTTTTCCCTGGTTATACTATCACTAATCCATTAGATACCGCCATTGTTAAATTGGTTACTACCAATCCTTATGGATGTAGTAATGATTCGGTAAGTCAGGCCTTCTTTATTTTACAAAAACCTGCACCAAGTTTTACTAAATCAATTGCACAAGGTTGTGGACCATTAACTGTTTCTTTCACTAACACAACAACTCCTGCTGGTAATAATTTATATAGATTTAACTGGGACTTTGGCAATGGTGATACTTCTCATTTACAAAATCCTCCTGCAATTATATTTAATGCAGCTGCAAGTCATTTAGACACTACTTATTATATTCATCTCACTGCTATTTCACCATGTGATTCCGTGATTAGTTTAGTTGATTCAGTATTGGTGCATGCATTACCATCTCCAAAAATTCAACAGGATACTGTTGGAGCATGTACCGCAGTTTCATCTCCTTATTTGTTCAAAGGAAATAATCTTTCTACTGGTAATGCAACTATGTATTATTGGGATTATGCGGATGGTTCCATGGATAGTAGCACTGCTAAAAGTTCTGTGTCGCATATATTCACAACACCCGTTACAAAAACTTATCTGATTCAATTAAAAGCGGTAAATGCGTGTGGAAGTAACATTGATACGCTACCCTTAATAGTATATCAAAAAAATATTGTCACTAATTTATCGATGAATGGTCCGGGAGCTACCAGTTGTGCACCTGATACCATTCGCTTTACCAATAATACAACAGGAGCTAATTTATTCCGTATCAGCTTTGGAGATGGAAGTATCGATTCAGTGTATACTTCTAATTTAGGCATGGAACAAATTAAACACTATTATAATGCAGCTGGTACTTATACAGTAACCATGAAAGCTACTAATACTTGTAATCTTTCAGACACAACTATTTCTTTCTTAATCACATTAAATAAAAAACCAACAGGCGGTTTCTTTTCAGCAAAATCTAGCTATTGTAAAAATGAGAATATCGTATTCCAGAATAATTCTCCTGCAGGTTATACTTACGAATGGAATTTTGGTGATGGTGGAACTTCCACTGCTTTCAGTCCTTCGCATCAATATACAACTGTAGGAACTTATCAGGTTACGATGGTAATCAAATCATTGAATTCAAATGCCAGCTTTTGTACCGATACAGTAAAACAATCAGTTGTAGTAAATGGTATTAGCATTAATAATTTAGTTACCAATAATGCTCCATCCAATTGTGCGCCATATGTATTTAGTGGAAATAGCAATTTGCTAGCAGGTAATTCGTCGAATTGGATTTTTACTGATCCAACTAGCGCCGATACTTTAGCAACAGGAAATACTGCATCGCATACATTTAATAATGCAGGAGATTATAAAGTAACATTAATTGCATTCAATAATTCAGGATGTAGAGATTCAAGTATCACTTTAGTTCATATTATTCCAACTCCAAAAGCTGCTTTCCTTGCATCTGATACGATTCATTGTTTGAATAGCGATACTATTCGCTTTACCAATAAATCAACATACGCTGCAATTGATCCTGTAAAATACTATTGGTATATCGATGGCACATTGATGAGTGCTACAACCGACTTTAAATATAATTTCTCGAACAGAGCTTCAACAAAATCTGCAACAAGCTTTATGATTATGTTGATTGCAACAAATAGTAATGGATGTTCAGACACTGCTACACAAAAAGTTACAATCGTACCTCGTTCTTTACCAAGTTTTACAATTTCTCCCACACAGGGATGTGCTAAAGTAGGTGTGAGCTTTAATAATACCAGTCAGTTCGCAAATAGTTTCAAATGGTATGTGAACGATAGTTTATTCTCCATTATGAATACGCCTTATCCAATTGTTTTATCAAAACCTAAAACAGATTATTTCATCAAACTGGTGGCAGATCAAACGCTGTTGGGCTGTGGCGCAGATTCTGTATTCAATACCATTACAACATTTGATAAACCAGTGAGTGGATTTACAGATTTCAATATGGCATTGGCTTGTACTGGAAATTTAACAGTTCAACTGACAGATATTTCAAAAGCTTCGAATGGTTCTCTTCAGCAGTATTATTGGGATTTCGGAGATGGCACAAAGAGCAATCTTGCAAACCCGATTCACGGTTACACACAACCTGGTGATTTCCAGATTTCACATTATGTAACAGATGACAAAGGTTGTTTTTCTGATACCTTGTATAAAAATGTGCGCAATTTTGGTAAGCCAACAGTGAAATTTAAATTGAATACTATTTGTTTACAAACACCTTCTATTCCAGTATACACCACGCATGATTTAGGTTTTGGTAATACCACAATCAAAACATATTTATGGGATTTTGGTGATGGAACAATTGATACGAGCTCACACCCAATGCATACCTATTTGAAAGAAGGACAATATACTGTTGTATTAACTACAGTGGCAGATAGCAGTTGTGTGAGTGATACTTCTGTTCAAACCATTCAAGTATTAGGTAAGCCAAAAGCTGATTTTAAATTCATCAATAACTGTATTAATAATCTGGTGAAATTTACTGATGCCAGTTCAGCTGGTTATGGACAAACAGCCATCGCTAATTACAAATGGAATTTTGGTGATGGAACACCAGAAATCAACTTAACTAATCCAATGCATACTTATAATATAGTAAGTTCATTTTCTGTGAACTTAAGTATTAGTAGTAGTCTTTGTCCAACATTAACAGATTCTAAAACAAGAATTATTAATATCGTTCAACCTAGGGCTGGTAGGGCTTATCCGCCAAAAGTTACCAGCTTTGGAATTCCAACAGTATTAGAATTAACAGAGAAAGAAGCTGCATCGGTACAACAAGGTGGATCCGCTGCTTCGTATTTATGGATTCCTTCTACTGCTTTAAGTAGTGCAAGAATACAGAACCCAGTTGCGATCTATAATAAGAGTGATGGAACAAAAATTAACTATACTATCGCCATTACAGATACCAGCGGATGTGTGATTAATGATACGCAAGAAGTTTGGGTTTTTGCACAACCAAATATCTATGCCCCAACCGCATTTACTCCGAATCACGATGGTGTGAACGATATATTTATTCCAGTGTATGTAGAAATCATGCGCATCCAATATCTCCGGATTTTCGACAGATGGGGTAACCTACTTTGGGAAACTGCCGATATGGGTAAAGGCTGGGACGGAACCATCAATGGCAAACAAATGCCAATGGATACCTACGTATACATGGTGGTAGGAATAGATGTAAATGGAAAAACAGTTTCCAGAAAAGGAGACGTTACTTTAATACGAGAATAAACTATTTATTACAAAATATAAAAAGGGCAAGCTCATTAAGAACTTGCCCTTTTTTTGACTTTTGAATTTTTACTTTTGACTTAGAATTCACAATTCTTCGGTGTCCTCGCAAAAGCAATCACGTCTCTAATATTCGTCATCCCCGTTACAAATTGTACCATGCGTTCGAAGCCTAATCCGAAACCCGCATGAGGTACAGATCCAAAGCGACGTGTATCTAAATACCAACTCATTTCTTCTAAAGGAATATGCATTGCTGCCATTCTTTTTTCTAAAACTTCTAAGCGTTCTTCTCTCTGAGATCCACCAACAATTTCTCCGATACCTGGTGCTAAAATATCCATCGCAGCAACCGTTTCTTTTCCTGGTTCACAACCATCGTTCATGCGCATATAGAATGCTTTGATCGCAGCTGGATATCCAGTAACAATTACTGGTTTTTTGAAATGCTTTTCTACCAGATATCTTTCGTGTTCACTTTGCATATCAATACCCCAGCTTACATCGTATTTGAACTTTTTCTTTTTATAATGTGGAGAGTCTAATAAAATTTGTATGGCTTCGGTATAAGTAATTCTTTCAAATTGATTATCTACCACCAACTTTAATTTTTCAATTAATCCTAATTCTGCTCTTTCGTTTTGCGGTTTTTGTTTTTCTTCTTCTGCTAAACGTGCATCCAGGAATTCAAGGTCTTCCATATTGTGTTGCATCGCGTAGCGTATTAAATATTGAATGAACTCTTCTGCCAGATTCATATTGTCTTCAATATCATGAAAAGCCATCTCCGGTTCAATCATCCAGAACTCCGCTAAGTGACGTGCCGTGTTTGAATTTTCTGCCCTGAACGTAGGACCGAAAGTATAAATTTCGCTAAAGGCCATCGCTCCTAATTCTCCTTCTAATTGTCCGCTCACTGTGAGGTTCGTACTCTTTCCAAAAAAGTCTTCTTTGAAATTTACTGAACCATCTTCATTGCGTGGTGCATTATCAAAAGGCAATGTAGTTACACGAAACATTTCACCAGCACCTTCAGCATCACTGGATGTGATGATCGGTGTATGTAAATAAATAAATCCTTTTTCATTAAAAAACTGATGTACTGCAAAAGCCAGTGAATGACGCAAACGAAATACAGATCCAAAGGTGTTCGTTCTAAAACGTAAGTGGGCAATCTCTCTTAAAAATTCAAGGCTATGCTTCTTTGGTTGCAAAGGATATTTTTCTGCATCACTATCGCCTAAAATTTCTAAGCTGATCGCTTTGATCTCTACTTTTTGGCCCTTACCTAAAGACTCAATCAATTCACCAGTTACTTTTAAAGATGCTCCTGTAGTAATTCTTTTGATAGTTGCATCATTTATTAATCCTAATGCTACAACTACTTGTATATTATTATTAGTACTACCATCATTCAACGCAATAAACTGGTTGTTGCGAAAGCTTCGCACCCATCCCATCACTATTATTTCCTGTCCTGCTGGCTCTGATTGTAAGAGCGCTTTGATTTTTGTTCTTTTGTTAAACATTATTAATTGTTTCTATTTCAATACTTGTTAGGGAGGATGTTTAAGTTACATCCCAATTGTTATGGCTGCAAAGATAACCAAACAACCCGCAGCAAAGGCTTTAATGCCATGAACTTCGTTAAAAAGCACAAAAAATTCGTTTTTTCAGAAAATCTGACTTAACATTGCAATGGAAACCGAACTGAACAAGACCTATTTTCTCACGATGTGTCAGTTTATCCTCTTTCCAATCAAAAAATTTCAAACAACCGATCTGAGTTTTAAATTTCCTTAGACTGGATTTATTCATTGAAAAATAAACGCCTTTTTTCTCATTAATTGAATTTATGTACGACATTCTGCAATTGAACGACATGCTTTTGCCAGAGCTGCAAGACATCGCTGAGCAGCTAGCCATCCCCGGCACAAAAAAACTGGACAAACAAGGACTCATCTACAAAATTTTGGACGGTCAGGCTGTACAAGCTAGTGCCACCAAAGAAGAACCTAAAAAGAAAGGTGCCCGCACCAGAAAACCAATTACTATTAAGACTTCAACTGCTAACGGCACTGAAGAAGCTGAAGTAATGGAAACATCTGATCCTGCAGCATCAGCTCAAACACCAGTTGAAGAAACTGCTTCAGCAAAAACTACTGGTCCTGATAGACCTGTACGTGAACCACGCGAACGTAACGATGGCCGTGCCCCTGTTGCAAAAAAGGGACCACTTCCTCGTAAACCTAGAACTGAAATTCCACCAATTACTGAATCGGTTGAAGCCCAACCCGATAAAGATATGACAGCCGATGCAGCAGCAATTTTAGCTGCTGTTGGTTCTGATCAGCAAGTTGGAGAAAACGAAACTGGTTCTACTAGCGCTGAACCTGCTCCGCAACATCGTTATCCGCAACATCGTAAAGAACCTGCTTTCAATATTGAATTTGAAGGAGTGATTCTGGGAGAAGGTGTTTTGGAAATGATGCCTGATGGTTATGGATTCCTGCGTTCTTCTGATTATAACTATTTGTCTTCTCCGGATGATGTATATGTCTCTCCATCTCAGATCAAATTATTTGGTTTAAAAACTGGTGATACCGTACACGGAGCCGTTCGCCCTCCAAAAGAAGGTGAAAAATATTTCGCTCTTTTAAAAGTGGATACGATCAATGGTAAGAGACCCGATGAAGTACGCGACCGTGTACCTTTCGATTATTTAACTCCGTTGTTCCCTTTTGAAAAATTCAATCTCTATACTACACCTAATAATTATAGCACACGTATCATGGACATATTTACGCCGATCGGTAAGGGTCAGCGTGGATTAATTGTTGCCCAGCCAAAAGTGGGTAAGACCATGTTATTGAAAGAAGTGGCAAACGCCATTGCAGCTAATCACCCGGAAGTTTACTTGATGGTGGTGCTGATCGATGAACGTCCGGAAGAGGTTACTGATATGGAACGTAGCGTTCGCGCAGAAGTAATCGCTTCTACTTTTGATGAGCCTGCAGAAAAACACGTTAAGGTTTCTGCCATCGCTCTTCAAAAAGCAAAACGTTTGGTTGAGTGCGGTCATGATGTGGTGATCTTATTAGATTCTATCACACGCTTGGCTCGTGCACACAATACTGTGGCTCCTTCTTCAGGTAAAGTTTTATCAGGTGGTGTGGAAGCAAATGCGATGCAAAAACCAAAACAATTCTTTGGTGCTGCCCGTAAAATTGAGCACGGTGGATCTCTGACTATTTTAGCAACTGCATTAATAGAAACAGGTTCTAAAATGGATGAAGTTATCTTCGAAGAATTCAAGGGTACTGGTAATATGGAACTCTTGCTGGATCGTCGTTTGGCTAACAAGCGTATTTTCCCAGCTATCGATTTAGCTGGTTCTTCTACTCGTCGCGATGATTTGTTATTAGACAAAGAGGTTTTACAACGTATGAATATTCTTCGATTATTTATTAATGATATGAATACCGAAGAAGCGATGAATGAATTATTAAAACGTATGCGTGGAACTAAGAGCAATGAAGAGTTCTTAGCTAGTATGAATAGATAATTTTTTCTACAAAAAATAAAAAAGACCTTCCGATTTGGAAGGTCTTTTTTATTATAAATATCGTCGCTTTATTTTTCTAAAAGATAGGTGTCGAATAATTTTAAGATGCGCTTGTATTCATCTGTCCAACTACTCGGTTCTACAAATCCATGATCTTCTACTGGATATGTAGCAAGCTCCCAATTATCTTTTCCGAGTTCAATTAAACGCTGACTCAATCGCACCGCATCCTGAAAGTTTACATTTAAATCTACCATACCATGACAGATCAATAAATGATTTTTTAGTCCTGCTGCAAAATTAATCGGCGATGATTTTGCAAAAGCAATACTATCATTCACTGGCTCATTTAAAATATTAGAAGTGTATCCATGATTATAATGTGCCCAATCAGTAACTGGCCGTAAAGCAGCTCCAGCCTTAAATACATCGGGTTGTGTAAACAAAGCCATCAGTGTCATAAAACCTCCATAAGATCCGCCGTACATACCAATTCTATTTTTATCGATGCCCTTATTTTCCACCAACCATTTTACTGCATCTATTTCATCATCAAGATCCTTTCCTCCCATAAAACGATAAATGCCCGTTCTCCAATCTCTTCCATATCCGCTACTTGCGCGATAATCAATATCAATAACAGTATATCCTTTATCGGCTAATAAATTATTAAACATCTGCTCACGGAAATAACTGCTCCAACCAAAATGTACATTTTGCAAATAACCAGCACCATGTACAAATACTACTGCAGCTTTATTTTCGGTACCCGGTTTGGGTTCATAAATACGCGAATAAATTTCTTTACCGTCTCTGGATGGAATGGTAAAAATTTTGGTGTCGCGCCAACTATATGCTTTGAACGAATCGCTCATTGCTTTGTTTGTTACTTGAAATGGTTGTTTTCCAGGAGCATTTTCTTGAATAAATAATTCCCATGGTTTATTGATATAAGAGTAACGATAAGCAATCCATTTTTCATCGGGTGAAAGACTAACTTCGTACAAGCCATCTTTATTAGTGATCTGTTCTTTTTTGCTACCATCTGTTTTTATTCGATACCAGTTTTGCTTTCCTGGATGCACTTCATTGGTGAGTAAATAAAAATATTGTTTGTTTTTACTCAACACTAAATTCTGCACTTCAAATTTTCCGGATGTGATTGCCTTTTTAGTTTCTGTTTTGATATCATATATATATACGTGCGAATATCCACTTGCCTCACTCTGATAATATATTTGATTTTCGCTTATCCATCCTGTGTTTGCAGCATAAGAACTCACACCTGGTCCGCCCACCCAAGCTTCATCACGCTGACGATCGATCAAACTCAATTTTCCATTTTCAGGATTTACACGCATAATCCATCGGTCTTTATTATCCTGAGAATGAATATCAACGAAGGCTGCGGTTCCACTTTCGTTCCATATCGGTCCATTTATACTTACATTTCTTGCAGTGATTTTTTTATTTGCAAATTTCTGAGGATAATCTTTTATATAATCAGGCATATCTGTGATACCAAGAATGCTATCAACACTGATTGCATAAATAGTATCTTTTTGCTTATCGTAGATCCAGGTCTCATATTTTCCTAATGTATTTCCTACTTTTGTTCGGCCTTGTAAATCGGTGGTGTAGCCAGTTTCAGCCATATAGTCTGGAACGATGGTATTCTTAGATGCTGTAGGTGCAGTATATAATCTATAACTGATAAATCTTGCATCGGGACTGATTTGTAATGCTTGTATTTGTTTGTCTCCAACATTGATCAACTTAATAGTGTCTACATCTTTATTGGATTTAATAAATGCATCATGTGCTTCTTTTTTTTGTTTGCGTTCGCGTAAGATTTCTGAGAGCGCTAAATTATTTTGTTGCAGCCATTGATCTTGTCCTGAAGTAATCCCTGTTGTTGGTTTGCCCGTATTGGCTTCGGCTCTTTGTGTGCCGCCAGCTCTTAACCCAATAGTTGGCGCCGCTGTTGCATTTTCTCCGCCCACTTTAAAATTAGTGAGCTGTTGAGTTGCACCGGTTTTAATATTCCAACTAAATAAGTTTTGATTTTTATTATATACTAACCACTCGTTATTATTTACAAATTTTGGACTGTTTTCATAGTCTTCTGTTTGTGTAACTCGAGTTGAATTATTTGATTTTAAATCCAATAAAAATATATCACCTCGATACACATAAGCCAATTGTGTGTTGGAGGAATTTAAAATTCCATTATTAATGGCTATTGCTTTTTGAGATGCTACATATTTAGTCTTTATTGGATCGGTGGCACCAATACTAAATTGGTATATACTGTCTGAAGTTTGTTGGGAGGGGTTCCATCCAAAAAAAACGGATTTACTATCCTGCGACCAAAAAACATTGCTGGGAGAACTGCCGATCCACTTGGGATCGCGCATAATTTTTTCTACTGTGAGCTGAGCTTTTCCGATTCCGAATAATAGTAAAGTAGCAGCCAATAAGCTTATTTTCATGAGTATAGTTTTGTATTCTAAAACTATTTAATGAATCCTAGAATTATCAAAGAATTTGATGAATAATGAGGAGGATTTTGAAAACAATTTGACAATTGTTTAACTATATGATAATCAATATGTTATATAGTTAATAATGAGCTTTGTTTTGCTTGATCATTTATAGTAGCCTGTTTTTTCTATTTCTTCTCTAACTGTATCGCTTAACAGATAACGCACCGATTTACTTTCTTTGATTGCTTTACGAATGGCAGTTGCTGAAATTTCCAAAAGAGGTGCATCGAGTATTTGAATTTTTGCAGCATAACTATCAGTAATTTCAAACCCTGGTCGTTTATAAATGATAAACGAATAATTTTTTAAGAGTAATTCGTAGTTCTTCCAGCGCCGAATATTTTGAAAACTATCACTTCCCATGATGATAGAAAATTGATGCTGCGAATATTTCTCGGTTAAATAAGTAAGTGTGTCGATGGTATAAGATGGACGAGGCAATTTAAATTCCACATCGGAGGCTTTTAACTGAGGATCCTCTCCCACTGCTAGCTTTACCAAATGCAATCGATGATATTCATTCAATAAGACGGAAGAAGGTTTCAGTGGATTTTGCGGGGAAACCACCATCCATACTTGTTGGATATCGGTATGATTAGCCACATGGCTACCAATAATCAGGTGGCCAATATGAATGGGATTATAGGATCCGAAATATAGTCCAATTTTCATGAGGTGCTATACGATAGGTTTATGAACCTGTTTATACTTCTTTGACGAATATACTATTCGCTTCATTGATACGCAGACTAAGGTGATAGCCCGCTACAGAGATACTGATAGGATCACCCAGGGGTGCTTTTTGCTCTACTTTTATAATTTCTCCAGGCACACAACCCATTTCCATTAGTTTAATAAAAATCTCATCCTTTTCAAATGATATAATTTCTGCCTTCTGACCAATCGCTAACTCTGACAATCTCTTCATCTATTCAATATATTTTACAAAGGTAATACGGTTGCTGTGCAAATTGTTACGATTTTTGTAGTATTAGCAAGTAACTATATGGAAATCATCTTATTCAGAAACGCAGACAAAACCTTTTTATTCCCTAACAAAAAGAGATTGAAACAGTTTATAGAATTACTTTTTAAAAAAGAAAAGAAAGGACTGTACGAACTTACCTATGTTTTCTGCTCTGATGAGTATTTATTGGGTATCAATAAAGACTTTCTTAAACACGATTTTTATACTGATATCATCACTTTCGACCTTTCTGAGAACAACAAACAAACCATTGGGGAGATTTATATAAGCTTAGATCGTATCAAAGACAATGCAAAAACAATGAATACCAGCATAAAAGAAGAAACCTTAAGGGTGATTTTTCATGGTGCTTTACATTTATGCGGATATAAAGACAAGAGTAAAGCAGATATCATTAAGATGCGGATGAAGGAAGACTATTATTTATCCCTCTATAAATCAAGTTTGGGACAATAAAAGTTTCAAACTCACATGTTTCACTTTGTATAATGTATTCATAATCAACATTCCCAACCCCTTATCGGCACTAATTGTTCCACGTGGAACAGTTGCTTTTTGCCAACGTAGGCACAAATTCAGTTCAAATCTCCTTGTGGGAGGGGGTAATATTTTCGCGTTAGCGGAAACCTAGGGTGGGTAAATCAAGAGAAGGGGCCTGCCTTATAATGCTTCACTGCTCGCTCCTCACTTTTCACTTTTATCTATATTGGGCTTACTAAAAAAGGAAAACCTTCCTTCAAAAGGATTGTTCCACGTGGAACAGAGGCCATTCTCTTTATCTTTACAATAATAAATAAGAATCATGTTTCCAGATTACGATGTTATAGTAGTAGGTGCGGGTCATGCCGGCTGTGAGGCGGCGGCAGCGGCGGCAAACCTGGGTAGTAAAGTATTGTTGGTGACTATGAACATGCAGAATATCGCTCAAATGAGTTGTAATCCAGCGATGGGAGGAATTGCAAAAGGACAAATTGTTAGAGAAATAGATGCAATTGGAGGATATAGTGGAATAGTTACTGATCTAAGTACTATTCAATTTAGGATGTTGAACAGGAGTAAGGGCCCAGCAATGTGGAGTCCGAGGGCACAATCGGATAGAATGTTATTTGCCGCTAAATGGAGAGAGCTGTTAGAAAAGACTCCAAACGTAGATTTTTATCAGGATATGGTTAAATCGATTATCATCAAAAATGGTAAAGCTGCTGGAGTTGTAACAGGAATGGGCAATGAGATATTTTCTAAAGCCGTGGTGGTTACGAGTGGAACATTTTTAAATGGTGTTATTCATATTGGCGAAAAGCGTTTTGGTGGTGGGCGTGTGGCTGAGAAAGCCGCTACGGGAATTACAGAGCAATTGGTGGAATTGGGTTTTGAATCAGACAGACTAAAAACTGGAACTCCACCTCGGGTAGATGGTAGGAGTTTAGATTATAGCAAAATGGAAGAGCAGAAAGGTGATGATGAAATCGTTGGCTTTTCTTATCTGCCTATAGATAGAGTGAAACCCGAAAATCAGCGTTCTTGCTTTATTACTTATACAAATACTACAGTTCACGAAATATTGAAAACGGGATTTGATCGTAGTCCGATGTATCAAGGAAGAATTGAAGGAGTTGGGCCAAGGTATTGTCCAAGTATTGAAGACAAAATCAATCGATTTGCCGATAGAGATCGACACCAGATATTCGTTGAACCAGAAGGATGGAATACAGTAGAAATTTATGTGAATGGATTCTCCACTTCATTACCCGAAGAGGTTCAGCACGAAGCTTTAATGATGATTCCTGGTTTTGAAAACTGTAGAATTTTTCGTCCAGGTTATGCAATTGAGTACGATTATTTTCCACCTACCCAATTACAGTATTCACTAGAAACCAAAATGTTACCGAACCTTTTCTTTGCCGGACAGATCAATGGAACCACTGGTTATGAAGAAGCCGCTTGTCAGGGTTTGATGGCAGGAATTAATGCACATCAAAAAACCAAAGATCTCGACCCATTTATTTTAAAAAGAAGTGAAGCTTATATTGGAGTATTGATAGATGACTTGATCAGCAAAGGAACAGATGAACCTTATCGGATGTTTACGAGTCGTGCAGAATTCAGAACCCTGCTTCGCCAGGATAACGCAGATATCAGACTAACCGAAAGATCCTATAACCTAGGATTAGCATCATCAGAAAGATTAGAATTGGTAAATAAGAAAGTTCAATCTGTTCAAGAGATAAAAAACACATTAAATAATTTTAATATAGATGCTGAGGGTATAAATCCCTATCTTGAATCAATAGGATCATCAACCATTGTAGAAAAACAAAGAGCTACTAAAATAATATTACGTCCAAACGTATCATTAAAAGATATAATAGAAGAAGTGCCAAGTTTAAAAGAAGCAATTGGTGATGCAAACATCGATTCTTTGGAACAAGCAGAAATACAAATTAAATACGAACGTTATATAGAAAAAGAATTAGAGCTGGTAAATAAAATGAGTTTGATGGAAGACTTAATCATTCCAGAAAATTTCGATTATGAAAAGGTGTCAGCTGTTTCAAAAGAAGCATTACAAAAATTTAAAAAAGTACAACCACGCACACTTGGCCAAGCAAGTAGAATAAGTGGCGTAAATCCAAGTGATGTTCAAATACTCATGGTATATATGGGCCGTTAAAGAGTTATAAATTTATAACAGCATTCGCATCTAAACGATAAAACAAGGCGCTCAACCACTCATCACTTTTTAAAAAAGACCGGAAGGGGTCTTTCTAATAATTTACTACATTTAAGTTGTTCCAAAAACCAAAACTACATGAGAAAAATTAAAATCTTTTTCTTAGGGATATTATTCGCTTCAGCGATTCAGTCCCAAGAAACATTTCCAGTAAATGGCGTTGCAGATAAGCGTGATGGTATTTATGCATTTACAAACGCAACAATTGTAAAAGACGCACAAAACACAATTACAAACGCAACGCTGATAATTCGTGACGGTAAAATTATTGCAATAGGCACTTCAGGAATTATCATACCGAAAGCTGCAATAGTTGTAGACTGCAAGGATAAATTTATCTATCCGTCATTTGTAGATATCTATAGTGATTATGGTATTACACAACCACAGAGAAATGCTGCTGGTTTTAATTTTAATGCAGCCGTTCAAATTAATTCTAATGCAAAAGGGGCTTATGGTTGGAATCAATCAATTCATCCGGAAGTGGATGCGGTAAAACAATTCAGTATTGATCCAACAAAAGCAAAGGGATTAAGAGAAATTGGTTTCGGTTCAGTACTAACACACGTAAAAGATGGAATTGCCCGAGGAACAGGAACATTTGTAACACTTGGAGAAACAAAAGAAAACCTGGTAGTTCTAAAAGATAGAGCAAGCGCACATTATTCATTTAATAAAGGAACATCTACTCAGGCATATCCAACTAGCGCAATGGGATCAATCGCATTGCTTCGTCAAACATATATTGATGCATTATGGTACAAAAATAAACCAACAAAAGAGGGATTAAATATTTCACTTCAAAGTTGGAATGATAATCAAACTCTACCACAAATATTTGAAGCAGAAGATAAATGGAATGCAATTAGAGCAGATAGAATAGGAGATGAATTTTCTGTACAGTATATCATTAAAGGGGGGGGTAACGAATACCAACGAATTAAAGAAATTGCAGCTACAAAAGCAACTTATATCGTAGGAGTAAATTTTCCCCAAGCCATGGATGTGGAAGATCCAAATGATGCTCGGGCAGTTTCACTATCAGATATGAAACATTGGGAATTAGCGCCCACGAATCTAGCAGCATTAGAAAAAGCAAATATTCCATTTTGCATTACATCAGCAGATTTAAAAGACAACAAATCTTTTTTTACAAATCTTAGAAAGGCAATTGAATTCGGATTAAGTGAAAAACAAGCATTAGAAGCATTGACTAAAAATCCAGCTACTTTATTAGGACTTTATGATAAAGTAGGTAGTCTGGAAACAGGAAAAGTGGCAAACTTTTTAATTAGCTCAGGTCCCATCTTTTCTGAAAAAACAAATATCTTACAAAATTGGGTAGCGGGAGAAAAATTTGCAGTTAAAGAAGATCAGTGGGCAGACATAAAAGGCTACTATACTTTAGCAATCAATACAGAGAAGGGTATAGTCAATTATACATTAGATGTAAAAAATGCCTCTACTGCAAATATTTTTAAAAAGGACACACTAACAAGTAAATTTAGTTACGATGGCAAACAAATAAAATTAAGTTTTACACCCGTCTCTTCTAAAAAATTAATAGACACAACTACAGCAGCGAAAAATGCAAATCAAGGAAAATCAGGAGGTTTTAAAAAAGAAGCACCAATTGCAAACTATCGCTTAAGTGGTATGTCGAATGGTGCAAGTTGGACTGGAACGGGAGAAGATACTGCTGGAAATAAAATAACATGGATTGCAACATTAGATTCAGTATATAACACTCCGCTAGATTCGGTAAAGAAAAAACAAAATATAAATCAACGAATAGCCAAAGTAACTTTTCCGTTTGATGGATATGGCTGGGAAGAAGCACCAAAACAAGAAAGCATCTTAATTAAAAATGCAACTATCTGGACTAATGAAAAAGAAGGTATATTAGAAAATACAGATCTTCTATTAAAAGATGGTAAAATTGCCAAAGTTGGAAAAAATATTTCTGAATCAGGTGCAAGAACAATTGATGCTACAGGTAAACACGTTTCTGCTGGTATCATAGATGAACACTCTCATATAGCAGCGTCATCTATAAACGAAGGTGCACAATCTGTAACCTCTGAAGTAAGAATTGGAGATAATTTAAATCCAGAAGATATTAATATTTACCGTCAGCTGAGTGGTGGAGTAACGAGTTCTCATATACTACATGGTTCGGCAAATACTATTGGCGGACAAACTCAATTAATCAAATTACGTTGGGGAGCAGATGATGAAGGATTAAAATTTCAGGGTTCCGATCCTTTTATAAAATTTGCATTAGGTGAAAACGTTAAACGAACTACAGCTACACAAGGAAATAATCGTTTTCCAGATACGCGTATGGGAGTGGCAGAAGTTTTGAATGATGCATTTGCTCGAGCAAAAGATTATGAAAAAGCAATTAAACTAGATCCTAAAACCAGGAGGGATTTAGAATTAGATGCATTAGTGGAAATATTAAACAGGAAACGTTTTATTACTTGTCACTCATATGTACAAAGTGAAATAACTGCAGCCATGAGAGTTGGGGATAAATACGGATTTACGTTTAATACGTTTACTCATATTTTAGAAGGATATAAAGTAGCTGATAAAATGAAAGCACATGGATCGAATGCATCTACTTTTTCAGATTGGTATTATTATAAAGTAGAAGTTACAGACGCCATCGCATACAACGCAGCAATCATGCATCAGGTAGGTTTAAATGTGTGTATTAATTCTGATGATGCAGAAATGGCGCGGCGACTAAATCAAGAAGCAGGAAAAGTTGTTAGATATGGGGGCGTTAGTGAAATTGAAGCCTTGAAAATGGTCACATTAAATCCTGCTATTGCATTACATGTTTCAGATAAAGTAGGAAGTATAAAAGTAGGTAAAGATGCTGACATTGTAATATGGAGTAATAATCCATTAAGCATCTATGCAAAATCTGAAAAAACAATTGTAGATGGAATCGTTTATTGGGATCGGGAAAAAGATTTGGAACAACGCAAAAAAATACAAGCAGAACGTTTTCGTCTAACACATAAAATGATTGGAGAGAAAAGAGGTGGGACAGCGGTTCGCCCAGCAGAACCAAGCTGGCAGGAGATCTTGAGTTGTGGAGATCATGCACATAAAGATGGTATTTATACTGTAGACGTTCAGGAAGTTGAAAATCTTAACCAATAAAAAATTAGTATGAAAAAATTAGTATATACACTAACAGCACTGATAGCGATGAGTGGCTTTACAAAAGCGCAAGAGTCTGTTTATCCGTCACAGGAAAATAAGGGCTTATTATTTATAACAAATGGTACTGTTCATGTAGGTAATGGAACAGTTTTAGAAAATGCAACCATAAAAATTAATGATGGTAAAATTGTTGAAGTCGGTACCAATATTGCAATACCCTCAAACGATGCACAAGTAATTAACGCCAAGGGAAAACAGGTTTATCCCGGCTTAATTCTATCATCATCTGATGTAGGTTTAAAAGAAATATCTAATGGAGTCAGAGCAAGTAATGATTATCAAGAAATAGGGGAATACAATAGTGATGTTCGTTCTATTACTGCGTATAATACTGATTCCAGAGTAATTAATGTTTTAAGAAGTAACGGTATTTTATTGGCAAGTGTAAATCCAGAAGGAGGAATCATAACCGGATCTTCATCGGTAGTTCAATTTGATGCCTGGAACTGGGAAGACGCAGTTTATAAAATGGATGCAGGTATACATTTAAATATGCCAAGTTTTGTAGTGCGTTTTGGTAGAAGGGGGGGGGTAACTGCTGCTGGGGCCGGAGCTCTAGATCCTACAAAAATTGCTTTGGATAAAGTAGAGGAAATTAAAAAGTTTTTTCGAGAAGCGAAAGCATACAACCAGGAAACTGCTCACACAAATACTAATCTAAAATTAGAATCTACAAAAGGGCTGTTTGAGAAAAAACAAAAATTGTATATACATGCAGATCAGGTGAAACAGATGCTAGTGGCAATTGACTTTGTGAAAGAGTTTAATTTCGATGTAGTAATTGTTGGTGGATCTGAAAGTTTTCAAATTGCAGAGATATTAAAATCAGCCAATATCGCTGTGATACTTAGTGAAGAACATGCATTACCGGCAACGGAAGATGATGATATTGATCAACCTTATAAAACACCCGCTGTTTTACAAAAAGCGGGTGTATTGTTTTCTCTGAACGATAATTCAGATAATACGCGCTATCGCAACGTTTCTTATAATGCTGGAACAGCTGCTACCTATGGTTTAACAAAAGAGGAAGCTTTAAGCGCAATCACACTAAACGCGGCAAAAATTTTAGGTGTAGATGATAAAACAGGCTCCATAGAAATAGGCAAGGACGCAAATATCATTATTACAGCCGGTGATATCTTAGATATGAAAAGTAGCACTGTTGAACAGGCATTTATTCAAGGAAGAAAAATTAGCCTTGAAAATAAACAAACACAATTATACGAGCGTTATAAATACAAATATGGCATTAAGTAGTTGTTCCCACTAACTAATTTAATAGCCGGAACCCTCGCAATTTGCGGGGGTTTTTTTATTTGGTAACTAAATTCAATAACTTAGCTCCATGGCTAAAAAACTTTTTCTGCTTGACGCATTTGCATTAATCTTTCGCGCTTATTATGCACTGATAAGAAACCCAAGAATTACATCAAAGGGTTTTAACACCAATGCTCAATTTGGATTTACTTCAACTTTATTCGATCTGATCAATAAGGAAAAACCAACACACCTAGCAGTTTGTTTTGATACAAAAGCACCAACAGAACGCCATACCGATTTTGCTGATTATAAAGCAAACCGTCAAGAAACACCGGAAGATTTATTAGCATCCATACCAGATATTAAAAGAATCATACGTGGTTTTAATATTCCTGTTGTAGAAATGGATGGGTTTGAAGCGGATGATGTAATAGGAACATTAGCCTGGGAAGCAGCAGATGCCGGTTATGAAGTCTTTATGGTGACACCAGATAAAGATTATGGACAATTATTAATACATCCCAGTGTATTTATATACAAGCCGCCATTCATGGGTAATCCGCACGAAATATTAACAGCAGAAAAAATATGTGCAAAATGGGACATCGAAAGAGTTGAACAAGTAGTTGATATGTTAGGAATGATGGGAGATGCGGTAGATAATATTCCAGGCATACCCGGGGTAGGTGAAAAAACAGCAGCTAAATTATTGAAGGAATTTGGCACATTAGAAAATGTATTAGCAAATGCAGATAGTTTGAAGGGTGCTTTAGGAGAAAAAGTTAGAAACAATAAAGAACTTGCCATCCTTAGTAAAAAATTAGCGACAATAATTACTACAGTACCAGTTGAATTTCATGAAGAAAATTTTAGATTAAAAGACTGGAATAAAGAAGAGCTGATTCAGGTATTTACAGAATTAGAATTTAAAACATTGGGGAAAAGAATTTTAGGTGATTCTTTTAATGCGTTTCAAACAGCGTCACAAGCGGGGCAAATGGATTTATTTGGAAATCCAGTAGCAACAGAAGATAAAAAAAATAAACCGTCAGAAATAAACGAGACAGTAACAGAAGATACAGAACATTTGGGAATGGCAGCTGATAAAAATATTAGTAACACCGAGCACTATTATCATCTGATTCAGGGTACAGAAAATATACAACAATTAATTCAAGAATTATTACAGCAAAAAGAAATTTGTTTTGATACAGAAACAACAAATATTGATGCAAATGAGGCAGAATTAGTAGGTATTAGTTTTTCGTTTAAAACAACCGAAGGATATTATATTCCTTGTCCAGCAAACAAAAAAGAAACCGAAACTATATTAAAAGAATTTGAACCACTATTTAAAAAAGAAGATATTCTATGGGTTGGACAAAATATTAAATATGATTTATTAGTATTGAAATGGTATGGCATTGAATTAAAAGGAAAGTTTTTTGATACCATGTTAGCTCATTATTTGATAGAGCCAGAAGGTAGGCGTAGCATGGATTTGCTGAGTGCACAATATTTAGGATATGAACCCGTACATATTGATGAATTGATTGGAAAAAAAGGAAAAGGACAGGGTAATATGCGGGATGTTGATGTAGATAAAGCGAAAGAATATGCAGCAGAAGATGCTGATATAACATTACAATTAAAGCAGGTATTTACTGCATTATTAGCAGATAAAAATGTAGTTCGTGTTTTTAACGAAGTAGAAAATCCATTAGTACCCGTATTAACAGACATGGAATACGAAGGCGTGAAAATTGATATTGCTTTTTTAAATGCATATAGTAAAGAGTTAGAGAAAGATGCAAAAGTTTTTGAAGAAAATGTGTATCGCACTGCTGGAGTTCGTTTTAATTTAGCTTCTCCAAAACAATTAGGAGAAGTCTTATTCGATAAATTAAAAATAGATGCAAAAGCAAAAAAAACAAAAACCGGGCAATACGCAACTGGTGAAGATGTGTTACAAAAATTAGCAGCTAATAATCCTATTGTTGCAGATATTCTGGGATACCGTGAATTAACAAAATTAAAAAGTACGTATGTAGATGCTTTACCAGAAATAATAAATAGCAAAACAGGGAGGGTACACACTTCCTATGCACAAGCAGTTGCTGTTACCGGAAGACTGAGTAGTAATAATCCAAATCTTCAAAATATTCCCATAAGAAGTGATCGGGGAAAAGAAATTAGAAAAGCTTTTATACCTCGTGATGCAAATCATGTATTGGTAAGCGCAGATTATTCACAAATTGAATTAAGGATTGTTGCAGCAATTAGTGGAGACCCCAATATGTGTGAAGCTTTTAAAGCAGGAAAAGATATTCATACCGCAACAGCAGCTAAAGTCTATAATGTAGCAGAAGCAGACGTAACTAAAGAAATGAGGTATAAAGCAAAGAGTGTCAACTTTGGAATTATTTATGGACAGGGTGCATTCGGCTTAGCTGAAAATTTGGGTATATCTAGATCAGAAGCAAAAGAAATTATTGATAATTATAAAAAGGAATTTGTAGGAATTACAAGTTATATGGATAATACCATCAATTTTGCGAAGGAAAATGGATATGTAGAAACCTTGATGGGAAGAAAGCGCTGGCTGAAAGATATTGGCTCTGCAAACTTTACGGTTCGGGGATTTGCAGAAAGGAACGCAGTAAACTCACCAATTCAGGGAACCGCGGCGGATATGATCAAATTGGCAATGATAAGGATTCATAAAGCCATCATAGAAGCTGGACTCAAATCAAAAATGATTTTACAGGTTCACGATGAATTGGTATTTGATGCTTTACCCGAAGAATTAGATACACTAAAACCCATTATCTTAGATAATATGCGTGCAGCACTTCCTTTACCAAATGGCGTACCTGTAGAAGCAGAATTAGGAGTAGGAGAAAATTGGCTTGTTGCTCATTAATAGATTATTTATAACATGAATAAAAACGAAGAAACAATTAACCGATTTTATTCGGCCTTTCAAAAATTAGACTACTCTTCTATGCAGGCTTGCTATCATCCTGAAGCAGTATTTAATGATCCTGTTTTTGGATTATTGGACGCTGCATCAACAAATGCTATGTGGCAAATGTTATGTACCAGAGCAAAGAATTTTTCTTTGACTTATAATAATATCCAATTACTTGATGAAGAATACACAACCTGTAATTGGCAGGCAACTTACCTTTTTTCAGGATCGGGAAGAAAAGTTAAAAATAACATCAAAGCATATATGCGCTTCAAAGATGGTTTGATCATTGAACACACAGATGGTTTCGATTTTTATAAGTGGACAAGAATGGCATTAGGCTTACCAGGGTTTTTATTTGGATGGAGTAATTATATGCAAAGAAAAATTCAAAAAAAAGCTAGAACTGGATTAATAAAATTCATAGAGCAAAATAATTGACATGCATATAGACTGGGGCTTTTTTTGGGAAATCGCTATGAGAATAGGAAGCAGATATTATATTATAGCTGGTTTCGTTTTTATTGTATTTTATGTGTTGTTAAAGAAAAAATGGCATTATAAAAAATTACAACCGAAAGATGCAAAAAGTACAGACTATTTAAGGGAGATTATATATTCATCAGGCACTATATTAATTTTTTCTTCATTCATTCTATTCCTTCAACATCCTTCAATAGCACCATATACCACAAAGTATTTACATATTGAGGAACGAGGCCGGGTCTATTATTTTTCTGTCTTTCCTCTTTTGTTTTTAATACACGATACCTATTTTTATTGGGTGCATAGATTGATGCACCATCCTATTTTATTTAAATGGATACACCTGGTACATCATAAATCAACCAACCCTTCACCATGGGCGGCTTATGCATTCCATCCACTAGAAGCCATAGTAGAGCAGGGAGTTGTTTTTATTTTTTACTTTACCTTACCAATTCATATTACCCATCTTGTTTTCTTCTTTTTGTTCTCCATCATCTATAATGTTTATGGCCATTTAGGATATGAATTGTATCCAAGAAATTTCAATAAAACAATGATAGGAAAATGGATAAACACATCTACCAATCATAATCAACATCATCAATATTTTAAAGGTAATTATGGCTTGTATTTATTGTTCTGGGACAGAATGATGGGAACGATTCGTGATGACTATGATGAAAAATTTGATGATATTACTAATAGAAGGGCTAAGGCTTAGGAGAACTTTTTTTGTAAATGGGAACCGTGCTACAAGGTTCTCCATACATGATACTTTTTACATAAGGCCGTAATCGATTGGTAATTTCTACATAGGCAGATTCGGGAATAGAAACATCCCCACATCCTTTTACAACCACTCTTTTGTCTTCAAAAGAAGCAGCATCGAAAGAAGCTAAATTTTTTATAAAAATACTATTCACAAGTTTTTGTTCGTCACCAAAAACAACATCCTTCGCGAAAGGTTGCAAGTAACTAGCAATTAACATATATGCCCACATAGGAATAATAGCATCTACCGAACAATTTATGGCAACATAGGAGTCTTGATAAACCGTCCAATCTGTAGTTTGCAGTGCTGCGCGAAAATCTTTTTCCTTAAGAATCAGTTCCATAAACAAATATTCCTTTAAATCAAATGTTTTGATAATACCCTTTGGATAAAACTGTTCCAGGTCTAATGTAATCAAACCGCTCTCAGCTACTTTATTTACAAAAATTTCTTCTGACATAATATCTGCTTGAGTACAAAATTAAGTAATTGATAAGCATTAAACTTTCGTTATCGGAAAACAAAAGGCCCCCACATAGTGGAGGGCCCAATAACTGTTTTAAAACGAGACTAATAAAACTTAGAACGATTATCTGTAATGCTGGCTGATTTTTTCAATGCATCTAAACCCCTGAATGCAGACATACGAGCGGCCTGAAGTAAAGTTTGTTTAATTCCAGATTCATCAAGAGTAGCCACTTTTGCAGCATTGCTTTCAACACGTATGGCATATACACCAGAATTTCCTTCAATTAGTTCACTTATTTTTCCTTGTAATGATTTATTAAAAGCAGCACCAATTATTTTTGGTTCACTACCCATATTAGGTATAAAAGGAGTAACAAAAGAGAGACTATCTACGCGTTGAACAGATGTTCCAACACTTGCAGCAATGGACTCTAATGTGTTTCCTTTAATTTTTGTATCAATCAGAATCTTAGCTTTTTTAGTGCTTCTTACTATGTTCTCACAAAGTGGGCGGGCTTCAGATACAGACATTGTACCAGCTTTATTAACTGAGGCAATAATTGCCACTATATATTTATCTCCAACTTCTTGAGGATCAGAAACATCACCAGCAGTATGCTCATATATCCAACGAACCAATTGGCGGTTAGATCCCATTCCTGTAATTTGGTTGTCGTTTGCTTTGATATCGTTACCCATCAATAATTGTTTGGATAACTTAATTGCATTTTCATCAAAAGACTTTCTGTTTTTTGCATTTGCAGCAAACTGAGCAGCAGCTGTATTGGCGTTGCTTACGGTTTCATTACTTGAAACGATAGCTTTTGACAAATAAGCAATTTTATACGCTGGAGCAAAATTCTTTTGCCCTAATATTTCAACATAGTGATAACCATAATCTGTCTTAACAACACCTTTGCTACCAACCGGATGATCAAATACATAATCATTAAAAGGTATGACCATTTGCCCTTGGGCAAAAAATGGATAAACGCCGCCTTTTTCTTTACTTCCTGGATCATCAGAATATTTAGTGCATAGTGTTGCAAAATCAGCACCACTTTTTACAGCAGCAGCAATACTATCAACAAGTTTTTGTCCAATTGAATCAGCACGCAGAACCTGACCTGTCTGAGGATTCGATGTAGCAATTAAAATATGACGAACAGTTACGCTATCTGGCCAATTTTTTGTACCGATCATTTTAGCTAAAACATAACTAGATCCATCTAAATAAGGTCCATATATAGATCCTACTGAAAGTTTTGTTAGACTATCTTTGTTTGCCTGTTGCATTTTTGTTTTGCTGAAATAGCTATCATAGAACGGCAAATCAGAACCAACTTTTGCCAAATATCCTTTTGCATCATTTGTTGCTTCAAAATCATTTTTATATGATTTAATTTGATTTAACAAAGTCAAAGAATCTGTTTGAGAAGGAGCAGCATCAAAGCCAACGTAGGCAATACTTCTGGTTTCCTCTTCTTTTTTGAACTGATTGCTATGCTTATTTACATAAGATGAGATATCGTCATCAGAAACCTTAACAGTGCTATCAGGAATTGAAGCGTAAGGGGCGAATGCAAATGAAACATTCGCAATTGCATTATTATCAGCATTCTGTTTTTCAACCATCCACTTTGGAATATAAGCAGACTGTTGAAGAATGCCCTGATATTTATTTCGCAATGTTTGTTCTATAGTAGGTTCAATATAAACATTGTTGATCATGTTGATCTGTTCAGCGTTTTTACTTTTTTTAAGTTGAGTAATTGCCTGCTTGGCATCATTCACTCGGAATTCGCCAGTTTTAGGATCGGTAAACTCTTGTCTTAATGGAGAGTTATTACCAAAAAGAATATCAGATAGTTCTTTAGAGGTTACTTGAATTCCTAATTTTTCATATTCTTGTTTCAATACAATACGTTCAACTTCTTGATTCCATAAAGAACCAATCAACTGTTCTCTTTGTGCACCCTGAGAGCCATACATCTTTTCTTGTAGGGTTAATTTTTCTTCAAAAGCTGCACGCTCAATCTTTTCACCATTAACTTTACCTAATGTAGTGTTATCAGTGGATCTTCCTCCTCGGCGAACACCATCTTGAAGAATAAATGCAATTAAGGCAAGTGCAATGATTCCGAAAATGATCCAGGCACCTTTGTCACGAATACTTTGAATAACAGACATAATAGACGATTAAATAATTGATTTTAAGGATGGCAAAAATAGGGGAAAAAACGTTAGAATAAGTTGTGGAAAAGCTTCCTAAAGTATTAATTGGGGCTATTTTAAAGAGAAGCGACTTTAGAAGAATCGGCATAGGTTGAGGGGAATAATGAAAAAAGAGGGAATTCTCGCCTAAATACTATCCACAAGGGGCTGTGAGAAAATCATAAAATCGGTGTAAAACTGGCAATATTTGATTTAAAAAAGTGGAAATGAGTAGAATAAGTAAGTTGTTTTTAGAAGAATTTTGGGATTCATAGAATTTAAACTCATTCTATCCGCAGTTAATTAACAGTTAATAAAGCGTGAATTGTGTTTTATTGTATATGTGTACTGTCTTTTTATTGAATGTGGAAATGATGGATAAACACAGATATAAATATGATTTAACAGTGTGCTATAATTGTGTATATAGGTGGATAAGTATGAACTAATTAACTTTGGTTTTTGTGAATAAGTAACTTATTAAGATATTAACAGCCCTAATAGTAATAGTGGGTTATATAAATAAGTATTATTAAATACTATTACGAGGATTATGAACATTTCAAAAGAAGCAATTTTTAAAAAAGGTTTTGTTGATCTTGAACTTGATGCACAATTGGATTTATTTGCCGAGATTGAGCGTCTAAAGAAAAAGAAAAATGCAATTATTTTGGCACACTACTACCAGGAACCCGATATTCAGGATGTGGCAGATTTTATCGGTGATAGTTTGGGTTTAGCACAGAAAGCAGCAGAAACCAATGCAGACATGATAGTCTTTGCTGGTGTGCATTTCATGGCAGAAACGGCAAAGATTTTAAACCCAAGTAAAAAAGTTTTATTACCAGATTTAAAAGCAGGATGTTCATTAGCAGATAGTGCCCCGGCTGATTTATTTAAAGCTTTTAAAGATAAAAATCCGGATCATTTAGTAGTTTCTTATATCAATTGTTCTGCAGAAATAAAAGCTTTATCAGATATTATTTGTACCTCAGGAAATGCTGAGGCAATCATCGAAAGTATTCCAAAAGATCAACCAATAATTTTTGCTCCTGATAGAAATTTAGGTGCCTACCTAAATAAAATAACAGGAAGACAAATGATATTATGGAATGGGGCATGTATGGTGCATGAAATTTTTAGTGTAGAGAAAATTACTAAATTAAAAATTCGTCATCCAAAAGCAAAGCTCATTTCACACCCTGAATGCGAGGAAGCAATTTTAAGAATTTCAGATTTTGTGGGTAGTACCACACAATTATTAAAATATACCCTAACGGATAGTACACAGGAATATATAGTTGCAACCGAAACAGGTATACTGCATCAGATGCAACAAAACAACCCAAATAAGACTTTTATTCCTGCTCCCCCAACAAACAATTGTGCTTGTAACGATTGTCCTCATATGAAGCTTAATACGCTTGAAAAGCTCTATTTATGTATGGAATATGAGGCTCCAGAAATTCAAATGGAAGAAAATTTAAGATTAGCAGCAAAAAAACCAATGGATCGGATGTTAGAAATTAGTAGGGCTGCCGGCTTAATAGGCTAAGCTATAAAATTCAAGAAAAAAAACAAAAATTTGGTGTAAAATGGCCAAAAATGGACATTTTTAGTGTAAAATGGTTTTAGTTTGACTTAAAATGAGAAATTATTAAAAAGCCTTAATTAGCTTCACACTGAAAAAAAAAGTTAATAAACTAAAGGGGTTAGTAAAATAAATACTAAAAAAATTAGTTTATAATAAAAAAATACCTCTACTTTTATATTCCATTAAATATCAATTCAAAATAATCCATTATGAGCAACGCAGAAAAATTAAAAGCCTTAAAACTTACCATCGACAAAATCGATAAAGATTATGGTAAGGGAAGTGTAATGATGATGAATGAAAAGAATCAAGGCGCAATGGAAGTTATATCAACCGGATCCATAGGTTTAGATGCTGCGCTTGGAGTGGGAGGTTTACCAAAAGGAAGAATTGTTGAAATATATGGACCTGAATCATCAGGTAAAACAACACTAGCCATACATGTGATTGCTGAAGCACAGAAAAAAGGCGGCATGTGTGCAATTATTGATGCGGAACACGCTTTTGATAGTTCTTATGCAAAGGCACTGGGTGTGGATGTAGATAATCTACTAATTTCTCAACCGGATTATGGAGAGCAAGCCTTAGAAATCGCCGACCGTTTAATACTTTCTGGCGCGATTGATGTAGTAGTAATTGACTCAGTAGCAGCGCTGGTTCCAAAGAGTGAGCTTGAGGGGGAAATGGGTGATAGTAAAATGGGATTGCATGCAAGATTAATGAGTCAGGCGCTTAGAAAGCTGACGGCAACAATCAATAAAACAAACACGATATGTATTTTCATCAATCAATTACGCGAAAAGATTGGTGTGATGTTTGGAAATCCAGAAACAACAACCGGGGGAAATGCACTGAAGTTCTATGCTTCTGTGCGTTTGGATATCAGAAGAATGACACAAATTAAAGATGGTGATACAGCAGTAGGGAATCACGTTAAAGTTAAAGTTGTAAAAAATAAAGTAGCCCCTCCTTTCCGAGCTGCAGAATTTGATATTGTTTTTGGAGAAGGGATCAGTAAGGTTGGAGAGATTGTTGATATGGGAGTTGAATTAGGAATTGTAAATAAAAGCGGAAGTTGGTTTAGTTACGAAGCCAATAAATTAGGCCAAGGTAGGGATTCAGTAAAAACGCTTTTACGTGATAACCCAGAATTAGCCAATGAAATAGAAGCAAAAATTCGCGCAAAAATTGCCGACGCAAAAGTTGTAGCAGAAGCATAATATAGTTAGACGGGTTAGTAAGCCGGGCCATCCTGAAAAGGATGGCTTTTTTGTGCTTGCTCAATTTGTACAATTAATAGCCTTAAATGTATACTATATCCCAAATTTCTACGTTCTAAGGGACAGGATCCAGATGAAACATCATCGGGCTGGTAAAGAATTTCATAAAATTAAATAGTAAAAAAACAATGAAGTCAAACTCCTACATCCCTGCCCTAACAGGCGTAAGAGCCATTGCTGCGTTTTTGGTTTTTTTTCATCACTTTAACCAGTTAGATTTTCCTTTTCCTTTAAGAAGAACATTTAATGAATTTCACATGGGGGTAACCATGTTTTTTCTGTTAAGTGGTTTTTTAATTTGTATGCGTTATTATGACTCCTGCGAAATATCAGAAACCTGGTTTAGAAAATATATTAAAAACAGGATAGCCAGAATTTATCCAATGTATTTATTGCTTACCCTAGTTACGTTTGGACTATATTTTATATTTGGTGGAGAAACAAGTGTATTAAATGGTTTTGGATCTCCCATTGTTTTGTTGTTATTAAATGTGTTTTTTCTAAGAGGCTTTTTTGATGATTTTAAATTCACGGGTGTTGGTCAAGGATGGTCGCTAACAGTAGAAGAATCTTTTTATTTTTTAGCGCCTCTTTTTTTTATGCAAATGAAAAAAAATAAAAATGC
>Ga0208106_1000090_pt1 | contig 36894 bp, 45 predicted proteins | sample CryBogCBE25Jul08_FD_184577 | JGI IMG/M metagenome (GOLD analysis project Ga0208106, IMG submission 184577) | Freshwater microbial communities from Crystal Bog, Wisconsin, USA - CBE25Jul08 (SPAdes) | ecosystem: Environmental > Aquatic > Freshwater > Lake | place: Crystal Bog, Wisconsin, USA...
CAGGCTCTTTACACGACGAGCTTCACGCCCCCCGTGGGTCCGCTCCAGCCCATCCAGGGAACGACACAGGCTGGCCTGCCTTACGGAACCGTCCTACTGCTACGGAACGCGCCGGCGCCCGGCCGAGTTCTGACGAGCAAATTTGGAGGCCAAAACAGCTCCGCAGTTTTGCCCTTTCCCCCCGCCGCCATGACCTCCTACGCCACCTCCCTTTCGAGTGGGTACGGCCAAGGAACCTACGTGGCGAGTGATAGTAGCGAGTTCAACACAACTTCGTTCGGGGCGTGGCAGGCCTTCGACAAAACGACTGGCGCACAATGGTCATCTGGAAACGGGACATATAGTTCATCAGCACCATATGGAGCTTTAAGTACAGCTCCTATAACAGTGGACGTTTCAGGGAACTCCTATCAGGGTGAATGGTTACAGATTCAAATGCCAGTTTCTATAGTTCTATCTACTTATGTACTATATGGTGTATCTGGAAATAACCAAATGCCTTACAAATGGTGGATTCTCGGGTCGCGTGATGGAATCAATTGGTCTCTCGTAGACTCACGTGGCACGAGCACTCTATCATCTTCAACGGGATATCAGTACTATAACGTAGGTGCATCACATGCTTTCAACTTTTATAGATTTGTCACGAATCAGATCAGTCAACTTTCTGGAACGTTCTATTGTGTGACGATCATCGAATGGGTCCTCAACGGCACCATCGAGGGCCCCACAGTTTCGGCGGACGGTCGCCTTGGGGTCGGTGTGAGTGCGCCAGTCCAACAACTTGAGGTGGCTGGGTCGGCGGTGGTTGCGGGGACTCTGAGTGCGGGGAATCCTTTGATGTTCAGGAACAGGATCATTAACGGGGACATGATGATTGCTCAGAGAGGCGCGAGTACTTCGATCACGAATCAGACGTTGACTTACTCGACCGACAGATTCTTCTCGTACTATACATTCTCCGGAGGAGCGCTCACGACGTATCAAAACACGCTCAGCGTTACGGACGCGCCCTACCAACAGGGACTTTTGTACTCTACAAACGTCGCGTGTACTTCGACGCTCTCGGGGACGGCCGGGGGCGCTTCCCTCTCCGGTCAGGTCATGGAAGGATTCAGTGCTCGAGACTTTGGTTGGGGCACGTCTTTGGGTGTTCCAGTCACGCTTTCTTTCTGGTTCAAATCGAACCTGTCGGGGTACACGTCCGCGTCCATTCGCAACAAAACAGCTTATAACTGGTCATGGACGTCTCCGCAGCTCACGTACTCTACGGCGGGCGTTTGGCAGTACTATACGATGACCGTTCCTCCACCACCTAACGGTTCGGCATGGGGTTCTGGAAATGCGAGCTTCGCCGAAGTGATTATCAACGGGTTCCAGGCGGGCGTGTCAACGACCGGCTGGAATAACAGCACGTCTATGGGGTATTCAGGTCAGATATTCCCCTCAACATCTGGAAACTACGTCGCCTTCACCGGCGTCCAGCTCGAGAAAGGGACGATCGCCACCCCTTTTGAAGTTCGGCCGTACGCGACCGAGTTGGCGCTTTGTCAGAGGTACTACTGGGCTCACCAAGGAGGAGGCAGTGTTAAAATGTTACCAGATTATAGCGCCTCAACGGGCAGGTTTTTCGCCACGAGTTTACCCGTGACCATGCGTGGAACACCGACACCGACTGCAACTGTATCTTCAGGTACTGGTTCTAACTATGGGTGCACTGTGACCATGTATGGTTGGCAAGTTTCGGGTGTGACCTCGACAACTTCGGTTGATATCTCGGCTATGACAGCCAGTGCAGAACTCTAGTAAGTCTCCAGCAAGGCTCCAATAGATTTACAAAAGCGACTGGACGAGGGAACCGTTAGGTTCCCGACGGGACCGCAGGTCCCCGTGTTCAGTCATCGACCCGCCCGCCCCGATCTTGGCACAGAGAGACCAGTGGGTCGCGTACCGTCAGGCTTTGAGAGATGTGACGAAACAGAGTGATCCGTTTAATATTACGTGGCCTCCGAGACCGAGTGCGTAGGAGGAGCTCCGCTCCGACGGGACCGTAGGTCCCTCACTCGTGATCCATAGGGCGTCAGCCCCCGTAGCGCCCTCTTAAATTCACTAGACTCGGTAAAACTCACCTTCGGGTACCGACTTTATGGAAAACTCCCCCCGTCGCAAACCTCCCTAAAAACTCTCTGTACCTAGTAGAGGATCCAATGTCGTTCGCGCAAGGTGTTCCCAGCGTAAACACGCTCATAAACTCCAGTAATACACAGGTCTTCGGTAACACCAGTACGGGTACGGCCCTGAGTGTCCAGCAACTCGGGTCGGGGGCTGTGATGAACGTCGCAACGTCCACGGGAACTTCGGCTCTTTTTGTGACCTCAGCGGGAAATGTGGGCGTGGGCGTCACAACTCCAGTAACACCTATAACGGCGTATTCATCTTCTGGGGGAGGCAACAAAATTTCATTTGGAAGTGGAGATACGTATGGAATTTTGGGTAACGATAATCCTACAAATAGAGTTTATTTACAATGTTATGCCGGTGGAAGCGGTACTGGTATAGGTACAGCTCCGTATAATCTTTTATTGAATCCATACGGAGGAACAGTGGGAATAGCAACAAACGCATCTTTTGCAGGAAACTCAGCACTTCAGGTTTACGGAAATGTTGCTATTGGAATCCAGACATACACTGGCTCTCCGAGCTTGTACGTGAGTAACGTGACAACAACCTCGAACGGATCTATAGGCCTTCAGACGGGTGGTGGTTCAATGTTTCATTTAACGGCTTATTATTCAGGTGGGAATTCGTGGATGGGTCTTGGCGGGAACGGTGCGACGGCGCCTACACAAGGAGTCATTAATATTACGAATGGTGGAAACGTCGGCATCGGGACGACGAGTCCTTCATATACACTTGACGTCAATGGACAGTCGCGCATAGGCAATCCTGCTCTGATAACAGATGCTTCAACCGTACTTAGATTCACGACAAATGGCGGTGTATCGTATATACAGTCGGGTACAGCTCTTACATCGTATTCCGTTGCAGACATTATTTTTTCAGGAATATTTGGCAATCCGGAATTCATGCGAATCAAGAGCACGGGAAATGTCGGCATCGGGACGCCGAGTCCCGGCTCAACACTCACCGTGAACGGATCCCTTTCTAAATCGTCTGGGACCTTCGATATTCCTCATCCAACCCTTCCCGAACCGAAACGTCTCGTTCACAGTTTCATTGAAGGCCCGCGTTGTGATCTCATGTATCGTGGTTTCGTGGCCCTCGTGAATGGTACCGCAACCGTAAACATAGACTCCGATTGTACGTCCAACGCGGCTCACACCATGACACAGGGTACATTCGAGGCCCTTTGCACCAATCCTGTTTGTTTTTTGCAAAACGACGATTCGTTCGACCGGGTCAAGGGCAAGGTTTCTGGAAACCTTCTTACCATAACATGTGAGAACGCCCAGTCGAGTGACGTGGTGAACTGGATGGTCGTGGCTGAACGCAAGGACCTATTCATCAAGCAATGGAATCGAACGGACCCGAACGGATTCCTGATACCCGAGTATGATTCGGCCTCTTAAAATTCCCATCCTAAATTAGAGAATGAAAGGACTCGGAACGAGTCCGCCGGGCCCAGGGGGCCCTTACACTGGCTCTGCCTCCACACGGCCAGGGGACCTGCGGTCCCCGTCGGCGAACTCCGTTCGCCTCCTTTTCGTCGACTCCACAAACCGTGACGTCACCCTGTACCCATCAGGGTCCAGCTACACTTTACACTTGACCCGTCCGATCCGAAACGTCGAGCGGGTCGATCTAGTCTCCGCCCGTGTGCCAAACGCCATGTACAATGTCGCGGCGGGCGCGAACGTTTTGCAGATCCCATCCGCGTCACAGACGGTTTCGATTCCCCCAGGCTTTTACTCCGTCTATGATTTGGCCACGGCTCTGACCGCGGCCGCAGCGCCTTTGACCGTGACGTACCTCGCCTGGGCCGGGAAATTCCTTTTCAGTTCCCAGACGGCCTTTACGCTCGTGTTCTCGAGCGCGTTCGGGGCGCTCATGGGTTTCCCGAGCGGAAAGACGCTCACGAGTTCCCTGGAGTCTGGCCAACAGGTACTCATGGCGACGAGCCTTCCACACATGAACCCGAACGACCAGATCTTTCTGGACATAGATGAATTGAAGACGCCGGCGCACGTATACACGGGCGGACTCACGACGGTCCAGAACCAGGTCGGGTCCCAGAGCCTGACGCAAGTGACGGTCACGGGTGCAAACACGGAACGGGCGTTTGCACCCATCACGATGGATGTTGGTACTGGGTGTATGAAACACTTTAGTGAGAACCGGGACTATAGCATATCGGCGTTTTATCCCGAACCGATCAATTCTCTCCAGCGCCTGACGATCAGGTGGTTGGATGCATCAGGCACGCCCCTGAACTTTAACGGGGCCGATTGGAACTCGTTTATTCTTCGTCTCCACCTTCGTGAGACGGTCACGGAGGAGGAGGAGGACCCGCTCGAAAAGAGGGTCGCCCAACTCGAGATTCTGAGGATGGTCGAGGACGTCAACCGTCAGGCTGCGCAGCAGGAGAAACGGTCTGCGAAGCAGACCGGGGGCCGAACCCCTTTTGGTAAATGGACCGTGATTCTCATGGCGCTCGCGGCTGTTCTAGGCTATGTCCTGTACAAGAACTTTAGGCCGCCCGCGTGACTGCAAACACTTGGCCGGGCCGCTGGACCGTGATGTTCCGGGCCGTGTACTTGACGATCATGTACACGATGACGGACAAGAGGGTCGTCAGAAGGGCCGCGATGACAGAGTGACCCAGCGTGTCCTGGGGAACCTTGATGACCCGTGCGACCAAGGTCCGGACGACGTCGAGCCAAGTCAGGGCCGCCACGAGTCCTGAAGCACCCACGATACTGTTCAGAGCGACACTCTCAACCTCAACGATAACGGACGTCGCCATTTATTTACTCTTAAGAAAGAAAATTCCAAAGACGGCCAGGGCCGAACTGATCAACAGGACCTTCTCGCGCCAGTCCTGGGCACATGTACATTTCTGACGCTCCACGGTCCACAGGGCACTCAGGAGGGTCCCGAACGCAAAGAGACCCAAGAGGCCTAGGGGTCGCATCAGGCTCTTGGGGAGGTCCTTGGAGACCAAGATGAGGATCAAGGCCAGAACGTACCAGAACTTAAGGAAGGACCGGCGCCAATCCTGAACACACGGACACTGTCTCTCCTCGAGACTCATGGCCCACGAGAGACCGACGGCGTTCAGGAGAAGGGCAGGGACCACCATTTTATTTTATTATTTGTTTACAAAATTTATTCACTATCGTATTCGGACTCGTCGCTCTGGATAAGGGCCCACGTACTAAACACGTCCTCGTCGTCGTCCTCAGAGTCACTCACCCTGAAGACGCTGAATTGTGTCTTTTTTTCAAAGGGCCGGGGAACCAAAATCTTTGAATAAAACACGCTGAATGTATGATCGTCCGGGTCCCAGGGCGCCAGGGCCTCCATCCTAAGAATTTCGGGCCTTTTCAACGGCCGCCTTGAGCGCACGTTCCGCGGGCGTGTCTGGTTCCCATGCGTCCCACGTATCTGCACACTCGTTCACTTGGATGAGTTGAGGGTCCGTGCCTTCGTACCGGGTCCAAAGAGATTCATCGGCGTCAGCCGATGAAGACCCATCAGCTTCAGCTGACGAAGACCCCTCACTTCCCTCGGACTCCGAGTCCTCCTCATAAACCTCAGGAAACAAAGTACCTACATGTTTTCCCGTAACGTTCCGAGCCGCGAACATCATGCCCATGTGCATGTCCTTGCCTAGGACCACGTCGCGCCCACACTCCTTGGCGTAATGAGCCGCTATGACCACGGCTGATTCCATCACAGGCAAAAAGATGTCCAGAGCGGCCTCTTCCATTAAGTGTCCAGAGTCTCACGCCCTTAAGGCAAATTCAGGAGGTACCCATCGTCGCCCGGATTATCAAATTGGTTCTTGACAGTCTCGAACCCGTTCACTTCAAGGAACGTATAGTGTCTGGCCCAGATGGTCAGGACCCGGGGTTGAAGGTTCCAAGACGGTAAAGGTTTTAAAAAGAAATCAAAATATTGATTTTTGAGTCGACCAAAGTTGACGGCGCCCGTGGGTACAGGACCTTCAGGGTCCAAAGAGAACGAGTACATGTAAAAAGGTCGAATAGGTGCGCGCGTGTGATAATCAAGGAACTGGGCCGTGCCTAGGTACAGGTACGTGCCCCACGTTGGGTCTATTCGGAGCGCTTCGTTGAAATACATAGCCATGGAATTCAACTGGTGTACATTTGCAAAGGCGGCTGTGAACCCCAAGGTCGTGGTCCCGGCCGTACTACTGTTGGAATAGTCGAACCAATAGTCGAAACCTTTTGCGCTCACCTGATTCTTCACGGTAAAGAAAAGTTCCTTGACGGGGTGCAAAAAGTTTGTGATGCACCGAACGTTCGCGGTCGTCGTAGGCACGGTGTACTGGGCGCGCTGGACGCTTTCACACACGTATGTGACTGGTCCGCGCTTCTTGATCCAGTCCCGTTCCTTTTCACTCAGGACCACGTACTCGACCAAAAAGTGGAATTGCATGTTCAGACTCGAGTTGATGCTCGGAGACGTGAAGGCCGAACTGGGCCGAAGACTGACGCGGAAACGCATATCGGGCACGACTGGTAAGCCCTTGGCCAAACACGAAAAGGGCAAGGGGATCGTGTACCGCGTCGAAGGGATATACACAGCCCCGGGCGTGCTCGGGCCCGTGATATTCGTCAGGGCGGACTGTTGGGCCGTGGGGACCTGACACGCGTTCAAGAGATTCATGTATTCGCCCCAGAGCCTCTCCACGAGTTGCGTCCCCGAATACAATTCGACAAAGTCGATCATGAGGAGACCCGCCTGTGGTAAAAAGTCCGTGAGACCCTGGGGCACGTTCAGATCGAACCGGAGAAACATGGCGGTCATGAGGTCTCCGTTCAAAGGCAAGATGGTATCAGTCTCGGTCCCGTACTGAGGCACGTTTTCAAAGGACACGTCGATGATCCGAGACGCAAAGAGTCCTTGGGCCACGTATTTTTCTTTAAAAAAAGTAATTTCAGGTTCTCCTGAAAGAATAATGTCCGCTTGGCCTAATTGAGCCAGAACCTGACGGCCGGCCATTCCTACCATCCAGGGGGAAAAGAAACCGGGGCGCGCTAGCGCCCCCTTTTTCCACGTGAATGTGCGGGGGCCCCTCTCAAGAAATTCAATTAAATTTTCACAAAGTGAGACTTGATGGAGTCTCACGGGGCGCTCTCCGTCTGAGTCCCTTATTGGTACAAGATCCCCGCGAGTCCATCCTCGACCCGAAGGACGTTGTATGAAGTGGCCATGACCCGGAGCTGTTTCGTAATCAGACTCGTGAGTGTCGGCAAGGTCAATTGGAACTTCTTTTGGTACACGCGACTCATGTTCAAGGACCCGGACGGTCGTGGATTCTGTGGAGTCCGAGCAAAGGACACGGTATGAAGGATCCGGTTCGGCTGGCGTGAATACCATCTCAAGGGTCCTATGAATCTCAAAAAGTCGTACTCGAGTGTCGACCCATCCAGGTAGTCCTCTCCGTTCAGAGTCAAGGTCAGACCGATCCCCGTGTCCGTGACGTACACGTAGGGCGTGGCGCTCGCATCTTGCATAACAAAGAAAATCTCACGGACCGGGCCTAAAAAGTTGAGATCGAACGTCGTATCTGTACCGAGCTGGAACGTATCGTACTGGACTTGCTGAATGATATAGTCCAATCTGTGATTCGAGAACCAATTGACTTCGGGGTCGGACAAATACGCGTACTCTATGATCATGGATGTGACGACGTACTGGGGCGGCGTGTACCAATTCGTCGCGTTGACCATCAGGGGCGTGAACGTGTTGAATGTGACCCAGACCTCCACGTCGTGGCGCCCGAGAGCACACACGGGCAAGGCTACCTCGGCGTTCCCATAGAAGAAAAAGGGCAAATTCATATAGTACGTTCGACCGAGCGTCCCTTGAAGCTGGTACGCCGTGCTCGTATCGAGTTTGCCCGTGAGGAGCGTCAGGCCCGGCTGATTCTCTTGGGGCACGTACAGATCGTTCCAAATCTCTATCATTTCGCCCGTGAGTGTCTGGACGGACTGACCGCCGATTCGGAGCTCGGCTGTCTGGATCAGGAAGGTCCCGACCGAGTCGACGTACGAGTACGAGTTGGGCGACACGCCCGTCGAGCCCACGACGGACAGGAACGTGTTTGACGTCACGTTGGTCGTCGCCTGGCCCGGCACGATCCCTACGAGACCGACTTGGACCTGGTACACGTTGGTCGTAAGACTCGAACAGTTGGCCAAGAGGTCCAAAGGGTACGGACCGACCGTTCCGAGCGTCAAGGGTGTGCTCGCCACGAGGTTCCACGGACCAGCGTCCGTTCCGCTCGCCGACTGGTACAGGAGCACGTTCGATACGTACGCGTTGCTCGTCTCGTAGTAACTCGTCAGGCGGTACTGGGACGTGTTTGAAAAGTAAATGTTTCCTCCGGGCGTCGTGTGAATGTGACGGGACGATCCGTAGGCCCCGTAGGTCGAAAAATTGATGGTCCATAGACCGAGCGAAACATTCGTAGCTGGTGGTGACTGGAAAAAGACTCCGTTCTGTTTGTAATCGTTTTGCTGCGTCGTGGTTCCGTTCGGAGACCCTATGCCCTCGACCATAAGGTACGAAGGACTCACGAGCGTCGTGGTGCTTGCATCCGTGGTCCGAACAGTCATGACATAGACGTTTGTGCTCGGGTCCGAGACGTACACGGGCAAAGTGAACGTGACTGTCGGAGACCTGTATTGATTCGTAGACCATTCCGAGACGATTTTACCCTGATCCACGGACGAGAGGATCACAGAGCTCACGTTCCCCGTCGTCGCCAGGAACCCGTGGATCAAGAAGGGACCGGCGGCCGTCATACGGAACGTGTTGGACGTGGGACTCGGCCCAATCTGAGACGAAAAGTAATTCAGGGTCCAATTCGCCGCCAAGTTGATGGTCTGATTCACGAGGGCCAGGGGACTGGTCGTCAAGGTCCAGGTCTCGTTCATGTCCGTGATCAAGAGCTGGCCCGTCGCGCCGAGCCTCAGGGGCGTTCCAGACTGCGTCTCGAGATCTATGAAATAGTACTGGGTCGTGTCCGTCACGGTCAAGGGCACGACGACCCGTGGAGAGTTCTGGAGCGTCACGACGTCGTACGTGTACACGGCTGCGTTCCAGGTCCAGGTCGTGCCCAAAGGGTGTCCGTCACTTCCCCAGTAGCCTATACCGAGGCGCGTCACGGGGCCGGACAAAGGCGCCGAGAAAATGACCGCGTACGTCCCGGGATAAGTGAACTTGAGAGCGCCCCCGGCCGTCACACTAAAGTAATTCGTGTAGCCTTGTTGAGACGCAAAGAGCCCCAGGTTCAAGAACTGGGCCGTGAGACCGTTAGGTGATGTGTATGTCAGGGGCACGGCCGTCGAGGTCGGCCACCCGCCCGTGAACAAAAGGGTCGTCGTCTGATTGAACGTCGCGCTCGGATTGTACTGATACCAGCCCGATTGGAGCAAAGTGAAATTCACGTACGAGTTTGAACCCGTACTCGGAAAGGTCCAAGTTTGCGTGTTGCTCGTGTAACTCGTGAAGGCGTGAGGGTCCAGGCCGAAAAACACGCCCACGGTCTGTGCATCGGCTATGTTCATCGTGACGCTCGTGACGCTCGACCCGAAGTAAAACTGTTGTGCACTCGGGTCGTATCCGAGGACGGACGAGAGACCTCCGGCCCACGAAGGCGTCCCGAAGACCGTCGTCGTGAAATAGTAATCGAGCGTACCGGGCGAGACGCTCAGGGCTGTGCTCGACCCGTTCACGTACAGGTACGGAACCGGCCGTTGGACGTTTGCAGGCACGGGCCACTGGTACTGCGTCGAGTACGGAAAGAGACCCGGGAGCGTCACGGCCAACGTCATGGACTGGATAGTGTCCCCTTTGTACGGAACTCGACAGATACCCTGACCGCCCCAAACAATCTGTTGATTCTCAAAAGGAATATTGAACGCCTGAATACTGAACGGCGTGTGACGTCTGTACACGCCCCGAAAGTACGTCACGGAGGGCTTCCCCGTGAGGTACACATCTTGCATACCCAGAGCCGCGAGTTGGATACCACTCGCGCTCATCCTAATAAGTGGCCCTGAAAAAAAGAGGGGGCGCCGGAGCGCCCCTTTTTTCAGAGACGTCCGGTGCTGCGCACCGTCCGGAGCGCCCGCGCCCCCAGAGAAACCATAAACTCTACGCCAAGTCCTAGAATGAATATCCAACTCAGGAAATTCGACCCAACAAAAATGGCCGACGACAAGGTCTGCGTCTTCATAGGGAAGCGCGGAACGGGCAAGTCCACGCTCGTCACGGACATTCTGTGGCACAAACGTCACTTGCCCGCGGGTATAGCCATGTCAGGCACGGAAGAAGGCAACGGACACTATAAACAATTCATACCGGACCTTTTCGTCTATTCGGATTATAACAAGGCGGCTGTTGAGAAAATCATAGAGCGCCAAAAGAGAAACCTTGCCGTCGGCAAAGCCAGTCCGGTCTTTATACTTATGGATGACTGTATGTACGATAGGTCTTTCATGCGCGACCCGTGTATCCGCCAACTCTTTATGAATGGCCGACACTGGAAGATTTTCTTCATGATGACCACACAGTACTGTATGGACATGACCCCTATGATTCGGACCAACGTGGACTATGTCTTTGTGCTTCGAGACAACGTTCGCCAGAATCGTGAGAACCTTTACAAGGCTTTTTTCGGGGTCTTCCCGACCTTTGATCAATTTTGTCAAGTCATGGATGCATGTACCGAAAACTACGAGTGTCTAGTCCTCGACAATACGTCCAAGAGTAACGACGTAACAAACTGCGTCTTTTGGTACAAGGCCACACTCAGAAAGAACTTCCGGGTCGGGTCGCCGGCGCTTTGGCAGTACCATCAGAGGTTCTATAACCCGAGACATGCACAGACGCCGAGGTCAGGCCAAACGCTCGCGCGCAAACCGGGCGCAGGGACCGTAGAGGTGAAGAAGTTGAGGTGAATTGAGACCACTTCGGGGGCGCGCAGCGCTCCCGGTGTGTGATCGGGGAGGGTCTCCAAGACCGGGGCGCTTCGCGCGCCCCTTCACCCTGAAAAATCTCACAGGTCCTAACAGAAAATGGAGTCTTTCGACGCGACCGGTTCGACTGAAATCGCTTCAGTCATTCCCCAGGGCCTTATCGAAGCGCCACCCCAAGCGGAAAAAAACGTTGGCCAATCTCAAATGGCCGAGTTCTCCACGTCCATGGATGAGGTCATGCCTATGAGCGGTCCCGGACTCGCGACGCAACAGGCGATGGCCGCCCCCATGCCTCCTCCTTCGGCCCAGCAGGCTCCTCAGGCAGCAGGAGGCCCGAAGAAGATTCCGTTCGGAATGACCGTCCAGCAGTACATGGCGGCTCTGGCCGGTCTGGCCGCCGTCGTCGCCACGTCCAAACAGGTCCAGGAACGTATCGCACAGATGTTCCCGAACGTCGAGCCCGGGTCCATGACCGCTATGCTCGTGACGGCTCTCGTGGCGGCTCTCGTGTTCTACGCAGCCGAAAAGTTCCTCTAGGGCCTTATGTTCTCTCCGCAGTACGGGCCCACGTACCCGAACTTGTACAGGTCGTGACGGGCACAGTACTCTTTGAGATCTTTGAAATTTTTCCAAAAATTATCAGAATGTTCATATTCCCGAACTGTTGAATGACTCAATTCGTGAATGAGAACGTGCATGGCCGTATTGAGCGCCCGGGGGCCTATATTGTCCATGCACACGTAAATTTCGTACCCTTTGTTGACGTTATAGGCTATGGCCCCCTTTGATTTGGACCAACCATTCATGGCCGTGAGAATCACGGGTTTCTTCAGGGGTTCCCAGCGCGGATCGAGGTCCGGGTCCTCTTGGAGCACCTTTAAGAGAACCTCGTACCTTTGCTTGAGCTGGGCCAAGAGCGGAGGGTCTTGAGTCCCGTACATCAAGATGACGCACACGAGCGTGAGCCCGAGTGCCGTTACGATGAACGCCGTACCGTCCATCCCTACTCTTTTATTTTTATTTTTTTTTCTTGAAAACAAATTTCGAATACAGATCTGATATGAGCCCTGTGGGTCGTGGTACCATGGGTTCCCATAGGACCAGGTCGAGTCCGAGCACGCTCAGGTCGTGGATCAGGCGCGTCGCATCGAGCAAAGGCTCCGTGCGCCCCCCGGAGGCATAGAACGGTCCGTCGACGAGCCGGACGTGGAGGCGCGTGCCCTGGAGTGCGAACGAGTTTCCCAAAGAGTCCTTGAAGTTTCCCAAAGGGTCTGCGAGCGCTTGGGCCCTGGCCTTTTCGGGCACGATACCTATCAGGAGTCCCCCGGGATTCAGGGACTCGCGCAGAGCCTTGAGAGACGCTCTGTACGTCACGGGGTCTTCACAGATGTAGTGGAGCGAAAAGTTGTAACATACGACGTCATACGGTCCCGAGGCTTGTGCTTCGAGAATGGTCCCGGGACTCAGGAACCACACATCAGCCTTGGAATCATGGGCCCTCTGTTCCGCTTCGCGCAAGGATTCTTCATCCGGATCTATCGCAAAGACGTGTGCTCGGGTCGCGCGCCACTTGAGTACGTCCCCGCCCCGGCCACACCCGCAGTCGAGCACTTTGGTCCCGGGCAAGACCCAACGACGAATAAGCTCTCTTTTGTAATCGTTATGGTGTTTTCTGAGAGCTTCCATTTTGTTAGCCACTTAAAAGAAAAAGGCACGTACCTTTTAAATGGGCGAACTCACGAGCGATTACTTGACGATCCCGGGCCAGCTGTTTGCGTGCGTGTCTTTCGTGGGTCCTGACCAGCCTCAGAAGAATGACCTCCTGGGCATGAAGATCCGAGGCTGTTTCCCGACCCGTGATGAGGCTTCCTCACACGCGAAGCGTCTGCAGAAGGAGGATGGACTCGTGGATATCTACGTGGTCGACATGTACAAGTGGCTCTTGATTCCGCCCGATCGCGACAAGATCGATGACGTACACTACGCCAACGAGAAGCTCGAGGAGATCATGGTCAAGTACCGTGAGAACCAGTCACAGGCCGCAGCCATGTTCGAGAAGCGCAAGCGTGACATGACCGCCAAGCCGCTCGATGGTCCGTACCCGTACATCGACCCTTCGGACGAAAACTCCAAGTTTTATAACCGTCCGGACGTTCCGCCGATTCCGCACCCTTCGGAGATTTTCGAGAAACTCAAGGAGGAGTTCCCGACCAAGGATGAGGATGTCCTGCGTCGCATGGCCGATGCAGAGGTCGCCACGGAGATTGCCCGACGCAAGAAGGAGGAGGAGGACCGGCGCGCGACCGCCTCAGAGCCCGCGGCTCTCGAGCCAGTCAACGAAGAGTCCGAGGTCGTTCCCGTCGTCTGAAAAAAATATACGCACCTAAAAGATGTGGTTGACACTCATAGGCCTACTTATCATTCTTTGGCTCCTCATGACGGCCTATAACGTTCTGCCCCGCGCGGTCCCACCGCCTTCCCTCGGGGACACGAGCGAGGCCCGTCCGCCCTATTACGATACTGATTTTTTGCTTAAAGAAACTGATACGCAAAGACGCGAAGGTGCGTGGGTCGGATTCCTCCAAGAGGACGTGTACAAGACGCGCACGGGTCCGATCGGTGATTTCGTCGGGAACGATTCACCGAGCGGGAAGGCCCCACTCTATTTTATAGCCTAGTCTGGTGCCACTTACTTGGCATGAATAACTACAGGTCTCATTGACATGAGCATCCCCATGATGATGATACCTATAGCGACGCCAATCAAAAGTTTATTGTCGACAAAAAATTCACTTTTTCTTTGTGACGGCTCGACGTCCTGGAACCTTGGCAGGAGCTGCTGGGGCGGGGGCTCGAGCCACTGGGGCTGGTACTCCTCCTCCTGAGTCTGAGTCGGATTCGCTTCCATTATTGTCCTCTTCGTCACTCTCGCTTTTATCTTCGACGATAAAGTCATCCAAGTCGGAGTCGGCTTCTTCATCTTCAAGTTCCGACTCGCTAAACTCCACGTGAGAACTCACGTCAGACTCGGCCTCATCATACTCATCACTCGCGTAGTCGTCCTCGACTTGCTCCACGGGCTCGTAGCGAACAGGGGGCTTGGACACACGTCCTGAGCGCGTGCGCAAAGACTCAGGAGCGGGTCCGACCGACGAATCCATTCCCGACGGCGATTCCAGTAGGGTTGACATATATTGTATCCATAGGTTTTGAATCGTTTAAGTAATACGTGAATGGCTGATCTGGAATAACTTCGTTTAAGAATTTAGGTCTCTTAGGTCCTGCAGCGAGCTCGCCTTCGTATCCGAGTCGGTCCGCCAGCGAATTGAGCTCGTCTGTGAAGTTTGTATTCATGAGACCCAGGTTCCTGACGTGTTCGACCGCCTGGTACAAGTGCCCGACCTCGAGACCCTTGTCAAACTCACGAATCTCCGTCAGGAACGACTTCCATTCGTTGGGATCCAGGCCCGAGTACTTGTGGACCTGTTCCTCGAACGCCCTGAAACGTCCCGCGCCAGGACGGGGGAAGAAGGTCCACAGCACGAGGACGAGGAGAAGCATCCACACGAGGATGTTCATTACTGATACTTGGCGGGAGAAAATGCTCACGGCCCTGAAACTCAAGACACTCTTCGTTCAGACACTTTTGCTGGATCGTTCCGTTAAGTATATAGAACCATACGTGATTCGATTTGTGCTCGGCCTGGATCCTTTCGCACCATTTCGAGTCCGTCTCGACGTAGAGCCCCTTGCCTTCGCCTCTCTTCGTCCTTCGGACCGCTTTGACCCGTGCGTTCGCCTGTCCGTCCATGTTCTGACGTATGAAACGCTCGAGGAGACCCGAGTCGTTCAGACTCGGAGGGGCTCTTGACTTGGGTGGTGTCCCGCCCGTAGTCCGAACGGCGAACATCTTGAGCGTCTCGAGTCGGGGCGTCGCATCGAGTCGTTCGCCCGACGGTACGGACTTCCAAGGGACGTACGGTCGACCCTCGGGTTTCTTGTGTGACCAGAGACACCGAAGCCCCGAGCCTCCATAGACGCTCTGGTCGATCGTCTGGTCCCAGTGGACCCCCGAGCCGAGACCGAGCAAGATGCGTGTCCTAAGCGCCAAGGCCTGGTTCTTGTCCACGACGAGATCTGGCCAGTGTATGTGTAGGCCAGACTTGATCAAGAGTTTCTCCTTACGGGCCGGGGCTCGGGCCGTCACGCACCTGCCTGGATCACCCACGGATTCCCATATTCGTCTGCACAGGTCCATGGCGTCCTCGTCTTCAAGGGCTCGTTCGGATTTGAAATCCACATCAACAAAAAATTTAAAAAATTCTGTTTTTTGTTCAACGACGTACAACTTCTTCCCCAAAGAAAGGTCCATGAGGTACGCTGACCAAAACGCGTCTAGGTCTGTATCGGGCACGTGGAGCTGTCCGCCGTTCATAAGGACGTGTGTCGGGCTCTCGCCCGGTCCGAGATTCCATCGTTCTATCATCGTGAAGATCAAGCGCCCCTTTTCTCTAACCTCGACCGAAGAAATAATCAAAGGCTGATTTGGGTGGCGGGGCCGGGGGCTCTGCTGCCGGCGCGGGGGCCTCCCTCCTCTTCTCCTCTTCGATCTCGATCCAGTGATGGATCTGCTGGATAGAATACTTGAAGAGGTCCGAGGGGGACGTGGAGTCATCGTTGCGCAGATTCAAGAGTCGGACGATAAGTTGTTCCTTCTTTTGAGTCATTTATAACGTTTCAGGAATTTAAAATAGAAACCGGGCCGCATCGCGGCCCTTTTTTTAAGTACGGGAACGAATCCCCCTCCTTTCGCCGAGTCTGAGGAAAAAGAGCCCCTACGGGGCTCGTCTCTTTTGCATCGGCGCTCTAGGCCCTCAGGAAGAACGTCTGTTTCTCGGGCGTCCTTAGGACTTTATGAAACTGGGGGTTCTTCAGGACGTGCGTACGTATCATCTCCCAGAGGTCCCGACGACCCGTGATTCCTTCGAGTGTATCAAAATCGCAAGAATCATTCTCGTCGTAATTTTTGCGAAAGGGTACTTCGTGCCCTTCCATTTTCGCCTTTTCTTGGTGAAACTTTGAAACTATCTGACTCTGTTCGGCCGGCGTCATGGGGACGTCGAGGACGTATACGTGATACACGTTATTCACGCCATCCGAATCTTTGAAGGAAAAACTGAAATAGGAATACGTTCCCTTTTTCAGATTTATGATCCCCCGAGTCTCTTCTTCAAGTTCACGAATTGCACATCGCAAAGGATTGAATATCTCACGTCGGCGACACCCGCCCGTGACGAATGTCCATTCCTTGTAGCGCCTATCGTGGACCAAAAGAAACTTTGGGGGACCGCCGTCACTACTGTAACTTACCGGAACTGCTATGCTTTTGTGCCGTTCCGTCGGAAGGTCCTTCTGAGACTGCTGCATTTCTGGCGTCTCCTATTCTTGGTCCATCAAAATATTTCGAGAGGTTCTGCGTGCTTGGGTCGTACGTGACCAAAAACACGAGACCCAAAAGGAGGACCCACGGCCAGAATTGCATCGTGGTTCCTTTTGTAAAGTACCCATAAAAATTTACGAGGCATATAATACGCTCCCCATTCCCTTCTGCACGCGCAACACGTTATAGTTCACCGCATAGGCGTAAGGGTAGCTCACAGACGGGTTCGCGAGGGCCGCCAGACCGCCCGAGAGCATGGTCGGCACCACGAGGCGGTACGTGTCGAGCCGAGAGAAGTTGAGGGTTCCGGTCGGCTGCAGCTTGCTCGTGTCCAGGCAATAAGGCAAGATCAGGATCGGAGTCTCGTTGTGACCGCCGAGGTAGCCGTACTGGGTATGGTAGTACTGATTCGTGTCGGTAAAGATGGGCAAAGGCCGAGACTCTCCGACATCCACACCGTTAATCTGCACCTTGAGTTGGTAATTGGAGGCGTTCAGAGAGTTCAGACCAGACTGGTAGATGGAGCCGTACGCCTGAGACTGGAAGGCCAAGAACTTGACTGGGTGGGCCAGGGCCAACTCCTGAACAGCCTGGGAACTCAGGGGCACGCGCTGGACCTGAGTAATCAGCAAATCGTGGGAGTTCTGAGCAAAGTACTCGCGCTCGGCCTGGTCCAAATACACGAAATTGGCCCAGAGCTGGAAAGTCAGGCCCGCGTAGGTCAAGTTCTGAGAGCTTGTCGAGCTCACGAAAGACACGAGCGTCTGGGGCAGGATGGTCGTTGCCACGGTGGTGGCCGGGAAAGCCACCGTGAATGTCGTCGAGGTGACATTCGTCACGTAGACGGGGCCGGGCAAAGGCAGACCGACCACGATGTTCCCGACGGTGATACCCGAAGAGCGGAGCTGACTCACGTACGACAAGGTGTTGCTGGTCGAGCCGGCCGCGATGGCAGTCGCCGGAGGAATCACGAGGGCCGAAGCGTTCGGGAGCCAGAACCCGAGATTCGTGCCAGTCTGGTAATCGCTCGTGATGTTGGCCGAGGCGGTATTCGCAAAAGACACGACGGCGTTGGACAGACCTGTGGAGCTGACGTTGGACAGCTGCTGGACCACGGACAGACCGTTCGCGCTCAGAATGTCCGAGGTCGCCGCCACGTTGCCGACCACAAGTCCTGAAGACAGGGGACCGACAAAGGTGTTGCTGGTCAGGACCAGGTTGGCCGTGTTGCTCGAGGCGGCGAACCCGGCGCCGTTACCCGTGACAACAGACGCCGCCACGTTAGCACTCGCGTACGGGTTGCCCATGTTGGTCGCGGTAGGGGCGCCAAAGTTCACCTGGCTGCTGAGGCCGCTCGACCACGTGATGCGGAGCTCCACGTCGTGGTACTGCAGGGCCACGAGGGGCAGGCTCACGGACCAGTCTTTACAGAAGAAGAACTTGAGCGGGAAGAAATTGTTCGCCTTGTTGGTCGGGCCCGTCGGGGTCAGGGTCTCGTTGTTCAGGTAGCGCTGGTTGAAGGTCTGGGCGCCAGTACACGGCTCGATGTCCGCCATGTAGTTAAAGTCCTGAAGATCAATCACCTGGCCACCAATCAGGAGCTCCACACGATCAATCACCTTGGACCAGTCCAGATTCTGGACCTGAGCACCGTTCTGGTCGCGAGCAGTAAGATACACATAAGACAGAAGATCGCCCTTCTTTTCGAAACGGACCATGGAAATGGAGCCGGGGGTCGGCTGGCCCTGGATAACCTGACGCTCGCGGGCTGATGCGTAGTGAGTGTAGCGCTTGTAGTTGGAACGAAAAAAAGAAACCTCTGGCTGTCCAGTCAGCCATGTGTCCTGGGCACCCGTCGCGACGAGCTGGACAATTCCTCCACTCATTTTACTAGAAGGCACAGAGTTTTTTCAGGGCTCACGACGCGGCCCAAATTGGTGATGCCAAAGGGTTCCCAGTAATTTGGTTCCGGGCCAGGTTCAGATTCTGGTCGGACGCCAAGGGGTTCCGGTTCGACTTGGCGTTGTTGAGGCTCCAGTTCTCGGGCGCCTTGTACGGTCCGCCACCTCCTGCGGCGTACAGATTCATGGGACCCGGCTGGAGCGGGATGGACTCTTCACGGACCTGGGTCGCCGCGCCCACCTGGCCCTGAGGGTCCGCACGGACGTTCATACGCTGACCGTTTCCGGCCCGGTCCGGGTTCACACGATTGCCCGTCGAGTGCGGCAGGCTCGTGTCCGTCAGTCCCCGTGAATACGGTTGATAGACCCGCGCGTATTGTGCCGGTCCGAGTCCGAGCGTGTCGAACCGCTGGCCCGTCTCTTGACGAATGGTCGTCGCACGCGTCTTGATGTTGTCCGGACGACCCTCGGGCGCCCGAATGATACCTTGACCCTGTCCGCTGTTCTGGGCCGGCGGGCGGTACCATGACTTGGTCGTCTTGGCCTGGTGGCTCATAGAGCCGTTGATGAGCCCGGATCCCTGGGGGAACTGCGTACCGCCGCTCTTGACGAAGTAATTGGCCGGTCCCTTTTCACCCGGGAGCGTCACGAGCTTCTCCTCGTTCACGTTGTTCGGCAAGGCCCGGAAGAACTGCTGGAACCCGCCGATGGCCGGAACGTTGGCACCGACGCCCAGACCCGGTCCGACATTCTTGCGTTCTATGGGTGCAAGGTTATTCTGCTTATTCGTGACGTTCTCACGGTTATACAGATCGTAGACGGGCTCGCCATGTGGGTACCTATTCGTGATCGGTGACCAGTCCTGGAGACTCGGTACGGCCTCTTTGGGCGGGAGGTAATCGTCGCCTATACGCCGACCGAACGAAGGGTTGATCGGCCGGAGACCGTACGCGTCCGCCTGATGCGTATGAGCATCTCCGGCGAGTTCTGTATCGAATTTCGTCAACTGACGAGGAGGGGCCTGAATGATCACGGTGGTTGGCGGCGAAGGAGGAGACTCGTCTCCGCTAAATCTTTGACCGGCAAACACAAGACCAACGACAGCCGCGAGGGCCAACGGATCCATATTACTTTTAGTTTTTATTAAATTTCCTAGCCCGTGTACGGGAAAGGGCCCCGGCCCGTCTTGGCGGCCCAGGGCGTAGGCTTGAGCGTCAAGTACGGCACGACGGAAGGGTTCCTCTGATCGAAGCGGTTGTTCTGGTCGTTGCTGTACGTGCTGATGGGGTTGAAAATGAGCGTCGGGAACGGGTCCCGCAGGTACAGATTCGGGAAATCGTACGGGCGTTCCGTGTACCCTGCGTTCCACTGGCTCGTCGTCTGGGACCGGAGGGCGTCATCGACGCGCACAACGTCATCGAGCAAGATCGTAGCCGGACCTTGCCAAATCTTCGGCTGGAGCGTGAGACCGTCTGTGCGGAGATTGCGCCCCATCGTTACTTTGTACCTAGTTTTTTTTCTTAGCGGCCGTTTCCGGCACGCATCTGCGGACGCTCTGGGAAGTGGAACCGGTCGCTGTCGATGTTGGCCACACCCGAACCATCCTTGGCGAATGGCGCGAACTTGGCGCCGAAGGCCCCCTCGGCAAAGGCCGTCTGGTCGTTCGGAATCGTGCTCGAGGCCGGCGTGTAAAAGTTGCGCTCTGCGTCCCTCTTCTTCTCAAACGGATGGATAAAGTCCCAGACCTTGGCGGTCTCTTCACGCACGCTGGGAGCCCATGCGGCTGGAGGACGGTCCGGACGGTCCCTGTAATCCGTCATGAGCACGTTCCCCATGGGGTTATCTATCGTCGGGAGCGTGACTGTGTCCCGGCCCCAAAATGCGGTCCGATCCGTCTCGGGTTGGGTCGGGCGGAGCTTTCCGTCTGGAATCTGATTGTTCACGTACAAAAAGTAAAGAACGCCCAGAACAAGTAGGCCCAGTGCCAAAATACGAGCGTCGCGCTTTATGAGATACAGGACACACATGGCGTACACGATAAAGCGAGTCGTGGCGCTGACCCGGTCCTTGGCGGACTGCGTCGCTGTGGGCCAGAACTGCAAAAGTTTGTCCTTTCGAAATATTTCTTTAGGATCCATCTACTACTTACTTGGTAGTTTTTTTCGGCCTGGCGCCAGAAGGGCGACGGCGCGGAGGGGCTGTAGCAGCAGCTCCGGGCCCCATCATACCAGCGAGCAGACTGCTCATGATGGATGGATCGAACGCTCCACTCTCTGCGCACCTCTTTGCGGCGCCCTCTATCGCCTCAAGCGTCTCGGGCGGGAACATGGAGAGCGTCATGGCGATCATGTACAGACCGTTCAGGTGCTGCCAGATGGCATCCTTGGTTCGCGCGCTCGCCGAGGCCCACACGGGCCCGAACGAAAACTGCTGAATAAACGAGGGGTCCCGAGACGTAAGCGCCTGGGCCTTGGCGGTCGCCAGCTTCATAAACGCCGTCATGGGAGCCTTGGAGTCGGACGCCTTGAGCTCATCAAACTCGGACTTGAATTGAAGGACGTTCGGGTCGTCCGGAAATGCAAGGCCGAGATCTTTCACAAAATCGCTGTACATCTCGTTAAAGGCGTCTAGAGAACTCATTATTTCTGGGACGTCTCATCTTTTTAACTTAAAACGGTTCGAGACTTACGGATTCCCTGTGGCCCGAACCCTGAGAGACTATGAAGTACACGAGGAGCGCCACGAGAAACGCAGGCTTGGCGTACTCCGAATTGGGAACCTGGGTCCGTCCGTTCAATTTGTTTTTGCCATACAGGTACGCCATGGTCACGGCGGAGGCGATGACGGCAGCGCTCAGGGGCTGACGAAAGTAATGATCCATCTATGAGAATTACACATCTTTTTTCCCAGTCTCGGGCGCGTCCGGGAACAGTTCTTCACGGTGCGTCACGGGCGCGACGGGCGTGACCGTGACGGTCTTCGTCCCGCCGGGCGTCTCTGAAATTTCTGGAAGCGCAGGAGTCCCGGACGCTTCGGCAGCATCGAGCGCCTGATCGAGATCCGGAGCGGGAGCCTCGGGCTCCGGGAAGGAATCGGGTTCCGGCTCCGGCTCCGGCTCTGCGTCCCCGTGTTCCATCTCGAACTCTTCAGCCTCTGAAGGCATCGTCAGGTACGCGTTCAGGATCTCCTCGGTCGGCACGAGATTCTCTATCGTCTCACGGATACACTTCGTGAAGCGCTTGTTGAGTTCATCACGCCGCTCGCTCGCGGGTTTTTCGTCCGTGATGACCCAGGGCTCGTCGTACAGGTCCCGAGCGCACTCTATGAAACACGTGTGCACAAAGACGTCGTTGCTCGGCAATTTCAAAGAAATTTTCTTGGACGTTTTGTCTATGCGGATTGCGCTCAGAATCTTCACGTGGATCACAAAGACGGCCGCTATGAGCCGAGGGAACAAGGGGCACTCCTTCATGATGTTCGCCACGTGTTCCTTGACCTTGACGTTCGACCAGTCGCTCTTAATCTTACGGAGATTCTGACGGTAATTATCCACAAGTTTACGGTCCTTATTCTCTTTTTTGGTATCTTCCCAGATCACCCAGAAGGTATCCACGAGTTCTGGAAGCATGGCCGTGACGAGTTTGCTTGAAAAGCGACGTTCGGCATCGTTAAGAACCTCCATGAGTCTACTACGCTCCAAGTAAATTAATTATTGAACAAAACGCTCGTCAAAATACGCCTTCCAGTATTCGACGGTATCTTCAAGTTCCTGAATACGTTTCAGGAGGACGGACTCGAGAGCCTCCTTCTGAGCCAAGCGGCGCTGGAGACGCTCGACCTCATTCTCGAAAGTCTTTGAAGAGGCTCGGACGTCACGAATCTCCTGAAGACCCTCCCAGGTCTTGTGCATCTTTGAACGCTTGTGTATTGTGAGAGATTCAGGGGACTTGTATGTAAAGCCCGGTCTGCACGGACACGAGAGAATGAGAGACAGATCCATTAATTATTTTTCAAAAATAATTTTTAAGTTCCTCTACTGCGCAACCGCGCCGCCGTCTTTTGAAGGTTCGCCAGGCCCGAAAACAGGTCGTCGCCCGGTAAAGACTCTTGGACAGGCGCAGAAGCCCTCGGGACCGCTTGGGCCCACGAGACCATGAAGTGCCCGTGTTCCGTCCCGCGCGTCACCTTGTATCCTGCCCTCTTGAGTTGGCGCTCGATGTACTCCGTGGCTTCTGAAAAGGGGTACATGGGAAATCCAAGGACCATCGGCGGAACGACGAGGGTCGCGAACGTCTCACGACGGTCCGCAGCCGCCTGGACCTTTCGTGAAAACTGTTCAAGAATCGTCTGGTACGTCTGCTTTCGAACGTTCCGGCGCTGGTGCTCACGCTCAGCGAGTTCCCTCGCACTTATCATCTTAGGAAAACCAGAGACTTTCTCACTTGTACACGTACGCATCGAGTCCAGGCAAGTTCTTGGTCTGGGCCAGGGCCTGTTGGACCTGGGTCGCCAGGGAGTCCTCGACATCCTTGTATGACTGGTACCGGTCGGGCATGAACGCCTGGAACGGGCCCCGAGCATCAGGAGAGCTCGATGTCACTTGCTTGAGGATCTGGACCGTGCCATCCTGGGCGACGGTGGCTGTCACGTCGTACTGGTTTCCGAAAAACCCACGGGTATCGAGGAACAAGAAGCGTCCGTTGTACTCCGTGCCGCCCTGTGAAGTGCTCGAGGGCGTGATGAAGACGGTGTCGACAGGCTGAAGCCAAGGGGCCCCGGCCTGTATCTTTTCTATGATGGCCTGAATGATGCTCCGGGGAACGACAGGCGCTCCAGGGGGAGGGACCGACACGTAAAAGGAACTCGAGTTCCAAAAGAGAAAGGCTGTTGTGGCCGCCACGAGACCCAAGATGAGTACGTCGACCTTTCCGGCCCCCATCTCTGTGTTAATACAGGCCCTCAAAAAAATTATGAAAGTGTATGGCTCTGCTCATCTTTAGCGACAAGTGCCAATTTTCTTTTGAAATTTTAAATTTCGTCAAGAGCAACCCGAGCCTTGGACAGATGCTCCGGTACCATAACGTCTCGACCCACGGGCGCCCGTCGAACCCGAACGTGACGCGTGTTCCCACGCTCGTGACGGCCGAGGGACAGATTCTCGTCGGGTCCGAAGTCCGAAACTGGCTCGAGTCTATGCTTCCTGTAGAGATCGAGATGTGGAGCGGTCCTGGAGGGCTCTTGACCGCTTCGCTCGACGGGGCCGAGGGCGGCCCTGACCTGTTCGCACTCGATTCGTACGGACAATCCATGCAGCCCATACTGACACCTGAACTCAAAGAGAAGATTGGAAAGAGTGTCACGGATGCTTATCAACAAAAGAAATCAAGTTAAAAGGGACCCGTCCGAACACTCTAATGCACTTTCGGACCGTTCAGGCGAACGCTATTAAAGGAATATTCGAAGTCCTCAAGGATATCATCAACGATGTGAATGTCATCTTTGACTCTTCGGGTATGAAGATCCTGACGCTCGACACGGCCAGGGTGACGCTGGTCCATATGACGCTCGCGGCCGAGAATTTCGAAGAGTACTCGTGTCCTCAGCCCATCACGGCCGGTCTGAACATGGGCAACACGTTCAAGCTCCTCAAGTCGGTCTCGACAGCCGATACGCTCGAAATGAGCATCAAGGGCACAGAGCACCTCGAGTGCCACATCGAGAATGTGGCCAAAAAGTCCAAGACGAGTTTTAAACTGAAGCTTTTGGACATTAACGAGGATATACTCGAGGTTCCCGATATTTCCATGGATATCATCACGACCATGCCAAGCATAGATTTTCAGCGTATCGCCCGAGACATGGGCAACTTGGCCCGGGACATGGAAATTGTACGCGAGGGCCAAATGCTCACATTCTCGTGCTGCGGCGACTTTGCGGACCAACAGACTGTCCTCGAGTTTCCCGAGACGGTCCCGAACCGTACGGGCTCTTCGTACAATCTCAAGTACATCAACATGTTCACGAAGGCGACGAGTCTTTGTTCATCCGTACAACTTCTTCAGGATTCATCAGACCAAGACATGCCCATCGTGTTCAAGTACGGTATAGCCAACCTCGGTGACGTCAGGTTCTACTTGGCCCCGAAAATAGAAGAGTCTTAAAAGAAAAAGTTTTAAAAAAAATAAAATGGAAGCCCGGTTCAACGAAAAGGTACGTGAGTTTCAGGCCCTTATAGAAGAGACTCGGGACCCGAGGGTCCGGAGCGCCCTCGAGGCTGAAATGTATGAATATATGATTCTTTCTGCGCCCTTTATCCGTGAGTACCACGAAGAGACGGACGCCACGGTCACGAGCACGAAAAAGGTCGCCGGAGTCCAGATCCAGTCTCGAAAGGGCATACAGCGCCAAGACATATACAAGTCGTACCTCGAGAATGTCGAGGGCCGGGACATGCCAACGGCCCGACGACGAGACGAGGCGCACCTTTTACCGTGTAGGGCCTGTGGAGCCATGTACTCGAAAGTGCTCGATGAAGTCTCTTCGGAAGAGATCTGTAAAGAGTGTGGCGTGTCCGAGTTCTTTTTGGGCGACGAGGTCGGCTTCAAGGAGGAACAAGAGATGGAGAAGAACATCGTATATTCATACAAGCGTGAAAACCATTTCAACGAATGGGTCAGTCAGTTCCAGGCCAAGGAGTCGACGAGCGTCCCGAAAGAAGTCATAGAACAGCTTCGGGCCGAGTTCAAAAAACAAAGGATCAAGGACCTTTCGGAGATTACGCACGAAAAGGTCAAGGCCCTACTCAAAAAGCTCGGACACTCGCGGTTCTATGAACACGTGCCGTACATCACGACGATTCTCAACGGGATACAGCCCCCGACCATGAGTCAGGCTCTCGAGGAGCGTCTCAGACTCATGTTTTATCAGATTCAAGAACCTTTTGAGAAACATCGACCAAAGGATCGAAAGAACTTTTTGTCCTACTCTTTCGTTCTTTACAAAATGTGTGAATTACTCGGCGAAGACGATTACCTCCCGTGTTTTCCCCTCCTCAAGTCCAAGGAGAAATTGTACAAGCAAGATGAGATCTGGAAGGGCATCTGTAAAGAACTTAAGTGGGCCTTCTACAAGACCATCTAATAAAGCAAACGCGCGTCTGTCTGGAAAAATGCTGTGGCCCCAGCACGTGTTCTTCACGCAAGTGGTCCTGGGCACCACAACCTTGTGGTCCGTGGCCCCTGACGTACCCATGGCCGTGTTCCTCGCGCCCTGGGCCCCTCCGTGGTCTCTCGTACAAGACTGGTGGCTCTATTCAGTCTTGTACAAGGTCCCGCATTCTTTTTTGTTCTTACTTTTGATCCGGAACGAGAGGATCAGGAAAATATGGGCCTTGCACATCTTTCTCGACGTGCTGACTCATACGGGCCGGTGGTCCATAGAGCCCTTTTGGCCCTTGGGTGGACCTGTGGCCGGGTTCGGAGACGCGTATGTATGGGTCTAGGCCGCCTTGAGCCGCCGGCTCCGGCCCCGACTCGTGTTCTTCTTTTTGACCAAGGCCATGGCGCCTATAGTTCCTATGACTGCAGACTCCACGGGGTACCGAACTGCCGCTCGACCCGCCTTTCTGAGCGCGAGCGCGAGACCGCTCCCGAGCGTACCCGTCATGTCAGCCGCAAAGGCTCGTGAAAATGAATTGGCGCCCTGGAGAGTCGGCGCCGTCCCCTTGTACTGCATGTACGCATATACAAAGTGACCTATGATCTGAGCAATCTTGTACCGGATGGTGCTACTGTTCGCGGCGCCCCGAATACTCTTATCAAACGCATTCCCTATCACTCGCGTGGCCTGTGCAAAGTAGGTCGAATTTGTTGATATCAGGACGCTCTGTACGATACCAGACAGGGCCGTGAACGTCACAAACCATCCTATGGTCATCACGGGGGTCGCCATGGCCAAATTCATACGGCCCTGACGCACGGCCCTGAACGTCTGAGGCAGACCGAACACGAGCTGGATCGTGAACCTTGGGTCGGCCCACGCCGCTGGAAAAAAGCGCTGAATGCCCTGAACGGCTCCGTACGCGATGAAAGATTGTGTCGCTGTGTGGAGCACGTGCTTTGTTTTCACAAAACGAATAACGGGCCGAGGGGCGCTCGGTTCAATATTCCCGGCCGCAACAGTCGCAAGCATATCAAGTGCTTGTTTGTTCGGACTCCTCCGACCACCGTACAAGTTTGGAGGGCTCATATTACTTTATGTTACGAGTTTATTTCTTCCGACCAAAGACCTTTCGGTACTTGCTGTGGATCCAACGCGCATCCTGCTTGTAAATGCGACTGGCCCGAGGCAACGTCCGCTTGGTCAAGGTGCTTATGGCCACGAGGCGCTTCACGACGGCGTGTGGGTCCTCGTGGCCCTTAGAGACCGCCTTGGTCAGGGCCTTGTGACGATTGGTCGGCGCCTCGACCGGGTGGTACCCGTACGAGGTCAACATGCCCTTCTTCAACCGGCCTATCACCTTGGGGCTCTTGCCTATGGCCCCCACATCCTTGGTCGGGACGGGACGCACGCGGGTCAGGCCCGCCTTGCGCACGTACGAGTACGACTTGCGCTTGGTCGTCCCCTTCACGAAGATCCGTTTCTGCTTCCGGTGCATGACGTACCCGGATCGAATGATATGAGTCATTTACTAAGGGCCAAGATTTTTGTCCGTTACAGAACAGTCTGAGCCGGTCCGCCCCAAAGTCGAACAGATCAAGATCTGAAGGATTCACGAGAAGGGTCGGGACGTTGTACGTGTGACGCATGCGAAGAGCCCCCTGAAGTATATTCATGATGAATGTCTGAAGGTTCTTCGTCGTATTCGGAAGTCCCCGGTCCGTTCGGAGCGCGAGCGTCAGGGACGGGTCCTGCCCCATGAATGGCGCGCCCGGTATCTCCTCCTGGAACGCACCGTCGATGTATCGCCAGGGTCCTATGAGCACGGACGAAAACACGAGGGGCACGGCTATGGTGGCACACACGACGTCAAGCACGGACTGGGTCGGGTGGGACCTCCACGAAAAGTACTCGGTCCGTCCGAGGTCAACGCAAAAGGCCGGGATGTACAGGTCTACCGGTCTCAGGTCCCTCAACTCTTTGAAAGTCAAATCAGTTTTTTTAAAATATTTTTTAAAAATTTCTGAAATGAGTTTTCGAACACGAGCAAGGGGCACGAGCCCAAAGTCCGACCCGAGGAGGTTCTTGAGGTTCGGACGCATCAAGGTCTTGATCGGAACGTGAAGTGCAAAGTCGAGCATCTCTGGAATGTCACCCCGTGCGGCAACCCAGAGAAGCGCGAGGAGCCCGCCCGCGCTCGCCCCGCTCACAGCCTTGACGTGCGTGAGATCGAGACGGGACATTTGGCCCAAGAATAGAAAAAATGCCATGGCGCCCGGACCTATGATGAGGTTCCGTGGGGTCATTTTTTTCCCTAGTAGTATTGGGGGAACGTAATTCTTAACTGTGAAAAGATAAAGAGGAACACGAGACCCTTGATGACGATGACGGCGGCCGGGTCGACGGAAGCGGGCCCCGGGACCATCGTCAAGAGGCCCGCGAGCACGCCCGGCACGACCACGTCCGCTGGAGTCGTGTTCATCTTGAGACCGAACCGGACCACGAGCCACGTGAACAAGGGCACGACCAAGAATGTATACGGCCGGACGCGCGCGTTCACGAGTCCGGCCATGAAAATGGTCGCCGGAACAGCCACCTTGGGTGCAGCCAAATCGATCATCATTTCTGTTTAGTAAAAGTCAATATAATATTCGAGCCAGACTTGAAACGCCTGGGGATCCACGACGCTCTTGGTCGCGAGCCGACGCCACAGGTCACAGACGGGCACTTTGAGATCCACGTTCTGCCACCACTTGGCCGGTTCGCGAATCAACTCACAAAAGTCTTCGACGCTGTACCGGAACCTGACGCGGCCACAGTGGTCATAGACAAACTCCTGGATGAGACACACGTCCGAGTACAGCTCGTCACTGTACATAATCTCCCAATCTTCCTGGCTCAGGGGTTCCTTTTCGTTTTCAGGGCCCTCTTCACAGTCCGGAACTTCCTGGTCCGGACGTCTAAACAGAGCGTCTCTCGAGTACTCGTCTCCGAGACCCATCTATTTACTTGTTTTTTCAAGCGCTGCTTTGCTTTAGACCGGTAACACTCACGGTCGAGACGTCTTTCAGGGGCTGAGCATCTTCGATCGCCTTGATGGCACCGTCGACCCGGCCTGCGTCTCCCTGGAAATAGTTCAGAAGGCCTGTCCGAATCACCTGCTTCGTGATGCCGCCCTTGGACTTTTTCTTCTTGAGATTCACCTTGACCTGGTCCTTGACCTTGACCGTGTCTATGTCGTTTGTGGCCATGTGGCGCGTCACGAAAGACTTGAGTTCCTTTTCGCGTTTATTCAGAACAGCGAGATCTTTGCGGGCCTCGCTCAACTGGACCTTGAGTGCTATCCATTCTTTCATAGCCTCGGAAAAATCCATTACTTTTTGTTACGATTTATTTAGACCTGCTGGAGCGCAATCAATCACTGGTACTCGGGACTTATCTCAAACTTGGGACGCATGGTATCCGGAGGAATCGTGCTGAGGTTAAAGATGCTCACGGGCGTGCGTGGGTTGATGGGCTCGCTGCGGAAGTCGCGGTTGGCGTTACGCAGGACGCCACCGATGGTCTCGGGGTAGCCGATCTGGCTCCGTGGGTCCAGGTAGTTCTGGCCCTGGAGAATGGCGTCCGGGGAGAACTTGCCGAAATCCTCCATGGTCACAATCTCACGAGGGATCAGACCCGCAGCGCTCACGTCATACGAGGCACCATTTGCAGCGCTGACTGGGGCCGGGGCCAGTGTGTTCTGAGTCACGCCCGGGCGGTCGAGGTCGGCGCCCTGGACACTGTCCGTTGCGTAGTAGCTAGGCATGGGGTAGAAAAGCACGGCCAGCAAAACCACAAGAAGGGCAATAGCCACCACGGTCTTACGGTTCAGCATTTATTAGTAAGCACTCACTTTTTTTTCGGGGCTCAGTCCACATAATCTGCCGGGTCGTCCTCCCCAAGGTCCTCCTCGTCCTCGAACATGTACTGGGTCGGGACCCGGGACGGCTTGGGCTGCTGGCTCCGGACGCGCACCTGGACGACTCGCCAGATGGGCCCGAAGGACTTCTTGAGGAACCAGAGACCAGACAGGTCCACGAGCACATCACACTGTGTTCCGGCCGCGACGTTGCTCAGGCCAATCTCCTCCTTCTGGGAGTTGAAGACCTTTGTGACGACCTCGCCCTTGACCTTGGCGAGGCTCACACCGAGCGCCCCGTCCGTGAGGCTCGACTGGAACGCGTTCTGGATCGTCTCGTCGCTGAGTTCACGACCGAACCACTCCGTCTTGGAGTTTTTCGCCTCTGTCAAAATAGCCTCGTCGACCGCCTCGAATTTTGAAACCTGGGAGATGATGTCCTCGATGGTGCCCTCCTGGTACTTGACGTTGTTCAACTGAATCATCTGGCCTGTGATTTTAAGAAAGTAACGACCATCTGGCAACTTCTGCGTCTTCCCAAACTCCATTTGCTTTAGTAACTAAAATATTCTTTAAGATTAATGTGCAGCCTGGACTGCCAGTGTCTCCCTGGACCCAAGGGGACGTTCTGTGGGTGGATCGGGCGGGCCGACGGTATCGTGCACCCGTGTGACCCTTCGTGCTGCGAGCCGAAGTGTCAGGGCCTGCCCCCTTCTGAATTGGGAGAATATAAAAGAACGTACGGAACTTCGCTTCCTCCGACGTTCGGAGATTACCTCAAGACGTCTGATCGCGCGACCGTTTTCAAGTACGAAGCACCTTTCCGTCCTTTGGACCCGAGTCCTGGACCTCTTTACCACGTGAGGTTCTTTTGGCTCATCTTTCTCGTCTGTCTCATGGTTCTCATGGCCCTTTTCCTGTTATAAAGACGTCCGGGCCCTGTAGAGTAGAAATGGCCACACTCGACTCTGTCGCTCAGGATATCCTCGTGATCCAGAAGGACCTCAAGTCTCTGCGCAAGATTTTGCGCAAGATTACTGACAACATCGATGATCCGACAGGCGAGAAGAAGGCTGAGCGGACCAAGAACAACGGGTTCAACAAGCCTCAGGTCCTGAGCGAGGCTCTGCGCAAGTTCCTGGGCCTGGGTCCTGACGAGATGATGTCTCGTTCGGCCGTGACCAAGGCTGTGAACGCGTACGCGACGGAGAAGGGCCTGAAGGAGGGCAAGAACATCACGATGGATGCGGCCCTGAAGGCTCTGCTCCAGGTCCCTGAGGATACCCAGGTGACCATTCTGAACTTGCAGAAGTACCTGAACCAGCACTACGTGAAGCCCACCGCCCCTGCAGCGGCGGCAGCAGCCCCCGCCGCCACCGAGGAGAAGAAGGCCCCGCGCCCGAAGGTGGTGAAGAAGTAGACGAAAGACTTAAAAGATAACGTGTAATAATATACAACAATGGAGGAGCCTCCCACCGTACCCAGAAGCGTCCTTGACGCGCTTGTGGGAACAAAGGTGAAGGACACGGGTCTGTACATTCGGGCCTTTACGCACAAGTCTGCTCTGAAGCGGTACCAGGGCCTTTCGTCCTCTTACGAGACTCTCGAGTTCATGGGAGATTCTGTCCTGGGTTTTGTCGTGACGAAATGGCTCTTTGATCGTCACGAGAAGGAACAGGAAGGTTATCTGACCAAGGCCCGGACCAAGATGGTCAGGGGTTCGACGCTTGCAGAGATTGCACGGACCCTAGGCTTTGAAAAGTGGATCCTCATGGATGAAAAGGGTATACGTAACGGCTGGAACACGAATCCTAAGATTCTTGAAGATGTTTTCGAGGCTTTCATAGGCGCCGTGTACCTCGACCTGGGTATGGTCCATGCCAAACGATTCATTCTCGATTCTTTTGAAAAGATCGAGACGGATCTGAACATAGACGACAATTACAAGGACCAGCTCATGCGCTGGTGTCAGGCGGAAAAAATTGACCTGCCTGAGTATCGCGTCTCTGGCCAAGTCAACGGGACTTTTGTCATCACGCTCCTCGTGGACGGGATCGAACTTGGGTGCGGCTACGGAAGTACAAAGAAACAGGCCGAGCAGAACGTCGCTGAACTCTTACTTAAGACGGATTCGCGGTTTAAGAAACATCAGAATGGACCCCCGGGTCAAGGAACTCCTGAACAGACAGTACTTCGAACAGAGGAGTCCCGAGTGGCTCGCGCTCCGTGAGAATCTCCTCACGGCGAGTGACGTTGCAAGTGCCCTCGGACTCAATAGGTACGAAAGTCCAGATTCTTTGCTCCACAAAAAAGTTCTGAAAAAGGCCTGGGCCGGGAACGAGGCGACGGAGCACGGCACAAAGTTCGAGCCCGTGGCCCGTGACATGTACGATGCTCTGACGGGCCGAAAGACGCACGAAATAGGGCTCGTCCAGCACCCAAAGTGGCCCTTTCTGGGCGGATCGGCCGACGGCGTCACGGAAGATGGTATCCTCGTGGAGATCAAGTGTCCGATGACTCGAAAAATTGAAAACAAAGTCCCGAAACACTACGTGCCCCAGATTCAACTTCTGCTCGAGATCCTGGACCTGGACCTGTGTGACTTTGTACAGTTCAGACCCGGGACGGAGACGGCCCCACAAGAATTCATGGTGACGCGGGTCGTGCGCGATCGTGCATGGTTCGAGAAACATCTGGCCCAGATGCAGAGGTTCTGGGACGGGGTCACCACGGCCCGAGAAAAGGGGTTGTGTGAAGTTGAGCCTGACGATCAAAAGGTCTGTGAAGTACTAGAGGAAGATGGTCCCCTCGTGCCAGCACCGCCCGAGGATGCTGACGTGTCGAGACTGCAAGGGGACATTTTGTGCGAGGTGCATTCAGCTTGAGGTTCACAAGTGTCCCAAGTTGACTGAACGTTCACAAATTGAAAAAGAAAATTTAGCAAAAAAATTAGTAAAGGTCCAGGCGGCCAAAGTGACGGGCTTTTAACTAGCGCTTCATTCGTGAATACGCCACGAGAATCAAGATCAGGGCCGCGACCACGAGGGTCATGTCCCAGCCCTTTCTCTTTTTCTGAAGACGCGGGCCGAGCGCCCAATCAGGCTCCATGGCCGATCCGATAAAGTCCCGGTCGTACTTGTAATTGTAGTTGCTCGGAAGCCACGTGAGGTCTCCGTTATCGTACTCGAATTTCCGCGCGGGAAAGAGCGGGAAAGGAGCGACGGGCCGTCCGGGCATCTCGTCGACCATGACGGGGCCTGAACGGAACACGTGGACCGGGTTAAAGTCCTTGAGGTCACGATTCGGGTCGATGGGCGGGCTGGGCAGATCGTCGTACTGGACCGTGTATGTCCCGTCGCTGAGCCACTTGGAACCGTCCACGGGCACACCGTACGTGCCTGACCACGTGTACGGGTTGAACCGATTTATGCTCACATCGTCGTTGATCATCAAGGCGGTCGCCATGCTGCTACTTAACAAACTCTAATATTTTCTTTGTAGACCTTGCTCTGGACCTTTTCCTTGTGAACTGCCCACATGTAATCCAAGTCAACATCAAGCATCGATGCCAATTGAAACAAGTAACTAAACACGTCTCCCATCTCTTGCGTAATGTCCGTCCCCCGGTCCTTTTTGAGTCCCGACTTTTTGTAGGACCTTTGGTACTGCCTGATGGCGCTCGCCAACTCGCCGACCTCTTCGGTGAACAAGAGCCAGACTGTACTGACTGGCGCCTTGTCCCACCCTTTGCGTTTACACATGTCCATAGTTTCATCACGGTACTGATTCATCATGGGTCTAAGGCTCACGACTTGTTTAACTGTGAAAGGGGCTTTTGAAATTTGACGACCAGGAATATGCACGAAAGCAAGATGCACATTTCACCGAAGAGTTTCCAATTTTCGACGGATTCCTTGGATAGACCCTGGTTCTTCAGGCGGCGCTCGATCACGGCACTACTGAAGAGCCGGACAGCACGGTCCACGGCGAAAAATACGAAAAACCCTATGAGGATATCGTCCAGGGCTCTCATCTTTAATAAGTCCGCAGGACTTATTTCCCCAGGGGCCCCGTAGGGCCCCCGAACGGTCTCAGAACCCAAACTTGAAATTCTGGGGCAACTTGTTTCCGTACGTGCTTGTGTTGCTCGGGATCGGCAAGGGCACGGGGTTGGCCGAGATGTCGCGCAGGTAGACGACCTGCTGAAGCACGCCCGTCATGACCGTCTGCTTCGCCTGGAAAACGACAGCCGCGTTCAAAGCGTCCAACTGGGCCTTGACGTTTGTGGTCGGATCGCGACCCATGTTCACGTAGACCGACCGCATGAGCGCCTGGAGGTCCCCGTCGTTCTGACGGTCTATGGCGTAGCCCGTCTCCTTCTTGACGGCGTCCATCAAGGCCCTGTGAAGGTACTCGCGGTTGAAATCTGAGAAAAAGGCGTCGGTCAAGGGCGACGGAAGCCACTTGGTAGCCATTGCTATTAGCACCTTATAAAAAAATAAGTCTCTTGAATCTCAAATGAGGGTCATCAAGCGAAATGGTGACTCTGTCGAAATGCTCTTTGACAAGGTCACAACACGAATCAAAAAATTGTGTACGGAAGGTCCTCTTCAGGTCCAACCGGACAAGGTGGCCCAGAAGGTCTTCACAAGTATGTATGACGGTATCAAGACCAGTGAGATTGATAGCCTGAGTGCAGACGTGGCTATAGACCTCGTGACGGAGCACCCCGACTACGAGACCCTCGCAACACGCATCACCGTGAGTAATCTTCAAAAGACGAGCCCCAAGACGTTCAGCGACTGTGCCCTGGCCCTTCATGCCAAGGGGATCCTATCTGACGAGTTTATGAAGTCTGTCCGGCTCGAGATGGACACGTGGATTCAACCGAAGCGCGACTATGATTTCGGGTACTTTGGTATCAAGACGCTCCAAAAGGGGTACCTGCTTCCTGGAGAGACACCCCAGTACATGTTTATGCGCGTGGCCCTGGCGATTCACGGGGAGGACTTTGAGAGTGCCCGGCGGAGCTACGACCTCATGTCCCAAAAGTACTTTACGCACGCGACCCCGACCCTGTTCAACGCGGGTACGAAGCGCCAACAGATGTCGAGCTGCTTCATAGAGGGCACTCCCGTTTTCACGACGAATCGTGGCCCAGTACCTATTGAGCAGGTGAAGGTTGGAGACAAGGTCGTTACTCACACTGGAAATGTACAGCCCGTTGTTCAAACACACAAAAATTTACTCACGAGTCGGACCCTATTTGATGTCAAAGTGTATAAGACACCGGGAATCAAGGTAACCGGGAACCACCGTTTCTGGTCTATAACGAAGGAGCAACTGGGCTGGAACGAAAAGCCTCATTGGAACAGTATCGAACACCTTCGTGTTGGAGACTGGATCGCTATTCCCAAGTCGAGTGTTCCATATACTGCACAAGTCATAGACATGTACGAAGTGCTTCGGGACAAAAAAGGTGAACAACACTGGACATACTCTTTCGAGTTTAACGGGACAAAAATGCGTCGAAACACATTTTTCACGAGTGAGTATAGACCAAACGGTATCACTAAAAATGGAGAATGGTTCGAGAGGTATGTACCTGTCGATGAACACTTTGCGTGGTTCATCGGGTCGTGGTACGGAGACGGATGCATCCTGTATCAAAAGTCGAGCAAGCGCACACCGACGCACAGGGGTATTGCTTTTGCACAGAATCCAAATAATACAACATTTATTGAAGAAATCGTGAGAATCGGTCAGAAGTACCTAGGGGTACACGCATGCGTTTCGCAGGCCAAAAATCAAAACTGCCTGTCGATCAGTTTCAGTAATTCGGCTCTCGGCAACGCTTTCAACATACTTTTTGGTCGCTGGTCAAGTGAAAAGTTTCTTTGGCCTGAAATGTTCAAATGGAACCGTGAAATGGTAGTTGCTTTCATTGGTGGTCTCGTGAGCACGGATGGTTGTTGTACATTGAATGGTGGAATTGTGCTCCAGTTGACAAATCAGCCACTTATTCAATCAATTTTTCATATCACGCGTTCAGTAGGACTTGATACTTCTATGACAATCATGACGAAGCCGTACAATGGACGGGATACTCATGTTGGGCGTATGCAGATTCCTTGGATCCCCGAAATTATGAAATGGGTCCGAAAGCACTACGATGATGAACGACTCGTGAAGGAAGAGCGAGCGAATACTACTCTTGAAATTGATGGACGCATTTTCCTTCGCATCAACTCGAAGATGAAAGTCACTGATAATCTCCCGGAATATGTGTATACTCTGGGGGTAGAGGTTGATCACTCATATTCAGTCCAAGGACTCATCGCCGAGAATTGCTTCCTGGTTGCCGCCAAGTCCGATTCCATAGAGGGCATTTACGATACTCTCAAGGAGTGTGCGCAAATCTCCAAGTGGTCGGGCGGTATCGGTCTACACATCAGCAACATTCGTGCGAACGGCACGCCCATCAAGGGGACCAACGGCGTGGCCGATGGTATCGTGCCTATGCTCCGGGTCTTCAACAACACGGCCCGGTACGTCAACCAGGGTGGTGGCAAGCGCAAAGGCTCGTTCGCCGTGTACTTGGAGCCATGGCACGCCGATATCTTCGAGTTTCTGGAGTTGCGCCTGAACCAGGGTGACGAAGAGGCTCGGTGTCGCGACCTGTTCACGGGCCTCTGGATCCCGGACCTGTTTATGGAGAAAGTCGAGTCGGACGGTGATTGGTACCTGATGTGCCCCCAGGAGTCCCCGAAGCTCCAGAACGTATACGGCGAAGAGTTCAACGAGATGTACCGCGAATACGTGGCCCAGGGCCGGTACAAGCGTAAAGTCCGTGCGCGCGAGGTCTGGGACGCCATCCTGAAGAGCCAAGTCGAGACGGGCACACCCTATATGTGCTACAAGGACAGTGTGAACCGCAAGTCGAACCAGAAGAACGTAGGGACCGTCAAGTCGAGCAACCTCTGCACGGAGATCATGGAGGTCTCTACGCCCGACGAAACAGCCGTGTGTAATCTGGCGAGCCTGTGCCTTCCGGCCTTTGTCAAGGAGCGCTCGTGGGGCGCAGCCGACGGAACCTCGGGAACTGAAAAGTACTTTGATTTTCAAGAGCTAAACAACGTCACGTATCATGTGGTTCAGAACCTGAACAAGGTCATAGATGAAAATTATTACCCGACCCGGCCAGCACAACTAAGCAATTTACGTCACCGACCTATCGGTCTTGGGGTCCAGGGTCTGGCGGACGTGTTTCAGGTCCTTGGCGTACCCTTCGATTCCCCC
>Ga0208106_1000091_pt1 | contig 36469 bp, 25 predicted proteins | sample CryBogCBE25Jul08_FD_184577 | JGI IMG/M metagenome (GOLD analysis project Ga0208106, IMG submission 184577) | Freshwater microbial communities from Crystal Bog, Wisconsin, USA - CBE25Jul08 (SPAdes) | ecosystem: Environmental > Aquatic > Freshwater > Lake | place: Crystal Bog, Wisconsin, USA...
CTAATGCCTTTAGTAACTTATTAGGTCAGCAAACTTTAGCCGGTAAAGTGTTAGGGGTTGCATCTGCAACTATTGACACTTACATAGCTGCTGGTAAGGCTTTGAAATCTGCTCCTCCTCCTTTTGGTGCAATCGCAATGGCTGCTACTATTGCCCAAGGTATAGCGAATGTGAAAAGAATAGTTGATGTTCAAGTACCTGGAGCTTCTGGAGGTGCAACCCCTTCAATGCCATCTGCTCCCCTTGCTCCAACTGCACCACTGACACCAATAATAGGAACAACTAAAATAGATCCCAACCAAGTAAATCAGATTGGTAATGCTGCAGCTCCAAGAGCTTTCGTAGTAGAAAGCGATATAAGGAATAACCAGGAGAGAATAACAATGTTAAATAGAGCAGCAAGAATTGGAGGATAATTATGAAGCAGTCAGGCACAGTAAATAAAAAAAATGAGGAGAAGTTGAGACTTTTTTTAATTAGAAAGTCTCAAAAACTACCTTGTAAAATAAAAGGCAATTCTCACAAAGAAGATCCATTAAATAAGAAATTGATTTAGTAGCTTGTAAGAGCTTTATGGCAATCCTCCCATTCTGCCTATTTAATAATTGCAATCTTCCATTTATGAGAACTATTCTAGCCGTTACCTTATCCATTATTGTATTATCATGCCAACCTGATAGCAACCAAAAGAAAGCAGAGAAAGCAGTAACCGAACATCTTAAAACAGTATTGAATGATCCAAAGTCTTATGAGCCGGTTAAATTTGATAGCCTTAGAAATGATAGCACAAAACTAGAAGAGGATAAGGAATATATGTTAGCTGATAATGGTTTTAAGCTTTACAAAAAGCTATTCGATAAACTGAATGAAGAATCTAAATTTTCAATAAGCTCAGACGATATAAAGGTAGATGTTGAATTCATGAATAAGTATATTGATAGTATGAAAATATTTAACAATATAACCGATTCAATATCTAAAGTATTTAAGCCTCAATTTATTGGTTATAGCATCCATCATTCATACAGAGCAAAAAACAAGATGAATGCATTGGTTTTAGAGGATGATACTTTCTATTTGGACTCATTGTTAAAAGTGAAATAATTAGTTCAAATTAAATATCCAGTCTTACTTTCAAAGTCTTTTGCAGCCATTCCTAAAATAATTTGGATTTTACCGCAAATTAATTCTCCTTTAAAGTAGTATCGAATGTGAATAGATCGAAACTCCATTCGGTCAATTTGAATACAAAATTGAGCTAAATTAACTGCTATAAAAAGAGTGAAAACACCCATTTTGTAAACGATATATTAATAAAAAACCCGAAGACCATTAGCCTTCGGGTGGGGGTCGAACCCACAGCCTACTCCTTAGCACGAAGTTGCTCTACCATTGAGCTACCGCAAAGAGGTAAATTTTATTATTGGGTACTAAATTAATTCTAATTTGCTACCTTTTTTGCTACCTGAAGATATAAAAAAACCTGAAACACATACAGAGATTGCATTTCAGGAATTATCACGCAGAGAGGAAGGGATTCGAACCCTCGATACGTTGCCGTATACACACTTTCCAGGCGTGCTCCTTCAACCACTCGGACACCTCTCTATTTAACGGGTTGCAAATATAGGGTGTTGGAATATCATTTCTGCATTCAAAGTGGTAATCCTCGCTACCTCCTCTTCAGAAATACCTTTCACTTCCGCTAACTTAGTGATGATAAAAGATAGATAACTGCTTTCATTTCTCTTCCCCCTAAATGGAACTGGTGTAAGATAAGGAGCATCTGTCTCGAGTACCATATTTTCTAAACTCACATTTTCTAAAACTTCTGGCAATCCGGCATTTTTATAGGTAATCACACCTCCAATACCCAAAAGAAATCCCAAATCAATGATTTGGTTGGCAGATTCTGTACTACCGCTAAAACAATGAAATATTCCTTTTAATCCTTTCTGAGCAAATGGTTTTACACGATTAATCGTTTCTTGCATTGCATTACGGGTATGAATAACAATCGGCCGATTCAATTCCAAAGCCCACTGCATTTGAATATCAAATGCTTCATATTGCTGATGCGTGAAAGTTTTGTCCCAATAAAAATCCAATCCAATCTCCCCAATAGCCACAAAATCTCTTTTTTCTAACCATGACCTTACATGTTCCAGTTCTAATGCTACATTTTCTTTCACATAACAAGGATGTAAACCCATCATCGCTATACATACCCCAGGATATTTTTGCTCTAGTGCCATCATCGATTCCGTTTCTGAGCTATCAATAGCAGGCAGATACATCTTTGAGACCCCTGCTTTTTGAGCTCTATCCATCACTAAATCAATATCAACCTGAAATTCTTCAGAATATAAATGTGCATGTGTATCAATAATCGTCATATTGCAAAATTCCCGCTTTTAAGTCAAAAAAATAACTGTCTTTTTTAAACTGTGCAAAATAAAAGAAGAACCACTGCCGTTTAATAAAAGTGGAACATGATTAATCAATCCACTTCATAAGAATCGTTTGAATTGTTTGAATTTTTTCGAAATTGGGTGCAGAAAAATGGTACCGCTAAAACCAGTTAGCTGCACAAATTATTCAATATTAACTAATTAAGCTTTGTTTCATCACAATGCTTTGAAGAGTGTTTTCATAGGGTACGGATTAAAAACGGGCCGGGGTTTCTACCCTGGCCACTCTTTTTTTATACCCTTCCATTCAAGACTACTCGGGTAGCACTTTAAATTGGAATCCCATTTTAGTATAATGATCCAACACTTTTGGAAGTACATATTCCAACCTTTCCCATGCTTTAGCACTATCATGAAAAACTACAATACTTCCCATACGGGTATGCTTCAATACGTTTTGCAAACAATTTTCCAGACCCAGCTGCTCATCAAAATCACCACTCAATACATCCCACATCACAATTTTAGCGGCTGATTGAATTCCATTTTCTTTGGCTTTGGCATTCAATAAAGCTTTTACAGGTGCAATATCTTTCAATCGAATTTTTCCGTAGGGAGGTCTAAATAGACAGCTAGTAATGTACTGAGCCGCCTGCTCAATATTAGCCAGATATAAATCTGTGGAAACTTTCCAACCATTTAAATGATTCTGTGTATGATTACCCACTCGGTGCCCTTCCGCTAGAATCCTTTCATAGAGAGTCTTTTCGACATCTACATTCTTCCCAATACAAAAAAAGCTGGCTTTCGCACCAACCCTTTTAAGCTGATCCAATACAAATGGGGTAGCCAGATCATGTGGACCATCATCAAAAGTTAAATAAATCACTTTCTCCTTTTCGGGTACCTTCCACAATAAGGGTCGATACAAGAGTCTTAACCAAAAAGGTGCTTTTACAAAATACATGCTGTAAAGATATTTATCAATGGCGGTTCAGAAAGGAATTGCAAAGTTTATCTTTGTAATCTTATGACTAAGAAAATCAGGGTTCGTTTTGCGCCTTCCCCAACTGGCGGATTGCATTTAGGCGGTGTAAGAACCGTTCTTTTCAACTATTTATTTGCCAAACAAAATGGCGGTGATTTTATTGTACGGATTGAAGACACAGACCAAACAAGATTCGTGGAAGGTGCTGAAGCTTATATTTTCGATACCTTAAAATGGTGTGGCATGGTGCCTGATGAGAGTCCTTTACATGGTGGTCCGTTTGCCCCTTATCGCCAAAGCGAAAGAAAAGCCAATTACCGCCAATATGCAGAGCAATTAGTGATTGATGGATATGCTTACTATGCATTTGACACTCCTGCAGATCTGGAAGCCATGCGTACTGCTTATAAAACTCCGGAAAATCCTTCTCCACAATACAATCATGCGCTGCGCGATAAAATGCGTAACTCATTAACATTAACTGCCGATGAAACTGCTAATTTATTAGCATCCGACACTCCTTATGTTATTCGAATTAAAATGCCATTGAATGAAACTGTTTCATTTAATGATATGATTCGGGGTGAAGTAAATTTCAATACTTCGCAAGTGGATGACAAAGTTTTGTTGAAAGCAGATGGTATGCCTACCTATCATTTAGCAGTAGTGGTGGATGATTATCAAATGAAAATTACACATGCCTTTCGTGGAGAAGAATGGCTGCCTTCAGCACCCGTACATTTATTGTTATGGGATTATTTGGGATGGAAAAATGAGATGCCTGAGTGGGCACACTTGCCACTGATCTTAAAACCTGATGGGAACGGTAAATTAAGTAAACGCGATGGAGACCGTTTAGGATTTCCGGTATTTGCGAGCGATTGGACAGATCCAAAAACGCATGAAACTACAACTGGATTTAAAGAACATGGATTTTTACCCGAAGCATTCGTAAACTTATTAGCCATGCTTGGATGGAATGATGGCACTGATCAGGAAATATTTTCAATGGACGAATTGATCGCTCAATTTTCAATGGAACGCGTACATAAGGGTGGAGCAAAATTCGATTACGAAAAAGCAAAATGGTATAATCACGAATGGATTAAACGCAAGCATCCTAAGGAATTAGAATTGAGTATTCAAAAATATTTTGCGGAAGCAGGCATTACTGTAAGCGATGATACGTTACTTGCAAAAGCAATAGAATTAGTTAAAGATCGCTGTACCTTATTACCTGATTTTGTAACACAAGCTGCTTTCTTTTTCCAATTGCCTGAGCAAATTGATATTGCTGCTGTTCAACCAAAATGGGATGATAAGAAAAATAGGTTCTTCAACGAATTGATTCGAGCCTATGAATTAAGTGCAGTTTGGGAATCAACTGATTTAGAAACCGAATTCAAAGAAATGGCTGCCGCACATCAATTAAAACCCGGCGAATTAATGCTCCCTTTTCGCATCATGTTAGTAGGGGGGAAATTTGGCCCGGGTGTCTTTGATATTGCAGCTACTATTGGAAGAAATGAAACCGTTGCAAGAATTAAAAAAGTAGTTGGGTTACTCCATTTATAAAATTTTAATTCCATATTAAAAAGCCTGTTACTATCTTTCTGCAAAACATTTGCATGAAACAAGCTAACAGGCTTTTATATTTCTTAGCTCTTGTAAAATTCATTACCCCTTTTCTTTTACAAAATGGCATTTACGAACCTCATCGGGATGAAATGCTGTATATGGCTGAGGGTACTCATTTAGCATGGGGATTCATGGAAGTGCCCCCACTGCTATCTCTACTAGCTTGGACTACCCATTTTTTTGGTAACAGTCTGTTTTGGTTAAAATTCTGGCCTTCTCTTTTTGGAGCGCTCACCATGACCCTTTCCGGAAAATTAGCACTCTCATTAGGCGGGAGATCATTCTCTATTTTCATGGTATTCCTTTCTTTTATATTCAGTGGTTTTTTGCGCATGCAGTTTTTATTTCAACCTAATTTTTTGGAATTATTTTTTTGGACATCCATCGTTTATTGTCTGATTCGTTTTATACAAACAAAGCAAATAAAATGGTTCTATATATTAGGTATTTGTTGCGGATTAGGAATGCAAAGTAAATATTCAGTTCTCTTTTATATAGTTAGCTTAATTCTAGGTTTACTTTTAACCAACCAGCGTAATATTTTCAGAAATAAACATTTTTATTTTGCTGTATTAATTGCAGTGCTAATATTTCTCCCAAATATCATTTGGCAATACCAACAGCATTTTCCGGTAGCATTTCACATGAATAAATTGCAGGAGACCCAATTGCAATATATTAGTCCCACTAGTTTTTTGATTGATCAGCTCATCATGAATTTTCCAGTAGTTTTTATATGGCTATCCGGATTATTTGCATTGTTATTTGTTAGCAGTTTAAAAGATTTTCGATTCGTTGGATTTGCCTATTTAATTGTGATCAGTTTATTCCTTTTATTACATGGCAAAAACTATTATGCCATGGGCGCTTACCCTGTACTCCTTGCATTTGGATCTTATCAGTTGGAAATAATCACCAGTTATCGATACAAGTTTGTAAGAGTAATCTTAATTATTATTCCTTTGGTCTTAAGTTATTTTTTAGTACCCATCGCACTACCCATCATGGAGCCCGCAAAATTGGCTGCATTTTATGAAAAAAAGAATATCAAAAAAATGGGCGTATTAAATTGGGAAGATGGTGAAGCACATCCCCTACCACAAGATTTTGCAGATATGTTGGGATGGGAAGAAATGGCTAGGAAATCTGCTAAAGCTTATCATACTCTAAATGATGTTGAAAAAAAGAATACCTTATTATTCTGCGATAACTATGGTGAAGCTGGTGCTTTGAATTATTATGCTAAGAAATATAAATTACCCGAGACTTATAGCAATAATGCCAGCTTCTTATATTGGATGCCCGATTCACTTGATTTTAATAATATCGTATTAGTTACAGATGATATTCACGAAATGGAACACGACTTTCTCAAGAATTTCAAAGAAGTGGTGTTATTTGACAGTGTCACTACTCCATATGCCAGAGAAAGAGGGAGCTTAATTCTATTATTAAAAGGTATGAATGCAAAAATGCAGCAAGAATTTAAGCTGAAGATTATACAATCTAAAAAAGAAACATCCCCGCTTCAATAGGCATTTTAGTTTAATTTTGTAGAACATTGTTTCTAAATCTTGTATATGAAAAGACCAATTCGCGTACTTGTTGCAAAAGTGGGATTAGATGGTCACGACAGAGGCGCAAAAGTAATTGCCACTGCATTACGAGATGCAGGCATGGAAGTAATCTATACCGGATTACGTCAAACACCTGAAATGGTTGTAAATGCAGCCCTTCAGGAAGACGTGGATGCTATTGGAGTGAGTATCCTTTCCGGTGCTCATATGACTGTGTTTCCAAAGATTATTCAATTAATGAAAGAGAAAGAAATGAATGATGTATTGCTTACTGGCGGCGGCATTATTCCTGAGGATGAAATGAAAACATTACAGGATATGGGTGTAGGTAATCTTTTTGCACCTGGCACTACGACTGCTGATATAGCAGCTTATATCAAAACATGGGTTGGGGAGAATAGAGATTTTTAGGGATGCTTTTATGGCACACGGATGACGCAGATTAGACAGATTTCCGCAGATAAAATAATTTTATAAAAAACGCTGATTTCACTAATTATATTTAAGGATATCATTAATGCTATGGCTGATTTTATTCATTCAGATATTACTAAAAGAATTATTAAATCGTTTTATTCTGTATATAACAAATTGGGGTTTGGCTTTTTAGAGAAAGTTTATGAAAATGCCATGATGATTGAGCTATTGTCAGATGGATTATATTGTGAAAAACAAAAACCAATCAAGGTTTACTATAAAGAAAAAATAGTAGGAGATTATTATGTAGATATTTTAGTAGAAAATAAAATAATTATTGAATTAAAGGCATCAGAAGGAATTGTGGAAGAGCATGAATTACAATTAATAAATTATTTAAAAGCCACAGATTTAGAAATTGGTTTGTTATTAAATTTTGGAAAGCAAGCTCAGTTTAAACGTAAAATATTTTCAAATACTAACAAAAAATTGTTCTAGAATAATCCGCGAAAATCTGCCTAATCTGCGTCATCCGTGTGCCATAAACCCTTATCAAAAATGAAAATCATGACTACTTTATTATCAAATCTCGAAAACGGTATTTTCACCATCACCATCAATCGTCCGGATAAGCTGAATGCATTGAATGCCGCGGTTTTTATAGATCTGAATAATGCTATTGATGAAGTGTATGAAAATGAGGCGATCAAATCTGTGATCATCACAGGTGCCGGGCCAAAAGCCTTTGTGGCTGGTGCAGATATTAGTGAGTTCAACCAGCTAAACAAAGCAGATGCCATGATGTTGTCGAAAGCTGGCCAGGAAACATTCTTTAGAATAGAAAATTCACCCAAACCAATCATTGCCTGCGTAAACGGTTTTGCTTTAGGAGGAGGATGCGAATTAGCCATGAGTTGTCATTTTAGAATAGCCTCCGAAAATGCAAAATTCGGGCAACCCGAAGTAAACCTGGGAATCATACCAGGATATGGCGGCACTCAAAGACTTGTTCAGTTAATTGGTAAAGGGAGGGCTCTCGAGTTATTAATGAGCGCAGGCATGATTGATGCTGCAACAGCACTACAATATGGATTAGTTAACCATGTTGTTTCCCCTGATCAACTATTACCAAAAGCAATCGAAATATTATCCCTTATCAATTCTAAAGCACCCATAGCTGTTGCCAAATGCATAGATGCTGCCAATGCAGTATTTGACGAATCCAAAGATGGCTATGAAACAGAAGTTAAAGGGTTTGCAGATAGTTTTGATACAGATGACAGGGTAGAGGGAACTACTGCATTTCTGGAAAAAAGAAAAGCCATTTTCACAGGGAATTAAAATTGTTAACCCCGCCCTTTAGGGTGGGGAAGAATACACTATATAAATTGGGCTTTAGCCCTTACGCTGAGGGGGATTAAATGTAAATACTGATTTATATCAGCTTAATGTGGGATTTGCATATTTAATCTTGCACTACCTTTGCGGGGCTAAATTCATTCACCATTTATAAATACAGTTATGGAATTCCGTATTGAGAAAGACACTATGGGCGAGGTAAAAGTACCTGCCGACGTTTATTGGGGAGCACAAACGCAACGTAGCATCGAAAATTTTCAGATAGCACAAGACATCAACAAAATGCCGAAAGAAATTATTGCGGCATTCGCTTACTTAAAAAAAGGGGCGGCTCTAACTAATTTAGACGCAGGTGTACTTCCGGAAGAAAAAGCAAAATTGATCGGTCAGGTTTGTGATGAAATATTAGAAGGAAAATTAAATGGTCAGTTTCCTTTGGTTGTATGGCAAACCGGATCTGGCACGCAAAGCAATATGAATGTAAATGAGGTGGTTGCTTACCGAGGTCACGTTATTAAAGGTGGTTCATTATTAGATCATGATAAATACTTACACCCAAACGACGATGTAAATAAATCACAATCCTCAAACGATACTTTTCCCACTGCGATGCACATCGCTGCATATAAAATATTATTAGAAACTACTATTCCAGGTATCACAAAATTGAGAGACACACTTGCTTTGAAAAGCAAAGAGTTTATGCATATCGTAAAGATTGGCCGTACCCATTTTATGGATGCCACACCTCTCACACTAGGACAGGAAATAAGTGGTTATGTTTCTCAGTTATCACACGGATTAAAAGCCATCAATAACACATTAGCGCACTTAAGCGAATTGGCATTGGGTGGTACAGCTGTTGGTACTGGCATCAATACACCAAAAGGTTATGATGTAAATGTAGCTAAGCATATTGCTAATTTAACAGGACTACCATTTGTTACTGCTGAAAATAAATTTGAAGCCCTTGCCGCACATGATGCAATTGTGGAAGCGCATGGAGCTTTAAAAACAGTGGCTGTGAGCTTGATGAAAATTGCAAATGATATTCGTATGCTCTCTTCCGGACCAAGAAGCGGCATTGGCGAATTACATATTCCTGATAACGAACCAGGATCATCCATCATGCCAGGCAAAGTAAATCCAACTCAGTGTGAAGCATTAACTATGATCGCAGCGCAGGTAATGGGAAATGATGTAGCCATCAATATTGGTGGTGCTACTGGTCATTTTGAATTGAATGTATTTAAACCAGTTATGATTTATAACTTTTTACACAGTGCCAGATTAATTGGCGATGGTTGTGTAAGCTTTAATGATAAATGTGCGGTAGGACTTGCGCCTATCGAAGCAAACATCAAAAAACATGTGGACAATAGTTTGATGTTGGTGACTTCTTTAAATACTAAAATTGGATATTATAAAGCAGCAGAAATTGCTCAAACAGCACATAAAGAAGGAACTACCTTAAAAGAGATGGCAGTAAAACTTGGCTATGTTACGCCAGAACAATTCGACGAGTGGGTTATTCCAGCACAGATGGTAGGAGAGATTAAGTAAGAAGTCAAAATTAAAAATTAAAAAGGTGAAGCACGAACTATGTCTTCACCTTTTTATATATCAGTATTAATTAAAGATTCCCTTTTTTTAATTCATTTACTGCATGATCAACAGCCCTTGCGGTTAATGCCATATAAGTAAGAGATGGATTTTGACAAGCCGAAGATGCCATAGCGGATCCATCTGTGATAAATACATTCAGAGCATCGTGCATTTGGTTCCATTTATTTAGCACTGAAGTTTTTGGATCTTTACCCATACGCGCAGTGCCCATTTCATGAATACAAAATCCTGGAGCTGGCATTCCGTCATAAGACCCCACATTTTTAATGCCGGCAGTTTCTAACATTTCAACTGCACTATTTCTCATATCTACCCGCATCTTTTTTTCATTCTCTTTAAATTCACAATCCATTTCTAAAGTGGGCAACCCATACTTATCTTTTTTATCTTTATTTAGTGTTACTTTATTTTCATAGTAAGGAAGATGCTCTCCCCAAGATCCGATACCAAAAGACCATTTACCCGGTTCTGTAATACTTTCTTTTAATTCAATACCAATACCCTTAGATTCACCATTGTTTCTGGATGCCCCACCTTGATATCCAAAACCTCTTAAGTATCCAGCAGAAGAACCACCATCTAAATTTCTAAACCGAGGAATATAAATCCCATTGGGTCTACGACCAAAAGTATACTTGTCTTGAAATCCATCATAATCACCATAAGCACCAACACCATAATGATGGTCCATCAAATTATGTCCTACTTGTTGACTGCTATTTCCAAATCCATTAGGGAAAACATCGGAAACAGAATTTAATAAAATATGTGCTGTACCTAAAGTTGATGCATTTAGAAAAACAATTTTGGCGAAATACTCTTCCGTTTTATTTGTTTCGGCATCTAAAATCCGAACTCCTTTTGCTCGCTTAGTTTCTTTATCATATAATATTTCAATAGTAATAGCATTGGGTCTGAGTGTTAAATTTCCAGTAGCAGCGGCTGCTGGAAGAGTTGCTGAATTAGAACTGAAATAACCTCCGAATGGACAACCTTGATGACATTTATTTCGAAACTGGCATGGACCTCTTGTCCCAATTTTAGCAGTATGGTTTGCAGATCTACCAATGATCATGGGCCTTCCCATTTTTATTTTAAGATTTTCCTTCACCATTTGTTCCAGACAATTCATTTCCATTCCGGGTAAAAATTCACCGTCGGGTAAATTAAAGACACCATCTTTGTTACCACTAATCCCAGCAAATTTCTCAACATAACTATACCAGGGAGCAAGATCATTATAACGAATAGGCCAATCAGTTCCAAAACCATCCTTACCATTGGCTTCAAAATCAAGATCGCTCCAGCGATAACTTTGACGCCCCCACATTAAAGAACGACCACCCACATGATTTCCACGTATCCAATCAAAAGGTTTTTTCTGTGTATATGGATTTTCTATATCGTTCACAAAAAACTTCTTTGAAACTTCATCGTAGGCATATACCCTACTTTGAATGGGAGATTTTTTTTTATCTTCTTGTGTAATCTCATTTCTATGAGTGAGATCCCATGGATCTTTTTCAGTTCCTTGATAGTCTTTGATATGCTCCACATTGCGACCTCTTTCAAGTAGCAATGTTTGGAGGCCATGTTCAGTAAGTTCTTTAGCAGCCCAACCTCCAGAAATTCCAGAGCCTACTACTATTGCATCGAAATGATTAGATGATGACAAAGTAAAAAGTATTAAGTGATTAGATTATTTGCATATTCAATTTACATATAAACTGATAAATAAATTAATCATTTCTTATCAGTACTTGGATGCAATTGCTGCGTGTCTGTAGCTATTAACGGAACATGGTAACCACCTGTATCAATGATAGCTTTGGGAAAATTTGTTTTTAATGTATTATATTCTTGAAAGCCTATACCAGTTTTATTAATATACAAACTGGCAAGATTATTACTCTTCCATTGTAACAATCCCTTCAATGTTATTTTAGTATCCACCAGATTTAAATATTGTAATTGTTTCAATGCATTCAACTGTGCTAAATCCTGGTCAGCTATATTGGAATGTTCAGCACTTAGTCTTCTCAAATTAGTGAATCCAGCAATGGTTTTCCATGAACTTTCTTGTAATTGTGCGCCAGGAATTTTTAACCAGATCAGTTGATCTTTTAAGGATGTCATTTGTTTTTCTATGTCTGTATTCCATTTGATACAATTCACAAAGTTGGCACTCAACCAATTGCTCTTTTCTGAAATTTCAAAAACAGTTACAGAATTTTTTCTGAGCGACTCTAAAATTGTCTCATTAGCTTTTGCTACATCCGCATCAGGAATGTCAGCTCTTTTAGTTTCTAATACTTCTGATTTTTCTAAAGCATTCAATGCAGTTTTAATTACAGCAGTTTGAGACAACTCTTTAGATTTTTTGGTAAAGTCGGCACCAGAGGCAATCCACCACTGTAATAATAATCGCTCCTGCTCTGTGAGCTGTGGCTTACCCTTTGGTGGCATATGCTTTTCTTCAATGGGGTCCAATACGATACGTTTATACACCACGCTGCTATCAATACTTCCCGGCACCACTATTTTACCATTCTTTCCACCTTTTATAATCCATTCTTCAGTATCTAAACGTAATCCACCCTTTTGTTTGGTGGCTGCATGACAGTTATAGCATTTCTGTTGCAATATTGGCTGAATAATATCTTTATAAACAATTGCTTCCTGAGCATTCGTAATTACTTTGACTGCATTTATTGAATCTTTTTTTGATTCGGAAATTCCTTTCCATAAATATCCTTCTCCGTGTGTAAGCGTTCCACCTAAATGACCTGTGATAGTTATCAATCCAGCCAATCCAATAGAAACCCATTTCAATTGTTGTTCATTTTTATTGCGACAAAATAAATAACCCGCTGAAGAAATAAATGCTACTAATATTCCCATCCATTGATGCAAATTCAAAGTGGTTTCATCATACTCACCCGTGCCCGATAATAAGTATCCCGTGATACAAGACAAAATTGCTGTGATGGCACCTGCTAAATATGCAATAGGTATAGCTATTGATAATCCTGCAAATTTTTCTTTGCTACTTAACCAATGAAATAAAATAGCCAACAATAATATCCCTATTGGAAGGTGCACTAGTACCGGATGAAAATGTGCGATGACCTCAGTAATAAAAAGCATTCGATTCTTTATTTAAGCTTGATATCTTTTCCTCAATAATTGCATCATATGCACATTAATGGCCCACTGATCGCCTAAGGGTTGTCTGGTATAAGGCAGCGTTGGCATATAATCTGGCGGACCAAATTCTGTTAAGATCGTTAAATGTTTTGCTCCTGATTTTATTTTCAATTCCACTACTTTATCCCACCATTCGAGATGCCTATTTAATGCATCTATCCATTCAGGAGCTCTTGGATCATTTACTTGTGGCCCTTCAGGATGCCCAACTCTTGCATGAATATGATCAACCCTTGTGAGTGCTAATTGTACCGTTTCTTCCTGATCCTGCAATAATGATTCATGTACATTACACCAGTGCGAAATATCAAGGGTCATTCTAAGCTGATTAAATCGTTGAATATATTTTTTGGCTACATGCGCCGCAAATAATATTCGAGAACGATGAGATTCGTGACAGATAGTATGCCCCGTTTCTTTTGCTAAATCTATTGTGTATTGAACAATTTCATTGTTGATCTCTTCAGGAAAATAATCTTTTCCAGAATGACAATTAATATACAATTGACGTTGAATAGTTTGATACGCACAAGCATGAATCATTTGCTTAAATGCTTCTACATGTTTATGTGGATCAGAGTCTCCTACTCCACATAAAAACCCAATTTCGAGTTGGTGTTTTTTTAATGCTGCAAATAATGCGTCTTGTGATGCTTTATCTCCTGGCCACCACATTTCAATTCCATCGTATCCTGCCGCTTTTGCTTTTTCACAAAAAGCATCAACGGTTCCATCAAAACCCCAATTGGTTCCCATGATTTTGATACTAAACCCAACTGGTATGGTAAACCTAGGCTTATTTGCTAAGAGGGATTCCCATGGGCTAGCTGCTATAACTGCTGATGTTCCTGCCATTGATAAAAATTTTCTTCTATTAAGACTCATAAATTCCGATTCCTTTTTGTTAAGCTAAAATTTCGTTGATCACTCTGCCATGTACATCTGTTAATCGGAAGGGTCTTCCTTGAAATGGATATACTAACTTTTCGTGATCAAATCCAAGTTGGTTGAGTATAGTAGCTTGAATATCATACGGAGTAACTTTCCCACTAATAGCACTATATCCAATTTCATCTGTTTCTCCATAACTAAATCCTTTTTTAATGCCCCCCCCGGCCATCCAAATGGTAAATGCTTCCGTATGATGGTCTCTTCCTTTAAAAGGCATTTTCTTTCCATCTCTATTTTCTTGCATCGGTGTTCTACCAAATTCGCCACCCCACACTACTAATGTTTCATCCAGTAGTCCTCTTTGTTTTAAATCTAATAATAAAGCAGTTACTGGTTTATCTGTAGCCCTACATTTATTGACAAATCCAAAATCAATCGCTAAATTTTCGTCAGTGCCATGACTATCCCAACCCCAATCAAAAAGTTGTACAAAACGAACTCCTTTCTCAACTAATTTACGGGCAAGCAATGCATTATTTGCGAAGCAAGCAACTCCGGGTTTTGTTCCATACATTTCGTGAATATATGCCGGCTCATGATTAATATTCATGGTTTCGGGCACTTCTATTTGCATGCGATAGGCCATTTCGTATTGTGCAATACGAGAAACCGTTTCCGGATCTTGATACTCTTCGTAAGTCAATTTATTTGCTTCATTAATGGCATCAATAGAAGCTTTTCGTAAATCGCGATCCATTCCTGCAGGGTCTTTTAAAAACAATACAGGATCACCTTCTGTTCTACATTGCACACCTTGATAAACAGATGGCAAAAACCCGTTTCCCCAAATACTTTTACCAGCATCCGGATTTTTTCCGCCCGAAGTTAAAACCACAAAACCTGGTAAGTTATTATTCTCAGAGCCCAGGCCATAAGTTACCCAGGAACCAATAGAAGGTCTTCCCAGTCTTGCTGAACCAGTATGCATTAATAATTGTGCAGGGCCATGATTAAACTGATCTGTTTGCACGGCTTTTAAAAAACTGATCTCATCAGCAACTGTAGTTAAATGCGGTAAGTGATCAGAAATCCAGGCACCGCTTTGACCACGTTGTTGAAAGTTTGCTTGAGGCCCCATCATTTTAGGCACACCTCTTATAAATGCGAATTTTTTTCCTTCTAATAATGATTGCGGACAATCTAGTCCGTCGAGCTTCATTAAATCTGGTTTATAATCGAATAATTCTAATTGAGAAGGAGCACCGGCCATATGTATGTAAATCACGGATTTTGCTTTGCCTGCAAAATGTGGAGCATGTGCCATCAGTGGGTTTGAATGAATCGAGGAACCAGTATCTTTAGAGCCAAGCCAATTGCAACCGCCAAGTACAGAACCTAATGCCATAGCACCCATTCCTGTAACACATTCCTGAAAGAAATGCCTACGAGTAAGCTGCTGCATGGTTTGTGCATTAGCTTCTTGAATGATGCGTTGAATATTCCTACTCATGACTAATTTTTTGTGATGAATTCATCGGTATTCAATAGTGCTTCAGCAACAATAATTAATGCTGCATTTTCTGCTGTTGGTTTTTCTATTCCAGTTGTTGCTTGCAACTTATTTTTATCGTTTTTAAATTGTATCAATGCTTGATCATATAATTTCTCGAAAGCTTTTCTTTTTTCATCAGTTATAGGATGATGCATGGCTAATTCGTAACCCATTGAAATTTGTGCATTTTTTTCTTTGATTCCCATTGATTGTATACGACCTGCAAAATGTTTGGCCACTTCAATGAACACAGAGTCATTTAAAGTTGTTAATGCTTGCAAAGGAGTATTGGTTCTGATTCTACGAGCAGTACAAACTTCTCTGCTAGTTGCATCGAAACTTAACATGGAAGGATATGGTGCAGATCGTTTCCAATAAGTATACAATGATCTTCGATATTGATTCCCTTCCTCACTAGTTTTCCAATACGCCCCATTCCATGGAGAGCTCCAAATTCCTTCAGGTTGAAAAGGCATTACACCTGGTCCATACATTTTCTCATTCATCAATCCACTCACCATCAATGCCTGATCTCTAATTTCTTCTGCTGATAATCTTACCCTTGGTCCTCTTGCATACCATTTATTGGTTGGATCTTTTTCTTTGGCTTCCTTGTTTAGTTTTGAATCCTGGCGGTATACTGCACTAAGCGTAATTTCTTTAATCAACTTTTTCAAGTCCCAATGGTATACATACATGAGTTTCCAGGACATATAATCCAGGAGTTCACGGTGTGTTGGTGGAATTCCCTGTGTGCCCATATCCTCTAATGTTTCTGCAATTCCTATTCCAAAAAATTGTTCCCAGATTCTATTCACAATTGTTCGGGATACCAATGGATTTTTTTTGTCTGTTAACCACATGGCCATACCCAATCTATTCTTCGGTGAATTAGCAGGTAATCCTCCTAATGATGCAGGCACATTTGGTGTAACTTCTTTTCCTTTCACCAACCAATTTCCCCTTTCAAATACATGAGTAGCACGAAACAATTCTTTCGGATTATCCATCATCACTGGTGTGGTTGTTACATAGCTCGGCTCTATTAATTCCTCAAAGTATTTATAGGAAGTATCTTTGCCAGTATACGATTTAGCAGGAAATGGATTGGTAAAATAAAACCAATCAAATTGCATCCCGGTTTCTTCTGGCAATTTTAATTTTGAATTCGAATAGGTTAAATACAAATTATATCTGCCAGCAGTTGGTGCGAAATGCATTTTTGCTTCTTTCCATCTTCCCTTTGTTTCAATCACAGATGATTTACAAAGTAAGGGGCCATCCGGATTATTCAAATGTATTTGCCATTCGCCGCCTGGACGATAAGCTTCATAACGATACATCAATTCTGTTTTATTGGATAAGTCAATATCTTTTAATCGAGCTACTGCCTTATTTCTAAACACCAGCCATTTCGTATCCATCAATGCTGCATTTTTTAATTCATCTGCGGTAATACTATTGATAGCAGGTTGCTGCATTTTTACAAACTGAATAATCTCTTTTTCTCTAGTAGGTTCATTTTGTTTAACCCAATTTTTAAGTGCAATAAATTTCAAACTGTCCGTTTCGTGAAACTCACGAATTAATGGATAGTCATCATAAGTATCTTCATCTCTAGTATTATTAAAGAATGCTACAAATTGATAATACTCTTCTTGACGGAATGGATCGTAAGGATGACTATGACATTGTACACATGCAAAACTGGTACCCATCAATCCTTCCCAGGTTGCATTTACACGATCTAATACCGCAGCAGTTCTGAACTCTTCATTATCAGTTCCACCTTCATCATTCGTCATGGTATTACGATGAAAAGCAGTAGCGATATATTGTGCATCAGTAGGATTGGGTAAAAGATCACCAGCAATTTGTTCCGTTAAAAATTGATCATAGTGCTTATTCTCATTGAAAGCATTAATTAACCAATCGCGATAGCGCCAGATATTTCTGCTATCATCTCTCTCATAGCCTTTCGTATCAGAATAACGTGCAAGGTCCATCCACATCGCCGCCCATTTTTCACCATAATGAGGTGATGACAATAATGTATCCACTAATTTTTCATACGCGTTTTTATCATTGTTATGCAAGAACCATTCGTTTATTTTTTCTGGTGCAGGCATCCCAATAATATCCAAACTGGCTCTTCTTAATAAAGTTGCTTTATCCGCTTCTTCTGAAGGGGTTAAACCTTCTTTTTTTATTTTTTGGTAAATGAATTGATCAATATCATTATTAATCCAGGATGGGGTTCCGAATAAATTAAAAGGTCCGCGACCATTAGAAGGAATGGTTACCTCTGCAACTGGAACATAAGCCCAGTGGTCACCCCAAACCGCACCTTCTTTGATCCAGTTTTTAAGTGTAGTAATTTCTTTTTGTGACAGTGCAGGATGTTTGTACGGCATCCGCTCTTCCGGATCTTTTAGTGTGAGTCTTTTTATAAGCTCACTGCTATCTGGATTACCCGGAATGATTGCAGGCTTACCAGATTTATTTATTGCTAAAGCATCTGTTCGAAATAATAAACTAAATCCACCTTGCCTTTTGACGCCACCATGACAAGTAATGCAACTCTTATTAAATATGGGTTTGACTTCTGAAATATAATCAACCCGCTTACTCTTTAACATGCAAGCAGCAAAAAAAACAAATGAACCCAATACAAATATTGCCCATAATGTTTTAGGTATTATTTTAAATAGCATGCAAATTCATTTATCCTTTTAAAGATAAGGAATGCAGCTTAATTCAAGTCCTCTTTCCTAATGCACTTTTTTACCGCCTAAAAAAGTAGCCAGAACTTTGGTTTGCAAAATCTCATTGTCGGCAACTTTCATCAAATCTTTATCCAGTAAAATGAAATCGGCTTTTTTACCTACTTCCAAACTACCAATTTCTTTTTCGAGAAAACTTGCTTTGGCTGCCCAGATAGTCATACCCCGAATGGTTTCTTCCTTAGTCAATGCATTCTCCATTTGAAATCCTGCCGCTGGAAAACCTTTAGCATCTTTACGTGCAACAGCTGCTAGAAAAGTTTTAAATGGAGAAATATCTTCCACTGGAAAATCAGTGCCCAAAGGAATCCATCCATTTTGATGCAACAATTGTTTGTAGGCATAACCACCTTTCAATCTCTCAGCACCCAATCTTTCTGCAGCCCAATACATATCACTTGTTGCATGTGTAGGTTGTACAGAAGGTACAATACTTGCAGAACCAAATAAATCAAAGTCGTTTTGATTGATAATCTGCGCGTGTTCAATTCTCCAGCGACGATCGTTCTTGCCTTTTAAATATTTATTATATACGTGTAGGATTTCTCTATTAGCACTATCTCCAATGGCATGTGTGCACATTTGAAATTGAGTAGCAGCCAATACTTGCGCCAATGAATCGTAATGCGATTTGTTGCGCAATAAAAATCCCGACCATCCTGCTTTATCCTGGTAAGGTTGAATCAGGCAAGCGCCTCTGCTACCAAGGGCTCCATCGGCATATACTTTAAAGCCATTAACAAAAAGTTTATCAGTTTTATAGGGACCGCGTTTTAAATATTTTTGCAAGTTAGCATCGTTATCACTTAACATGGCGAATATTCGCATCGATAATTTACCCGATTGTTGTAAAGTATCAATTGCATCCACATCATCATAATTCAAACCACAATCGGTGATAGTGGTTAAGCCTTGTTCAAAACAATTTTTCTCAGCAGCACTTAACCATTGCTGATAAGTTTCTTTGGTTGGAGCAGGAATTTGTTGATATACTTTATCATCTCCGTTGTCTATAAGAACACCGGTCAATTTCCCATCTTTTAATTCAATAGAACCTCCAACAATCGTTTGACCAGCTTTGATACCAGCCAGATCCATTGCTTTCTGATTTGCAATTGAGGCATGTCCATCGATCCTTTGTAATACAACGGGTTTATTAGGGAACAATTCATTTAATAATGCATTAGTAGGATACGTTTTGCCTGGCCATTTATTTTGGTCCCAACCGCGTCCCTGGATCCAAGGGATATCAGGATTTTTCGCTGCAAATGATTTTACCCTTTCAACTGCTTCTTCCCAAGTGGTAGTACCATATAAATCAACTTGAAAAAGCGATCTGCCATATCCCACAAAATGAGCATGTGCATCTATAAAACCAGGATACAAGGCTTTACCTCCTGCATCTATACTTTCTGTTGCTGTATATTTTTTCAGGATCTCATCATTCTTACCCGTAGCTACAATTTTTCCATCTTTTATTGCGATGGCTTCTGCCATAGTAAAAGCAGAATCTACTGTATAAATCACTGCATGATGGATAATGGTATCTACCTTATTATTGGTACAAGAAAGCAGGAACAATAAACTTGCGATCACAAAAATTCGCCTCATAAAAAATGATTTAGGCGATAAAGTTAGGGGGTATCTTCTTAATTATTTCAAGAGTTCACAAGGCTTCAATCCGGTATGCTTTTTGAAAGCAGCAGAGAAGTGTGAAATGGAAGAATATCCTAAAAGTGCAGACACATCTGTAACGCTCAAACCCTTTTCATATAAAAGGTATTTAGCATGTTCCATTCTTTGTTGTTGATAGAAATCGAAAATGGTAGTTCCAAAAATTTCTTTGAAACCCTTTTTAACATAGCATTCGTTCATCGCCACTTTTCTACTCAATTCCTTGATAGTTATGGGATCGCCAATATGTTGTAATAAAATTTCTCTTGCTTGATAAATTCTTTCGCGCCCACTTTCGTCTGCTAAAAATTTGCAGGTGAACCCTTCATCTTTATCCTCATCCATGCATTCCAAACTATACACTAATAATTCGTGAATTTTAGCATTCACAAAAATATTTTCCAAGGATCCAGAATAACTATGATTCAATAAATCGTCGAGTACATTTCTTTTACGAATAGACACTTGAAAAACTTTCGTAAAAGCATTGGGAAATTTAAAAGCCAGTACTTCATCTTTCTGATTGCTCAATTTTACGTTGTGTACAAATTGATGCAGGAAAGTAGCTGTAAAATGAAATTTAAAAACATCCACTGTTTGATGTTTGCCAATACAATGATTGGTGGGTAACTGTTTACACTGTCCACATGTTTTGTCTTCACAATAACGGTTGCCAGTTACACAATAGCGCAATTCCAGAAAATTTTCTTCCGGGCGTTTGGCATCGTAATGATATACTAACATGCCAGTGTCCTCGGCCACCCAAGAATTTTGCGCATAATAGCGATTGATCTGATATTGAAACGAACCTGGAATCTGAGAATTCTTTTCATATAATAGATCCATGCTCGGCTCAATCCCACCCTTATGCGCCAACTTTAATATATCTAATACTTGCACCATGCACCGCAAATTTAATGTATAAACATGTAATTTAAAAACCTGAACTGTCAAACTTGGGTCACAGTTTTTGCTAACACTGTTAAATTACCCTTTTTATCCTTTACATATTATTAAAACAACCAATCTGTCAATTTTGTTCAAGTAGGTTTTAGATGTTTCAATTCAGGCAGATTTTTAACATTTTAGACATCGCTCTTGGTTTTATCCTTTTTATGCCGATTTAGGCGGTCTAAAAGTGGATAAATAGCCCTTTTTCATGCCCTATTAACCCCTAATTTTCATTACCTTTGACGCCTACTGATAAAATCATTAAACACAGGACTGATAAGCATTTATGACCCAGGAACAATTAGATAGCAACGAAGAGCAAAATAAAAATTACGGCGCCGATAGTATACAGGTTTTAGAAGGATTAGAAGCCGTTAGAAAAAGACCCGCCATGTACATTGGTGATATTGGAGTAAAAGGGTTACATCACTTGGTATATGAGGTAGTGGATAATAGTATTGATGAAGCATTGGCTGGCTACTGTAAAAACATTGAAGTTTTTATTCATGAAGACAATTCAATCAGTGTTCAGGATGATGGTCGAGGTATCCCAACTGCGATGCATACGAAAGAAAAACGTTCTGCATTAGAAGTGGTAATGACGGTATTACATGCTGGAGGTAAGTTTGATAAAAATACTTACAAAGTGTCTGGTGGATTGCATGGTGTGGGCGTGAGTTGTGTAAATGCATTGAGTAGTAAGTTGATTGTAAACGTACATCGCGAAGGAAAAATATTTGAACAGGAATACAGAATAGGAATTCCACAATACGCTGTTCGTGAAAGTGGGGTAAGTGATAAGACTGGTACCTACGTTCATTTCTGGCCCGATTATACCATCTTCCAGGAATCTGTTTATCACCGCGATATTTTAGAAGGACGTTTGAGAGAGTTAGCTTTTCTTAACCGACGTATTAATATTATCATCACCGATTTACGCGAAAGAGATGAAGCAGGTGTTGCTTACACCAAAAATTTCTACAGCGAAGGTGGTATTGTAGAGTTTGTTGAAATGCTCGACAAAAATGGTAACAGAACCCCTTTGATTCCATCACCTTTATATGTAGATGGACATGATGAAGCTTCTAATGTGGCTGTAGAAGTGGCACTTACTTATAACGACGATTTCAAAGAACATATCTTCTCTTACGTAAATAATATCAACACCATTGAAGGTGGTACACACGTTACTGGTTTCCGTCAGGCATTGACCCGCGTATTTAAAACCTATGGTGATAAACAAGGTTTATTTGAAAGAGCGAAAGTGATGATTGAAGGAGACGACTTTAGAGAAGGCTTAAGTGCTATCATTTCTGTAAAAGTTCCAGAACCACAATTTGAAGGTCAGACTAAAACAAAATTGGGAAATAGTGAAGTGAGTGGCATCGTTCAAACTACTGTTGCACGTGCATTGGAAGCATACTTAGAAGAAAATCCTCGTGAGGCAAAGAATGTAATTTCAAAAATCATATTGGCTGCTCAAGCTCGTGTTGCTGCAAAAAAAGCACGCGATATGGTTCAACGTAAAACTGTCTTGAGTGGCGGTGGCTTACCAGGTAAGTTGGCTGATTGCTCAGAGCGTGATCCTGAAAAATGCGAATTATACCTTGTGGAAGGAGATTCGGCTGGTGGTACTGCTAAACAAGGTAGAGACCGTAGTTTTCAAGCCATCCTTCCTTTACGTGGTAAGATCTTGAACGTGGAGAAAGCCATGGAGCACAAGATTTACGAGAATGAGGAAATTAGAAATATGTATACTGCTTTAGGTGTTACAGTTGGTACTCCTGACGATCCAAAAGCATTAAACATTGCAAAACTGCGATATCATAAATTGATCATCATGACAGATGCCGATGTGGATGGTTCGCATATCGCCACATTGATCCTTACTTTCATTTTCCGTTATATGAAGGAATTGGTGGAGCAAGGTTATGTATATATCGCACAACCTCCTCTTTATTTGGTTAAAAAAGGAAAGGACCAAGAATACGCCTATAATGAAGAACAACGTAAATTCTGGATTGAAAAAATAGGCGGAGGTAAAGATGATAGCGTAAATACACAGCGTTATAAGGGTTTGGGTGAGATGAACGCAGAACAATTGTGGGAAACTACTATGGATCCAGCTCGCAGAACATTGAAACAGGTTACTATCGATAGTGCCTTTGAAGCAGACCGAATTTTCAGTATGTTGATGGGTGACGAAGTAGCTCCACGCCGCGAATTCATTGAAACACACGCCAAATACGCTAAAATCGATGTTTAATATTTAAAAGCACAATTTGTACCTTATTTAGATAGTAAAAAGGATCAAAACCAAGTTTTGATCCTTTTTTTGGGGTCTGTTGCAATGTGGATTAGTTCTAAGCCCACCTTGTATCTAAATCTTAAAAAAATGTTTAGCTTGTGCTTGATTACATATAAGATTATTCTCTAACAATTAAATTCTACGAAAATGGACGCTTCAAAAATGATCAAAGCATATTGCCTTAAAACAAAAGAAAAAAATGTGCCGATGCAAGATGCAACTATCACTAAGACTGCAAAAGGTGGATACATGGCAGGTGGCCATGATGGAAAAGGAAATAAAATGGCAGCAATTATGAGCGAAGCAAAAGCTTTACAAGCAATTGCTGATGGTGTAGCTAAGAAAGGATTCTAGTTATAAAGAAAATTAAAAAAGTAAAAAGCCTTGTAGTAATACGAGGCTTTTTACTTTTGACTTTTGACTTTCTCATGCATCCTCTCCAAGAACTGATGCATACTTAGCATGTCCTTCACATCTTCGACCACGAGTAAGAACATTTTGCCCGCTTGTTTCAATCTGGCTTTATCGGTACCTTTTTGTAAATAGTCAAGTACATTCTTAAAAAGTTCGGATTCGAAATAAGGCGAGTCGGGGCGATTAATAAAATAGCACCTAAGGGTATTATCTTTTAAAGTCATTTTTTCAAAACCAATACCAACAGCTAGCCATCTACATCTTACAGTAGTAAAAAGGTCGTCGACCTGAGGAACGATTGGACCAAATCGATCAACCATTTCAGTATGGAATAATTGAAGCTCTGCTTCATTTTCGCAGCTATCTAGTCTGGTATATAAACTCAACCTTTCTGTGATACTTTCAACATAACTATCCGGAATCAAAATCTCTAGATCAGAATCAATTGTACAATCGATTACAAAATCATCTTGTTTACTAATTTCATCTTTAAACAATTCTTTGAACTCTGTACGTTTCAGTTCTCGAATGGCTTCTTCTAAAATTTTCTGATACATTTCAAAGCCAATCTCAGCCATAAAACCACTTTGCTCACCACCCAACATATTACCGGCACCTCGAATATCTAAATCGCGCATGGCTATTTGAAAACCACTTCCTAAATCACTAAACTGCTCTAATGTTTGCAAACGCTTTCTACTATCGGTAGGTAAACTACTCATGGGAGGGCCTAATAAATAACAGAATGCTTTTTTATTACTTCTTCCTACTCTTCCTCGTAATTGATGTAAATCGCTTAATCCAAAATGGTGTGCATTATTAATGATAATTGTATTTACATTCGGAATGTCTACACCACTTTCTACAATATTGGTACAAACCAATACATCATATTTGCGATCAATGAAATCCAATATACGTTCTTCTAGTTCGTGCCCCTCTAATTGCCCGTGAGCAAATCCAATACTTAAATCTGGACACAATCCTTGAATCATTGCACACATTTCTGCAAGACCATTCACTCGATTATGAATAAAGAAAACCTGTCCGCCTCTTTCAGTTTCATAATAAATGGAATCACGAATAATATCCTGATTAAATACTTGCACTTCTGTTTGAATAGGCTGTCTATTGGGAGGTGGCGTATTCATGATACTTAAATCTCTAGCACCCATCAAACTAAATTGAAGCGTACGTGGAATTGGAGTAGCAGTAAGTGTTAAGCAGTCTACATTAGTTTTCAGTGTTTTTAATTTCTCTTTATGTCCCACTCCAAATTTCTGCTCTTCATCAATTACCATGATACCTAGGTTTTTAAATTTCACTTCCTTACCTAATAAACCATGGGTACCAATAATGATATCAATTTTCCCTTCTTCTAATCGTTGAAGAGTTTCTTTCTTTTCTTTTGCCGACTTAAATCGGTTAATATAATCTACAGTAACTGGAAAATCTTTTAGTCGATCCTTAAATGTTTTATAGTGTTGAAATGCAAGTATAGTAGTAGGTACCAAAACAGCGGCTTGTTTACCATCCACACAACTTTTAAAAGCAGCACGTATGGCTACTTCTGTTTTACCAAAACCCACATCGCCACAAACCAACCGATCCATTGGCGAGGGGCTCTCCATATCTTTTTTCACATCAGCGGTTGCCTTGCTCTGATCCGGTGTATCTTCATAAATAAAGGAAGCTTCCAATTCAGTTTGCATATAAGTATCTGGAGCATGCGCAAAGCCTTGTTGCGCTTTTCTTTGTGCGTATAATTTAATCAGATCGAATGCAATTTCTTTAACCTTTGTCTTGGTTTTTTCTTTTAGCTTATTCCAAACATCGGAACCCAATTTATTGATCTTTGGAACGGTTCCTTCCTTACCAGTATATTTAGAAATTTTATGTAGCGAATTGATGTTCACATAAAGAATATCACTATCCTTATAAATTATTCTTACTGCTTCCTGGACTTTCCCGTTGATCTCAATCTTCTGCAATCCACTATAGGTACCAACTCCATGATCCATATGCGTTACATAATCACCAGGTTGCAAGTCACGCAAGGTTTTTAGCGTTAATGCCTTATTTTTATTATAGGCTTGCTTGACTTTATATTTATGATAACGTTGAAATATTTGGTGATCGGTATAACAAACCACTTTCAGATCTTCATCAATAAAACCTTCATGAATACTTGTGGCTAACGGTACAAACTGAATATCAGTTTGCAAATCAGTAAAGATGCTACTTAATCGTTCTAATTGGCGCGCTTGTTCTGCAAAAATATAAATATCATAACCAGTGGTCTCAAGTGATTTCAAATCTTTTATTAATAGATCAAATTGTCTATTAAATGAAGGTTGTACTCTGGTATCAAATTCTATTTCAAAACTCGACAAATGCGGCCTATATCCAAACTCAACTATATCTCTACTGGTTAATAATTCTTTAATGGTATTTGCAGAAACGAAATCTTCTTTAGTAACCGTTTTCACAACACGTGAATCATCTTCATCATCTGAATTATTCATGCGATACCCATCTTCTACCAACCCCATAAAGCCTTCTAGCTCTTCTTCCTGCTGTTCAATTTTCCCGCTAATAACGTCCCAATCTTTCAACCAAACCACAGTATTTTCTGGCAGAAATTCAAGTAAAGAAACTTTCTCACCAGTCTCAAATTGAGTTTCTACATTGGGTATAATATTTACCTGTAGTAACTTCCTTTCGCTAAGCTGTGTTTCAGGATCAAAAATTCGAATACTATCTACTTCATTTCCGAATAGTTCTACCCGATATGGTTTTTCATTCCCATAAGAATAGATATCTAAAATGCCTCCACGAAGTGCAAACTGACCGGGTTCATACACAAAATCAGTTCTTTGAAATCCGTACATCACAAACAATTCCATCAGATTATTTAACTGAATGGTTTCATTCACTTTAATTTGGATGATATTACCTGTTAATGTTTTAGGAAGTACCACTTTTTCAAAAAGTGCCTCAGGATAAGTAACAATAATTTTTTTATTTCCACCTCCAGACAGCTTGGTTAATGTTTCTGTTCTCAACATCACATGTGAACTGTTGAGAAGGCGAAAATTTTTTCTATTTTTAAAAGAAGAAGGAAAATAAAAAAGGTCCAAAGCATTCGTTAGATTCTCGAGTGTATTCTGAAAATAAGCAGCTTCTTCCGCATCATTTAGAACAACCAAATGATTTAGTTGCGTACAAGCTTCATTCATAAATACACTACTCACGATAAACTCGGCACTACTCCCCTGTAAATTTTTTAGAAAAATCTTTTGAATATCGCTTTGTTGGATACGGTTGGCAATAGATAGCCTGTCCGCCAATTGGAATAGGCGGGGTGATTTCTGATACTTTTCTAACAATACACCAATATTCATAACGTCAATCATCCCTCACAGGATTAACACCTGATACTTCGAAAGGATTGCAAATATAGGTTGAATCAATAAGTTGCCCCTTTATTCATTGTCAGATTCGCCACTGTATATTGATTTGGAAGCACTTCAAACAGGGCTATATTATTGAATTGATCAAATAAATTCGCGTAATATTTTTTTCCCACTCTGATAAAAAGGGAATATTTCCCAGCAGGCAAATCCACCGAAAACCTTCCAGTAGAATCGGAATCTACCGATAATAGCTGTTTTGTAGCAATTTTTTCATAAACGTTTGAAATATTATTAGGTATTGTTTCGTTTATCGATGTGGGTTTATAAACCAAAATTGTACAGACAACACCCTTGGAAATTTTCTGCCGAATTCCTTTCATTGGCATACGATTTCCTTGGTTTTCAATAACATAACCCTTTATTCCCTGACTAGCTGAAGTAATACTCAGCTTTTTTGTGGCTAAACAGGAAGTGAGTATTGTAGTTGTTATGATGAGGGGAAAAAGTGGCTTCATACTACATTTTTGGGTTTTACGGTATCTTAATTTTAAAGTAGATCATAATTTAAGCATCCCTTATAAATATATAATAATCCGTCATGATGTATAGGTTGAAATTGTTAATAGTTTTTTTTGGGCTTTTTTCGATCAAAGGGATTGCTCAATTAACTACCAACAGCGAATTATTAGAAAGAGCGGGGCATGGGTTCAGATTAGTTGAAAATTCCAACTATGCCAAAGCTATATCACTTGCAAAAGAAAAGGGTTGGCAATTATCAATTAAAAATAAGGATGGGAAAATAGGAAGACTGGTAGGTGTTGATTTTCTAGGTTTTCCAAAATACTATATCAATCAAAATAATATCATTGCAGCAGCTACCACTAGAGCCAATCAATTATGGCCAGGTGGGAATAGTGGCTTAGGACTAAGTGGATCTTCACCTTCCGTAAAAAATAAAATGGGTATTTGGGATGAGGGAAGAGTTTTACCAACGCATGTAGAATTAATTGGCAGAATTACGCAAAAAGACCAACCTGCAACTACTGAAGATCATTCCACACACGTGGCTGGGACAATGATAGCCACTGGAATTAACCCATTAGCAAAAGGGATGGCATTTGGGATGCAGGGCATTATTGCCTATGATTTCAATAACGACATTTCAGAAATGATGGGGGAAGCTTCCAATCTTTTATTATCTAATCACAGCTATGGAATCATTTCGGGCTGGAATTTTAATGCAAGTTTAAATCGATGGGAGTTTTATGGCAGACCCAAAGAAACTGAAGATTATAAATTTGGATATTATAGTCCTGATGCGCAACTTTTAGACTCCATTGCTTACAATGCACCAAACTATTTAATTGTAAAAGCTGCTGGAAATAATCGTGGTGAGAATGGTCCCGCAGTTGGGGATGTATATTACAGATTTGACAGTTTAAATCAAATGGTAAACGCAGGCACTCGCCCAATTGGTATTAGCGATAACAGTTCTTATAATACAATCCCTTGGGATGGGAATGCAAAAAATATTTTAACCGTTGGTGCTATTGAAGGTATTCCAAGTGGCTACTCAAGAAAAGAAGATGCCAAAATAGCCTACTTCAGCAATTTCGGACCTACCGATGATGGACGAATTAAACCAGATCTAGTTGCTGATGGTGTTGATGTGCTTTCTACCATTGCAACAAGCAACACAAGTTATGCCACTAGTTCAGGTACTTCCATGTCTACTCCCAATGTAACAGGCTCTTTATTATTACTACAGGAATATTATAACAAATTAAAACCCGGACAATTTCTTCGTTCCGCTACCTTAAAAGGCTTAGCTATTCATACCGCTGATGAGGCTGGTCCGGCAGAAGGACCCGATTATCAATATGGTTGGGGTGTCTTAAATGTGGAAAGAGCCGCATCAGTTTTAACTGCAGCTATCCCAAGTAATAACGCAACCACCAGCAATCATTTATTGTATGAAAACACTTTGATTAATGGCAATACTGCCAGTTATACCGTCATTGCATCTGGAGTTGGACCCTTAGTTGCAACCATAAGTTGGACCGATCCCAAAGGTTTGGTAGACGTTACAAACGTGTTAAATAATCCTTCAAAAAAATTAATCAACGATCTTGATATTCGGATTTTAAAAGGTAGCAAAACCTATATGCCCTGGGTATTAGATCCTGTAAATCCAGATAATGTAGCTATACAGGGAGATAACGTGCTGGATAATGTAGAAAAAATCACGGTTGACAGTGCTGTACCCGGACAATCCTATACCATTATTGTTTCGCACAAAGGAAATTTAGAAAGAGGACAACAAGCTTATTCTTTACTGGTAAGTGGTGTAGGTGGTGTTGCTACTTGTCCTTCATATGCTATTAATTCTGCAGGTGCAAGAATTGATAGTATTGCATTCAAAACATTTAATTATAGTAATCATAAAACCTGTACAACTTATACCGACAATACAAATGTTAGTGTGGATATAGAATCAGCACAAACTATCCCTTTCTACATTAAAACTGGATCTTGTGATTTGAGTACCAATCCACGGGTGGTCAAAGTATTTATAGATTATAATAACAATGGCCAATTTGAAACAAATGAACAAGTAACCAGTAGCACAGTTATGGCTTCTTCAGCAGGTGTTTTAACTGGAAACATCATCACCAAATCAAGCTTGCCTATTGGCAATTTATATTTGATGCGCATCATAGTTCAAGAAACTAATGACTCTTCAAAAGTATTTGGCTGCGGCACTTATCCAAATGGTGAAACTACTGATATCAGATTGCATGTTACAAACCCTTCAAACGATTTAAGTCTTAACCAATTACTCATCCCTTCTGCCGGAAGTTGCGGTGTAGATAGTCAGTATGTATCAATCTCCATAAAAAACAATGGCGCAGTTGATCAAGCAAATGTGCCGATAAGTTTACAGGTAAATAATGGCAGCACAAATATTTTAAGTGTAAACACCGTTTACCCATTAACAATTCCCGCATTAGGAATGGTAGATTATACTTTTACAACCCCATATACTAGCCTTCCAAATACTACTTATACAATAACTAGTTCAGTGAATCTTGCTACTGATCAGAATCCTTCTAACAATAGTAATACAACAACAGTTCCCACTGCAATTAATCAACCAGGTCCGGTAGCTTCTGGCACTATTTGCGGCAACAATGCAGTATTAAATGTGAGTAACCCAATTTTAGCATCGAACTATTTTTGGTATACTACTCCTACCGGAGGAACACCTTTTGCAACTGGTTATAATGTATCAACTTCGAACATACCATCCAATAACACTTTCTATGTAGGCAAAGAATTTAGAGGCAGTTTGGGCCTTAATAATAAAATGATGTATCCAAGTGGTGGTTATAATGCCTTTAGTGGACAGTTTATTAATATTGCTAATTCTGTACCGCTTACAATAGAAACTGCCAGGCTTTTTATTGCTTATCCTGGTACGATTACCTTTACTTTAGCTGATTTTGGGTCTTGGTCAGATGCAACTCATAGTAGCTATAGCTATACGCCAATTTCAAGTGTTGCAATTTCAGTATACCCTACTATGCCTAACCCAACTCCTGCAAATGCAGACGGTTCAACATCGAGCATTAATAATGCTTCAGATACTGGTGCTATTTATACATTGAACCTACCCATTCCAACCATCGGCAACCATATTATTATAATCGACTGTCAGGGCGGTGCTTCTATATTTAGAAACAATGGGGTAAGTCCAAATCCATATCCTTTTAGTCTGCCAAATGTTATTTCCATCACGGGTAATAGTGCAGCTACCACAGCACTTCCGAATAACTATCAAAATTTTTATTATTGGCTTTATAATATGAAGATAAATACCAATGATTGTGTAAGTGCCCGAACTGCCGTTATTCCAGCTTCTACTATAAGTCCGGTTATTACTCAAGTTGCAGATTCATTAATTAGCAATACGGCAACAGGAAATCAGTGGTTTTTCAATGATACCATCATTATAAGTGGTGCAACTTCAGATCATTTTAAACCTACTAAATCAGGATCTTACAAAACAGTTATCACAGATTCCAATGGTTGTGCAAAAAGTTCCAATATCATCAACGTAGTGGCAACTGCATTGAATGATGTTTTAGTAGGCGAAATTAAATTAACAACCTCTCCTAATCCTTCTAAAGGCTTAGTAAATATTAGTTTTGAATTGAATATCAAGAAAAATCTGACCTTAGAAATATTTAATTCATTGGGACAAAAAGTGCATGAAGAAGATTATCCAGGTTTCATTGGCAAGTATAATAAGACTTTAGATATGAGTAGTTTTGGTTCTGATTTGTATATTCTCAAACTCAGCCATAATAACAAAACCTATCTAAAGAAAATGATTATCGAAAAATAAGAACTCTTTGAATTAATTTAACATGCAACCATCTCGGTTGCATTTGTTGTTTATGACAGATACTCTATCTTAGATAAATAATCAATTTTTGAAAATGAAAAAAGGGATCCTCCTTTCTTTAGTAATCTTAGGTCTATCATTTGCAGCATGGCATTGGAATAAGGAACTTAAAGAACCTAAAAATAAATTTGGCATAGATATATCTGATGAAGAGGAAGAGAATCCTCTTAAGAGAGAAGAGATGAATGCAGCTCGTTTTCAGTACGATTACGATATGCTAAAAGACCCGAAAACAGGAAAGATTCCAGCTAATATTTATAAGTTGGAATTGGATCAAGCAATGAGGATGCCCATTGCAGGAAACCAAGGAAGATTAGCTTCCGCCAATGGTATTGTTCAAACCGGATTTGGAGTAAATGGACCAACTACTAATACCTATTTATTGGCTGGACCCAATAATGTTGCTGGAAGAACTCGCGCATTTGCTTTTGATAAAAGATATGATGGCAATACCAACAAAGTAATCCTATCAGGAGGTGTTAGCGGAGGATTGATGCGGTCTACTGATGGTGGATTAAACTGGACTTTAGTAGCACCAGATAAGCAAGTACATAGTCTTACCTGTCTTGCTCAAGATCCAAGTTCACCAGATACCTGGTATGCAGGTACAGGAGAAACATTGGGCAACTCTGCAAGTGGGGGCTCAGGATCCGGGGCATTTTATTCAGGAAATGGGATTTTAAAATCAACAGATAATGGTGCAACCTGGTTGGCACTACCAAGCACTCAGCAAGGAGCCCTTGAAATTTTTGATACTGTTTTTGATTTTATTTTTAGAATTGCTGTAAATCCTGCAAATGGAGATGTTTATGCTGCTTGTGCAGGCACGATTAAAAAATCTAAAGATGGGGGTAATACTTGGACTACTGTAAAACAAGTTACCTCAGGAATTAATACTGCTGAGGGTAATACAGATATTGCCATCACAAAAGATGGCAGCAAAATTTATTGTGCATTTCATAATAAAGTTACTGAAAGAGGTGTGTACCAATCAACCACTGGTGATGCAAATTCATGGTCATTAATAGCTGGTGGTACTGCTGATACCCCAAGTGGATGGAAAATAAATTCAAGTACTGATCCAAATGTGAACTGGGGAAGAATTTTATTAGCACTGGCTCCTTCTAATAATAATATTCTTTATGTCATGTACGAGAATGGAGCAAGTCAGGCAAGTCCGAGTTTACTTCCTGAAGCCGATTTATTTAAAGCTGATTTCACAAGTGGCGCACCTGTATGGACCAATCTATCCAGTAGTACCCCTGATATGCCTGGAGGAAACAAAACAGGATCAGACCCATTAGCGGTACAAGGTGGTTACGACATGTTACTGGTGGTTAAACCCGATGACCCCAATACTGTATTTATTGGTGGCACCAATTTATATCGTTCAACAAATGGCTTTAGTAATGCATCCACTACTTCTTGGATAGGAGGATATTATACCGATTTCACTTCTAATATCTATCCGAATAGTCATCCGGATATGCATTTATTAGTTTTTGACCCAACCAACACCAAAAGAGCATTCGTTTGTAATGATGGAGGAATTCAGGTAACCAATGATATAACTGCAACAACTGTTGCATGGTCTCAAATACCCAATTATCAAACTTTACAATATTATTCAGTAGCCATCGACCCTGAAATTGGTAAAAATAATTTTATCGGTGGTGCTCAGGATAATGGAACCTGGTATCGCGATGCCACTTTAAATTTTGGACCACGACCTTCAGATCGTCCGGGTATTAATGATTTTGTAAACCTAATTGGTGGCGATGGCGTTGCAGTAGATATCGCCAAAATAAATGCTGGTCAGCAATTAACTTACTATGGTGTTCAATCAGGTCTTATTGTTCGAGATGAATTATTGAATAATGCAACTTATCCAGGCGCGTTAATTAGACCTAGAATAGTTGATCTAATGACCAATAGCAGCAATGGTTATGGTGATTTTATAACGAACTATAAACTCAGTAATGCCAACTCTGAAATTCTATTTTATACCAATTTCAATAGATTATTTAAAACCAATTCAGCAAGTACAGTAGATAGCAGTAAATGGACAAGGTTATTGGGTGTTGAAAATACCCTTAATTCAGTACCTGGCGACAATTCTATATCAATCCGAGCCATGGATTTTTCTTGGGGAAGTTACCAAACTTCTCATAGTATGTATTTTGGAACTAACACGGGTAAATTATATAGAATAGATGATTATGCCAATTCAAATGCTTTAACGATACCTATTGATATATCACCAAGTGGTTTATCAGGAAATGTGGCAGACATTGCTGTAAATCCGAATGACGATAATGAAATTTTAGTAGTAGTTTCTAATTATGGAGTCACCTCTGCATTTTGGACCTACAATGCTAAGTCTGTTGCGCCTAGTTGGTCAAATGTAGAGGGTGATTTAAGCCTTCCTTCTTATCGTTCTTGCGCCATTGTTCCCAGAAAAGATGCTAGTGGTAATCCATATACAGAATATTATATTGGAACTTCAGTAGGATTGTATTCTACTCAAAATATTGGAAAAACATTAGGATCAACTCCAGCAGGAAGTATTGTATGGTCTCGTGAGGGAGCTGCTGTATTAAACTATGCGGTTATCTCATCATTAGACTATCGACCAGAAGATAACACACTCTTAATTGGAACTCATGGCAATGGCATGTTTTATACTGTAATAGGATCACCCAACTTCACTCCTAATCTTGCAACAGCTTTGAATCCAACGATCATTAACGACAAAAATTTCATGAAAGTTTTTCCAACTGTGAGTAAGGGAACTTATCAATATCAAGCAGGAAATATTAATGGCATAAAATCTATTAATGTGGAGGTCTATAATATGCTTGGTCAGTCGGTATATCAAACTACTGCCAGTTATGGAAGTGGACAAATTCCTTTAAGTCGCCTAATACCGGGCAATTATCTGGTGCAAATAACGAGTGACAATAAAAAATATCAGACCAACCAAAAAATAATCAAACAATAAATATCAAGCATGAAAAAACTAATCCTATCCATTAGCTTAGTGATGATTGCTTGTACCATTTATTCTCAGAAAAAGGTACCCTCTTTACGTATAAAATCTTATCAAAGAAGCTACCTATCGGGTGTCGCCCCAACAAACAGGATTGAACTTGGGGGAAAGGAGAATGTCGTAAATACCATGGCACAAGCTCCCGAATATTTTATTTACCTCCTAAAAAACAAATTACCCAATTTGAAAATTGAAAGGGTCTGGATTAAACAACAACTGTATTTAGCAAGAATAGATAAAATGCCTACCCTGCCTGTAGTAATACAAGAAGGAAAGAAAAAAGACACACTGGTAAGGTTTACTGATGAAATGGTTTGGCAAATACATATTATGGGTAAAGATAGCAGCAGCATTAAACCAAAAAAAGCTATTGCAAACCAAATAAAAGCTAATGAATTGTTATTACTATTAACTGATAATTGGGGACATATTTATATTCAAACTAGCAAACAAATCCAAGTTTTAGAAGCCGCTAGAGGTCAATAAAAGACATAAAACTCTCTTTTTTTTATGCTGGTATAATGCTTCTGAATTACCTTTATATTCTAAAACTATGATTGTATGATGGAACCATGGCGCAACGGAAAAGTTATCAGAATAGAAAATGAAACTCCCTCCACCAGAAGATTCTGGATTGAGATCCCAGAACTCACCGATTTTGAATTCTCCCCAGGACAATTTGTTACATTAGATCTACCCATTCACGAACAAAAAAATAAACGTTGGCGCAGTTATTCAATTGCATCTGCACCCAATGGTACCAATGTATTTGAATTGGTGATTGTTTTATTGGAAGGTGGCCTGGGAACTACCTACCTATTTAACAAGGTATCTGTAGGAACTGAAATATTATTAAGAGGGCCTCAGGGTAAATTCACCATGCCTGATCCTTTAGATCAAGACCTTTTCTTGATTTGTACAGGTACTGGGATTGCTCCATTTAGATCCATGCTTACCCATATTCATAATAAAGGGATAGCTCATAAAAACGTACACTTAGTTTTTGGATGTAGACATTTTGAAGATGGTTTATACATCAAAGAATTAAAAGAAATAGAAGCAAATAGTAATCAAATATTTTTCCATCCTTGCTATTCAAGAGAAACTGAAGTGCCAGACGGAACGCATAAGGGTTATGTACATCCAGTATATGAATCGCTATGCAATCAGGGAAAAACGCCTGCAAACTTTTATTTATGCGGCTGGAAAAGCATGGTGGATGAAGCCAAACAAAGAATTTTAGCCATGGGCTATGACAAAAAAGCCATTCATTTGGAACTCTACGGTTAATATTGTCCGGTGTTCAAAAGCACAAGCGTACAAGCTTCTAAAGACTCTATGCCATTAGCTTTAGCAATTGCATAGAGTTCTTCATTTTCTGTTCCAGGATTAAAGATGAGGCGATTAGGATGCAGTAATAAAATATCTTTCATATACTGTTTTTGCAATGCAGGATTAATGTATAATGTTACCGTATCAATATGTTGATTAGTGGGAAACTCAGTAATAAAATGTGTATCTCCAATCTTTCCTAATTCTCTACCCAAAGCTATCACTGGATAGCCAAAATCTTTCAATTTTTGAACCGCCATGTAACTGTATCTAGCAGGATTTTCTGAAGCACCAATCACCAATGTTTTTTTTGTTTCCGCCATTATTTGATTTTTAATAATCAAAGGAAAGTGATAATCATGTGCAAAAAAAATACATGTTGAAAATAAAATCGTATTGTTTATAAAA
>Ga0208106_1000092_pt1 | contig 36291 bp, 28 predicted proteins | sample CryBogCBE25Jul08_FD_184577 | JGI IMG/M metagenome (GOLD analysis project Ga0208106, IMG submission 184577) | Freshwater microbial communities from Crystal Bog, Wisconsin, USA - CBE25Jul08 (SPAdes) | ecosystem: Environmental > Aquatic > Freshwater > Lake | place: Crystal Bog, Wisconsin, USA...
CAGTGGTAAAGATCCTAGTAAGGTTGATCGTTCTGCTGCTTATGCAACCAGACATATCGCTAAGAACTTAGTAGCTGCAGGTGTGGCTGATGAAGTGTTAGTGCAAGTGTCTTATGCCATTGGGGTTGCAAAACCTACGAGCATCAATGTAAACACTTATGGAACTGCTAAAGTGAAAATGACAGACGGCCAGATTGGCAAGATCGTTCAAAGTATCTTCGATATGCGTCCTTACTTCATTGAGCAAAGATTGAAATTAAGAACACCGATGTATAGCGAAACTGCTGCTTATGGACATATGGGTCGTAAGAATGAAGTGGTGGTTAAAACATTCAGAGATCCTTCTGGTAAAGAGAAGTCTATGAAAGTAGAATTGTTTACCTGGGAGAAATTGGATTATGTAAGAAAAGTAAAAACTGCTTTTGGAATTTAGTAGTTTTCTGAAAAATACAAAAAACCTCCGCAAGTTGAGCGGAGGTTTTTTATTTTTAGGGGGAGTTTCCTTACTTAATATTCAATAAAGATGAGACAGAAATTATTTGTTGCTGCTTTTGCTTGTATTTTAATGATGGCGACTCTTCAATGGCAAGGGGCGAATCTTAAAAGAAATAGTAGTCCACGGGGAATAGTTGAGTTGGAAATGGCAACTCAGCCAAGACAAGTTGCATTTTTAATGGAAGTTTGGGATAAGTCGGTAGTAAAAATGAATATCTGGATTGATTTTTTATTCATTGTTTCATATGTAGCATTTCTTGCACTTGCCTGTGAAGCGGTTTCAACAAAATGGGAAAATCAAAATTTTAAAATAATTGGTTTAACATTAGCAAGAGTGGCAGTTGTTGCTGGTGTTTTAGATATTGGTGAAAATTTATTGATGTTGCAAACAATAGCAGGTAATTTTACAGTAGTTTCTTTACAGATGACACATTATTTTGCCACCATTAAATTTACTTTAGCTGCCATTGTGCTCATTTATTTGATGATATCAATACCTGTTAGTTTAAGAAATAATTAATCATGAACACTGAATCGAATCCTTGGAAAATAATAACTTCAAAACAGGTATATGATAATCCTTGGATACAATTAACCGAGTATGATGTAATTAATCCAAATGGTGGTAAAGGAATATATGGAAAAGTCCATTTCAAAAATACAGCCATAGGAGTAGTAGTTTTAGATGACATGATGAATACTTGGATTGTAGGTCAATTTCGATTTACTGTTGATCAATATAGTTGGGAAATTCCGGAAGGTGGGGGCTTAATCGGAGTTGATCCTTTAATAGGCGCAAAAAGAGAATTGCTGGAAGAGACAGGTTTAATTGCCGATCATTGGGAACCTTTATTATCCATGCATCTTTCGAATTCTGTGAGTGATGAACTTGCCATTATTTTTTTAGCTAGAGGGATAACTCAAAAAACGGCAGAGCCGGAAGAAACGGAACAATTACAAATTCAAAAACTTCCTTTTGAAAAAGTATATGAAATGGTAGAAGCTGGAAAAATTACCGATGCAATGTCGGTGGCAGCGATTTATAAGATCAAATTAATGTTGCTTCAAGGGAAACTTAAATAAAATAATTATGCCTCCAAAACAAGATAAATTAATTATTGGTCGTCAGCCATTAATCGAAGCTATTCATTCAGGGAAAGCAATTGATAAAATATTTTTTCAAAAAAACGTGGAGGGAGATAGTATTGGTGCTATCCGTCATTTAGCGAAAGAAAAAAATATTCCTATTCAAGTAGTCCCAATTGAAAAGCTAAATAGCTTGAGCAGGGCAAATCACCAAGGAGTGATGGCTTTTGTTGCATCTGTTATTTATATGGATTTACAACAAGTAATTGATCATGTAGTTTCAGAAGGTAATGTTCCTTTGTTAGTAATGTTGGATGGTGTAACAGATGTAAGAAATATTGGAGCAATTGCAAGATCAGCTGTTTGTACAGGTGCACATGCTATTATCATTCCTGATAAAGGCGTTGGAGCGCTAAATGAAGAAGCTATGAAAAGCAGTGCTGGTGCATTAGAGTTGATTCATGTTTGCAGAGTAAATAGTTTACTTAAAGCCGTTGATACTTTACACCTAAATGGGATACAAGTTTTTACCAGTGAAATGCGTGCAGAAAAAAATGTAGCAGATTTGGAATTAGCCGGACCTTGTTGCTTAATTATGGGAGATGAAGGTAAGGGTGTACAACCTTATATTGCAAAAGCAGCGGATCAGTTTTTTAAAATCCCAATGGCTGGGAAGTTTGATTCTTATAATGTTTCTGTTGCAACAGGAATTATTTTATACGAAGCGATGAAACAAAGAATGAAATAACATTATTATGAAATTTCATTTTGAATTCGATATTAAAAAATTAGAGCAGCCTATACAATTACAAAATAAATTGTTTTTGATGGGCTCCTGTTTTACTGAAAATATTGGTGAAAAACTGCGTAAACATAAGTTTCAAATTCTAGAAAATCCACATGGAATTTTATTTAATCCCTTAAGTGTAGTAAATGCAATTACGGATTATATCTCTAATAAAAAATATACTACCTCTGATTTGTTTCAGTTAAATGAGACCTGGCATAGTTGGAATCATCATAGTAGATTTTCTGGATTAACTGCTGAAGATAGTATCACAAAAATCAATCAGTCAATATCAATTGCTCATTTATATCTTAAAGAATCAGATTTCTTAATCATTACTATAGGATCAGCTTGGTTGTATACACTAACTGAAAAAGCACCCAATGCCCAATTGCATGCTGTTGCTTCCAATAATCATAAAGCACCTAGTGATTGGTTTCAAAAAAGATTAATGACACCAGTAGAATTAATGTCCATTTTTGATGAGCTCATTCGAAAATTAAACTCATTCAACCCCAAACTTCAAATTTTATTGACGATCAGTCCTGTTAGGCATTTGAGAGAAGGGCTTGTAGAAAACAATCGAAGTAAAGCAGTCTTAATACAAGCGGTACACCAATTGGTAGAAACAAATGGAAATGTCAATTATTTTCCAGCCTATGAATTGGTAATAGATGATTTACGCGATTATCGATTTTATGCGGAAGATTTGGTTCATCCGAATTATCAAGCAACTCAATATGTATGGGAAAAATTAGTAGAATCATGCATGAATGAAACTACTAAAACAGATATGAAAGAAATTGCTGAAATCAATCTTGCTTTTCAACATAAACCTTTTAACCCAAGCTCAGAAAACCATCTTCAGTTTTTAACTCGCTATTATACAAAGACAAACAACCTCAAAGAGAAGTATCCTTTTCTTGATCTTGCCCTTGAACTAGACTATTTTAAAAAAGGTGAGAGAGGATAATTATTAGTGAATTCGATCGCCCCGAATAGCTATTTCATCCATTATCCCTGCCTCATATTCCAACCATTCCTTCCATCTTAATCTCACTAATTTTTTGTCGGTATAATAATCAGCAAGATTTATGAATAGGGTATAATGACCTGCTTCACTTTCCATGAATTTCCTATAAAAACTTCTCAAATATTCATCTTCCAAACCTTCACTTAACCTTTTGAACCGTTCACAGCTCCTAGCTTCAATCAGTGCCATGGTTAGCATTTGATCTAAAAAGCGATCTTCAATTCTTCCACCTTTTCGCTGAAACTCAATGAGTTTATTTACATACTCGTCTTTTCTTTGCCTTCCTAATTCAAGTCCTCTTTTTTTCAATTCTTGTAAGACCATTCGAAAATGCCCCCATTCTTCTGTAACAATGGGAGCCAGAGATTCCACCATTAAACTATAATCGGAATATCGCTGAATATAGGAAATACAAGTTGTTGCTGCTTTCTGTTCGCAATATGCGTGGTCGGTTAAAATAGCTTCAATAGATATTTCTGCTAAATTTATCCAGCGTGGATCGGTTGGAAGTTGGAGCCCTAAAATATTCTTGGTATGAATGGAAAGTTCCATGTTCAGTTGTTGAAAGTTCAAAATAATGTGCAAATATCCAATAGTTCTGCTTATTTATAGCCGAGAACTTAATAGTATCTTTGCTTATGCAATGGAATGATAATAAGATATCTGAGTTATTGAAAAATGTTTCAATAAACGCTTTAAATGAAATGCAAAAGGATGCCTACCCAGGATTTCTGAAGCATAGAGATACATTGCTACTTTCTCCAACTGGATCTGGAAAAACAATTGCTTTTCTTTTAGCAGTTTTGGAATTAATGCAAGATGAAAACAATAAAGTGCAATGTTTGATTTTGGTACCATCAAGAGAGTTAGCTATTCAAATAGAACAAGTATGGAAAAAATTGGCTACTGGCTTTAAAGTTAGTTGTTGTTATGGTGGCCATGATATGCAAACAGAAATTCAAAACCTAGTGGAAGCTCCATCACTTTTAATTGGAACCCCTGGAAGAATTGCTGATCATATTAGAAGAGAAACTTTTTTAGTTGATGGGATTAGAACCTTGGTTTTAGATGAATTTGATAAATCTTTAGCCTTGGGTTTTGAAGAAGAAATGAGTTTTGTAATTGGTGCTATTCCAAAAATTACCAAACGAATCTTAGTCTCAGCAACTGCTGCCATTCAAGTGCCTGATTTTGTAGGAGTACAAAATTTATTTGTTATTGATCATCTGGTTAATGACGAAGAAAATGATCAATTGAGTTTGCAATTGGTACTATCAGATAGTAAGGATAAAGTAGATCGTTTAGCTCAATTGCTATGTTTTATTGGGGCTGAGTCTACTATCATTTTTTGTAATCACAGAGATGCAGTAGAAAGGACTTCCATTTTATTAAAAGAAAAAGGAATTCAAAATGCGGCATTTCATGGTGGGATGGAGCAAATGCAAAGAGAACAAACTTTAATTCAATTTAGAAATGGATCTGTATTGTTTTTGGTAGCTACAGACCTTGCTGCAAGGGGATTGGATATACCAGAAATCAAACACATCATACATTATCACTTACCCGCTACATTTGCTGAATTCACTCACAGAAATGGTAGAACAGCACGTATGAATGCTATTGGAACGGCCTATCTTTTAATGAACCGAGAAGAGCCAATGCCAAATTATATTAGAAAGGATTTGGAACCTTTAGATATTCCAGTTAGTCAAAAACCTCCTAAACCCGCCTTATATACTACGATTTATATTAATGGTGGGAAAAAAGACAAATTAAATAAAGTAGATATAGTTGGCTTTTTATCACAAAAAGGAAAGTTGCTTAAAGACGATATCGGTTTAATTGTTGTAAAAGATTTTAATTCCTTTGTGGCTGTTAAAAAAAATAAGGTGAATGCCATGTTAGACCTTGTAAAGGATGAGAAAATTAAGGGAGCAAAATACAAAATTGTAATAGCGAAATAGTACTTTTAAATTCAATTCATTCAAATGCGAATAGCCCCTTTTTTAATTTCTACAGCTGCAACAGCAGGATTAGTTTTTGTATTAAATTCTGCATTGCCAATTGGAAAAACAAAAACTCCTAGGTTAGGATATTTTTTATCTCCACAACAGGGATTTTGGCAGAATGCAGAAGCCTCAAATGCTTCTTTTTCAGGTAACATAAAATTAGAAGGGTTAAAAAGCAAAGTGGATGTTTTCATGGATGAACGCTTAGTTCCACATATTTATGCTCAAACTGATTTGGATGCTTATTATGTTCAAGGGTTTATACATGCTAAATTCAGACTTTGGCAAATGGAATTTCAAACTTATGTAGCAGCAGGTAGATTAAGTGAAATTGCTGGTCCTGAAAGACTTAATATCGATCTTTTTTTTAGAAGATTAGGGATGGTATATGGCGCAGAACAAACGATGCAGCGAATGGAGAAGGATCATGTAATGCAAGCCACAGTTGATGCGTATACGGAGGGTGTTAATGCCTATATCAAATCATTAAAGCCAGAGGAAATCCCTTTTGAATACAAATTGATGGATTATAAACCAGAAGCTTGGACACCTTTAAAAACGTATTTGTTTTTGATGTACATGTCTTACGACTTAACAGGCAGTGGTGCAAAACAGGATTTGAAAATGTCTAATGCTAAAAATTATTTGGGGTACGAAGCTTTTGAACAGCTTTTTCCAAATGTGCAAGATTCTTTGGATCCCATTATACCTAAAGGAACTCCTTTTCTTAAACCGTCGATTGTTCCAATTGCCCCGAAAGATGTTGATTCTCCATATTTAAACAAATCTATTTATTCAAGTTCCGTAGAAAGTCCAACAACACCTAATAGAAATAATGGGAGCAATAATTGGGTAGTTGCTGGTAAAAAAACAGCATCTGGAAGACCAATTCTTTGTAACGACCCTCATCTTGGCTTGAATCTTCCTTCACTCTGGTACGAAGTACAAATTAATACACCTACCCATAATACCTATGGAGCTAGCTTTCCTGGATCACCTGCAGTAATTATAGGGTTTAATGATAGTATTGCATGGGGAGTAACAAATGCTGGTAGAGATGTATTAGATTATTATGAAGTTCAATTCAAAGATACTTCCATGCAAGAGTATTGGTATAATGGAGAATGGAAGAAAGCTGAACTGAGATTAGAAACCATCAAAGTAAAAGGCAAGCCTGATGTGAATGAATACATTGCTATGACAGACATGGGACCAGTCATGTATGATCGACATTATAAAAGTGATACTATTCATCCACAATATCTAGCTGTTAAATGGACCGCAACAAAAGCTGGTACTGGGTTAAAGACTTTTTATAAATTAAATAGGGCAAAAAATTTCGATGACTATCAAAAAGCTATCGCTGATTGGAGTTGTCCTGGACAGAATTTTGCATTTGCTTCAAAAAGCGGAGATATAGCCATAAAGCAACAAGGAAGTTTTGTAGCAAGATGGAAAAGGCAAGGTGATTTTATCATGCCTGGAATAGATAGTACCTATCAATGGCAGGGAATGATTCCCGAATCAGAAAACCCAATGATTAAAAATCCTGAGAGAGGATGGGTAAGTAGTGCAAACCAAAAAGCTACCGATTCCACGTATCCATATTATTTAGGTACTTCCAATAATTTCCCAGTTTATAGAGGTGTGATGATCAATAAAAGATTGTCTGTAATGAATGGTATCACACCAATGGATATGCAATTTTTACAAAATGAAAATTTTGATGTTTTTGCAGAAATGGCAAGACCGGTATTACTGAAAAATATTAATGTTTCAAAGTTAACTACTACCGAAAAAAAGTATGTTGACATCATGCGAGATTGGAATTTTCGAAATGAAGTAACTGCGCAAGGTGCAACTGTCTTTAATGCCATTTGGGATAGCCTAGAAAATGTGGTTTGGGAAGATGATTTTAAAAATGCAAAAAGTCCAATGCCATGGCCAGATGGGTCAACTTTATTGGATAATCTGTTAAAAAATAATAATTATCGGTTTGCAGATAATGTAAATACCACAGACAAAATAGAGACTATTGAAGACGATGTGATGGAAGCTGTAAAAAAAGCTTCTGTGTATTTAGAACAATTGGAAAAAGATAAGAAGTTAGATTGGGGTATTGTCAAAGATACTAGAGTAAGTCATCTATTACAATTACCAGCTTTAAGTAGGCTGCATCTTCCAATTGGGGGTGGAAAGAATTGTGTGAATGCAACTACTTCAGCTCATGGGCCAAGCTGGAGGATGATTGTTCACATGACTGATGAAACTGAGGCTTATGGAGTTTACCCAGGCGGACAAAGCGGAAATCCAGGATCTAAATTCTACGATAACTTTATAGATAGTTGGGTGGCAGGAAAATATTTTAAACTATTATTCCTGTCAAAAGAAAATGCCACTAAAAATGAAAAAATAAAATGGCATCTGACATTCACTAATGGATAAATGTATTTTATGAAATTTATTACAGCTATTTTTTTAACTGCATTTCTTGCATTTGCAATAGGTCTATTTACTACATTACCCTGGTGGTCTTTTGTGATTACTTCCTTTCTGGTGGCGATGGGTATTCATCAAAAATCTGGCAAAGCATTCTTGTCTGGATTTTTAGGGCTGTTTATATTATGGACACTTCTTGCAATAATTAAAGATTTTTCCAATGAACATATTCTTGCAATCAAAGTGGCCAAAATTTTGCCACTTGGAGGCTCTTATTGGATTTTAATTTTTGTTACTGGATTGATTGGCGGACTGGTAAGTGGTTTGGCGGCAATTTCAGGTTCCACTGCCAGAAAAAATTAAGCATATTTATAAACTATAGTTAAATACTTTTCATTAGGATGAATGGTTTGTTAATGGTAGAATTAACCCGTTAATTTAGTTTTAAATTCATCTATGCGTAAGCTTTTTGCATTTCTTTTCATTCTACTGACTCTTCATGCTAACTCCGCAACGGTTTCAGGATGGGTGAAAGATAAAACGGGGAATGCAATTCCATTTGCATCAGTATTAATAATGGGTACAACAAAGGGCACAACGGCCAATGCTAAAGGATTTTATTCTTTAGAAATAACACCGGGCTTATACTGGTTAGTAGCTCAACACGTTGGTCACAAATCAGTAGAAAAACAAATTAAGATCTCTTTTGCTTCCCTAGAATTAAACTTTGAATTAGAAGAACAACAATACAATTTGAAAGAGATTGTGGTAAAATCAGGCGGAGAGGATCCAGCCTATGCTATAATTAGGAAAGCCATTACAATGAGAGAAGAGCATTTGAAAGAAATCAAAAAATTTCAATGCGAAGTCTATTTAAAGGGACAATTACAATTAAGGAACTACCCAAAGAAATTTTTAGGCAAGTCAGTTGATTTTGAAGATGGTGATACTAGTAAAAAGAAAATGATCTTTCTTTCAGAATCGATAGTTAAATATGCTGTGGAAGAACCTGATTCAAAAAAAATAGATGTCATATCTTCTAAAGTAGGTGGACAAAGTGATGGTTTCGGATTTGCTAATCCTCAGATTATCTCTTTATATGAGAATAATGTATCATTGGGTAGAGGTTTGAATCCTCGTGGTTTTGTATCTCCAATTGCCAATAATGCACTAAATTTTTATAAATACAAATTTGAGGGAACCTATTTTGAAAACGGAAAAGAAATTAGTAGAATTAAAATAATACCCAAAAGAAAATATGAACCATTATTCTCTGGTTATATTAATATAGTTGAAGATGAATGGCGTATTCAAAGTGTTCAAGTTAAGTTGCTGAAAGAACAGGCAATGCAATTGATAGATACTTTAGTGCTAGAACAATTATATGTTCCTACAACGGGAAATGTTTGGGTAATAAAAAGCCAGGTTCTTTATCCCTCAGGTAAAATCTTCGGTTTCGATTTTTATGGTAATTTTTTGCAGGTATATGATAAGTTTAATTTAAATCCAATATTTAAAAAGAAATTTTTCGATCATACACTCCTGAAATTTGAAGATAGTGCCAATAAAAAAACGATGTCATACTGGGATAGCATTCGGCCTATACCGTTGGTATTGGAAGAAAAGATGACTTATCGAAAGTTAGATAGTTTGGAAGAACAAAGAAAAAGTCCGCATTATCTTGACTCCCTGGATAAAAGGAGAAATAAATTTACTCTTTCTGGCTTTTTGTTTACTGGAAATTCATTCAATATTCAAAAGAAAAAAGAGTTATATGGATTTCCACCAATGCTCACCAGTTTTTTCTATAATACTGTGGAAGGAGGTGTGATTGATTATGCACCCTATTTTACAAAAAATTATAAGGGGAGAAAATCGTTCACCATTACACCAGATTTGCGTTATGGTTTTGCAAATCATCATTTCAACCCGAGCCTGTCTTTTAATTATAATTTCGGTAAAACATATTTAAAGAACATCAATTTAACAGGTGGTTCAAAAGTATTTCAGTTTAATAATGAATCGCCAATTCTACCTATACTCAATACCTTTACCACTTTGGGTCAAGAATATAATTATATGAAAATCTATGAAGCAGATTTTTTTAAGATATCATACAATGCTGGAATAGGTTACGGTTTAAATGTAGGAGCAGAATTTCAGTTTCAAAACAGAAAGCCTTTAGAAAATTTAGCTGACATAACACACTGGAGAGATTTTCCTAATAGAAATTTTACTCCAAATTATCCAACCGAAATTTCGCAATCAAATATGTTAGCGAATAAGGCAAGTATAATAACTATTAATTTAAGATGGAAACCAGGTTCCAATTATATAGAATTTCCTGATCAAAAAATTAATATCGGTTCAAAATATCCTACTTTCCGAGCTTCCATAACTCAAGGAATTAATGGGTTATTGGGTAGCGATGTTTCTTATACAAAATGGCATCTGGGTATAACAGATAATTTGAATTTAAAATTAGGTGGCAGGCTCAATTATGCTTTGGGAATAGGAGGCTTTATAAATGCCGACAAATTATTTACCCCGGATTATGAGCACGTTCAGGGAAACCAAATTATATTAGCAACACCTTATTTAAGTAGCTTTCAATTGCCTGCTTATTATCAATTTAGTAATACATCCAAACTTAATGCAAGTGCCCATTTGGAGTATCATTTAAATGGATTAATTACGAATAAAATTCCAGGATTTAGAAGCCTTAATCTTTTCTTGGTAACAGGGGGATCTGCTTTGTTTATTCAACCTAATACAAAATATTTTGAAGCCTATTTTGGAATTGAAAATATTTTAAAACTTTTTAGATTTGATTATGTACAGGGCTTTGAACAAAATGGGTCTAGGCCAAGTGGATTCAGGATCTCAATGCCATTTTTAAGATTAGGCACCAATAGCCGATAGCTTTATTTTATTTAATTCCTATCTTTGTTACGAAATTTTGGCTACCCTGCAAGTAGCTCCAAACATTAATCATGGAACATTCTTAAAAGGATGTCTGAAATTTAATAACATGTCCGTTTTACATAATCGTGTTTCCAATGAAGAGTTGAAACAACTCCTGATGCTGGAGAAATTTCCCCGTACAACCATAAGTTTCTATGCCTATTTCCCCGTAACCAATCCATTTGAATTTAGAGATTTTTTATACAAACAATTGAATTCTTTAAAAGTATTTGGAAGGATCTATGTGGCAAAAGAAGGCATCAATGCACAAATAAGTGTGCCTAGTGAGAACTTTGAACATTTTAAAAACTTCTTGTATTCTATAGATTATTTAAACGATTTGCGTTTAAATATTGCAGTAGATGATGATGGTAAGAGTTTTTGGGTTTTGAAGATAAAAGTACGAGACAAAATTGTTGCTGATGGAATTGATGACCCAACATTCAGCATGGAAAATAAAGGGAAATACGTTAATGCGGAGCAAATGAACGCATTGTTGAATCAAAATGATACGATAGTAATTGATATGCGTAATCATTACGAATTTGAAGTAGGACATTTTGAAAAAGCTATAGAAATACCTTCCGATACTTTCAGAGAACAATTGCCAATGGCTGTTGATATGATGAAAGGGAATGAAGATAAAAATATCATTATGTATTGCACTGGTGGTATTAGATGCGAAAAAGCTAGTGCTTTTATGTTGCATAAGGGGTTTAAAAATGTGTTCCATTTGGAAGGTGGTGTGATCAATTATGCACGCCAATCAAAAGAATTGGATTTAGAGCCTAAGTTTTTGGGAAAGAACTTTGTATTTGATAAAAGGCTAGGTGAGCGAATAACAGAACATGTGATTGCTAAGTGCCACCAATGTTCACAGTCTTGCGATGTTCATACAAATTGTTTAAATGATGGTTGTCATTTATTATTTATACAATGCCCTGACTGTGCTGCGAAATTTGAAGGATGTTGTTCTCAGGCTTGTAAAGACACAATTCATCTTCCTCTGGAACGACAAAAAGAATTAAGGCAGGGGTTCGATAACGGTCAAAAAATATTTAATAAAAGCAAGCAACGTTTAAGACCCAGGCTCGATGAAATGAATGGTTTATAAATACGCATCATTTTTGTGTGTTGGTTTCCCGCTTTTGTTTTATTTTTCCAACCTACTTGTGAAAAAGTCTATAAGTTTTATATTATTATTTTGTCTATTGATATACGTTGGCGGGTATCATTTAATATATATGATATATCTCCAGGGGCTTAAATCAGAGATGAAAGCTTATATAAGGGAAACACAATCCACAAAATATGGATCTAAATATATTTTTGCCCTAAACAATGGAAAAATAAATGATTCAGCTTTCAATTGGGAGGAAGTTGGCGAAGAATTCCGATACCATCAAAATTTATATGATGTAATTAGTATCAAAAAAACTAATAATACAATAGAAATTATTTGTTTAATAGATGATAATGAGAATCAGCTTGAATCTCAAATGAATCAAATCCATAAACTTAATAAATCAAATTCCTCAAAAACTGCTGAAAACTATTTTAAGTTTTTCTCTCCATTTTATTTACAAAAGCAAAATATTAATGAAACAACTTTTGAGGAGAAGTTTATTTCACCATATCCATTTTCTTCGGATTTAGTATATCATTTTTTTGATATCCACTCGCCCCCGCCTCGATGTTGAAAATAAATACCAATTGGGCAATCTAAAAAGATCGCTGCAAAATTGATTATTTCAACATTAAAATATTTAAATGAATCGACTAATCTTAGGATTATTATTAGTATGTTTTTTTGTAACTAGTAATGCTCAAAATGAATTAAAGGGTGTAGTTAAAGATAATAAATCAGGTCTCCCCTTAGCTGCAGTTTCAATATACCTGCCCGACTTCAAAAAAAATGTGAGTACAAATAATGAAGGTGTTTATAGTATTAAAAATATTCCTTCAGGTGATTTTTTAATTCAGATAAGTTTGGTAGGATATGGTAAAAAAGTAGAAGAAGTAAGAATAAAAGGAGTCACAATAAAAGATTTCTTCTTAGAAGTAAGTACTAATACTTTGAAGGAAGTAGTTGTAACTGGGGTTATTGCAGCAATTGATAATCAACAAACCCCCTATGCCATTTCAACTTTTGATAATACTGAACTTTTACAAACAAGTGCAACTAATGCAATAGACGCAATTTCAAAAGTTGCTGGAGTTTCGGCAATGACAAACGGACAATCGATATCTAAGCCAGTTATCAGAGGGCTTGGGTACAATCGAGTGCTTACTATAAATGATGGTGTTAAGCAAATGGGACAGGTTTGGTTTGATGAATTTGGTATTGAAGTAGATCCTAATTCTATTTATAGGTATGAAATTTTAAAAGGACCAGGTTCTTTGGCATATGGCTCAGATGCCATTGCTGGCGTAATTAATATGATTCCGGAACAGCCGCTTCCAGAAGGTCTAACAAAAGGAGACATTCTTTTGAACTATCAAACTAATAATGGGCTTATCAATAATATGTTGCATTTGGCTGGGACAAAAAATGGTATTTCCTGGAGTGCTAGATTAGATAATACGATGGCCCATGCCTATCAAAATCCTTTTGATGGTTATGTATTGAATTCCCAATTCAGAAATTTTAATACTGATGGAACAATAGGCGTTCACAAAAAATGGGGCTATACTCAAATTCACGCCAGTTATTTTGATATGCATAATGGAATTGTTGATGGAACAAGAGATTCAGCAACAGGAACTATGGAAAGAATGGTTTCTTATCCAGGCTTAAATAGTGGAGAACCAACTTATGTATTACCTACAAATCAAGAACAAAAATCGTATGATGCCTTTGTGATCAATCAAAGAATACAACATACAAAATTGGTTTGGGATAATGCAATAGCAGTAGGAGAGGGAAGAATTCAAGCGGTTTTTTCTTGGCAAAAAAATCAGCACGAAGAATCTAATGATCCTACTATTCCAAATACATCGAATATTTATTACAATTCAACCGGTGCAACTTTTGATGTTAAATATATCTCACCACAAAAAGCTGGATTTAATTTTGCTACAGGTACTAATGGGATGTATCAATCATCTCAAAGTCTGGGAACATTAATGCTGATTCCGAATTACCATTTTTTTGAGATTGGGGGGTATTTTATAGCAAATCAAAAAATTGGCAAATTAAATTTGAGCGGAGGTATCCGTTATGATACCCGAAATTTTAGCGGAATAGATCATTGGGTTGATTCTACAAATCAAGAACCTGTTTTACCAACTGATCCAAATGCACTGCACGAATTCCAAGGGTTTACATCAAAATTTAGCGGACTGTCTTTTAGTTTTGGAGGCACTTATCATTTATCAAACAATTCGTATATCAAAGCAAATATTTCTCGTGGATGGAGAGCACCAAATGTGTCTGAGTGCGGCGCAAATGGAGTTCATGATGGTACAGTCGTTTATGAAATAGGGGATAACACAATTAAGCCAGAAACGAGTTTAGAAGAAGATGTAACTTTTGGAATAAGTTCTAAAGATGTTGGTATTGAACTAAATTTATTTAATAATAATATTGATAAGTTTATATATGCCGAAGGCTTGCAAAGCGTTTTCGGCGGTGATAGTATTAATAATTCCTTGAACTCAGCAGGACTTGGTGAGGCACCAGTTTATAAGTTCACTCAAGGCTCCGCACATTTATACGGTGGAGAACTAACTTTAAATATTCATCCAACTAATTTGCCCTGGGTTGAATTTAATTCAACATTAAGTATGGTTGATGGGGGCTTATCAAATGTTTCTATTAATGAAAAGTATTTGCCTTTTGTGCCGCCAACAAGAATAACGGCAGACTTCAAATTTCCAATTAAACAAATTGGAAAATCTATTAAGGATGCCTATTTTAAAATAGGACTTTTAAGCTGTTTTGATCAATATCATATCTATAAACAATATTCAATTTATAATGGACTAAATACTGCATTAACTCCTTTTGAATACGCAGCAAGCAACTCAGCAACAAAAGGATATACCTTGTTTAATGCAAGTTTTGGTGGTGATTTTGTAGTGAAGGGGAAGTTGGTTTGTAAACTATTCGTGATTTGTAATAATCTATTGAATACAGGCTATATGGATTATATGAGTAGGTTTAAGTATTTGCCGGTAAACTATACTTCAAATAGAGTAGGGGTATTTAATATGGGAAGAAATGTGAGTTTGAAATTGTTAATCCCAATTAATTTTTAACTTTAAAAATAGCCTGATCAATTTAATAAACAATTTTGATCAGGCTATTCCAAATTAAATGATATGGAGCTTTTTTAAGCTTTCAATTATTTGTGATTCTACTTTTTCTTCTGAAATAATTTCTGGAACAAATTTTCTCCCACTAACTTTTTCAAAAAGCTCAATATATCTTTTGCTAATAGTATCAATCCATTCTACGGACATTTCTGGTACAACTTGTCCTTCCTTACCCATAAAATTGTTAGCAATCAACCATTCTCTCACAAATTCTTTGCTTAATTGTTTTTGTTTTTCACCTGAAATTTGCCTTGATTCAAAACCTTCTGAATAAAAATACCTGGAGGAGTCGGGTGTATGCACTTCGTCCATTAAAAAAATGGTATCTCCAATTTTGCCAAATTCGTATTTAGTATCAGCAAGGATTAGGCCTTGCTTAAGTGCAATTTCTTTTCCTCTTTGAAAAAGAGCCAATGCATATTTTTCTAAAACAGCCCAATCAGCCTCCGATGCTAAACCTTGTGCAATAATTTCTTCTTTGGAAATATCTTCATCATGCCCAGCATCTGCTTTTGTAGAAGGTGTTATTATTGGATTAGGGAAAAAATCATTTTCTTTTAATCCCTCAGCCATATTAACCCCACAAAGTTTTCTAGATCCTGATTGGTAAGTTCTCCAGGCATGGCCAACCAGATTTCCTCTTACAACCATCTCTATTTTAAAGGGGACACATTTTTTTCCAATTGAAACATTCGGCGAAGGCACATCAATTAACCAGTTTGGGCAGATATCTTTAGTTGCATCGAGCATAATTGCAGCTATTTGATTTAAAACCTGACCTTTAAAAGGAATAGGTTTTGGTAAAATCACATCAAATGCGGAGATCCTGTCACTGGCTAACATAACAAGCCAATCTTGATGAATCGTATAAACATCTCTTACTTTACCATGATATATGGCTGTTTTTGAAGGGAATTGATAATTGCGCATGAACAAAAATAGAAAGGCTAATCTTATAAATTGCTACTATTAATTTGTTTTTCTCAACAGATCTAATTGATTTGTGGACAAATTAAATTTTTGCATAAATATAACAATTGCTACTTTTAACAAAACGTTCTAATTAAACTTGCTATTATGAGAAGATTCTACACGAGTTGTGTGTTAGTGTTGATAGCTTTTGGCTTGTCTTTTAATGCCACAGCTCAACAATCTACCAATGTTTCAGGTAGTGTTAAAAATTCCAAATCAAAAGAAGCGGTTTCCGCCGTTTCAATTACTGTTAAAGGTAGTTCAACTGGAACTTTCACTGATGATAAAGGAAATTTTCAATTTGCTACAGTTCAAAAAACACCATTTACTGTAATTATTTCTTCAGTTGGCTATTCCAATAAGGAAGTAGTTGTTAAGAACGACAATCAAGTAATTGATGTGGAGTTAGATGCAGCCTTCACTTTAGGAGATGAGGTAGTAGTTGCTGCTTCAAGGGTTCCTGAAAGAATTCTGGAGTCTCCTGTTTCTATTGAGAGAATTGGTGCTAAAGCTATTTTAAACTCTCCTGCTTCAAATTATTATGATATGATCACTAATCTTAAAGGTGTAGATATTGTGGCAGCAAGTTTAACTTTCAAAAGCGTGGGAACTCGTGGTTTTAATAGTTCAGGAAATGAAAGATTAAATCAAATCGTGGATGGTATGGATAACCAGGCCCCAGGTTTGAATTTCTCGGTAGGTAATATTATTGGATTGACAGAACTAGATGTGGATAATATTGAATTATTACCCGGCGCTTCTTCTGCATTGTATGGTCCGGGTGGTATGAATGGTACGGTATTAATTAATAGCAAAAATCCATTTAAATATCAGGGTCTTAGCTTTCAGGTTAAACAAGGGCTAACTAATGTTGATAACAAACAACGTGCTCAGTCACCATTCTCCGATTGGTCTGTTCGTTGGGCTAAAAAGGTTTCAGATAAATTTGCTTATAAAATTGGAGCAGAATATACCCAGGCTACAGATTGGTTAGCTAACAATACTGAAAACTACGACCGTAATGGAACACCTCAAAATCCTAACGGTGTAACAAAGCCGGGAAATAGAGCATCAGACCCCAACTATGATGGTGTAAACATTTATGGAGATGAAACTAATGCCAATTTGAGTAGTGTGGCAAATAGTGTTTTGAAACTAATGCCTGCTGGAGTAGTCCCGGCATCAAATGGTTTTTTAGCTGCAAATCCTGGAGCTAGACTTTCGAATTACAATAGCTTCTTAACTGCAATCGGAGCAGGTGCGTTGGTTGCTGGGGGATATTCTCCAATAATATATGGAGCTTCACCATCCCGAAATTTATTTAATAATCAATTTGTAAGTCGTACCGGATACGCAGAACAAGATGTTATTGATCCGATTACCAGTAATTTTAAATTATCTGGCGGATTGTATTATAAGCTCTCTGACAAATTAGAAGCTTCCGTTACTGCAAATTGGGGTACAGGTTCAACCGTTTATACTGGAGCCGACCGTTATTCAATTAAAGATTTCAAGATGGGGCAATATAAGCTTGAATTGAAATCAAAAAATTGGTATTTACGTGGTTATACAACAGCTGAAAATTCTGGAAATTCCTATGTAACTACTACCACTACTCGTTTATTTAATGAGGCTTGGAAATCTAGTACTGCGTGGTATCCCGCTTATCTTGCTGCTTATGCGAGTGCTGCTGATGGTGGATTGTCACAGAGTCAAGCACATGGTGCGGCTCGTTCTTATGCAGACCAAGGAAGGCCAACGGGCTTCCAATTGTATAATCCTTTATTTCAAGCTATAGCTCAAACACCAATCTCTAAGGGTGGTGGTTTATTCTTAGATAGAACAAAAGCATATACTGCGGAAGGTCAATATAATTTAACTGAAGCCCTAGGGTTGGCAAAATCAGGAACTGACTTATTAGTAGGAGGCAGTTGGAGACAATATGTATTGAACTCTCAGGGCACTATTTTTGCGGATACTACTGGTCCTATCAAAATTGCTGAAACTGGCGCTTATGTACAATTGTCTCAGCGCTTATTTGAAGACTTTTTAAAAATTACTGTTTCTGGACGTTATGATAAAAATGTGAATTTTGCAGGTCACTTTACACCAAGAGCTTCAGCTGTTTTAAAACTAGCAAAAGATCATAACCTTCGCTTTTCTTATCAGTCGGCTTACCGTTTCCCAACTACTCAAAACCAATGGATCAATTTAAGTACTTCTCAAGGTCGTTTAATGGGTGGTTTACCTCAGCTGAGAGATTATTATCATTTCTCAACCAATCCTGCTTATACATTGGCTAGTGTAACTGCATTCGGTCAAAGTGCAGCACTTGGTGCTCCCAACCCCGGATTATTACAAGTTCAGCAATTTGGAGAATTTAAACCTGAATCAAGTACTTCATTTGAAGTTGGTTATAAAGGCTTATTCGCTAAAAGGATTTTAATTGATGTCTATGCTTATTGGGCTAAATACAAAGACTTCTTAGGAGGTGTAACTGTTATCCAATCAAACAATGGGTCTCCAGCTGGTTTAATTGGCTACAATCCTGATTTTACTCCAGGTAATGCTTCTTTAACTAGAAATATATATAGTGTTTCTGTAAATCAAACTACAGATGTAAATACCAACGGTTGGGGTGCATCAATTGAGTATTTATTACCTAAGAATTTTTCTGTTAGTGGTAATGTGTATTCTGATATGATTGGAGCAACACCTGTAGGATTTGTAACCTATTTTAATACTCCAAAATACAGGGTAAATGCAGCATTCAATAATTCTGGATTCGGGCCTAAGAATTTACTTGGATTTAGCATAGTATACAGATGGTTAGATGGGTTCCATTATGATGGTACTTTTGCCTCTGGTGAAGTTGCTTCTTATCAAACATTGGATGCAATGGTGAGCTTGAAATTCCCTAAAACCAAATCAATGCTAAAAGTGGGTGGTACCAATATCTTAAATAAATATTACTATACCGGTTATGGTAACCCACAAATTGGTGGTTTATATTATGTAAGTTTTGGATGGAACGTATTTTAATAGATAGGTTTTAAACCATGAAAAATCCTCTCCAACTGGTCGGAGAGGATTTTTTGTTGGTAAAAGACCTAAGTCTTTTGGTTTTATAGGTGATAATCTTATATTTTTGCTCCTCATTTAATTCAAAGTACTTATGCGTTCAATTGCTTTCAGAGAGGCTTTAAGAGAAGCCATGCAAGAAGAGATGAGAAGAGACGAGAGGGTCTTTTTAATGGGTGAAGAGGTAGCCGAATACAATGGCGCTTATAAAGTAAGTCAGGGTATGCTGGCTGAATTCGGCGAAAAAAGGGTGATAGATACGCCAATTGCAGAGTTAGGTTTTGCTGCAGTGGCTGTTGGAGCTGCTCAAAACGGACTAAGACCAATTGTTGAATTCATGACTTGGAATTTTGCAGTTCTTCCAATGGACCAGATCCTGAATACGGCTTCAAAAATGTTAGCTATGAGTGGCGGACAAATTGGCTGCCCCATTGTTTTCAGAGGTCCAGGTGGAAGTGCTGGTCAATTAGGAGCCCAACATAGTACCGCCTTTGAAAGCTATTATGCGAATATTCCAGGCTTGAAAGTGGTTTCTCCTTCAAATGGATATGATGCAAAAGGATTAATGAAACAAGCCATTCGCTATGAAGAAGATCCTGTAATGTTTATGGAAAGTGAAGTGATGTATGGTGATAAATGTGAAGTGCCAGAAGAAGAATATTATATTCCATTGGGAAAGGCTGATGTGAAAAGACAAGGAAGAGACGTAACTATTGTTTCTTATAATAAGATGATGAAAGTGGCGCTTGGTGCCGCAGCTGAATTAGAAAAAGAAGGTATTAGTGCAGAAGTAATCGATCTTAGAACTATTCGCCCGCTCGATTGGGAAACGATAGTTGAAAGCGTTAAAAAAACAAATCGCTTAGTCATTGTGGAAGAACAATGGCCATTTGCTTCTATTTCATCAGAAATAACATATCGCATTCAAAAAGAAGCATTTGATTATTTAGATGCCCCAATACGTAGAATAACCAGTGCTGATGCACCTATGCACTATGCACCTAATTTAGCAGCATTGGCAATTCCTGATATTGACAGAACAGTTCGGTTAGTGAAAGAAGTGGTTAATCAAAAGAAATAATTTTTTTTAGTTATTAATTTTTCATTGAATCCCGAAACTTCTATAAAAAGAAGTTTCGGGATTCTTATTTTTATAAAGTGAAGTATCTTTTTATTGTCTTTTTAATGGTAGCTTTTATTGATATAAAAGCTCAACAAAACATCCCACAATCCAACCAACAAGACAGTTTAATGCCTGTTTTTGTTCAAGCTTTCAGTCAGTCCACTAAATGGAAAGAAGCAGGAGCAGCTGTGGCATTATTAAATTATTCGGATCTTAATTCTTATTCACCAACTTCAATGGTGCCTGCTTTTAATAAAATCAGTGGAGTGAGAATGGAGGAAAGATCACCCGGAAGTTATCGGTTATCAATTAGAGGAAGTTTATTGAGATCACCATTTGGAGTAAGAAATACTAAAATCTATTGGAATGAATTTCCATTATCTGATGCTACAGGCAATACCTATTTAAATTTGCTGGATTTAAGTCAAATTGAAGCCGCTGAAATTGTGAAGGGGCCTGCAGGTAGTATTTATGGAGCCGGAACTGGGGGTGTTGTTCTTTTAAAATCATTCTTACCATTCTCAGATTCAACTCAACAACATGTTAAAGTTGGCTTAGAACAAGGAGCCTATGGCTTGAAGAAGGAGCAGTTATCTTGGAAAACACACAACAAAAATTTTAGCAGCGAATTAAATCATTCATATTTATATTCTGATGGTTATCGAGATCAATCAGCTATGCGAAAATTCAATTTATTGTATCAAGCATCCTTACATCTTTCAGAACACCAGTTAGACTTTTTAGGATGGATAACTGATCTTTATTATCAAACTCCGGGCGGTATTACTTTAGTTCAAATGCAAGTCAATCCTAAGCTCTCTAGGCAGGCGACTTCAACATTGCCCAGTGCTATCCAACAAAAGTCTGCTATTTATAATAAAACCGTTTTTGCCGGATTAAAAGATCAATGGGAAATGGGGAGAGGTGCAACTTTACATTCATTTATTTCTCTAAATAATACAAGATTTGAAAATCCATTCATTACGAATTATGAGTTTAGAAATGAAACGAATGCAAGCTTGGGAACTAAATTAATTGTTCAATCAAATGATCATGCCTTGCAATGGGTTAGTGGTTTTGAATGGCTTTATAATCATTCTGTGATTACTGACTTTGGGAATAAAAAAGGGATACCCGATACACTTCAATTTAATGATCAAGCATTTGCAAATCAATGGAGTGTTTATACCCAATTGCAACAAATATATTTGGATAAACTACATATTAGTACAGGAATAAGTTTGAATCAACAATTATATCAATTTCAACGTGTATCAAACCCTTTATCAATTGTACAATATAAAAATACACATATAGTTCCTGCACCTCGCTTATCAATCTTGTACGATTTGAATTCTTCCATCGCCGCCTATGGTTTAGCAGCTTATGGTTTTTCTCCTGCTTCCTTAGCAGAACTGCGGCCTTCAGATGGAAATTATTATGGAGAGTTACAACCAGAAAAAGGGTGGAATTTGGAAATTGGCTTAAAGGGCTTTTTGTTTCAACATCTCATTCAATTCGATTTTGCTTATTACCATTTTCAATTGAAAGACGCAATAGTTAGTAGAAACAATGCTGCAGGTGCCCAATATTTTATCAATGCAGGTTCTACTATGCAGCAAGGTGTTGAAGCTACTATCAAAGCATTTGTATTAAAAAATAAAAAAGGGTTACTTAATCAGGTAACTGTTTGGGGTTCACAAAGCTTTCAGCCCTATCATTTTATTAGTTACCAACAGGGCAATATTAACTATGCTGGTAATATGCTTACTGGTGTACCTAGAAATATTTTGGTAGCAGGTATTGATTTTGTTTTTCTGAAAAAACTAATTCTGAACTCATCTTTAAATTGCGTGTCTCGAATTCCATTAACAGATGCGAATGATGCTTTTGCATATGCTTATCAATTACTACAAATAAAACTTGAGTTCCCTGTCAATTTTAAAAAATGTCAAGCTCGTTTTTTTGCTGGTATTGATAATGGGTTAAACCAAAATTATAGTTTGGGTAACGATATAAATGCTGCTGCTAAAAGATTTTATAATCCTGCTGCAGCCAGGAATTATTTTGCAGGAATTCATTTATTATTTGATAATTAGGCAATGATTATCTTAGCAGTACAGAATTAAATAAATCTATGGCTCAAATTCTTATTATTGATGACGAACGTTCTATTAGGAATGTGTTGAAGGATATATTAACCAATGAAGGCTTCAAAGTAGAAGAAGCTGCCGATGGGGAAGAAGGATTAAAGAAGTTTCATGCTAATTCCTATGATTTGGTTTTGTGTGATATAAAGATGCCCAAATTGGATGGATTAGAATTTTTGGATAATATTATTCAAGCGAATTCAGAAGTCCCTGTAATAATGATTAGTGGTCACGGCAATATAGAAACAGCTGTGGATGCCGTAAAAAAAGGTGCTTATGATTATATTTCAAAACCCCCAGATTTGAATCGGTTACTGATTACAATTAGAAATGCCTTAGATAAAAACAACTTGGTTAAAGAGGCCAAAGTACTAAAGAGAAAGGTTTCTAGAGTACAAGAGATTATAGGTAATAGCGATGCAATTAATAAAATAAAAGAAACTATTGAAAAAGTAGCGACTACGGATGCCAGGGTTTTGGTAACTGGGGAGAATGGAACCGGAAAGGAATTGGTTGCGAGGTGGCTGCATGAAAAAAGCAATAGATCTGCTGGTCCGATTATAGAAGTCAACTGTGCCGCAATACCATCGGAATTAATTGAAAGCGAATTGTTCGGTCATGAGAAAGGCTCTTTCACTTCAGCCATTAAACAAAGGATTGGAAAATTTGAACAGGCAAATGGGGGTACTTTATTTCTTGATGAAATTGGGGATATGAGTTTATCTGCACAAGCAAAAGTGTTGAGAGCTTTGCAAGAATCAAAGATAACTAGAGTAGGGGGAGATAAAGAAATTTCAATAGATGTAAGGGTGATTGCTGCAACTAATAAAGATCTTTTAAAAGAAGTAGAGTTAAAAAACTTTAGATTGGATTTGTATCATAGATTAGGTGTTATTTTAATTCAGGTACCTTCCCTTAATCAACGTTTAGAAGATATCCCATTATTAGTTGATAAATTTCTTATGGATATTGCCCAAGAATATGGTCAAGCTACAAAAACGATAGATAAAAAAGCTATGGAAGCTTTGCAATTGCACAACTGGACAGGTAATATCAGAGAACTAAGAAATGTGGTAGAGCGATTAATTATACTTTCAGGGAAAACTATTACAGTATCAGATATCTCTAGTTTTGTAATTCCTGGCTCTTAAAATTTATTGGAAAATGAATCATTTCTTCTATTGATTTTAAACAAAACAAATTTGGAGAGATGATGCTAATGTTTTTTGTACAAGGACCAGAAGCGATGATTTTTACAGTTGGAAAAAGATTTTGTAATTCTTCTACAAATTCGTTTAAAGTTTTTCCTGTTAGATTGGTGATGAGGTGAAAGTATAAATGTGTTACACCTCTTTGTTCAACACATAATGATATATCTGAAATAGAAGTATTAGTGCCAAGATAAATTACTCGTCTTCCATTTTTCTTGAAAAGCCAATGACCGAATAGTAATGGAATTTCGTGAAACTCCCCGATAGGTGTAAATAATAAAGTTAATTCTTTTGAATCAGCGGTTGTATTTGGTAATTCTTCAATGGCTCTTATGATTCTTGTTTTTATGAGATTTGAAGCAAAATGTTCTTGAGCTGGAATCATATGATTAGTTAACCAAAGTAGTCCCATTCGTTTTAATAAATGATAAGCAACTTCTGATATAGCTATTTCAAATCCCAGCTTTGAAATGGCATTGTTTAAAATAGTGTCAAAATCAGCAGCATTAAAATCAAGGATTGCGCTAATTAATTGTAAAATATAGGCTTCAGTAGTTTTAGAATTGTTACTGTCTATATTGGCAAAAGTATTTATAGCTTCTGCACTTAATTTAGCAATTTGAGAAATTTTAAAATCTGATTCATATAAATAAGTGATTCGAAGTATTGTCTTCAGATCCTCATTATCAAAATAGCGGTGCTTACTATCTTTTCTTTTTGAAATAATGAGATTATATCTTTTTTCCCAAACTCGAAGTGTATGAGCCTTAATTCCAGTTAGATTCTCTATATCTTTAATGCTAAAATAATCCATTCTTTTTAGAAAGTGGTTGTTTAATGTTTTGATTAAATTAGCGCGTTTTGTTAAACGCGAGCTAATTTAGGAAAACTTTTCTTGAAGAATACATAATGTGTAATTGAAAAGGATATTTTTGTTATAATAATTGAATATTATGGGTTTATTATTGTTTTTTGTAGGGTTAATTGGTTGGCATATTGGTATGTATGGTATGTTTCAGAAAGCTGGAATAACCCCCTGGAAGGCATTAGTGCCTTTTTATAATACCTGGCTGATTGTTGAAAAAACAGAATTAAAGAAATATTGGTTCTGGTTACAGTTAATTCCTGTTGCTGGTCAATTCATTACTATTTGGATTACCATCATTTTTGTGATGCAATTCAAACGGGTCAATATGATGCATCATACTGCCACTGTATTAATTCCTTTTATCTATTTCCCTTATCTGGGTTTTTCAAAAAATGAAAAATTTTATGGCCCTTCAGTCATGAAATTATATCATAAACCTGCATCCAGGGAATGGATCGATGCGGGTGTTTTTGCAATTGTAGCAGCCACTATAATTAGAACATTTGTTTTTGAAGCTTATGTTATTCCATCTGGAAGTATGGAGAAAACGCTTTTAGTAAACGACTTTCTTTTTGTAAATAAGATGAGCTATGGTGCTAGAATTCCTCAAACTCCTTTGTCTTTCCCATTTGTACATAATACTATGCCGGGCTCTATTACAACGCCCTCCTACTTAAAATGGATTCAAATCCCTTATAAAAGGTTGCCAGCATTCACTCCTGTAAAAAGAAATGATGTGGTTGTATTTAATGTTCCTGCAGGCGATACCATTATCAATCTTCCGGAATATGGAAGTAAAATGCTTTACTATGATGTATTACGTACACAATTTAAGGGTGATAGAGACGCATTGATGAATCAGTTCCCGGTAATTGTCCATCCAATGGATAAAACGGATAACTATATTAAAAGATGTGTGGCAGAAGGAGGAGATATGTTGCAAATTAAAAATGCGGAACTTTATATTAATGGACAAAAAGCCTATTTGCCCAATGCATCTCAAACAGAATATCTTGTTGAAACTAATGGTACCAATTTCTCAGAAGATTTTTTAATGACTTCGCTTGGAATTAATGTGCAGGATACAGAGGGGCAAATTCAACCAATAGAAAATAAGCCCAATCTTTTTAAGATTAATATGACTCCTCAAGAATTTGAATTGATTAAAAAACAACCGAATGTAAAATCTGCAAACCTTTATGTAGACAATTATGTAGGTGGTTATTTCCCATTTGATGATGCTAATTTTCCGTTTAGCTTGGATAATTTCGGGCCCATTAAAATTCCTAAAAAAGGTGAGACAATTTCATTGACGCCTCAAAATATTGCTCTTTATAGAAGATTAATTTCTGTTTATGAACACAATGTTTTAGATGAACAAAATGGTAAAATTGTTATTAATGGAAAGGAAACAAATTCATATACTCCTATCTATAATTATTATTGGATGATGGGAGATAATAGACATCGAAGTCAGGATAGCCGCTTCTGGGGATTTGTACCAGAAACAAATATAGTTGGTAAGGCATCTATGATTTGGTTTAGCTACGAAAAAGGACCTCGTTGGAGCCGTTTGTTCAATGCTATTAAATAACTTATCTTTAAAATACATGGGGTCCTCATAGTTCTTTGCTATGGGGACTTTTTTGTCTAATATATTTTTATGGAAAAAAAGCTTATTCAGGTTTATTTCGATGAATATCAGGATATTAATCACCTAAAAACGCAAGATGCCTCTTTATTGCAAGCTGCAAGAGAAGCGATTATATTATCTTATGCTCCTTATTCTAAATTCCAGGTGGGGGCCGCTGCCAGACTTATCAATGGCGTTATCTTAAAAGGAAGTAATCAAGAAAATGCAAGTTTTCCAGTAGGTTTATGTGCAGAAAGGGTCCTTTTATCCACTTGTTCATCGCTTTATCCGGGCATTCCAATAATTGATTTGGCAGTAAGTTATCATAATCAATTAGGTGAAAGCAATAAACCAATTAGTCCTTGTGGTATATGCCGACAAAGTTTAACTGAATATGAAAATGTGGTTAATCATAGAATTCGATTGATTTTAGGAGGGATGGCCGGTAAAGTTTTTATCATTGAAAAAGCAACTGATTTATTGCCTCTTGGATTTTCTTTTACAGATATGAAATAAGTATTTAAAAAGGAAAGCTATTGAATTTCTAAATGGGCATTTATTAAATTAAGATTTTACTATTATTTTAAAGTATGGTTAAACAAGTTCAAAAAAGAAGTCTTTTTATAACTTATTTGAAGCTTGGGTATCTTTTGCATCTAATGACAATTTTGGAATTAGTGCTTATCATTAGTTGTTTTTTTCAGTATGATTTAATCCATTGGGTTCAAAATGGGTATACTTTTTTTAGAGTAATTTTAATATTTGGTTTTATTTCAGCTCCCATCTTTCCTCAATGTGATGCACGATCAAGATACCAAAATTATAAACAAGTAAAAGATCATTTATTTATGTATGGCTTTCAGCCTAGAATTATCAAACCTTTTTCATTTTCAAGATGTCAACGAGACGCGGTATTAGCTGCTGCGGAAGAATTAGGAATGAAAAAGGAATGCCAACAATATTTTTTTGAACAGGGACACCGCTGGTATCACCTTTTACCAGAATTTCTTTATCACAAACCTGGATATTTATTTCGAAAAGCATTTTGGCTCAATACTTTTTTTGCAAAACACTATCAATCTAAAGTAGATTTTTCAGTACATATAAAAGCCAAAAAATATAACTTATTAAATGAAAATCAGTTTAATTTAATGCATGATTTATTATCTAATTAAAACAGTAGTGCCTTTTAAATGAAACACCTTACCAGTATCTCTATTTGTATAATCTAGTGTCCAGACATAAGTGCCACTTGGTTGTAATTCTCCATTTAATCTGCCATCCCATTTTTCATGCCAATCGTTGCTTTCATAAATTATCTGCCCATAACGGTTGTAAACTTTAAAGCTGAGGTTTCTTGCTTTAAATGCATTTAGCGGGTAGAGATAATCATTTAGTCCATCTCCGTTTGGTGTAAATCCTGTGGGTACATCAATATAACAGTTAGGAAGAACAAATACATTTTTGAAACTAGTATCTGAACAGTTAAATTCATTTTGCACTACTTCAACTACTAGGTATTGATTTTGATTGCCATTGGCCGGAAAATAGATACCTACAGGTTGTTTTAAGTTACTAGTTAAGTTATTTCCAAAACTCCATTTCCAACTTATAGTATTAGAACTGCTATTGTCAATAACCATTAAACTATCATTCAAACAGAGTGTATCCGATATAGTAAAACCAGCTTTCACGGTATGGTCGGGTAAATTTAAATTAACAACACTACTATCAATACAAAATCCATTTGTTACCGTTAAAACGGTATGAAAAATTCCAAACTTGTTTAATTTGAAAATAGGATTTTGTAACACACTATTGTTACTATTGTTTAATGTCCAATTCCACTGATTGGCTCCATTATTGGCATCATGGAATAAATTTAATGTATCGTATTTGCATCCAATATCAATTTGATAAGTGAAATCTGCAGTAGTAACATTCTGAATCGAAAAATTAATTATAGAACCTATTGGTGTTGGTTGACCACATTCGTTAATGATACTATTCCCATTTGAGCCATTTTGTAAATGCAATTGATAATTACCATTTGTTTTTATTGGACTGCTAAGGATAACTTGAATAATATCCGATAATCCACTGCTGCAAACTCCTTGTGCTGATTTGATATTGACTGAAGAAGGGCCTGTAATATAAAAGTTAGATCCATCCATTGAAATAGAGCTGCATTTCATTGGTCTACTGAAAACTAATTGTAAGGTATCTTGAATACACACTATTGGCCTAATACTGTCCATAGGAGTTGGGAGTGCAGTAGTGAAATTTATACTTTCAGTTAATCCAACCGCAAGCTGATTTCCACAGTTATCCAATAAAGTGTTTTGATCTGTTCCAATTTTTGAAGTTACCGTATATGTTCCTGGTGTAAGGATGTTTTGCAGGGTTAATTCCAGTGTATCTGTATCGAAAGAAACAGTACATCCACGACCTGTAGTTGATGCTATAGAATTTGAGGTAGTTCCTGAAATATTGAAATCAGTGCCATCAGAACTGATGCTATTGCAGAGCACTTTTTTGTTAAGCATTAACAAGATTTGAGTACCGTCGCAAACTGCGTGACCCTTAGCAATTATTGGTGTAACTGGATCAATAATACTAGCTGTTCCACCTTGAAAAGAAAGGTTATATCCAACTTGGGATGGAGAAAAATTGCTGACAAGTAAAATATAATTGTGTCCTGCAATTAAGTCTGGCATGGTACTAAAAGTTGGATTACCATTAATTGCTGGGGATGCACATTCAAACCACTTTACTCCAGAATTTCCTGCCCCTGTTGGTCCATACATGCCTGACCAGTTGGCAGAAATAATTAAATTACTATTTGTATAAACTTCCATTGGGTCATGGCCGGTAATATCAAAAAGTTCCCAATCATAATCATCGTTAGAATTTATTGGGGTAATAGTAAAAGCAAATTTACCAGAAGCATAACAGGTGAATTTGTACCAAAATGGATTAATATCCGAATAACCAGCTTTGTCTGTACAAGGTGTTGGTACACTTCTGCCACCACAAAAAGGAACTATTTTTTGATCAAAGATGGTAGTCCCGCAAACTGGGAATGCAGTAGTTGGATTCTGGCCAAGTGTGGTACATGTTTGCCCCTCACCTGTTAAATAAATAGTAATTGCAAAAATTAAAGGAACTATATGTCGGTAATCAAATTTCACAAGTCAAATTTATTATATCAATGCTGAATAGATACAAATTGATGATAATCTTATCATAAAAAAGGCCATAAGTTAAGTTATGAAATTTATTAATTTGTAATAAAACGATATGTAACTAAATAGTATTATAAAGTAGGTTAATTAAGCGCTGTTTAATATGTTTGGCATGGTGTTTGGCCTATAAGTGAAAATAGTAAGGGACATTCCAAATTTTAAATTAGAGGAAATAAAGTAAATTACCTTTGGAGAAGACCAGTAAGACAGCTAAATCACAATTAGGAGCATGAAAAAAATTATTGCCATTATATTGATGATGATCTGTCATGAGCAGATTCAAGCCCAAATTGATACTTTAATTAACCCATCAAAAGCAGATACCCTCATTCAGGGCAGAGATAGTCTTGCGCCTTTAAAAGATTCTTTTAAACTTGATTCATCTATAAAATTAGAGCCTTTGGGCGGTTTTAAGCTAAAACCCAATGCAAAAATAATTAACGGAATTGCCAGCTTTTACTCTAAAAATCTGGATGGCACAAAAACTGCTACTGGCGAATATTATAGAAACGCAAAACTAACCGCAGCAAGCAATAATTACAAGCTGAATACCTGGGTAAAAGTTACCAATATCAGTAACGATAAATTTGTAATTGTGCGGATCAATGATAGAATGCATCCAAGAATGGCTAAAAGGGGGAGGGTAGTAGATTTAAGCCGAGCAGCTGCAAAAGAATTAGATTTTATGAAAAAAGGCCTAACTAAAGTACGAGTTGAACCAATTGACATCATAAGTGTTGATTAATGGTGTAGAATTTGGCAGTTTATATTATTTTATAAAATGAAATCTTGACTGTATTTTTGTTGGACCAATAAAAATGTTTATGAAGAAAATCTTATTTTTTACTGTAGTAATGGGTCTATCCGCAATTAGTTTTGCTCAGACTACAAGTTATAAAAAAATGCCCTCTTTAGGAATTAATTTCTTTTTACAAGACTTTAAAACCCCTTCATTAATTAATAGTAGTTCTTTAAGTAATGCTTTAAATGGTGGGTGGGCTAAAGTGAGTGAAATGAATGCAGGATTAAGCATTCAATATATGAATGGTATTACTGACCATGTAGATTTCACCACCTCATTAGGAGCTTCTGGATTAAGTTATCCTTTTAGAGCTACATCGGGTATCTCATCACCAAGTAATAGCAAATTATTATTAGAGTGGGATGCCGGTGTAAACATTAAGTTGTTGACCGATAAGTACTTCTTAGTTCCCTATTTAAATACAGGTTTAGGTGCTTCTATGTATGGAGCTACTTATTTCGCTGCTTTTATTCCTATTGGAGCTGGTTTGCAAATGAATCTTGGTGAAGGTGCTTTCATTCATACTCAAATGAATTATCGCAGTCAGGTATCTCCTTTGTCAACCAACCATATAAATTATTCAATTGGATTTTCTATACCTGTAAAAGAGAATAAACCACCTGTAATTGTTGCCCCTCCTCCGCCTCCTCCACCAGCACCTTTGGATACTGATGGAGATGGTATTATTGATACGAATGATAAATGCCCTACTGTTCCTGGTATTGCTAAATACCAAGGATGTCCGGTACCAGATACTGATGGTGATGGAATTAATGATGATAACGATAAATGTCCAAATGTAAAAGGTATTGCTAAATATGAGGGATGTCCTATACCCGATACAGATAAAGATGGTATTAATGATGAGGAAGATAAATGTCCAACCGTTCCAGGTCTTGCACGTTATCAAGGATGTCCAATTCCTGATACAGATGGAGATGGAGTTAATGATGAAGAAGATAAGTGCCCGCATGTTAAAGGAACAGCTGCATTATTTGGATGTCCTTCATTGAATTTCAAAGCTGCAGATATAAATTTTGATAACTCAAGTAGTGAACTAACTAAAGTTGCAAAAACTGAATTAGATAAAGGTGTAAAAGTATTGACTGAAAATCCAGAATTGAAATTATATGTGGATGGTCATACTTCAAGTACAGGTAGTGTTAAATTGAATGATAAACTATCATTAGATCGTGCTAACATCGTGAAGACTTATTTAGTTAAAAAAGGAATTGCACCGAATAGATTAACAGCTACAGGTTATGGAAGCAGCAAACCAATAGCTGATAACAAAACAAAAGAAGGTCAAAAATTAAATAGAAGAGTAGAATTTAAAGTTCAGGAGAATTAATCTGAATGAAAGATAGTTAAAGGCCCGATTGCATTAATTGTAATCGGGCTTTTTTATGTGATTATAAAATATTCACTTCTCTTTCAAGGGTAATATTAAATTCTTTGTCAATAGAATCAATTATTTTTTCAGACAAAGCAAAAATCTCTGAACCTGTTGCATGGCCGAAGTTAATTAACACTAATGCTTGCCTGGAATGACAGCCGGCATCTCCTTCTCGATATCCCTTCCAACCAGCTTTTTCTATCAACCATCCCGCTGCTATTTTTATGGTTCCATCTTTGTTTGGATAACCAGGTAAGTCAGGGTATTTCAACAATATTTTTTCGAATTGATCTTTAGCAATACTAGGGTTTTTAAAAAAACTACCTGCATTGCCAATTAAATTTGGATCTGGTAATTTACTTGATCTAATGTTGATAATTGCATTGGATATTACTCGAATATTCAGTTCTTCAATACCCATTTTTTTCAACTCTGTTTCAATTGCTCCGTAACTCGTTTTTAAAATTGGAATTTTATTGAATTTGAAATTTACACTTGTGATGACAAATTGATTTTTCCATTTATTTTTAAAAGAGCTATTTCTGTAATCGAATGAACAATCGGCATTGGTAAACTGATGCCATGATTTGTCTGCAATATGAAAGGCTTCTACAGATTCGATTAAGTCTTTTACTTCTACTCCATAAGCCCCAATATTTTGAATAGGAGAGGCTCCTACCGTACCTGGAATCAAGCTTAAATTTTCTACACCAGCCCAACCATTATTAATACAATGTAAAACAAATTGGTGCCAATTTTCGCCAGCAGCGGCCTTTACATAGAAGTAATTCTCATCTTCTTTATACAATTGAATCCCTTTGATTTCATTTTTCAAAACAACAGTATCTAACAACTGTTCTGTAAATAATATATTACTTCCTCCCCCTAAAATAAAATGGGAGTCAAGTATTTGATTTTGAAAAGTATCTACAATTTCAGAAAGCCCATCTTTACTACTGAAGATATAAAAATCTCTTGCGATAGTATCAATGCCAAAGCTATTATATTTTTTAAGCGATATGTTATTTTGTAAGAGCATATATATGAAAATAAATAATAATATTTAGTTCGGATCCACATCTGTAATAATATGAACTGATCGATATCTTTTATGTGTTTGCAAGATCAATGATTGTTGCATGATGGCTATTTTACTTTGATGAATGAGTCGATTGTCTTTCGGTAATTTCAAAAGGATCTCCCAGATATATTGATTCCTTACCCTGTCTACAACAGGTTGTGAAGGCCCCATCAGATAATTACCAAATTGCGCTTTTATCCCATTTGAAAATACATTGGCTGCTTCCTCTGCTATATGTTTTTCTTTGTGTTTGAAGTTAATTCTAATTAGTCTAGTAAAAGGGGGATACCCAAATTGTTTTCTGTTATCTATCTCAAAAGTATAAAGCTCAAAATAGTTGTGAGCTTTTACGAATTGTAAAATAGGATGTTTCAAATTACTGACCTGTATAATCACTTTCCCATCGGCATTTTTTCTACCAGCTCTTCCGCTTACCTGTTCCATTAATTGAAAAGCCCTTTCATTCACTCTGAAATCAGTAAAATTTAATATGCCATCTGCATCTACAATTCCCACAAGATTCACATGCTCAAAATCAAGTCCCTTTACCACCATTTGAGTGCCTACTAATATATCAATTCGTTGTTGTTCAAATTGTTTTATTAAAGCATCATGAGCGTTTTTTCCTTTAACACTATCGTAATCCATGCGTGTAACTTTTGCATCTGGAAAAAATTCTAATACTTGTTCTTCTATTTTTTCTGTTCCAAAATTTTTCTGAATAAAATGATGACTGCCACAAGCAGCACAGCTTGATACCACAGGGTATGTGCTACCACAATAATGACAGGAAAGTTTGTGTTTTGATTTGTGGTAAGTAAGCGTTACATCGCAATGTTCACAATGCGGGATCCATCCACATGTATAACAAATCAAATAAGGAGAATAACCTCTTCGATTTTGAAAAAGTATAATTTGTTTATTTTCTTGTAATGTTTTCTCCATGCTTTTAAGCATGGTTTCTGTAAACACGGTAATCCCATTTGGTGTTTCAACTCGATTTTTAAAATCGGCTAATTCCATTTTTGGTAATACTGCATCCCCATATCTCTCAGATAAATTAACCAGTGAATATTTATTTTGCTGGCAATTATAATATGATTCAATACTAGGTGTTGCACTTCCCAATAACACTTTAGCTTGAAATAGTCCAGCATAATAAATGGCGCTATCTCTGGCATGATACCTAGGAGCAGGATCATGTTGTTTATATGAACCATCATGTTCTTCATCTGCTATAATCAATCCCAAATTGCAAAAAGGTAATAGGAGCGAAGACCGTGCACCCAATACAGCTTTCATTTCGCCATTTTTTACTTTGTTCCAAATCTCTACTCTTTCGTTAGCATTGAATTTAGAATGGTATATTCCAATTTTATTGCCAAAATATAATTGCAGCCTTCTTATGATTTGTGAGGTGAGGGCAATTTCTGGAAGTAAATAAAGAACTTGTTTTCCCAGCTTTATATATTCTTCAATTAATTGAATATAAATTTGAGTTTTCCCACTTGCAGTTACACCATGCAGTAAACATACCTGTTTGTTTTGAAAAGATTCTTTTATCTGTGTTAATGCAATAGTTTGTGCGTTTGAAAGTTGGATATTAATATCAATATCTTGTGAGTACAATGCAATTCTTGAAACAGCTCTTTTTTGAGCAACTAGAATCCCTTTATCGATTAATCCCTTTAATTGTGCGGCAGATGCATTCGATTTTTTTAATAGTGAGGGTTGAATAACTTCACCTTCTGTTTTGATAAGGTGCAAATAGGATAGTAATAATTCCATTTGCTTAGGAGCCTTCCCCCAGTTATTTAAAAGTTCAGCAAGTTTTTCATCGCTAGAATAATCTGGGTGCAACAAAATATAGGTTTGTTTTTTTTCCTGATATTTTTCTACTAATTCTTCCCAGACGTAACAAATTTTTCTGTCAATTAATTTTTTTATAATTGGATAAACATGCGAGCTATCTAGTAATTGTTGTACTTCACTTAATCTTAATTCCTTCTTTAATTCTAATGCTTCTGCAACAATAAATTCTTCATCATTTAAATCGTTATAGGATTCATCCAACTCCTCGTTCCATATTAAAATACTTTCGCTTGATAATTTTAAATTTGCAGGAACTGCTGCTTGCATTACTTCACCCTCACTGCATAAATAATATTTGGCAATCCAATCCCAAAGTGCCAGCTGTTCAGGGTTAACAAGAGGTTCTTCATCAAGAATATTTAGTAAAGGTTTTGGTGAAAATCCAATTGGTGCCAAAAAGAAAATCCTTTTAACTATTCCGGCATATTTTTTATACTTGCCAAGAATTACTTCCACCCTTATTCCTGGCTTGATGCTTGCTTGCATTTCAAATGGCACAGACCAGGTATAATTCTTTGGTAATGATAATGGAATGATTACTTCAGCAAACATAGTTGCCTCATTGTGTGAAAAAGCAGAGATTGGTGTAGAAGAAGAATTTATTGCCATGAAAATTAGAGGACTAAGTTAAGATGCTTTTAACAATCAAACAGTATAACTGCGATACCTTCTTAACCCAGTATCCATTATTTGATACACCTGATCCCTCAAGTAAGGGATATCTGAAATACCTAAGCCTGAAACAGAAACCTCTTCAAGATATACAATTCTATTTTTTCCTGGAGTTAGGGAAAAAATAGAATTAAAATGTAATCTTTCTAATGTATCTACTAATAAGATCGGTTTTATAGGTGTTTGGGTTTCAATTGCAATTCTAAAAGCCCCATCATAAAACGATTTAAGTGGATGACCCGTTTCGTTAAATGTACCTTCTGGAAAAATGAAAATGGAAATATTGTTTTTGATGGCAGCTTTTAGAGCTCTCACACTTTTAGCCCTAGTTTCTGAATTACTCCTGTCTACAAGAATCACAGCAGATTTATAAATCAAACCAAATATGGGGATCTTCACCATCTCATATTTCCCAAGTACTCTGATTGGCTGATGGGCTAGTAGTACAATGGGGGGAATATCAATATAGGACGAATGATTCCCTACAAAAATATATTGTTGATTAGTATTGTGTGTTGATTCGTATATTTCTTGATGCCTGATACCAATAAATAGATACCAGATCCAAGCCCAATATTTGCAAATTTGATAAATAATATTCCCGCCTTTGACCTTACCGAAGGAGAGGGCAATCATTACTAATGGGAAAGCAATGAGGGTGAGAATTACAAAGAATAAAAAAGCATAAAGGCAATATAAAAACTGTAGGGGCTTCCAAATCCATTTCATTTTTCTAACTTAAGTAGAATATGGGATATTTCTTTAAATTTTTGTTGGGAGCATAAAAAAAGCAACCCTAGGGTTGCTTGTAAAATATGGCTAAGCTTATATTTTAGATAGTAGTTTTTGCTTCATTTTTCCAAAGTAATAAAACGATGGAAATGATACAAGCAGTAACTCCAATAATCATCAACGGACTTTCGTTTGGTGTATTATTAGCGATTTGTGCGGCTAGTAAAATCATTGAATTAAATTTAAATTTGTGGTTAATAGGATACAAATTGAGATCAAAAAATTGATATAAACAACTATTTGGATCGAGCTATAATTTGTAT
>Ga0208106_1000093_pt1 | contig 35681 bp, 39 predicted proteins | sample CryBogCBE25Jul08_FD_184577 | JGI IMG/M metagenome (GOLD analysis project Ga0208106, IMG submission 184577) | Freshwater microbial communities from Crystal Bog, Wisconsin, USA - CBE25Jul08 (SPAdes) | ecosystem: Environmental > Aquatic > Freshwater > Lake | place: Crystal Bog, Wisconsin, USA...
ATATTAAGTAGTATAGGCCAAAGATGGCCACTGTCCAGCGCCTTTATGGCATAACAAGGAGTAACACGATGACCTCGATGTTCGATTACGACGATTCAGTAAACCTGGCGTACAACGCAAAGATTGCTGGTAAAAATCTAGTTACCGCTAAGCACGAACTGCTTTCAAAGACTGGTGACTTCCTCTTTCTTGCGCACAGCGACCGCGAGCTCGCTCAGCGTATGCAGATGGTAGAAGAGGACATCGAGAAGATCGCCTACCGTAAGCTTTCTTCGATCAGCGACAGCAAAGCTAAGCTTGTCCGTTCAATCTACGACGAGTGGTCGCTACGTCACGCTAACTGCAATATCTGCAAGATTGCCTTGCAGACAATGGAACCATCAACATCAACAAGCAGCGATAGCCGTGCTGGTATCTCGCGCTCTAACACGGACCAAACAGCTCCTTCTTTCACACCTCTTGCTGTTGACGGTAACTACGGTCCTAAGACACAAGCTGCTCTTCAATCGGCTTTGAATGGTCGTGCCGGTCAAGGCCCAACGGGAACACCAACTACTGGTCTGCTAGGTCAAAGTGGTGGCAACATCAAGCAACTGCAACAACAGCTTAACAACGCTGGTTTCAACCTCGCTGTCGACGGTCAATACGGTCCTAAGACCGAGGCTGCTGTCAAGCAATTCCAGACTCAATTCAACAAGGGACAAGGTAACTGGGGTGGCAATGGTGGCCTACCTGGTGGTGCTGCTAACTCTTTGTCTGCTAATGATCCTCGTTCTGTTGCAATGAATCGCAATGAACAAGGTCAAGCTCAAGCTCCTAATGGTACTAGAACTGATATCAGCCGCAGTAACCAACAATCAGGTCAGCAGAGCCAGAAGAGCCAGAAGCCATCTGGTGGTGGCGGTGGTGGATTCTGGGGCGACGTGGGTAACATTTTTGGTGACATCGGCAAGTCCATTAATAGTGGATTAAGCGGTATCGAACACGGTGCCGGTGGTATTCTACGTGCTACTGGTGACGCTCTTTATGGTGACTTTGGTGCTGCTGGCAGAGCTATCGGCCAAGGAGCGAAGGGCCTACTTAATGGTGCCGGTGGTGTTATTTCCAATGGTGTCAAATCGATTAGTGATACTGGTAGCGCTATTGGCCAAGGTGCGTCTGATGTTGTCAGCGGATTAGGTAAGGTTAACAACGCTGCTACAAACAGCATTGCTAATCAGGCTAGAGGCCTTGCTAAAACGCTAAGCAATGGTATGCTAAGCAATGGTAATGGTGCTGCTGCAGGTGCTGCTGCAGGTGCTGCTGGTGCAGGCGCTGGTGCGGGTAGCAACGCTCAGTGGATGTCACGTGTGCCAAACAAGTCTAGCGCCGCTAACAAGATTGCTCGTGTAAAGAACTTCTTAGAAGAAAACTAATATTAATCTAAGAACATAAGTTAGGTTAATATGTACAATTCGAAGTACAAGAAGTACAACTCGGCAGCACGTATAAAGTTCGCTGCTGAGTCGTACGCAGAAAATAGAGCACGCTACGAAGATGAGTCCGATGACATCGCTTCAACCGGTGATCTACCAAGCAGATTAGGTGTGATACCTCACGCCCAAGTTGGTGGACGTGGCGACAACATGTGGACCAGCACTATGCAGAGCTGGGCTACGGGTAACTATCCTAAGCTTGCTGACAGAACGTCATCTTACGCTGGTTTTGCTGACCAGTTAAGCCAGCTTAATAGCACGCGGCCAACCGCTGAAAATCCTGTTGTATTTTCTCGTATTAAGAACCACGCTACTGGTCGTCACTTTGATGTGCATATGTTCTACGAGCCAAGTGCTGATGGCAGCATGCGTCTCAAAGCACAGACTGTTCTCAACCATACGCACGATGAGGACCCAGACACTGGAACGCACACACCAATTGATGCGCACGGTGGAACCCACGTTTTTGATGTTGCCAGTGGTAAATGGCACAAAAAAGGTGAGATGGGCGTAGACGAATTTGAATCGTATAACCCATATGAACTAGTTAGACAAGCACCAGCTGATTATATTGATACAACTTCCGGTTGGCATTCTCCACCTCCATCACTAGCAACTTGCAGAACTTGTTGGACACAACCAGACAATCTATCTGCTCAGTTAGATCTATTCCGTCCTACCCGTTGCACATGTTGTGGTGAAGTAGGCCGTATGCCAGAATGGGCTGCTGAGCCCAGCAGTTTTGTAGAAACTACTTTTAACCGCGAAAAGGGAACTAGGCCCAATGCTCAGACAAGTGCTTTCCGTCAAGCACAAGCAGGAGTCTGCGACAACAACAAATGTGTTAACTACAAAAAAAACATTGCCTCATCACCAGCGTTCGTTGATCAAGACGCAAACGTTTATTACCCAGGCAATGAAGGTGCTAATGGTAAAACTCGTTATACATTGACTGACGATCAAAAATCTCGTTTGATCGGCAGACGAGACCAAATGGTTAATGTTGAACGACCACGACTAATTAAAATTCAGCAGGAAGCTGCCTTGCTTGGTGACCTTACTGACAACGCTGATTATCAGTCTGTAAGAAACGAGCGCTCGCAACTTGAAACAAGAATCAACCTGATCGCATCTGTTCTTGAGAATCACACTATTGATAACAATAGCCCTATGCTTAAACTTCCCGATGAGGAACGTGAATTCGCAGAGAGAAGCTTGTCGTTCCCAAGAGCTTTTGAAACAGACAACGAAGAGTTCGCAGCTAGAATCGAAGGCAAGGACATCACACCAATAAAATTGCCTATTGGCACAATAACATGTGATAACCCAGAATGCCCAGACCATCGTAGGTCTATCGCTACGCATGTTGACCTTTACCCACGCCATAACTTACCTTGTGCTCACTGCGGTCGCTCTGACGGTGACATCGTAGATATAGTAGACGAAACAGGCCAGGTTGTTCCACATAGGATCGAAGTTAAAGTAGGCGAAAACGGTTATTCTCGTTGCGATCCTTTGCGCTATGGTGCAGATACATGCGCGCCTGTGCCTCACTACGTAACTAATAAAGACCTATATTTTGAATCGTTTAAGCCAGACCCTATCTATAAGCTTCCTATTGTTAGCAAAGATAGAGCGTCCGGAGCAACAGTTATCTACCAGCCAACAGCATCCGGTAGACGACGTGATAGTGCTGAAGGTCTATACCCAGGTACGCAGTCGACAGTGATCAAACGACCAAGCACTGCTTACGATCCTAAGAATGGTTTTGAAGACCCACGTGGAAAGTTCATCTATGGTCGTTTCTCTCCGTGGAGATACCTATCTATGGCAGGACGCAAGGTGGCTGGACGACCACTGCCTGATGCTAAGTTCACCAACTATCCAGGTGATCCTGAGCTATCCTATAGCGACAGAGACCCACGTTATGATCCTAACTTGCCTGATAATGAAATACGTTATGATGCCAACGTTCTTGACAACCTTAAGAGTGAAAGCATTACACCTGAGGTGTGGGAAGACCTAACAGATACCCCATTCCTTGGGCCTGATTGGTTAACGTCCTCCTTGTCACAACCTGGTGCGACTGGAGGCAGTGGCGTAGATACGTCTGCACCATCGTCTATCCACCCAAGCCTTCTTCAGTCGGAGTGGGAAGAGTACACCTCTGATGCTGGACGCCGCGCTTCTATACCAAGCGTTTCAGAGATAATGCGCAACGCTTCTGAGATGTTCAAGCGTAAACGCAAAAAGTTCCCTGTTGTTTACCGTGAGCCTAAGACAACAAAAAAAGAATCTAGTATCAAGAAGATTGCTACTGGAGATCGCTGGGAAGATGCATTTAGTGACGTTAACTTAGACCTAGATGCTCTTGCCTACGAACACCCAAGGCTATTCATGCCTGACCTCGTTACTGAAGAAACCGAACGCGATTTAGATATGAAGAACGCGCAACGTGCTGACAAAGAAAAATATCTATGTCCAGTATGCCATGGCGATTCTACAGCTAACGATCTTGCGAATGGCAAAGCACGTTATGTTGATTCTCACTGCGAAGGGCACGACCCAGAGACGTGCAGGAGTGGTAGCAGGAACGCATACCCACACTGCTCTTCTTGTGGAGACTCTGATTGCCGAGGTAGAAGAAGGCTGTTCTGGCGCTCGAAGGATGCAGTGTGTCCTGGGTGTTTAAACACTGGTGAGATCACAGCTTTTAAGAGCCACTGTACGCACTGTGATTCTAACAACTGTTCGGGTCCAACAGAGATCGGAAGCATACACTGCCCAGGTTGTCCAGAGCATGCAAAAGAACAGAATGGTGAAGAACACGACACTACACCTGGTGTGCACGCTCGTTTGTTTGCTGACCAGGGCCTTGGTGGTTTTGCAGATAGAGACGATTTCATACACGATTTATCAAAGGGCGAACAGACTGGTTCAACGCCAGAGGCTGTGACAGTGACTGTAACGGGAGGAGAAGACGATAACCCTGTTCTCGGTACTCCTACTGCAACTCTCGAGCATCTAGGTGACATATTGCGTCATGAAGCTTCTGAATACTTCGCTACTGAAGGATACAATACAGAAGGTAGATCACAAGCTGAAATTGACGCAGCTATTAGACAGCTAGCTACGCAACGTGCAGATAGCGTGGAACAAGGCCTTGCTTTTGGCACAACTCCAACAGAAGATCTGGCTAGCACAATTAAGCAGGTTGGTCCAGTAGCTGCTCAAGAATTAGCTAGTAGAGGCAACATTGACATCGATCCAAAAACTAAAGAAGCACTTGGGGAAGATGTAGAGAGAATGGCAGTCGAACACAGCAGATACAGCCCTATACAATCAGCACAATTCGATTCACGATCTGCTCTTGAACGTGTCGAACAACTACGTCGTAACACCGGCGATGCATTAGATGATATTAGCGATGATAGCCGTGACCCTGGTAGCTATCCTACTGGTCCTGTTATTGTCCATGATCCTAAATGCCCAGAGTGCATCGATGGAATAATTAAAGACCCCACCAAAATTAGAACAATCAACGACAATGCTGACAATGCTATTATCGATATAAGAACTAAGATATCTGATCCTGCTAAGCAAGAACAAGCTATAACACAGTATCTGAACGAAGCATATAGATGTAAGGGCGAAGGAAACAATGGGTAAGTACAAGGCTAAAGCTCACCAAAGAGTATCAGACCAGATGTGCATGGTTGGCGTCCTACGTCATTCGCTTAATGACCAAGCTTTTCAGACTATCTTTGGTGCTCCTAAATACCAGATCGCATTGTGTGATAGCAAGGACCACAACGCTTCTGCGTCTAAAGAAGATTCTGAAGCTGCGATGATGGGTAACCTAGATGCTGAAGCTGGCGATGCACCTGGCGTATACGTCGGCAACCACACAGAGCGTCCAGGTGCTGAAGTAGCTATCATATCTCCTGGTGACAACATGTACTTCTGTTGTGCCAACCATACACAGTGGGTTAAAGCAATTAAGCACCAGATGGAAGGGCACCTTGGTTCATTGCGTAAAGGTGTGCTGAACCGTGATGAGTCGCCACTTCTCCAGCGCAAGTTGATCAAAGCTGCGCTTACCAGAAAAGCCAGAGCTGTTGATTACGCTCGTAGAATCATTAGGGACAAAAAAGCTAACGATTCACCATACCGCATCCGCACAGAGTCTGGCGACGACAACGATAGACTATTTACAGCTCCAGAAGTAGGTGAGCCATTCGTTGGTGACGATACAACACGCAAGGCGCCGGTCAGCCTCCACGATCTACTCAGCTTGGACCCATCGAAACTTCCTGAAATGAGCCCAGAGGAAATCGAGAGCGATTCCTTTTACGACGAAGATTTCTATTGATAACAATGTCTAAATTTACATTCAACAGCAATAGAACAGCGGCTAAGAAAAAAGATCTTTTTGACGTACTACGTAGTTGGGATGAAGCTCCAGAATACAACCTGGAAAACATCCGCATACGTAGAGAGCACCAAGAAAGTCGTAAACAAGACCGTAGAAGAAGGGCTATCAATCGGCTCCGTCGTATCCATGACAGTCGTCCTTATGGCATCTACCGCCCTGGGGAAGAAGACAATCCTGGAGAGATCGTGTGGATTGATCCTCGCTCCCCAGAGCACCGTGATAAGCTAGACGCTCGAGGTTTTAGCCAGTCTGTTCAGTTCAAGAATTTTGCGCGTACGGCTAGCTCTGGCTTTCACCGTATGTTCTTGCCTGTAGAACACTACCTTGACAACCCGCAGTGGACACGCCGTGCTCCCCGTGGTCTAGAGGTGTTTGTGCCTAACTCTCACTTGTCCTCTCGCCCACAGCCACGTGAGGTTCTTGATTTTGCAAAGACTATTGACCTATCGAATGCACGTTCTCGTTTGCGTGGCATGACGATCGCAGAAGATGACCTTCTTCTTAGTCACCCGAATCACCCTTTGAATGCTTTGTTCGAAGAGGGCATCCCAGGAATGATGAGAAGCATCTTCACGGATCAGTACCACAAGCAGCAACCTTTGAGAGACGATCTCTGCGTTTGTGGCCACGCGCCGGAGACACACGTCAGTGAAGATGCTGCTGAACAACATTTCGCAGACAATGGTGAACACCTCGAGATTCACAAGTTCACGCCGCAGAGTGGTGCGGATACACGTTCAACTCAATCGTTGCTTCGTTCAGCTTTATTGCCTAAAACTCGTGGTAGCCAACAAATGGAATTCAGACGTGGTGACATTGATGTAGGCGGTAGTTACTACCCAGCTGTTCTTATTGGTTCTGAAGGTGTCCCACTTACTCGTAGTGTCACGCAGAGTGTGTACACAAACGCTGATGGTACTGCAGTTAATCCATTTGCTCCAGCAAAAATGCCGAAGATGCGTGAATGCCCAGGCGATGGAGTAAACAAGTGCTACGGTGGTAAGCGTAACCCTGAGCAACGTGTCAACCGCACTGGTTGCACATGCTGCGCACCAGGCGAATTGGGTTTTGATGAAGCAACAGGACGACTCAAGACAATCGGTCTTGGCAACGGTAGAGTACGCTATGTAAACGAAGAAGACGCCCCTGTTTGCCCGACTTGTGATGGCGACAAGTTTAAGTTAGTCGCGGATAAGTCTGGCAACACGGAAGTTCCATGTAGCACATGCGATGCTAGTGGTCGTGATCCGCGTGCTACCGGAAAAATCGGAGTGCCTTGTAGGAATTGTGATTCTGCCAACTCCATCATTATGCTTACTGATGACAACCTGTGTAGAAAATGCCATGGTAAAAGTGTGTTGCCAGAACTCGTAATGCCTAAGGAGCGCACGCTACGTACGCAAACGAGTTCGACAAACTTTACTGGTAACCCTGTTCTGCTTGTACCTTTTAATACAAGAAGCAACGGTGTAGATGCATATGGTGCACCTAATAGCCGTTGCACACGCTGCCATGGCGACAGAAACTACAAGATGGAAACTGGTTCGCCGTGTAACTGTCGTATCCGTAGACTAGACGACACGACCGCATTGGTTTCTCCTAGCGATGCACGATACATTTTCTATGATCACGTGCGAATCCCAGAAGTTCTGTACCAGAGTGCGATGAGCTCCGCTTACAAAGATCCACGTGCCAACCCACACAAACGACTTAACGATGTCAATGCCATTGACCCAGAAACCGGATTGCCAGCAAGCGGCGACGATGGATTCGGAGTTAAGTATGATATTGGCCTAAGAGATCTCCCATCGTACGGACCAGAACATGTCATCGGAGTGTGGCACCGTGGTATTACTCTTCCACAGGAAAAGCTAGATGAGCTAAGAGCTGAACGACAGAGAATCCGATCTGGCCCCAATGCTGATCTCTGTGGTGCAACCGAAGAGCTAGAAGCGGTATACAATGCTATCAAGGACTTCCGTTCCTTGCCAGTTGCTATTGAGCGCCCTAGAGTAGTTTCCAAGCCACGTGATGCACGACGCAACCGTGTTGATGTTGTGCCTTTCCACCCAAGCGTTCAGGCTGCTTCCAAGCGAGTTGAGGGCGTTGTAGATACGCTAGGATCTGCTGGCGAGGACCTTAACGGGCTAATCGAGCCAGTATACGATCTGGCTTCACGTATCCGTCAAACTCCTGACACAGAAACATCGCCTATGTACAATGATTACGAGAAGGCTGTAAATAGCTTATTGTCTGAAACTGCTACAAAACATGGTATTGAAAAGGCTGATGAATTGCACAAGGCTATAGTAGAAGGACTCCCAGCTATAAGCAACCCTGATCCATTGGCTCCATTTAGGAAAACAGATGCCACGAATTAAAAGATTCAACTCCAAGTACGCAGACACAAACCCTGATGACATCATTGATATTGATGCGCTGCTTCGTGGTATCGGTCAGCAAGCTGATGGCTACCAGATTATCAATGTACCACATGAGGAAAAAGTAACCTACGGAGAAGACGATCTCAACCTAGACGATAGTAGCGTTGGCGGGGATGAAGGTGGCGGTGGTGGCGATGACGAACCACCAAAAATACGTTACTACTCCCCTAGAGACATATCCCCTGGTGGTCAAGCCCGTTGGCTAGATAAAGTCCGTCAGACTATTCTGCGTCGACGTTACGAAAAGCACAAGGACCCTATTGCTGCTTCGGAAAAAGCACAAAGAAGTAATTATGCTGACGAAAATGAGCGCAACCGCAATCTCATTGCTGCAGGCTATGCTCTTATCTCTAAGACATTACGTGAGTCTCCTGCGACACGTTGCCCTGGCTGCAATGGCGCATTGAACGGCGGTAACATCAACCGTAGTGATGCCGATAAGGATATACAGAAGATGTGTCCGGTTTGCCAGAACAGAGGCCACACAGTATCTGATCCTGCTTCCTTCATGTATGACATCGCATCATCAGAAGCTGTTCTTAATAAGTGGAAAGATGTACATGATACGATTTGCACACCAAGACAGTGTGTGTGCCCATTCAAATCATTTATTGATAAGAACGTTCGCTTCAATTCAGAAAAGCCTTACGAACTAAAGTATAAGGACACCCACGACCGTCCTGGTGCACCTGAGCCAATCCGTAGGATGCTACGCAAAACGGCTGTGTTTGACGAATATGAACCGATTGCAGATGCGTTTGGCATCCTTGGTGGTAAAGAAGACCAACCTCTTCAGATGTTTGATATATGCCACTTCCTTAACTTTGACACCATCCAACCAGATAGCAACATCAAGGATTTCCGTGAACGCCTAGGGGATAGCGCCTATGGTGACAACGAGCACGTATACAACGCTGGTGGCGGTGGCCGTGACAAACAAAGCTTTGCACTTATTGTCAATGCTGACCATAAAAAAGGTACAGCGGACATAATTTATCACTACCGTCCAATGGCAGAGATCAGAACAGAACGTAGAGAACGTCGTAAGGGTCGTAGAGGTCGTCGCGACATCAAGTTCAACCACGCTGAAGATGCCATTGACCTCAGAGAGTTGCCAGCAACACCAGAAGGTAGGGCTAAGCTAAACCTAAGAAACCACGTTGCCAATATCTATGACGAAATCCGAGGTTACATGGGTGAGCGTTCGCCTGCTCAACGCACTAACGCATTCGGTGAAAACTCAGGTGGTGTATACCACTACATCACTGATGTGCCGATGACTTACCTTGCTAGAATCAATAATGATGTGGCGCCCGCTGTTATGACATCTGGTTCCGTTACACAGACACAGACTGCTGGAAAACTGCGCGGATGGTATACCGGTAAAAGCCGTAGAAAAAAGCCTGTCAACCCAGATAAGAAGATGACCGTAGAGGTGCTCTACCGTGGTGACCATGGATTTGGGCGTGAAGGATTCAGACGTGGTCAGATGACAACGCGAGATGGTTTGACCAGCAAAATGATGCGTATGGTGGCTCGTGAAGCTGACAAACGTCTTGGGTTAACCCCAGGTACTGAACTGCACGATAAATACAGTGTCACAGCTGACACACCTGACCGTGATTTTGTAGGTACGTACGATACACGACCATCAGGCGGATCTCCTTTTATTACGCCAGATTCAAGAGATCCAGGCCCTGGCAGTGGTCCTATCCCTACTGGTCCAGTTACTACGCCACCGTCTGCTCCAGAAGGTGCACACGCACCTATTCCTGACGCTGATGCCCCTGAATTCGACGGACCTCACATGCACGTCCCGATGGTTGAAGAGCCACCAACAATCGAAGACATCCTAGAGAACGACCCACAAAAGTTGCTTGACATTGTTAAGAAGTCAACAAATAAGGTAACTTTGACGGAAGCGCAAACAGCAGCTGTTCTCAATGGAATTAATATGCGTCAGAATGTCAGTGGTGGACTAGAAGCCATGGGCGTCCCAATTACAGAAGATGATTACTAAGGATAATTATGCCAATTTTGAATATTAGACTAGGCGGAGACCCACTTCTTGAGCAGGGTTGTATCGCATGCAAGCGTAAAGCTACCGCAGAAAATCCGATCATTGTTGTAGACAGCGACCCAACCTACGGACGACCCATCTACAGCCACCTACACTGTCCACCAGCGGTAGACCGGCGTAGAAGAGACCAAGAATTGTCATCCCGGAATGCTTCTTCGAATGACAATATATGGGAGTTTGCCTCGGTCAACAAGTACGCTATGCTTGAAGAGGCAGATCACACCATTGAACAGACTGTTCCCAAGGCTCCTGGTACGACCAGCAAGCCGGAGGAAATGACAAATAAGCAGGTAGATGCTAACTACGATTCTAGTGGAACGCCAGTCCCGCCCAAGAACTAACAATGTAATTCATAAGGATACTTACCATAGTAGGTGTATCCACGTACAGGAGATATTATGGAACCACGTCTAAACATCAATGTTAACGAACTTTTCAAGACCGCCTTGGCACAAGGAGAACCTGAAGACCCCAACTTCGAAAGCTGGGCTGAGCCTTGGGATGAGGACTTCATCGACGTTAACAGTAACCACTTTCAGAACAACTTCCGAGCTTACGACGAGCAACGTCAGGGCCTTGGTGACCAGATCCAGCGTTATGTAGACATGTCGCACATGCATGCCGATGACGTAAACACTGGTTCGGACCCAGTGCCGATGTCACAAAACAAGGCTTTGATCAGCTCGCCAGACCTCTCGAGTGTTCCTGCCGTTACTGCCAGTGCTAAGCTAGCTTCGCAAGTAAATGGCTTCAACAATGCTCAAGCCAACCCAGACGTTACTCTTGGTGTAGTTGCTAGCGCCAACGCTGGCACGCTCGTTAACGCTCGCGTTGTTGCTGAGACACCTTCGACAAAGATCGCTGGTACCATCATTGCTGTTGGTGACCGTGAGTTTGCTGTTGCATGGGATGACAAGACTGCCTCTGTTGAGCGCAAGGGCGACTACGAATTGGTAATCACTGAGTAATAATGTTCAAAAGACGCGTAACTAAGATCGTTTCGGTGCCAGCCGAAGAGATCCTTGAGGTTGAGTCCCCGGTTGTAGAAGAACTAGAACCTGTAGAAGAGGTTCTAGAACCGGAAATCTATGAAGTAACTAACATAGAGTTCCTTGTTGTTCAACAAAAATTGGACAGCGAGGAATATGGCAAGCTTACTGATTACAACGGTAATGAATATTTTTACGGTTGGGATTTGAAAGCAAAAAGAATCGTCAGGTTAGCTAGCACAGCTAAGATTGATTCGATCGTTTGGGATCTGTGCGATGGTGTACTACGCAAGTACTACATCAAGCCAGAGCCACCAAAGGTTGAACCACCAGTTGGTCCACAGATCGAACAAGCTATCAATAAAGCGTTGGCCCCTGTATCCGAAGCTTACAAACGAATGGATAGCAAGCTAGAAAAAGCTCTAACTGCTAAGCCAGCACTTGCGCCCGCTCCCGCTCCTGTACAAGCACAGCCAAGGCCAATGGTAGTCCAAGCTTCGACTAGTCCATCTGTTGATGCACCAGCCATAAACGTGGCTGACGACGACATCAGCGTCAATGCTATGAGATTCCTACAGGAATCTAACACACCGGATCTTGGTATAGATTATATGAGTCTCTAGGAGAGATTATGAATTTCGCAGAAGGTAAAGGCCCTAAGCAACAAAAGAAGCCATACGTACTCGGTCAGTTCGTTACTGTCTATGGTGGTGACGGTGCTCCAACAGGTACACCTAACCCACCAGCGGTTCCATACTCTCCTGTTCAGGGAACTATGAACGTAAGTGGTCAGACTTGGGCTGGTGGAATTGTAGGCGCTGCAGTGCCAGGCCTTAACCTAAACGTCAATGGTAACGGTGCTACAGACATAAGCTTCGTATGCAGCCCAGGATCAAGCGAAAGCATCCAAGACCTACAAAACGCTGGCTACACGATCAACGCTGACCCATTCTTCACGGGCACTGCAAATGTGTTCCTACAGGGAACAGCTTCTCGTATGTGGGACCCAGATGACTACCCTAGCAACTTGTGGAACACCATTTCTGGTGCTAGCGGCACTATCACTGGTGGAAACGCAAGCATTTCCGTTAGCCCAACCGGTACGCCATGGCCTATTTACAACGCTTACAGAATTGTTGCTAGCGGTGCAACCGCTACCGGTATCTTGAACTGGTCCATTGCTGGTATGTTCACTGACTACAGCGCCATGCGAATTGGATTCAACGCTGGCGATGCCAACGGCAATATTGGCCAGATCAGTATCCAGAACCCAACCAACTACACGGTTCAGTCTGGTCAATACAATGACAACGATACAGTCGCTAGCGGCACATGGGAATACGCTGGCACTAACGTACCATTCAGTCAGACTAAGAACAGCGCAGACTACTACGGCTAAGGAGAATTAGCATGGAACGCGAACAGAATGTAAGATTGGCTAGCACACGCAGAGTTGGCGCTAACTTTGACTTCAACGGCAACCCTATCATTCAGAACAGTTCTGGTGGTACGGTAAAGTTTAGTGGTGAGATTAGCACATACTCTTGTGGGCATCAATCGATCCCTGGCATCGACGCTTGCAGCTGCCAGACATACTAGAAAGATTAATTAATGTCGTCTAAGGAATGGAGTGCCTCGGCTGAGCTGAGCCGGATGCGCAACGTTGGCATTACAGGGCCAAAAAACCCTCTTGCACAACGTGTCGCTAACCAAGAGCTGCTCAAGATGGCGACTACTCCAGGTGCACTTAATAATCTAGGTTCTAGTGCTTTCCTAGGTCCTACAGAAGGACGTACACGCCTTAATAGTTTGAGTAGCGGCGGATTAAACATGGAAGGCATGGCCAAAACTCTTGGCCGTACCGCTGCTGCTACAGGATCTGATGCTCAATGGGCTTGGCCTAAACTACACGATCCATTCGAGTACTGGCGTGAGCGTACCTGGTGGTTCAACATGGAGGACCCAGATGAACAAACTAGAAAGATCCGCGATTGGGCTCGTCTGCTCTACACTACGCACTACCTCGTCCCTAGTCTCATTGATATCTACACCCGTTACCCGCTTCTTGACGTTGAGCTCGTCCATCATGACAAGCGGATCAGCGACTTCTACAACGACCTCTTCTTCGACGGTCTTAACTATGATGAGTTCCTGTTTGATCTGGGACGAGAGCACTGGACCGTTGGTGAGGTCTTCGCCATGGGATCTTGGCATGACGGAATCGGAGCTTGGGAAGAAGACGAAATCATCAACCCCAACGACGTAATCGTTGCGAAGAACCGTGCTCTAAGAACCTATCAGTACCACATTAAGGTACCTCAGGAAATCAAGCGACTAATTGAGCGTCGTGACCCTCCTCAGGAATACGCCATGCTCATGCAGCTGTACCCTGACGTTGTCGCCTGGGCTCGCCAAGACAAGGAGATCCCAGTCTCCGATGTCATCATGAAGCAGATCAAGTTTAAGACCAACCCATGGTCTGAGCACGGTACGCCGATTCTTCTCCGTGCTTTCCGCATGCTCATGCTTGAGGAATCGCTCAACGCAGCTCAGGATGCTATCGCTGACCGTCTGTACTCTCCTCTCATCCTTGCTACGCTTGGTCTTCCTGACGTAGACCAGGACGGTCCATGGATCCCAGATGCCACAGAGCTTCAGTCGTTGCGTAATGACCTAGCCATGGCAATCAACTCAGACTTCCGTCTGATGACCTATCACCACGGTCTACAGATCCAGAACGCCTTTGGTCGTGAGAGCATGCCACGTCTTGACCAGGACTTCCTGCGTGTCGAGTCTAAGGTTATGCAGGTATTCGGTATTGGTGCTGACCTGCTACAGGGTGGCAACGGTGGTACGTATGCTGCTGGTGCTCTTAACCGAGAGCTCATCACCCAAATGCTTAGCACTTACCAGCACAAGATTAACCGCTTTATCCGTGATCGCATGGAGCCAGTCGCTGAGCGTCAAGGTCACTACGAGATGCGTAAGGTCGGAGGCCAGATGGTTCCTGTTATGGAAACCGTTCTTATGGTTGACGAAGAGACTGGTGCCGAGTACGTAGAAGAGCGTCCGAAGCTAGCTATCCCTGAGGTCCGCTTCCGCAGTATGAACCTGCGTGACGAGACTATCGAACGCGGCTTCCTACAGCAGCTATCTGCGGCTGGATTCCCGATATCCCTCAGCACTCTTGCTGTCAACATCCCAATCGACTTCGACGATGAGGTTGAGGCTCGTAAGGACGAGAAGATCAAGACAGTTATCGCTGAACAGCAGTTCAAGCGTGAGCTATTCAACCGTTTGATGGTTCTACAACTTCCTATCCCACCAGAGTACGTTCAAGAATACCAGGCCTACATCGCGATGCTCGAGAACCCAGCGCTAGGGGCGCAGCTTGCCCCTGGTGCTATGGCTGGTCTTGTTACACCTCCTCCTGCTCCGAACCTCACTGGTGCCACAGCACAGCAGAGCGATGCCGCAGCTGGTGCTCAGGTGTTCCCCGCATTCAACCAGATGGCTGCTCAACAAGAGCAGACACAGCGTGGTGGTCAGAGACAACGTCCTGCCGAGTCCTACGAACAGCGTAAGAATGCGCCTAAGCCTAGCAAGAAGGGTCCAAAGAACGGACCTCAGAAGAAGACAGCTAGTGTAAGTTACTACGACGAAGACAGTTATGACGATGCTCCATTCGAGACCGTAACCTACGGTGACCGTATGAAGTTCGCTGTGCCATTCGAGAGCAAGAAGCGTAAGCGCATGAAGCTAGCACGTGGTATGAAGATCATCGTCGATGACAGCTACGAGAAGTTTGACGAAGAAGAGTTCAAGCGTCACCTTGCTTCAATCATGGATGAACCTATGATTCAAGAGCCCACTGACATGGACCACCACAGTAGCGGTGAAGGCGGAATGGATCAGCCTGCGAGAAAGCAGATCGATCCTACAAAAGAAGAAGATTTATAGATAATAATACAACGCATTATTATATAGATAGTGCAATATTTATCAAGGACATCCTATGAGCACACTTTTTAATAATGAATCGCCTAGAATGCTTCCTAAGGTATCTTATAACAAGCACAGCTTCCTTAGCGCTGTTAGCCCGCTTGTTAAACTAGATATCATTAAGGAAGGCGAAGGCAAGATCGCTCGCAACGCTAGCAAGCTGAACCTTGATGACAGCATCTACGAAAAGATTGACGAGGACTAAAATGCTCGCCAGTTTCTTTGATTCTAGTAACAATTGGTTTGGCTACATAGCCAACTTCTTCTTTGCAGCTGCTGGCTTTGGCAGCATTGCTCGTTGGATTTACAAGCTTATTGTAAAGCACAGCGATAGCAAGATAGATACTATCAAAGAAGATATTGATAATAAGTTCGAATTAATCCTTGCTCAGTACCGACCCAATGGTGGTAGCAGTAGCAAAGACCAGCTCAACCGTTTGGAAGCTGGCGTTGCCGAGCTTAAGCACGGTCAAGACACGCTACACATCAGGATTGACAATATCAAAGAAGACTTTGCTGAGCACAAAGGTTACCACAAGGGTTTAGTTGACGGAGACCTGTAATGCGTACTATCAAAAGGGTTAGTCACTGGGACTTTCACCCATCTGTACGTAGCGGCGACCAGAGAACGTTCGGAGAAAAAAGTGCTGATATCATGCGTCGTTCTATGGGCAGTTGGCCTTTTGTCTTTGCTTTCTGTGCAATTATGGCCGGATGGATGTGGTATAACGGTTCAGCGCACCGTCCTTTCGATCCTTACCCTTACATCCTTCTCAACCTCTGTTTGTCTACTCTGGCTGGCCTTCAAGGAGCTATCCTACTTATAGCTGCAAAACGTGCTGATCGTATCGCTGCAGAGCTGGCTGCTTACCACCTCCAGGTTAGCGAAGATCACAAACTTATGCTAAATGAACTCACCGAGCTACTGAAACAAAAAAATTAATAGACTAGAAATAAAAAACGATTTAAAACTAAGTACCCTATATACAAGGTAGCGAAGATGATAAAATTTGGTGCACCTACAATAACCCTACAGGGTAGAGGAATGACAACTGGGAACTCCCAGGACATCTCTCTACACCAAATCACCTTTGATGACTTTGAACCATTCAAGCCAGAAAAGGGATTTTTGTACGTTGCTTCTAGAGCGATTAGTTCTAGAGTAAATGCAAACTACGATGGTTGGCCGGTGGACCAAATCAAGAAAAGTTACAGAACTTTTGTTGGTCGTCCTATTTTCGTTGAGCACAACAACTCTGACCCAGAGCGTGCTCGCGGTGTGATCCTTGACGCTATATACCGTGAAACTAAACTAGCTAGCGGTATTATTGATGCCAGTGTCTACTGCCTTATGGAAGTTGACGCTGTTACTTTCCCCAAGCTTGCTTCTGCTATCGAAGACGGTAGTTTGAACGCAGTTAGCATGGGAGCTGATGTTGAGGGCACCCAGTGCAGTGCTTGCGGTAAGTTCGCTAGCAAGCCTGCAGAATTCTGTGTTCACATCCCTCGACTAAAGGGTAGGAACGTAACAGTTTACAAGGCGGGTAAGCGAGTCGAGAGCCTCGTTTACGAAAGCTGCATTAAGCCGAACTTCTTCGAGCTTAGTTTTGTTTTCGAACCTGCCGACGAATCTGCTTGGCTGATCCAGAAGAAGCGGTACTAATGCCAATTCTTAAGGTATCAGATCACGTGTTTAAGTACGCGTTAGAAACAATCAGAGTCCCTTTGTCTATCATTGGTGACTGTCCTCAGTGCCAGAGTAACGGCTACAGAGACGGTATATGTCCGGATTGTGGGTTTGTTCACCCAAACGTCCAGGCAGCTATCCAAGAATGGCAGAATGCTATGGGCATTCAGCAGGTTGTGCAGCAACAGCAGCAGAGCCTCGCTGAGCAGAACCCCAATGCGAAGGCAGCTTACCGCAGCCTAGCTTTTGTGGATATGTTTCCGTCCATCAATAGCAAGAAGACAAAATGTACTCGGTGCAAGCAGATGACTTTTGTCGATGGTAAATGCGAAAACGCTGAGTGCGCGCATGAAACGCCGCCAGAAGGTTTAGGTTTCAAAAGACCTAAGTTCCTTGGGCGTGATCCCAAGTGGCTTAAGAAGGTAAACCGAGGACTGAACATTCTGTCCCCAGGTGAACCTCAGATTGTAGTCACGGAAGCACGCGAAAAGATTAACAAAACAAAAGAATCAATGAAGCTCTTGGCAGCCGCCCAGAAGCAACCACAGTTGCAGATGGACCCAGGAGCTTTACAAGACAACTCATACGTTGTCAACAACGATCCTACTACTCGGATGAAGAACATGCTTCAACAGAGTGCACAGATCGATGCACAGGGCAACCAGAATAACGAAAACGCAAATAATAGCGAGGAGCCACAATGAGCCGTTTCGATAATGAACTGATCAAGAGTGCAGCCGGTGCGCAAGGTGGTAATGCCTACCAACTGCACGGCCTATCTGGTCAGTCTACAACCCCAAGACAAATGCCTTACGACCAGATCAATACCGTTGGTACTGACATGGCCCCAGGTGTTACTCAAGCCCCAGCGGCAGTTGCTGAAGTCCCAATGTGGGTTGCTGACGCTCCTGCTGCTCGACTTCTTGAGGTGCGAGACCTTGAGTCTGCCGACCCAATGAACGGTGGACCTGGCGAGATTCTTGGTGGTCCAGGCAGTGGCCTTTACCCAAGCATGGTTCTAGCCGAAGGACGTCTCATGGCTGCTAGCATTAACCCAATCGATGAGAGTCTGTACCAAGTGTACAAGGCTAGCCGAGAGATCCGCGATGCCATCGACAGCCAGATTGACTTTGACTTCAGTAACCTAGTAACTGCTTCTAACGACGCTGCTACTGTTCTACGCTTCGCTAGCGCTGACAATTCCGTTAATCAAGCTATCGGTACTGTTGCTTCGATCGTACTTGACATCGAGAACGACCTAGCCACTACTTCTAACTTCCACCAAGCTGCTGCTGACCTGGTTGCCCTTGAGGACCTTCTTCAGGACATCAACAAGTTCGCTGCTAAGGACGAGGACAAAGAAGAAGACGATGGCGACGAGGATGACAAGAAGACTGCCGCTAAGTCCAAGTCCAAGGCCAAGTCCAAGAAGAAGAAGAAGGACTGCAAGAACTGCAAGGGCAAGGGCTGCGACGAGTGTGAAGACGACGATGACGATGATGATGACAAGCCAGCTTTCTTGAAGAAGAGAACGGCTACCAACGGTAACCAAGAGACCCTCCAGGTTGTAGACGTTCGTGACCTTGACGACCAGGCTGGTGTCTGGGACCGTAGCAAGGTAATGACCCCTGACCACACCACTAACGTACTCGTTCCTGAGGAAGTTAACGGTGAGGACGCTGGCTACGTACCATTCTACAACGATGGTTCGAGCACCGGAATTATCCCTGGACAAGAGCCACACAAGCAAGAAGTATGGCCTTACGATGGCAGTAACCCTGCTCTCGTTCCATACCAACAGATGGGTGTAGTCGCTGCTGTACAGGCGAACCGTGAGCGTATCTACGAGAGTCTTAACCTCGTAAATCGTCTAGAGAAGATGGGCATGGCTTCGGAAGAAGACCGCGCCAAGAATCTCGCCAAGTTTGAACAGATGGATAGTGTTAAGCTAGCAGGTTTTGTAGCCAGCCTAGACATGTTCGAAGAGTCTGGGGCGCGTCAACCCCGGAGCCAAAAAGTGGCAAGCGGCAACAACCGCATGCCCGAAATGGGTCGGTTGACAACGGCCTCAGCAGTCAAGCGTCAGGATGTTCAATCTGACGACTGGCTGATGACACTTTAATCCCAATTTAAGGAGAAATCAAAATGCTGCAACTAAATAGCATAGCTAACGTTGGGGTTCACCGTACGTGCACCCCGCTGTACGAGAAGTACGAGGCTACGCCTTACAACACGTTCCTGGACCCTTCGGACACGAACAACATCTTTTCGGGCATGGTCATGTACCGCACAGGCCCCGACACTGTTGCTCTTGCTACCGTAACCGGTACTAACTACGCCAATGCCAAGCCTTTCGGTCTGTCAGTTCTTGACCGTAACGCCAACATTGACGACGTTACCCAGGTCGGTGTAAACGCGTGGGCCGTTTGGCTCGGTGGAAGCAACGCCTTCTTCACGATCAGCGCCCCTGCCTTTGACACGACGCAGGCTTACAACGTATCGACCAGTGGTGTCCGTCAGTTCCTGTACACCGCTTCGGGTACTGGTCAGCTGACCTCGCTCTCCGGTTCGAACATCAACGGTGTTCCTGTCGCTGAGTTGATCGATGTTATCAGCCCATCGCAGATTGTTGTCCGTCTAGTACCGTTCGGTGCTGCCGCCTAATTCTGAAAGGAATAATTAATCATGAGTAACATTTTCCCTAATGGAGCTGTTGCGGAGCACCTAGCTCCTAGAACAGCGAAGAAGTCGGACGACTACGTCGCCGGAATCGTAGAGGCTCAAGAGCGTCTCGCTTCGGCCACCGGTCGTAAGACTGCTACCCGTGAAGAGAAGCAGCGTCGTCTAGCCGGTATCTTGGCTGACAAGGACAACTACATGGTCCGCTTGGGCCAGGGTATGATCGGTCCTATCCAGCTGAAGCTCCGTTACCAGGGTATGACCCGTAACGTTCTCCTCGAGGACCCACTCACCCCTGGTGTACCTGTCATGTACGACGTCCTGGACGAGTACGGTCAGGCCTACATCCTCTCGGGTAACGAAGGTGAAGTCCGCGTCACACCATTCGAAGGTAAGAAGGTCCCGGTCCGGTTGTTCCGTATCGCTACGTTCCCTCAAATCAAGAAGGAAGACCTCTGGTACCTGCGTGTAAACATCGTTGAGTACGCTCAGGACATGTCGAAGCAAGCCATCATGATGCAGGAAGACGCTCGTCTTATCACTGTTCTTGAGGCCGCCATCAACAACTACGCTGTTGACCCCAACCACCTCGTATCGCCTAACCACATCGTCAACGAGCTCTCGGGTTACATCACCCCAGACTCGATGTACGACCTGGTTGCCCTCATCGAGGTTCACCAGTTGGAAGCTAGCCGCCTACTGTTCAACCCAATCGACTACCGCGACCTGTACAAGTGGGACATCAACCAGACCGGTTGGGCCTTCAAGGACCGCGTTGTTGCCGGTGAGCGCATTGTTCAGTTCGGTGGTTTCCAAGTTCAGCGTTCGATCGAAGTACCTCAGGGTACTGTTTACATGACCCCAAGCCCCGAGTTCCTCGGTGTCTTCCCAGTCATGTACTCGCTCGACGTAGAAGAGAACCACACCCCAGAGAAGTTCCACAAGGGCTGGGTCATGGACGAGCTCGTCTCCGAGATCGTTCTCAACCCACGTGGTCTGGGCAAGATCGTTAAGGCTTAGTCTTAACATTTACGTTCAGGTGGGGTGTGGGCTATTAAAAAACGGCCTACACCTCACCAGGATGTATGTATTACACACTTCTAGAATTCCTAGATTTGTTAGGGCAGCCAGCCCCTTGAAACAAGGAGAATTAAAATGGCAAGAGCAGTATCAAAATCCAGTGATATCAGTAGCGAGAGCACACCAGTCCCAGTAGTGGATCTGGGTGGTCACTACGAAGATCACAAGCCCGATCCAGCAGATCTGAGCGGGGCCCGAGTACCTTCGAATGTTCCTAACTTTCAGGGTATGAAGGACATCCAGACTGCTGATTGGATCGAGAATCTAATGGCTAGCAGCACAATTTTTACCAGTCCCAAGGGTAGTTTTAAGCTAGCTGGCTCAGGTTTCCATGGAAGTATCCAGCCGATTCCTGCAGAGATTCGTCAAGATCCATACGTGCTAAGAGCTGTACAACGTGGCCGTATCGCATTTATCGATGAGGAAAAGGCCGTAGAAAAGATCGCTGAGCTTAGGGACGAAAGCAGCACTTCTGAAAGTCACATGGATCGTCTCCGTGACAGTCTGAATGCTGGTGCTTCCGAGAACAATGGCATGTACAAGATCGACCTACCAGATGAGGCTGAGCCAAAGGGCAAGGCGCAGACATGGGAAGAGATCTGGACAAACAGTACGAGCACTCCTAAGACAAAAAACGTATAAACCAGGTGGACTGCAAAGCTCCACCATTAATAAGGAGCTTAAATGAGCGACACTACAAAGAATGATTCCGCTGCGGTTACTGCTGCTAGCGGGGAGAAGCTTGGTGCCATTATCCCTTCGGGTACTGTCTTGAGCGGTACGACCATCTACAACCAACCATGGTTCGCTGTATGGGCCCCTCAGACGTTCCCAGGTTCGGTTGTTAGCGGCTTCGCTACTCCAACACTATCTGGTAACGGATGGGCCGGACAGAACAACACTGGCCTCGTATTCCAGACTGACCAGTACAACACAACCCTGAGAGGATTCTAACATGGCTACCACACCAAACGTATCGCAGGAACAAGGTAATAAGCTATCAGTACGTGCGAACACACGTGGTGGTACTTCGCCTGCCGTAGTAACTCCTGTTATTGACACAACTGTTCTAGTTAACGCCATTGCTCAGGCTAGCGGTGTACTCCGTTTGTCGGGTGCTGACTCGACTAGCGTTTTCACGATTAGTGGTACAGGTAGCGGTGCTGTAACGGCTGCTATCTCTGGTGCGGGTAACGTTGCTGCTCTAATCAGCAGCCTCTCCGCTACTGGTGCTCCACTGAGTGGATCAAACTTCTTTGTCAATGCCGGTAACGCTCAGTTCCTTAAGAACACCACTGTTGACATTATCGTTCCTAGCGGAATTGGTTTGACAATCAGCGGTACTTCCGGAACAACTCCTACGTTGACTGCCATCACTTTGTCTGGTGCCAACGCTCTGTCCGTAACTTACCCTAACTATGCTGGTACACCTAACTCTAACCCTGTCTGGGTAGATGACGTAACGGTCCACGCCTACGATGTTGGCTACGCTGGTCTTTACCAGGGTAACGTCACAATCCTGAGTGGAACTGGTGCTGTAGTACAGCGTCAAGTACGCCAGATCTCGACTCAACCAAGCGAGACACAGCAGTACGATGGTTACTTTGCGACCTACAGCGGTAACCTTTACCAGACTCAGCAGAAGCGGACGTGGCGTCAGCAGTCGTAATGCTGTTCACACCTTCTGACATCAAAGTCGAAGTCACAATAATACGAGCTGACGGTACCAAGGATCTCCTCGGTACCGTTAGTTTGTTTAACCAAGGAAAACAGGATGATCACAGTATTAACGAACCAAGTCAGGAATAGTTTAGCTGCTTCTGTTTTAGGTTCTGGTAGCCTGTCAATCCATCCTGGGTATATCCAATGGGGAACTGGGTCCGGAAATGCTTCTGGCACTGATGAAACATTGTTTAACCCAGTGCAGAATAGAGTGGCTTGTTCAGTCAACCAGACCACTACAACTACCAGCGGTGATACAGTATTAATATCTGGAACGATCACATCAACTGGCACACAGAGCATCACCAACGTTGGTCTGTTTAATGTTAGTGGAAGCTCGGCAGTAGGTTATTTAACATCATCCGTTAGCCCTTATGATACAATTATTAATGTATCTGGATACGCTAATTTTCCTAACACATATCCATTTGATGTACAAATATTATCAGAGGTAATGACTGTAACAACTGGTACTGCTGGTTCATGGACAGTTGCTAGAAATACCAATGGTTCTAGTAGAACCCTCAATGTAATACCGTCTACAACTCAGGTAGTAGGTGGGAACAATACTGCGAACGGGAGCATGTTCTTAAAAACCAGTTTTGGCGGCGGAGCTATTTTAAATGCTGGCGATGCCCTACAGTTCAAGATTAGCTTACAATTTATATAGGAGCAGCAATGGCTTTTAACTCTAACTATTTGATCCCGAACGAGGGTCTCGACTATTCTATTAATATTTTCCCTCGTGGCATCAACGCACTGCCATCGGGCACTTACATGGGATTATTCACCACTTCTTGGTCTACTATCCAAGCCGGTACGCCGAATGTCACCCTAAATGGTTCTGTTGGTGGTAGTAGTGTTATCAACGAAGCTTCATTTACCAACTATTCGCGCCAGTTTATACCATCCGGCACAACTTATTGGACATCACCATCCGGTGCTAATTTTACGGTGAGCGGAACAGTCAGTGGGCAGATCACTACTACTAATAGCGGCTATTCATTTACAAATAGCGGTACAAGTCAGAGTATTTATGGGATGTTCTTAGCTACTACTGCTGCTACTGGTGTGGTTACAAGCGGAACTGGCAGTGGAACGAATACACCAACAGTTCTCTGGTATGCACCATTCTCTGACCTTAACGCGGTCACGTTAGCAACCGGTGACTCGCTTACTGTAACCCCAACCTGGCAGTTTGCTCCTAACGCTGGCTAAGGAAGCCTAGATGGCATTACCTACCCCATATACCCTGAGATCATACGCTGGTGCTGCTACGCCCTCGTACCTTAATGCGGCTCTATCTGGTTCATTTACAGTTGGTCAGCAGCTAACCGTAGCCAACACGTCTGACTGGTACGAAACCACTGTCAGCGGTACCCAAAGCTCTAACCCACTAGGTACCAGTGGACCATTCACGCTAGTTGTTGATTATGGAACTGCTACCGAAGAGAAGATCCTTTGTTCCGGTACTGTAACCGTTGCTTCCTCTGGTTCTGTAGTAAACGTATGGTACGATGGCACATTGAACGGTAGAGCTTACGATGGAAGTTCTTTACAAGCTCACGCTTCTGGTACATCAAGCGGCCTTAATGTATTCCCAGTAATGAGTGCTGCCGAGGTCGTTGGTTTCAATGCTTCTGCAACAAACCCATACCCTGGAGTTAAACCATCTTTGCACAACCTTAAAGCATGGACGATAGACCCTGGTGCAGCAACTGTCGCAGGTGTTTTGCCATCCAGTGGAACGATTGCTTGCACTGCTTTATATGTACCATACGCTACAACAGTAACTGGTATATCAGCATACGTTACAGCTACGGGTGTTGGTGTCACATCAGTAACTTATGGGTTATACAACTCAACAACGTTGCTAGCATCAGGCTCATCTGCTAGCTGGTTCCAAGCACTTAACACGCAGAATGCCGCTTTTACATCCCCAGTTACTATCTCAGCCGGTACATACTGGGTGGCCGTGTCTGTCGTAGCTTCAACTACTTATCCACAGATCTATAGGAACGGTGGAGCGTACAACTGGAACCAAACAGCTGTCTCTGGCTCATTAACTATCAGATCAACTACCCTAGCGTTTGGTAGTTCTACATTGCCAGCGACTATAACTGGAACACCAGGTTTTGCTGCCGGACTTTTCTTGTTTGGTCTCTACTAATAATAGGCATATAAAATGGCCGGTCAGTTCCGTAAGAATATAACTAATGCGTTCTTTTCAAAGACAAGCAACGCCAAAGAAGGATTCTACGCACCCACTGGCGCAGTAGTCAAGGGCGGGATCGGCGTAGCCGCAAGCGGTAGATACTATTACCGAGTATTTACTACAAACGATATGTTCAATGTTATCAATGGTTCTGTTATCGCTGATATATTTGCGATCGGCGGTGGTGGTGGAGGAGGCATTGGTAGCAACAAAACAAATGGAATTGGTGGCAACGCTAGCTTCTATGAATTCGGTGGAGGTGGTGGTGGAGCCGGTGGAATAACTGTACTATCGGGTCAGACATTGCCTACCGGTAATTACACCGTAACAATTGGTTCTGGCGGTGCTGGTGCTGCTGTCGGAGCGAACATACCTGTTAATGGTTCAGTAGGCAACAATACACTGTTCGGCACCCTAGTAACTGCTACAGGCGGAGCTTATGGTGGTGGAACTGTCGGTGGCAATGGACCGACTGGTGGTGGTGCTGCGTCTGGAACTGGTGGTGCCGGTATAACTTATTCAGGTGGTGGTTCCACCGGATCATATGGTGGAGGTGGTGGTGGTCAAGGCCAGAGCGGTGTTACAGCAACAACATCTGGTGAATCCGGTGGTTCTGGAACAAACTCTTATAGTAGTTGGTTGACGATAATCAGTGGCATGATGCCAGCCGCTTGGGTAACTGCTACATCTGGAACATACATTGGTGGTGGTGGTGGTGGTGGTGGTTCTGATACATCCGGGAAAATTTCTTCCAACGCAGCTGGTGGCGTAGGCGGCATAGGTGGTGGAGGTAAGGGCACTAATGGTGCCAACCTTGGAAGCGTAGGCAACGCAACCGCTAACACCGGTGGAGGCGGCGGTGGTGGTATCGGTGACAACCCATTAGGAGCTGGTGGTACTAATGGTGGCACAGGCGGATCAGGGCTAGTCATAGTACGTTACTGGAACCCAGTGGCTACAACCAAGAGTAGCTCTGCTATAGCAGTTTTCCTTAATACAATTACCAAGAACCGAGGAAAGTTTATCCGAGCAACGATCAGTGCTGGGATATTAACCAAGAAGAACGTTAAAAAAATTGCCAGGGTATACACCATCGATACGATCAAGAGTGCTAAGCTTGTGTTCAAAACCCTTAAAACAACGTTTAGCGCAGCGCCAAAAGTAACAAAATCAGTTGCAAAAACAGTAAAAACATTATATATTAATAGTGTAAAGTCTATTAAGGCTGTCTATAAAAAACCACGTCTCATTGTTGTAATAATACCTTATTTTAGCAAAAAAGTATCTAAATCAGTATCAGCTGTATCGATCAAAACTTTTAATTTTACTTCAGGCAAAGTACTGAGCAAAGTCGCAAAGAACATAGTTGTTTCTGCTCAAAAATTAACCAGGCAAGTCAAGCGCAATCGTAAAGCCATTGTGGTGCAGCCTGTTCAAGCTACAGTTACCAGGAATATTTCTAGTAGACGTAAATCATCAGTTACTGTCAGTTACTCCATTGCTTCTACCAGGAAACGTACTGCTATTCGTAGAGCTATAGCAACTGTTTCTGCTATTGGTAAGAACATAGCTACCAGACCATTCTATATATTTACCAGGGAACAAGCCAACGCTCAATATACATTAGCCAGTGTTAGTGAAACTGTAACAAGTAATGTAGATTTGGTTGGAGAGTTTACCAACGCTAACGATGTAGTGCCCAATGATTATGCCGAACCAGACAACCCTACTGGCGAAGATGTAGTACCCACCTAATTTTGTCCTAGATAATAAGGAGATACCATGACCGACGTACGTTCAACTATTGTAGACTGGGCCAATTGGGCCGTTAAAAACAAAGCACATTTTATCTATTCTGAGGGCCCCCAGCGCATGAGCGCTATCGGCGTATGGCCGCTCAAATTCCCAATCACCGCTGACTGCAGTGCCGCTGTTACGTGGTACTACTGGATCTCAGGTGCTCGAGACCCCAATAACCTAGGTTACAACCACGAAGGTTACACAGGTACCCTGCTTAGCCATGGCATTAAAATCCCAATCACTGAAGTCGTACCTGGCGACGTAGTGGTTTACGGTCCTGGCACCGGTTGGCACACCGCTTTGGTCGTAGAAGTTCACGGCGCTGACATCCTTACCGTAAGTCACGGTCAGAACGGTGACCCTTCTTACGTATGGGTTAATCAACCTAAGACGGTGCCAACGCGTGGATATAGCCACGATGGCAGACAGCCTCAAACGTACCTACGTTTTCCAACAGGCGCTGTCAACCCAACCCACACACCTCCTGCTCACTAAGGTATATAAATGGCAACAAGATATCGTGCAAACTTCCTGACAGGCACTGCCTCGGGTGTACAAGCCAACTCATCGCAGCTGACCATTACTGGTACCGGCTGGCCAACTAACATACCCGCTGGTAGCTACCTTCCAATTATCCTGAACCCTGGTTACTACGGCGCAACCGTGCAGGGTGAGATCGCTTACGTAACAAGTGCTACAAGCACTGTAGCCACATTGAGCGCAAGAGCACAAGAAGGCTCAACACTAGTTAGTGGAACTAACATCGCATGGGTTGCTGCGCCGATCGCTAGCGACTTTGATGTTACGAACCTCACATCTACCGGTACATTGACCCTTACTAACGGTTTGACAGTTTCTGGTGGAAATGCGATTGTAAGCAATAACTTGACGGTTAGTGGTTTTAATTCCAGCTTCCAAGGAGTAACCGTAAGTGGTGGTGGACTCAACGTTACCGGTGGCGGTTTATCCGTCTATGGTAATACAACACTCAACAATAACCTTAGTGTTGTAGGTTCAGTTAGCTTCCCATCATCATCTATTGCTTACAGCGCAGTCAAGTCATATGGCCCATGGTACACAACTCCGAATGGTACTTATTTTGGTATATCAACGGCAGCAAATACACAGATATCTAATGTTGCTGTCAGTGGGTACAATAACTACTTGGTCAATGCTCAGTTCTTTGTAAACCAGGGTACTGTTACCACGGCTATTCACTACGGCATAGGTACCGTTGATGCGTTTGGTTTTCTAACTTATACCACTGCGAAGGTTGGAGTGCCAATCTACAGTGGTGGTGGTACATCCTCGTATTCTTACACCGGCATCTACTCACCAGGTACAACAGCTTCCGGTAAAGTTGGTCTGGGGCTATACGTTGATAATAACGCTGGTTCAGCGCAATATGGATGGGCTTTATTCACAGTGGTAGGTATCAACTAAATGAGAGCTCGTCCATACCCACAATATGCCGTAGAGCCAGTAGGCGTAATGACGTACTCTCAAGGAGTATTAACTAACCCTACCGACGGATCTGGCAACCCTAGTGGTATGACGCTGTCTATTGTTAACTCTGATAATGGCACGATTGTTGTCCCATCTGGAACGGCAGCCACACAAGAAGGGACTGGACAATTCCAGTACACCCTTAACTCAAATCAGTCTGCTCTGCAAGGCAATTATAATGTAACGTGGAACTACACAATTAGTGGTAGCCCCCGGATCTACACAGATAAGATTGTCATTACCGACCAAATGCCTTACTGGAGCAATCTAACTTATGATGAGCGCCAGTTGGCGGCAAACATTGTTCACCGTCTAGACAAGAGCTTTGACAGCACTGCCGGTGGGCCTTACCTGCAAGAGCTCAACCAGAGTGGCTTCATCATGTATGAAGAAGTAGCAATGGTTATGACATCCGAAGTTATGGACTACATTAACTTTGAGTTCCAGCCAATCTTTAATCCAGCGTACGAAATTGGGATCAACGCCAATGTGCCATTCCCATCAACGTATTATGGTGTGCTAGCTACTCAGACGTATGCCCACTTCCTAAAGCACATAGCTCGTAACTACATCGAACAGCCCACACCTAACGGTATGAACGCTGCTTGGATGGACCGCAGAGACTACTACCAGAGATGGTGGCAACTGTACCTATTCGATAAAGAAATTGCTGACAAGCAACTACGTCAGATGAAGCGTCAGTTCATGGTTGGATCGAAGCGAAGCATGCTCGTTGCTGGTGGTCTGATCCCACGTATGTTCACGAACCCAGCTCGCCCCCACTTCCAGTACGCTGCAGTTAACATGGGTGGCGCATAATGTCTTTCCTACATTGGCTAGGTCATGTGCTGTGGTTCATGTGGTATTGGCCCAATTGGATTGGCAATATTTCCGCAAGTATCCTTGTTACGGTAATCGTTGGTCTCTGCTGGCCTAAACTACGTCACATTTTTGAAGCTTGGGTTGATGCCAAGATGCACCACCACCTTAACAACCACCATGATGCGATTGTAGAAAAGCTAACTAAGCACGTTGACAATCACATGGAAAAAATCCACGAGAAACTAGATAAGTAATGTCCGGCATCAATCCAGTACCAGGGCCGGTAGTTTCAGGAACAGGAACAGGCCTTAATTACCAGCTAGAAAGCCCATTGCTTGTTGTAAAGCAGAGGGAAATCTGGGCTGAGGTTGACCAGCAACGTTTCCACGATGAGGCATTACAGTGGTACGGCGAAGAGTGTGTTGTTCGTCAATTATGGCGAGCAGAGGATGCTGCGCTTGGCTTGGTGACATACTGCCAAGATTGCCAGGATAGCCCAAATCCATCTAACCCAACAGCTAGTGGCAACGCTGCCATTAGAGCTAGAGTATCAAACGCATACAAGCAAAGTGGAAACAGCTACTGCCCAACATGCTTCGGCACAGCGTTCACCGGTGGTTTTAAGACGATCTGTTACCACCTATATATGCTGGCTACAGACACCGCCCAACAGCGTCAAAACCTGACAACTGGACAGTTCTGGAAAGACAACCCCAATGTTCAGCTCAGCTGGTACCCAGAGATTAGAGTCGGTGACCTTATTGTTCGAGTAACCCAATGGACTAATGGATCACCAACCGGTTTGGGAGATCGATTTATTGTCAGCACGGTCAGCCCACAAACCATCCGCACTGGCCCTGGCATCAGTTACGATACAACCAAGATCGTAAACCAGATGTGCACGATTGAGAACCTACCACCTGGACACCCTTACTACAGCGTACCGATCATATGAGTTACCCAGCACCAGAATACCTTACCGAGATAGTATCTAAGCGTGCCGTTGAGATCGCACGCAGAATCGGTCCACGCAAGACAGGAAGAGGTCTAGATAGCCTTTCACCAGTATTTTCTGTTGGGATGGTAGGCATCCAGATTCCTGAAGCCACGGCATACATGTTTGACCTGAACGAAGGCCACGAACAATATGCTATGTTTGATCTTGCCGGTAAGACTATTCCTATTAGAGAACCATCGGGTAAAATATCTTTTAGAAGAGCCACGGCAAGTAATATTGGTAAAACACCAATAATTACAAGGCTTTCTAAAGATGGTCGAATTGACAATGGTAAGCCACGTTGGGTTTACCCAAGTCGTGAAGGTCTACAGTTCCTGGATAAAGCGATTGATATGAGCATCGATGAATGGTTTATGTCTAGCGATTCTGAGCAAATATTTGATATGTTCTCCAAGACTGGCGCCAAAGACGCCCTCGACATACTTTTTAGTGATAGAAGAAACTGATGTTTATTACCGCCGTTAAAACAGCTATCGTTGAAGCGCTTGACGCTGGGTTCAACCAGCTGGCGACATCACCTATCGATACAAGTTTAGACCTGGTTCCTAATAGTATAACTATTGAGTACCCGCTAGAGATGTTAGAATGGCCAGCTATGCTAGTACAGTTCCGTCCTAGCAAGGTCCAATGGTCGGGCTTAGCTCCAGATACTTATTCCGCTAACCCTTCTGGAATAACCATTAGTGGGGTAAATTATCCAGCCAGCACCAGCACCAGAACATGCTATTTTGAAGGCAGTATTGATCTCCAGATGATGGCCATGCACTCTGAAGAACGTGACCGGTTGTGGGATAGCGCCATCAACCTGATCCTGATGGGGCAAGGAAGCCCAGCTAGTTCTGCTTTCTACAACAGCTTATTGAATAACGATCTGGTTGGTTTGACGCTTCTACCTGATACTTTTACGTCTCTTGGGGACACAATTAGCGCTGGAACCCCTTGGAGCCCTGAGGAGTTGACCTATGAGGCCAGCATCAGAATAAGTTGTATCGGTGACTTCTATGGTAGCAAGTACGACTACTCAGTGCCTAACATTACTGATACTGCCATTACCCAGTCTGGGATCGTAACGGCCAGTTCTAACCCAGTTACCTTTTCTGTACAAAACTATTAAAAGAAATATTGTAAAACCTAGCCGTTTCTGCATAAGAACGTGAAGGAGATTGTATGCCCATTTCCAATTATCAGACTCCAGGTGTTTATGTCGCCCAGTCGGGTACACCACTAACTGCTATCAGCCCTAGCACCCTCACTATTGCTATCGTTGCTGACCAGGCTACCCCCGGCTCTGCCACTGACACTTTCAATAACGTAGTAGCTGCGACCGGTATCACTATCGGTCAGCTTTCCGTACCCACAGTCAACACTAACTACTCTGGTACGTACGCCTCCTATTCTGGTTACACAGTAACTTGGGTATCTGGCTCAACAACAGTTACTGGTGTTTACGGAACAAACTTTAACATCACGACTCCAACTGGTAGCGCGTTCAGTGTTCTTACTACCAGTGGTATCACGCTAGCTAACGTCCCTTCCGGAACTGTAAGTATTACTTATGGTCACAACTGGGGTGCTTACGGTTCTTACAACACGTTGAATGCTTTGGCCAGTGCCGTTGGACCTGCGATTAGTGGTACAACGATCGTTAACCCAGCTACTCTCGCGGCTCAGTTTGCATTCCAGAATGGTGCGAATGTTGTCCGAGTTCTTCCCGTAGCTCGAGTTAGTGGTGTAACTTCTGCTAACACTAATGACTGGAACAGAGTATTCGCTACAACTGTGACTGGTAGTGACCCAACTTACTTGACTAACCTTGTTGGAACTGACGTAATCGTACCTCTGTACGGTAACGTTAACACCAGCGGCACAACCTATGGTCAGATTACCACGGTAGCCAACGGAACTGTTGCCAGCGGAATTAGCAACTACTTGACAGTTCAAGCTGCGAATGGAACTTTCCAACGTGCATTCCTTGGATTCGATGGTACTAGCAACCAAGTAACTGTATCTGGTTTGCAAGCTTTTGCCACTGCTCTGAACAACGCAAGAATCAGTACCGTGTTCCCAGCGTCTGTTAATTACGCTCCTGGCCTAAACCCAGCGACTGGTGCTATCAACACTAACTTTAATATTCCTGGTTACTACTTGTCCGCTGCTATCGCTGGTGTATTCGTTTATCAACCAACGGTTGCTACGCCAGTAACTAACAAGATTGTACAAGGTTTTAATACAATCCCCAACCAGATCAGCGCTATCGATGCACAGACTAACTATGCACCTTATGGCATCCTTACCGTTCGCCAGAAGCGCGATGGAAACTTCTGGATTCTACATGGTCTAACAACTAACGTATCAACATGGTTAACCCAAGAAATTTCGATTAATGCGATTGGTGATTCGTTGGCCAACCAGATCCGGACAGATCTAGAAAAGAGCTACCTGGTTGGTGGCCCATTGACTAGCAACACATCTGCTTCGGTCCTAGGCGTTGTTCAGGCTTCGCTAACCAATGCTCTTAGCACTGGTCTAATCCAGAGCTACCAGAACCTAGCGTTGAGCGTCAACCAGGCTAGCCCAACCACTGTTAACGTAACATTCCAATACGCCCCGACTTACCCAATTAACTACATCCAGGCTACTCTGAGCCTAAACACTCAGACTGGAACAGTTCTTTACGGTAACGCTCAGAGCAACTTCGTAGTCTACTAGGAGAACATATGGCAAAGTCTACCTTCCGTGTAGGTGGAGGTTATACCGCGTTTGTGTACAACGGTCAACCGTTGATTTATGCACAGATGATTAACGAGCGGGCACCTCAGCCTGTTAACCAACCACAACCAATTCAACCACTCGATTCTCCATACCCCATTGAGATTGCACTGCCTATCGCTTTGCAAGCTGGTATGCTAGAAATCACATTCCTCGAGACCTGGAACTCTGAAGTATGGTCCCAGCTCGGTGGCAACTTCGCTACTGCTAGCGACCTCCTTGACGTATTCAAGGCGCAGCTAGCACAGGGTGAAATCACTTGCGTTAAGATTATCAACAAGCCGGACGGTACTCAGCGCAAAATTGTTTACCAGGGTTGCGTTGTCTACAACGTTCAGGTCGATGAACTCGTCCAGATCGGTACGATGACAATCCCCAAGACAATCACAATCATGTACCGTTCCCGTAAAGAACTCCTGTAAGAAAGGAATAATTAAAATGTCCGCACGCTCATACATTGTACAACTCCAACCAGGAGTAGGCCAGGCCATTTTGCCTGACCACCGTAAGATGCTGCCAGGTATCCAATACGTTGTTGATGCTGAAACGTTCTCCAAGATTAGCCTAGGTGCTCGTCAGAACGTTATCAAGGTCGTAACGGTTAACCTAGACAGCACGAACACTACTGCTCCTGCATCGGCTGGTACTGCTGCTGTACCTGCGCAAGCTTCTTCGGGTTACAACACCCAGGCTCTTGCGTCGGGTAGCACGTGGCTCAACCTGCTTACCACAACGAGCCAGTCGCTCAGCACGTTCACCATTGCTGGTTTTGCTGCGCAAGGTTACGACGCTGGTGGTACTGCTGGAACCGGTACTGGTATCCAATTCCAGAACTCTACTTTGAGTGGTAACGCCGCCAACCAGTCGATCACTGGCCCTGACGGTTCTCGTTACACGCTTGTCTACAACGGTACTGCTTCGACCATCTCCGGTGGTTGGTGCACAGTATGGCTAGACGAGAACAACCGTTACATCTCGACTGCTTCTGGCGTTACCTACTTGGTTCGTGCTGATGGTCTAGGCACCGCTTACAGCACCAGTACTAACACATCGCTGAGTGGAACTGGTGGTCTTGTAACAACGATCGGTACTAAGCAGGGTGGATTCGCTGGCGTTGCTGTAACGGCAATCTCCGGTGGTTACTTCGGTTGGGTACAGATTGAGGGTGTACACCCAAGCGTTGCTGTAGCCTCTGGTACCGCTGCTGGTTCCACTGTAGCTGTCAGCGGCACAAGCAACATCGGTTACGCGGCTGTTCCTACGAACACCACTGCAAGCGTCACATCGCTCGGTGTAGTAACCGGTACGGCTCAGGCCAACAACGTATTCGGTACGACTCTTACCGCTGCTGCCAGTGGTACAGGTACCGGTCAGTACTTTGCTGCTGTTGAGATCCGTAGTCGCCGTGCCAAGAAGCCATACAACCGCTTCCTGAACAAGAACTAACAAATAGTTGGTAGGCCATTAGGCCCTAGACCCGAAAGCATTATGGACATATTTGAAAAAAGCGGATGGGGGAATGAAGACCTCTCCCAGACCGAATCGAAGGATATCGACACATTCCCAGAGGACTGGAAAGATGAATTCGAAGGCCTGTTGTTCTTAGGCTATTTGCAAAAAGAAATAACACAGGTGCCTTTCCACAAGTTTGTGGTCAGGACACTAACAGTCAATGAGAAGTTAGAAGTCACGCTCATAACCAAGCCATATATGAACATGCTTGGTTATGGGCGTGCGTACAAGGCTGCAGTAGTAGCAGCGGGGCTCATCAGCGTTGATGGTCGTGACCTTGTACCTAGTAATAAGAGCATCAACAGTATCAGACAAAAGTACGATTACATTGTTAACAATTGGTATGACATTGTTATCGAGATCTTGTTTGACAACATTGAAGCTCTTGAGAACAGATCAGCTGTTGTCTTGCAAGAACTGGGAATTCTTAAGCCGTTTACTCCAGAGAGTGTATTCGTTGATGAGAATGAAGAAGACGATACCCCAAAAGATGGGAAATAGATCCTTACGTAATTGAAAAGAGTGAGTTAGCTTATCTTCAAGGTGTGTTAACTCAAAAAGATCTCAATCAGTTACAAGAGTCTATGTTGGCTATCGTTGTCAACAGAAAACGTCAGCAAGAAGCAGACCTAGAAACGGTCAAGTTCGAACAACAACTGTTTATTGCTAACCCTTCTATGTACCAAGAATACTTGAAGGCTAAGAAGGAACAGGAAGAAAGCGGTAACGTCGGCGTTACTTGGGCTGCTCCAGAGAGCGTCGATGAAGCACGTGAGCTAATGGATATCTTTGCTGATATCGAAAGCCAAGTTAAGTCCACCAAGGACGAAGATAAGCAGGCGAACGAAGAGTTCGCTAAGCAGCTTGACCTGATGCAACTGTTCGGTGGCATCAACATCGATGAGATTGGAGGTGAATAATGCCAGATAAGGAAGCAGTAGTAAGAGTTGATGCTGATACTAATGATGCTCAACAAGGTTTTGATGGTTTAGCTAGTACCGCAAGATCTATTGATGCGACTTTTGAAGCAATCAACTCTACATTATCCACCATGACTGAACGCATGCAAGGCGTCGAAGGTATAGTCGGAAGACTAGTTGACGCTATCGAACGTTACAATCAACTTCTAACTGAATCATCGACATTGCTCCAGGGACAAGGCAACATGCTGTCCTCAAACATGTTGCAAGCCACCGAAATTTTAAACAGTGTCCGTGGAATGGGTGGCAATATCAACCAAGCCATGAGCATCCTAGGAATGGCTAGTGGTGGTATGCCTGGCATGGGTATGTTCGGTGATCCTTTATCTGGTGCCGCACAAACCGCTGCCTTTACCAATATGAGCCGCATGCAGAACGATCCGTTCTTCCAAGGCAGAACCGCTAGTGCTTCACAAAGTAATTTTGCTGACCCTAACCAACCTAGCTTTTTTAGCCACACAGAAAT
>Ga0208106_1000094_pt1 | contig 35657 bp, 25 predicted proteins | sample CryBogCBE25Jul08_FD_184577 | JGI IMG/M metagenome (GOLD analysis project Ga0208106, IMG submission 184577) | Freshwater microbial communities from Crystal Bog, Wisconsin, USA - CBE25Jul08 (SPAdes) | ecosystem: Environmental > Aquatic > Freshwater > Lake | place: Crystal Bog, Wisconsin, USA...
GCTGCGCATATCGGAAACTAAATTGTTGTAACCAAACGAAGCGCCCCGCTCACACACCATGAATTGGTCTGGAAGATTGGCTTCTTTTGCAGCAGCTCTTGCTTTCTCAATGACATTCAACATCTCATGGGGAGATAAGAACTGACCCTTCTTAAAGTTGACTGGCTTACCACTTTGAGCGCAAGCGCGAATGAAATCAGTTTGTCGACATAAGAAAGCTGGGGTCTGCAATACGTCAACAACTTTGGCCACCTCCGCAATCTCATTAATGTCGTGTACATCCGTCAAGACTGGCACCCCAATTTCACGCTTTACCTTAGCAAGTATCTCCAGGCCTTTTTCCATACCAAGTCCTCGAAAAGAAGAGCCAGAGGAGCGATTGGCTTTGTCAAAAGAGGACTTATAAATAAATGGGATATTGAGCGCACCAGTAATGGCTTTCAGTTCACCAGCAATGTCCAAAGCGGATTGTTCAGATTCAATCACACAGGGACCAGCAATCAAAAAGAAGCGCTGATCTAGACCAACATTAAATCCACAGAGTTTCATAATGATGTCCTTAGATATTCTGTTGAGCGTTGGGATCTACGTAGATATACATCAGGCTGCAATTTTTTGAGCAGCATCATGATGAGCTAGCGCTGCCTTGATATAAGCTAGAAACAGAGGGTGACCATCGCGTGGGGTTGAGGTGAACTCTGGATGGAACTGAACCCCAAAGAACCAAGGATGCATCGCTTGTGGCAGCTCCATCATTTCTGGCAGGGATTCGCTGGGTGTTCTGGCGGAAATGATGAGGCCTGACTTTTCAAGACGTGGAACATAAACATTATTCACTTCGTAACGATGGCGATGGCGCTCATTGACTTCCGCGCCATAGATCTTATGGGCCAGCGTATTGGGTAGAACTGGACAACGTTGTGATCCAAGTCGCATGGTTCCGCCGAGATCAGAATCATCGCCGCGTTTCTCAACCCGCCCTTCACGATCCATCCACTCAGTAATCAAAGCAACCACCGGATGGTTGGTATCGGGATCAAATTCAGTACTATTGGCGTGTTCAATATGGGCGACGTGACGGGCAAACTCAATCACCGCTAGCTGCATTCCTAAGCAGATACCTAAATAGGGAATCTGATTTTCTCTGGCATAACGAATCGCTGCAATCTTACCTTCCGTTCCGCGCTTACCAAAGCCGCCTGGAACCAAGATGGCGTCTAAATTATTTAGGCAGTCAACGCCATTGGCTTCAATTTGTTCTGAATCGATATAGGTAATATTGACTTTGGTGTGATTATGAATGCCTGCATGACGCAATGCCTCAATCAATGACTTGTAGGACTCGGTGAGGTCAACATATTTGCCCACCATGCCAATAGTCACTTCGTGTTGTGGATTAGCCATTTCATATACCAGCTTGGCCCAAACAGAAAGATTGGCAGGTTTTGCCTGAATATCCAACTCACGACAGATTAAGTCATCCATCTTTTGTGCGTGGAGCATCTCTGGGATCTTATAAATCGTATCCACATCCCAAACGGATATCACTGACTCTTCTCGGACATTAGAAAAGAGAGAAATCTTCGCCCTTTCATCTTCAGGGATCGGACGATCTGCACGGCAGAGTAATACGGTTGGCATGATGCCAATCTCGCGCAACTTCTGGACAGAGTGCTGAGTGGGTTTGGTTTTCAACTCACCAGCACTACTAATGTATGGAACTAAGGTGAGGTGGACAAATGCACAACTATGGGCAGGCAAACGCAAGCTCATCTGCCTTGCAGCCTCTAGGAATGGTAGTGATTCAATATCACCCACTGTTCCACCAATCTCGCAGATGGCAACATCTGCTTTACCCTCATGACTCGCAAGTGCACCACGCTCTACAAAGGCCTGAATTTCATTGGTAATGTGGGGAATAACCTGAACTGTTTTTCCTAGATACTCACCGCGCCGCTCTTTACGAATCACCGATTCATAAATTTGACCGGTTGTGAAGTTGTTGCTCTTGCGCATCTTGGCTGATACGAAGCGCTCATAGTGACCTAAATCCAAATCAGTTTCAGCCCCATCTTCAGTAACAAAGACCTCCCCATGCTGAAACGGGCTCATCGTGCCAGGGTCAACGTTGATGTAGGGATCTAATTTTAGGAGGGTGACTTTCAGGCCGCGGGATTCAAGAATCGCGGCAAGCGAGGCAGCTGCAATTCCTTTCCCTAAGGAAGAAACCACGCCACCAGTGACAAAAACGTATTTAGTCATCGCTTAAGCTCTGTTGGAAAAAGTAATTATAACGATAGCTAGTCTGCTAGTAAGTATTTTAAGGAGGTTAAGATGACAGAAATATATCCCTAGACGACCCAGAAAAACATGAAAAATTGCTTCAAACTTGCATATCCGACTCGAATTTTTAGAGTCTGGGCATTGACTGCCCTGAGTGTTTTGATTGCTGGTGCAGCCCTTGCTCAAGATGCGGGGTCAATTGTCGGGCTCTGGAAAACCTTTGATGACGATACCAATCAGCCCGCGGCTCTGGTCCAGATCAGCGAGCAAAACGGCCTTTTTGTTGGAAAAGTGACCAAAATTTTGGATCCCAGCGGTTTGCCAACCTGCGCCAAATGTACCGATTACCGCAAGGATAAGCCCGTAGTTGGCATGGAAATACTGAGCGGGCTCAAAAAAGATGGGGAGAACATGTATTCTGGCGGTCGGATCTTAGACCCAGATGATGGTGAGATTTATCGTGCAGATATTAAATTGCTCGATCAGGGCAATAAACTCGATTTAAGGGCTTACCTAGGCATTCCTCTCATTGGTCGTACCCAGAGCTGGATGCGGGAGAAATAGAAGCAATGCGTCTCTTTTTTGCCATCTTCATTAGTGTCTTCAGCCTCTTTTACCTTTTGCCGTTTGCTATTGCTTTTAATAAGCGCCGCGCTAATACCGGAGCTATTTTTGCCTTGAATCTCTTTTTAGGGTGGTCATTATTGGGTTGGGTAGCAGCCCTAGTTTGGGCCTTAAAAGAAGAAACGGTAATTTGAGCCATTTTGGGGATTTTCCCCAAAAATCAGTAGTAAAACCCATATTCACGGCAATTTTGTGGATTTACAATGGGAGTGTTCAGGTATCGGTTTTCATCGATCCTGCCTGGCTTTTCAATAGTTAACTTATCCCATAGGAAATACGATGTTAGAAGCTTACAACGCCCAAGTTGCTGAACGAGCAGCCCAAGGTATCCCAGCCCTACCTTTGTCCAAAGATCAAACCTCTAAATTGGTTGATTTGTTAAAGAACCCGGCCAAAGGAACTGAGGCTGAACTGCTTGAGCTCATTACCCATCGTGTTCCTGCAGGTGTTGATGAGGCGGCAATGGTGAAAGCTGAGTTTTTGGCAGCAGTTGCCAAAGGTGCAGAAAAATCACCATTGATCTCGCGTATTAAAGCGACTGAACTTTTGGGCACCATGTTAGGTGGCTACAACATCAAACCCTTAGTCGATTTATTGGTCGATGCCGAATGCGGTGCAACGGCTGCCGAAGCTCTCAAGAAAACCCTCTTGATGTTTGATTACTTTAATGACGTGCATGAGTTAGCCGATAAAGGCAATGCAAATGCTAAAGCAGTTATGAAAAGCTGGGCTGATGCAGAGTGGTTTACTAGTCGCCCAGCAGTACCAGAGAGCATGAAGCTGACCGTCTTCAAAGTCACCGGCGAAACCAATACCGATGATCTCTCCCCTGCACCAGATGCTTGGAGTCGTCCGGATATTCCATTGCACGCTACCGTGATGTTGAAAAACCCGCGTGCTGGTATCGAGCCAGACGAGCCAGGCGTGCGTGGCCCAATGAAACAAATCGCTGAACTCCAGAAAAAAGGCAACTTAATTGCTTATGTTGGTGATGTGGTTGGTACCGGCTCATCCCGTAAGTCAGCTACGAATTCAGTCTTGTGGTGGACTGGTCAAGATATCCCCTTTGTACCTAATAAGCGCTTTGGTGGCGTGTGTCTTGGTGGCAATATTGCTCCGATCTTCTTTAATACTATGGAAGACTCAGGCGCGTTACCGATTGAGCTGGATGTTTCCAAAATGCAAATGGGTGACGTGATTGAATTGCGCCCATACGATGGCAAGGTTTTCAAAGACGGCAAAGAAATCACGAGTTTTTCTCTGAAGTCTCCTGTGATCTTAGATGAAGTACGTGCTGGTGGACGCATCCCCCTCATTATTGGCCGAGGCTTAACAGCCAAAGCCCGTGCTGCTCTAGGTCTTCCTGCTTCAACCGAGTTCCGTTTACCAGTGAGTCCCGCTGATAACAAAAAAGGTTTCACATTAGCTCAGAAAATGGTTGGTCGTGCTTGCGGCTTACCTGAAGGTCAAGGCGTTCGTCCCGGTACGTATTGCGAGCCACACATGACAACAGTAGGATCGCAAGACACTACTGGCCCAATGACTCGTGATGAATTAAAAGACTTGGCGTGCCTGGGCTTCTCATCAGATTTGGTGATGCAAAGCTTCTGTCATACCTCAGCTTATCCAAAGCCAGTCGACATTCGTACACAGCATGAGTTACCTGCTTTTATGACTAATCGTGGTGGCGTATCTTTACGACCTGGTGATGGTGTGATTCACAGCTGGTTGAACCGTCTTCTACTGCCCGATACCTGCGGCACTGGAGGTGATAGTCACACTCGCTTCCCAATTGGGATCTCCTTTCCCGCTGGTTCTGGCTTAGTAGCTTTTGCTGCTGCGACTGGCGTGATGCCTCTCGATATGCCGGAATCTGTACTGGTTCGCTTCAAAGGCAAGATGCAGCCCGGCATTACTCTCCGTGATCTTGTGAATGCGATTCCTTTGTATGCCATCAAGCGCGGTTTACTGACTGTTGAAAAGCAAGGCAAGAAAAATATTTTCTCGGGCCGTATTCTGGAGATCGAAGGCTTGCCTGAACTCAAAGTTGAACAAGCTTTTGAATTGTCTGATGCTTCTGCCGAGCGTTCTGCCGGGGGTTGCACAGTACACCTGAATAAAGAGCCCATCATTGAATACATGCGCTCGAATATCACTTTAATGAAGTGGATGATCGCCAACGGCTATGAAGATAAGCGCACCTTATCGCGTCGTATTAAATCGATGGAAGCGTGGATTGCTAATCCGCAGTTACTGAAAGCGGATGAGAATGCCGATTACGCTGAAATTATTGAAATTAATGTAGAAGAAATTAAAGAGCCGATCTTGGCCTGCCCTAACGATCCAGATGATGTGAAGTTCTTGTCTGAAGTTGCTGGCGATAAGATTGATGAGGTCTTCATTGGTTCATGTATGACCAATATTGGCCACTTCCGTGCCGCTGGTCAGGTTCTGCAAGGCAAGAAAGACATGCCAACCCGTTTATGGATTGCGCCTCCTACCAAAATGGATGCCATGACTCTAATGGAAGAAGGCTATTACGGCATGCTTGGTAGTACTGGTGCCCGCATGGAAAGTCCAGGCTGCTCTCTCTGTATGGGTAATCAAGCGCAGATTCGTAAAGGTTCTACGGCAGTATCAACCTCTACTCGTAATTTCCCGAATCGCTTAGGGATCGATACCCGCGTCTATCTCGCTTCTGCCGAATTAGCGGCAGTAGCTGCTTTGCTCGGCAAGCTCCCTACTCCACAGGAATATTTAGAGCAGGTACAAAATCTCAACAGTAAAGCTGCAGAGGTTTATCAGTACATGAACTTCGATAAGATGAAATCATTTAGCGATGTTGCTGATACGGTTACTGTCTAAGAGTTCTTAATCTTGATATAGAAAAAGGCAGCCTTAAGGTTGCCTTTTTCTTTTTATGCAATTAGATTCGCAATTGCGATTCTTGTCGTGCATTGGCTTGGCTCAAGCCCTGAACCCAAGTTCGAGTTGGCAGGCCCGTTTGCTGTTCAAGTAATTTTGCACGCTTTGATACATCTTGCCACTCCACTTCAAGCATAGGACCTTTAAATGCCATCGCTACGGCATTACAGTCATGCGATTCAGGAAATAGTAAAACGCGATTATTAAAAGCCTCACAAATATTATTTAGATTAATGTTAAAGCTCTTGTGCCTGGTAAATAGGTTGGCTGTCATGACTCCGGGTGATTTTAGGGCCTTAAAGCAGTCACGATAAAAACGCAAAGAGCTAGCTGCCGGACCATCACAAATAGCGTCGTATAAATCCACTTGAATTGCATCAAACTTGTGATGGTTTATTGTATCGGCCACAAAAGCTTTAGCATCAGCTTGAATTGTCTTGAGACGTCGATCATCATCGGGCGTATTGAACATGGTTCTAGCAGAGACAATAACTGCTGGGTTAAGTTCAACCACTGTGCTGGTAACGGATGGGCAGTGACGGTAAGTAAACTTGGTTAAAGCCCCCGTTCCTAAGCCAAGTTGAGCCACTTGCATCTTGGGTTTAGTTTCGAGAAACAACAACCAAGCCATCATCTGTTGGTTGTACTCCAGATAGATCTCATCAGGGTCACGCATGCGCATAGCCCCTTGAATCAATTCACTACCAAAATGAAGGTAACGAATTCCTCCACTCTCGGAGAAGGTAACTGGCTCCATACCGAGCAATTTAATTGGCCCAGCGGCGGGCATTTTGAAATAGCCTTAGCCAAGGACTTGCTCCATCCTGAGTATCGAGCCACTCGGGTGGACACCAGCTCATTTGCACCGCTCTAAATACACGCTCTGGGTGCGGCATCATGACGCTAAAGCGTCCATCTGCAGTCGTTACACCCGTTAAACCGCCAGGCGATCCATTAGGGTTCATTGGGTAAATCTCGGTTGCCTGACCATAGTGATCCACAAAGCGCATCGTCGCCAAATTGTTTTTCAGAATGGATTCAAGATCGCCCTGTTGGCTAAAGTTTGCATATCCCTCGCCATGGGCAATTGCAATTGGTAGCTGACTACCAGCCATACCTTGCGTAAATATAGAGGGTGACGGCATCACTTCTGCCATTACCAAGCGAGCTTCATATTGTTCTGATTGATTCCGTGTGAACTTAGGCCAGGCTTCTGCACCTGGAATCATGCTCGATAAATTACTCATCATCTGGCAGCCATTACAAACACCTAGGGCAAAACTATCTTGTCGATTAAAGAATGCTGAAAATTGATCACGCAAGGCTGCATTAAATAAGATTGTTTTGGCCCAGCCTTCGCCAGCGCCCAGAACGTCGCCATAACTAAAGCCGCCACAAGCAATCAAGCCACGGAAATTGCTTAATTTAGCTTTGCCTGAGAGGAGATCAGACATGTGGACATCATGACTATCAAATCCAGCGGAGTGAACAGCATAAGCCATTTCTACATGAGAGTTCACACCCTGCTCTCGTAATATGGCTACTTTAGGTCGATCATTTTTTTGAATGAATGGTGCAGCTACGTTCTCTGCCATGTCGAAATTGAGCTTAGGCGACATTCCTGGATCTGCAAGATCATCTAAACGCTGAAACTCGCTATCGGCACAATCCGGATTATCACGTAATCTAGCAATTTGATAGCTGGTATTGCTCCACATCTTTTGGAGTAGCTGACGCGGTTCAGAAAAGACCTTTTTGGCATCACGCCAGATTTCGATATGGCCATTTTGGTTCGGTTTAGCAACCACGTGACTATAAGCACTTAGGCCATGTTCACGCAATACCGCAAAGACTTCATCCCGTTGCTCACGACGCACTTGAATTACGACACCCAACTCTTCATTAAATAAAGCGCGTAAGGTTTGTTCATGACGTCGACCTTCGATTTGTTGCGCCCAGTTTTTTGCATCACCGTAATCGGATTCATGATCTCGATCGAGAGTGATCATATCGACGTTGATAGAGACACCACAATGGCTTGCAAATGCCATCTCAGAGATGCAGGCAAAAAGACCGCCATCAGAACGGTCGTGATAAGCAAGAATTTTCCCTTCTTGCCTCAGGATATTCAGAGATTGAACGAGGCCCTTGATATCTTCAGGATGATCAAGATCAGGAGTGTAATTACCAGCCTGATTGAGTACTTGAGCCAAGATGCTGCCAGCCATTCGGTTTTGACCTCTACCCAGATCAATCAAAATCAGCTCACTCTCAATGGGTTTACCATCTCGATCATTGAGCTTTAGTAATGGGGTCAGAGTCTTGCGCACATCTGCTACGGCTGCAAACGCAGAAATGATTAATGAAACCGGTGCAGTGACCTTTTTATTTTCCTGACCATCATTCCACTCAGTGGCCATCGATAATGAATCCTTGCCCACCGGAATAGAAATACCCAGCGCGGGGCACAACTCCATGCCAATTGCCTTGACAGAATCAAAAAGCTTGGCATCTTCACCGGGCGAACCGCAAGCTGCCATCCAGTTTGCCGAGAGTTTCACACCCTCAAGACCAGAAATATCGGCGGCTAGCAAATTAGTTAGCGCCTCACCCACTGCCATTCGGGCTGCTGCTGGCGCATTCATTACAGCAAGTGGGGTTCTCTCACCCATCGTCATGGCTTCACCACGGAAGCCTTGGTAATCCATCAAAGTAACGGCACAGTCCGCAACCGGCACTTGCCATGGTCCAACAAAAGGATCTCGAGCATTCAGACCGCCAACGGTGCGATCACCAATCGTAATCAAGAAGGATTTGCTTGCTACTGTAGGCTGTTGCAGAACCCAAGCAACACAATCCGATAACTTTGCATCTGTCAGATTAAGATCTGAAAAATGCTGCTGAATCGTTTGAACATCACGATGCATGCGAGGAGGTTTGCCCAACAAGACTTCCATTGGCATATCAATGGGTAAGGCAGCATCTAGGTTATTCGCTTGCTTGCTATCGCTTAACTGCAGCTGTCTCTCGCTAGTCGCAACTCCTACAATGGCATATGGACAACGTTCACGTTCACAAAGCGATTTCAATAAGTTGATATCTTTTTCTGCTATAGCTAGAACATAGCGTTCTTGCGACTCATTGCACCAGATCTCCGCTGGACTCATACCGCTCTCTTCGAGCAGAATGTTTCTCAACTCAAACTGAGCGCCAAGATTGGCGCCATCTGCTAGCTCAGGAAATGCGTTTGAGAGGCCGCCTGCACCAACGTCATGAATCGAAACAATCGGATTGTGTTCGCCCATGGAACGGCAGGCATTAATGACTTCTTGAGCACGACGCTCCATCTCAGGATTGCCGCGCTGAACGGAGTCAAAATCTAGATCGGCAGTATTGGTGCCTGTTGCCACAGAACTACCCGTTGCGCCGCCCATACCAATGCGCATTCCTGGACCACCTAATTGAACAAGCAAATGGCCTGGCTCAATCGTTTTTTTATGGGTATGAATCGAGTCGATTGCTCCGATGCCACCCGCAATCATAATGGGCTTGTGATATCCACGACGTGAGCCATCTAAGGTTTGTTCAAAAACTCGGAAGTAGCCACCTAATATGGGTCGACCGAATTCATTATTGAAGGCTGCTCCACCCAAGGGTCCATCGATCATGATCTGCAAAGGAGTCGCAATCCGATCTGGCTTGCCATACACTTCTGCTTCCCAAGGTAAATCTGTCCCAGGGATTTGAAGATTTGATACTGAGAAGCCGGTTAAGCCCGCCTTAGGACGACCCCCAATTCCAGTTGCGCCCTCATCCCGAATCTCTCCACCGGCTCCTGTTGAGGCGCCTGGAAAAGGTGCAATGGCAGTCGGATGATTATGGGTCTCCACCTTCATTAAGGTATGAACCAAACGGATATCTTTCTGATACTGATGAGTTGCACCCTGTGGCTGCCACACTTCTGCCTCACAGCCTTCCATGATTGCTGAGTTATCAGAATAGGCCACCACTGTTCCTTCAGGATTTAGTTGATGGGTATTTCGGATCATGGCAAATAAGGAGCGATCTTGATCAACTCCATCAATGGTCCAGCTGGCATTAAAGATCTTGTGGCGACAGTGTTCACTATTAGCCTGCGCAAACATCATTAACTCGACGTCACTAGGATTGCGCTTTAAGCGTTGAAAGTTTTCAAGCAAATAAATAACTTCATCCTCAGAAAGCGCCAAGCCGAGCTCTTGATTGGCTTGATCAAGGGCATTTTTACCCTCAGTAAGAATGGGAATGCGTTTTAAAGGACGGTCTGAAAGGGTTTGGTAAAGCGGGTCGACTGCAGAAACATCATCTACAACAGCCTCAGTCATACGATCATGCAGCGCCGCCAGAATCAATTCTCTTTGCTTGGCATCTAAATCCTGGCTACTTTGCCAAGAGTATTCAATACCCCGTTCTATTCGCAGAACATTGAGCCCACATTGGCGAGCAATCTCTGTCGCTTTACTAGCCCAGGGCGAAACGGTGCCAAAGCGCGGTATTGCAACCGTCTGGTATTTTTTATTGGAATGCTTATTGAACCAGCTACCTTTGGTCTTTAAATGACTGACAAAAGGATTTCCATAAGTTAGTAACTGACTTAATAGATCTCGATCATTTAATGAGAGCTCTGCATCAGTCCAAACAAAATGAACGTATTGCGCCTCAATCGCATCTAGCTTAATACCTTGGGCGGAAAGCGAAGATAAAAGTCGCTGCTGGCGAAAGGCAGAAAGGGCATCGGCCCCAGGTAAAAAACTGAAAAAGGACATGCCTAGATTATAAGGTTAAGCTAGGCAATTACCCTCCAGCATTACCGGTATTCATGGGCTTGAGTGGGTTAATGATTTTCACATTAGCCGCATCTCGCCAATAGCTCATAAAGCCTGCAAATTCTTCTTGTGCAGATAAGGCCTGAATTTGTTGGGCCTGCGCTTTATGCAGTGCAGGATCGACACCAGAAGCCTGTCTTACCTGGTCAATGCGGTAAAGAGTCGCACCAACTCCGGGATTATTGATAGAAACTACTGCTGGTAATTGCTTAGCATCTACTGTCATGATCTGATCCATAGCAGCTCCTGCGAGACTGCCTGGTTTATTTCTAGAAACCCAAAATGCTTTTGCGAATCCTGCAGCGTTTTGAGGGTCTGTTTTCAATGTTGATAGCTTTTCAGCAGCTGCATTCAAAGCCAGCTTTTCCGCAGCACGTTGTGTGACTTGACGCTTAATCTCGCCACTGACCTCATCAAAAGGAAGAACCTGTGCTGGGTGAAAGGCAACTACTCTAGCGGACACATAAACACCAGGTGAAATCTGTACCGCCTCAATATTGCGCTTGTTCTTGAGAGCATCTTCACTAAATAGGGATTGAACCACCTTATTATTGGTTAAAGGATGGCCATTTGCTAATCCAGACGCACCACTTCGTGTTAAATGCTGTTGCGTTTGAATAGGAAGCTTTAGTTTGTCTGCCGCAGGCTTGAGGCTATCAGGCTGATCATAGGTAACGTTAGCAAATTGGTCTGCTTTATCAGCGAAAGCCTTAGGATCAGACTTTGGATCTAGCTTTAACACAATATATTCGACGTCAATATACTCAGGGCTTTGAAAGAGCTGGGTATTGGCGGCATAAAAATCCTTCAGCTCCTGAGTTGAAGGATTGACCTTGCTCAAATAATCTTTAGCTGAGAACTCTAAGGCCTGCACTTCACGCTCAGACTCATAGAGAGAAGAAATTGTTTCGGATAACTTTGGGCTACCCAATTCGGTGCGAGCTACAGATCCAACCAACTGTTGAATCTTCAGATCAAAACTCTGGCTGGCATAGAACTGCTCTTCATTCATGCCATTGCTCGAGAGCAATTGCTTGAAGCGCACATCATCAAAGCTACCATCTTGACGATATAAAGCCCGAATTTGCGGAATACTTTGTAGACTGCGGATTAACTCTTCTTTGCTGACTTGCAGCCGCAGTTTATTGACAGCAAAACCGAGCAGTTGTTGTTGCAGCAGTTCATTGAGAATAGCTTGGCGGAATGGCAAGCTTTGGGCGATTTGAGGACTACCACCTACACGCTGGGCTTGACGCTTTGCAGCATTTTCGACTTCTTGCGCAGTAATTGCTCGACCGTTTACTTTGACTAAATCGGTTTCTTTATCAAAAAATCCGGTGTAACTCGAAACCCCGAACATTACAAACGAGGGAACTATGAACAGCATCAGAACGATTTGAAGAATCTTTTGATGCTTACGAACGGTATCGAACATGAAGGTATCGCCGATGTACTAGGCTAAGAATGGGGACTGGTGGGCGCTGACGGGATCGAACCGCCGACATTCTGCGTGTAAGGCAGACGCTCTACCATCTGAGCTAAGCGCCCCAAATAAATACAGACGAGATTGTAACCCAGGAGGCCTAATTTCGATACTTTAGCCCGAAACTAGTGCTTCAGGACATCTCCACCAGCAGCCTTTTCAGAGGCTTTGCTCGCTTCACTGGCTTTTTTGGCCAACTCTTCGGGGCTAGGTTCTGGCAAAGCTTCGGGTTTGCGCTCTAAGGCAAGCTCAAGCACGTTATCAATCCAGCGAACAGGAACAATCTCAATCGCATTCTTGACGTTATCTGGAATATCGATCAAATCCTTCACGTTCTCTTCTGGTATTAAGGCTAACTTGATACCACCACGGTGAGCTGCTAAAAGCTTTTCTTTAAGGCCACCAATTGGCAATACCTCGCCACGCAAAGTAATCTCGCCTGTCATCGCCACATCAGAGCGAACTGGAATACCCGTGAACACAGATACCAATGCAGTAGTAATCGCAATCCCTGCTGATGGACCATCCTTAGGAGTTGCGCCTTCAGGGAAGTGAATATGTATATCCTTCTTCTCAAAAGCTTCATCCGTAATGCCTAGACGACGCGAGCGTGAACGAACTACAGTTCTGGCGGCTTCAACTGACTCTTTCATGACATCACCTAGAGAACCAGTGCGAGTAATAACACCCTTACCTGGCATCACGGCAGCTTCGATTGTGAGTAGATCTCCACCCACTTCAGTCCATGCCAAACCAGTGACCTGACCGATCTGATTTTCTTTCGCTGCTAGGCCAAAGTCATACATGCGAACCGAGAGAAACTTCTCCAAATTATCCGCGTTGACTGTAACAGGGGCAGATTCTTTTTTGAGTAGCAAGAGTTTGACAACCTTGCGGCAGATTTTGCTGATCTCACGTTCTAAAGATCGAACTCCCGCTTCGCGAGTGTAATAACGGATCATGCTACGAACGGCGCTCTCTTCGATCTTCAGCTCATCTTTTTTCAGACCATTGTTTTTAACCTGTTTAGGGATGAGATAGTTCATCGCAATACTGGTTTTTTCATCTTCGGTGTAGCCGGCCAAGCGAATAATTTCTAAGCGATCTAATAAAGGACCAGGAATATTCAAAGAGTTGGCAGTAGCCACGAACATTACATCAGACAAATCAAAGTCGACTTCGACATAGTGATCTTGGAAGGTGTTGTTCTGTTCGGGATCAAGAACCTCGAGTAAGGCGCTAGCTGGGTCGCCTCGGAAGTCCATACCCATCTTGTCGACTTCATCGAGCAGGAATAAGGGATTGCGAACCCCAACTTTGGTAAGGCTAGTCAAAATCTTGCCGGGCATCGAACCAATATAAGTGCGACGATGGCCACGAATTTCTGACTCATCACGAACTCCGCCCAATGCCATCCGCACAAATTTACGGTTTGTCGCACGAGCAATCGATTGACCTAAGGAAGTTTTACCAACACCGGGAGGGCCAACAAGACAGAGAATCGGAGCCTTAACGCGATCAACTCGTTGTTGAACTGCGAGGTACTCCAAGATTCTTTCTTTCACTTTATCTAAGCCATAGTGATCTTCATCCAATACTTTTTCAGCATTAGTTAAATCATTATTGATCTTGCTTTTCTTCTTCCAAGGCAAGTTCACCAAGGTATCAATGAAATTACGAATCACTGTTGCTTCAGCCGACATCGGCGACATGAGTTTTAGTTTCTTCAGCTCAGACTCCGCCTTTTTCAATGCCTCTTTAGGCATGCGTGCAGTCTTAATCTTTTTCTCTAACTCCTCAAGATCAGCGCCCTCTTCGCCTTCACCCAATTCTTTTTGGATGGCCTTGACTTGTTCATTGAGGTAATACTCGCGCTGACTCTTTTCCATCTGACGCTTTACACGTCCACGGATACGCTTCTCTACTTGCAAAATATCAATCTCACTCTCGAGATCAGCTAAGAGGCTTTCAAGGCGTTGCACAACATCATTCATTTCGAGCAAGCGTTGTTTCTGCTCAAGCTTCACCGGCAGATGCGCGCAGATAGTATCTGCTAAGCGGCTTGGTTCATCAATCCCACCCAATGAAGATAGGATCTCTTGTGGAACTTTCTTATTGAGTTTTACATACTGATCAAACTGGGCCATGATGGCGCGACGCAGTGCCTCGGTTTCGTGGGCATCTAGTGCGTTAATCGCAGTTGGGGTTGCTTCACAGTTGAAATAACCAAGGCTATCTTCTACTTGACTTACTTCAGCGCGCTGAACGCCTTCAACCAAAACCTTTACGGTGCCGTCAGGCAGTTTGAGCATTTGCAGAATATTGGCAATACAGCCTACCTCGTAAAGATCCTCAACCGAGGGCTCATCCTTAGCAGCTGCTTTTTGGGCCACCAAGAGCACGCTCTTGCCAGTTTCCATGGCAGCTTCTAGCGCTTTGATTGATTTAGGACGACCCACGAACAGAGGGATCACCATATGAGGGAATACAACCACGTCCCTTAAAGGGAGCAATGGAAGTTGAATTGGTTCAGAGGGTAGTAATAAGTGGCCAGGCATGGGGCAATCCTCCAAAGTAGTCAATTCTTGCTAAATACCCAAAACAATATAAACACTAAATAGGGTAGGTATTTATGAATAGCATACTACCTATATGGGTCACACTTTGTAAAAAACAAGGGTAAAAATACAAAAAATGAGTAAAAAATGACCAAAATGGGTCAAAAAGAGGAAAAAATTATGCTTTTTTGCTCAAATCTGCCTGTTCGGCAGTCTGTTTGTAGACAAGTAGCGGTTTACCACCTTCTTGGATGCTGCTTTCGTCGATAACTACCTTTTGCACGTTCTTCAATGAAGGTAGGTCATACATCACGTCCATTAATGAGCCCTCGAGGATAGATCTCAGTCCCCGAGCGCCAGTCTTACGGGCGATTGCCTTTTTGGCTATAGCCGACAGAGCTGCGGGTCTCACTTCCAGTTCAGAGCCTTCCATTGTCAGCAAAGCTTGATATTGTTTTACTAAAGCATTCTTGGGCTCAGTCAGAATCTGGATCAATGCTTCTTCATCCAATTGAGATAGGGTTGCCACAACCGGCAAACGACCAATCAACTCAGGAATCAATCCAAATTTAATGAGATCTTCTGGTTCGACTTCGACTAATAAATCGGTAATGCCACGATCGTCTTTACCTGGAACAGTTGCATTAAAGCCAATACCAGTTTTAGCAGTGCGCTGTTGAATAACTTTTTCTAGGCCATCAAAGGCGCCGCCACATATAAATAAGATGTTTGTTGTATCGACTTGCAAGAAATCTTGATTGGGATGCTTGCGACCGCCTTGAGGTGGAACCGAGGCCATCGTACCCTCTACCAATTTAAGGAGAGCCTGCTGTACGCCCTCGCCTGAAACGTCACGGGTAATCGATGGGTTATCTGATTTACGGGAGATCTTATCGATCTCATCAATGTAGACAATGCCACGTTGCGCTTTTTCTACGTTGTAATCACAAGCTTGTAATAATTTCTGGATGATATTTTCTACATCCTCACCAACGTAGCCAGCCTCTGTCAAGGTTGTCGCGTCAGCCATCACGAATGGCACGTCCAACATCCGAGCCAAAGTTTGTGCAAGCAATGTCTTGCCTGAACCTGTTGGACCAATTAGCAAGATATTGCTTTTGGCTAACTCGACGCCGTCCACGATGGCTTTGCCTGGTTTTGGCGTTTCTTTTTTATCTGTCGCCTCGACGGGCTTACCATCTTTATCCAGCTTAGGAGTCTTGGGTTTAGGTAAATACTGCAAACGTTTGTAGTGGTTGTATACCGCTACAGCCAAGGTTTTCTTGGCGTGATTTTGGCCAATCACGTATTGATCTAAATTCTCTCGAATCTCATGGGGTGTTGGTAAAGCAGCTTCACCATCTTCCTTAGGTAACTTAGCTATCTCTTCCTGAATAATGTCAGTGCAAAGATCAATACATTCATCACAAATAAACACGGAAGGACCGGCAATGAGTTTTTTGACCTCATGTTGGCTTTTGCCGCAGAAAGAGCAATACAGCAGTTTTTCTGAGTCGCCGGTTGTCTTTTTATCGCTCAAAATAATAGCCTGGTATTAAGGACGCTTCTCAATCACTTTATCGATCAAGCCATAATCTTTGGCCTGCTCTGCTGACATAAAGTTATCACGATCAGTATCTTTAGCAATGGTTTCAATCGACTGGCCGGTGCGATCGGCAAGGATCTTATTCAAACGCTCGCGCAGGTACAAAATCTCGCGAGCTTGAATTTCAATATCAGAGGCTTGCCCACGGGCGCCACCTAAAGGCTGATGAATCATGACGCGTGAATTTGGTAAGGCATAGCGCTTACCCTTCTCACCGGCGCAGAGCAAGAATGCGCCCATACTAGCTGCCATGCCCATACACAGGGTGCTGACATGAGGCTTGATAAATTGCATAGTGTCATAAATTGCTAGGCCAGCAGAAACAGAGCCACCTGGAGAATTGATATAAAGCGAGATTTCTTTGTCTGGGTTCTCACTCTCCAAGAAGAGCAATTGGGCGATCACTAAGTTAGCGGTTTGATCGTTTACCTCGCCAACCAAAAACACCACCCTTTCGCGCAGTAAACGTGAGTAAATATCGTAAGCACGCTCGCCACGACCAGAGGTCTCTATCACCATGGGTACCAAACCCAAACCCTGGGGTTCGATATGCTCAGAATGCATTTGATTTTGACTCATGGTTTTACCTTAGGAAATAGACGTTATTAGTTTAGTTTACTCAGTTCTTCAAAGCTCACTGGCTTTTCACTGACTTTTGCAAGCGAAGTGAAATACTTGATGACATTGTTCTCTAAAACCAGGTTTTCGATTTCCTTGAGGCGGCCTGGATTGCTATAAAACCAGCGTACTACTTCTTTTGGGTCTTCGTAAGTAGCTGCTTGTTCTTCAATTTCAGCCTTAATTTGGTCCGCAGTAGCGGTCAAGTTCTGTTGCTTCACCAGATCACTCAAAATGAGACCTAAGCGAACACGCTTAAGGGCTTGCTCGGCAAACATTTCAACTGGAATAGGCGCATCTTTGGCATTAGGAATACCGCGTTGCATTAAATCTGCTCTAGCAGACTCTACTAATCGCTCTTGCTCAGAAGCCACTAATGATTTAGGAACATCTAGCTCACATAGGCTGTTCAGCTTATCCATTACTTCATTCTTTAGTAAGGCAGTAATGCGGCGATTGACTTCACGATCTAAGTTTTCTTTCACCTCGGAACGCATTTTTTCAACACCACCTTCAGTCACGCCTAAAGACAAAGCAAATGCCTCATCTACAACAGGCATATGTGGCCAGTTCACTGATTTCACAGTAATCGTGAAGTCAGCGGTTTTACCTGCAACATCTTTTCCGTGGTAATCGGCTGGAAATACTAATGGAAAGGTTTTGCTCTCGCCCGCTTTGAGACCCATGGTTGCAGCCTCGAATTCGGGAAGCATTCTGCCTTCGCCCAAAACATACTCAAAGTTTTCTGCTTTACCGCCAGTAAACTCAACGCCATCAATCTTGCCAACAAAGTCAATTACAACTTGGTCACCAGATTGGGCTGCGGTATTGGCACCACCATCACCATGCGCGCTAGCAGTGCCTCGTGGATGGTAGTGAACTTGTTGTTTACGTAAAACATCTAGGGCACGATCAATTTCTGCCTCGCCAATAGTTGTGCTGTATTTGCTGACTTCAGCTTTACTCAAATCGCCGATTTTGACTTCTGGTAGTACTTCAAAAAAAGCATCAAACACAATCTTGTCTGCATCGAGTTCGCTCTTTGGCTCTAAGCGTGGTTGACCGGCTAACTTGATACCCTCTTTTTTACTCAACTCAAAAAAGAGCTCAGAAGCTTTATCGAACTGAATCTCAAAATCGACTTGCATGCCGTATTGTTTTTCAACAATATTTTTTGGGACCTTGCCTGGACGAAAACCAGCCATCTTCATGGTCTTGCCTAACTTGGCTAAACGCTCGTCACGTGCTTTCGCTAAATCGGCACGGGTGAACTCTAAAGTCATTTTTCGGTCTAGCTGACCTAAATTTTCGATTTGCAAAGCCATTCTCGTCTCTTTAATGAATTACAGGATATGAAGTCCAAGCCAAGTAACAACCTTGTGGTGCGAGGAGGGGGACTCGAACCCCCACACCATTTCTGGCGTCAGGACCTAAACCTGGTGCGTCTACCAATTTCGCCATCCTCGCGAACTTCGCTGAGCGCTACCGTGCTTAAACTTCACTCTAAAGACGCTAATTCTACAATGCCCAGCCTATTTAAGCCCTGTATAGAGGGTTTGAAGCCTTAGAAAGGCAATTTAGGAGGACTTGTAGAGTAAAGCGATGGCGTGGACTGCAATACCCTCGCCTCTTCCTAAGTGGCCCAGGGATTCATTTGTTTTGGCTTTAAGGTTGATATGGCTGGGCGTTACTGCTAGGTCAGCTGCAATATGGCTAATCATCTCTGGCAAGTAAGGAGCCAATTTGGGTTGCTGGCAAATGATGGTGGCATCGACATTGCCAACCTGAAAGCCTGCAGCCTGCACTTTTTGCAAAGCAGCTCTCAACAGAATTCTACTGTCCATACCTTGATACTGAGGATCGGTGTCTGGAAAAAGTTGGCCAATATCATTTAAACCTGCCGCCCCAAGAATCGCATCGGTAATCGCATGCAGCAAAGCATCTGCATCAGAGTGTCCCAGTAAACCTTTTTCATAAGGAATGTGCACACCACCCAATATCAATTTGCGATCTGCAACTAGAGCATGAACATCGTAGCCCTGTCCGATTCTGAACGGAGGTGGATTCATTTCATTACTCATATTGCTCTCGTTTATTCGTCAAAGATAGTTTAAGGATTGGATGTTGCACTTAAAACCAATTGCATAAGATCCCAGTCTGCAGGATGCGTCACTTTGAAATTACGCGTTGCACCCTCTATTAAGAGCGGCTTTTCACCTTGTAATTCCATGGCACTAGCTTCATCAGTCACATTGGACTCGTTACGAATGGCTTCGTTCAATGCGTCATGGAGTTTTTTTAAGCCAAACATCTGTGGGGTTTGGGCCTGCCATAAATGATTACGAGAGATTGTTGTATCAGCCTTTGCATACTGGCTAGCCACCACCGAGCTTAAGTCAGCCCGCTTCAGGGTATCAGCAACGGGAAGCGCCAATAATCCGCCGCTGTTGTGTTCAACAACTGCGGCAATCAACTTTTGGATTAAGCCTGTGGTGATACCGGGTCTGGCTGCGTCGTGAACTAATACCCAATCATCCTCAGCAACACCGCCTTGCAGCATCGCCTCTAAGGTGTTCTTGACTGTCTCTTGTCGTGTAGCACCACCGGTTGGTAAAAAAGCGAGTGACTTCGTATTTTTCTTAAGCTCAGTCAAGATGGGGTTATCCGCAAAATTCGGATTAATGCCAACCCAAATTGAATGAATTTCTGGGGTATTTTGGAAGGCTTCAATGGCATAAGCCAACATCGGCTTGCCAGCTAAAGTCTGAAACTGCTTGGGCAAATCACCACCTAAACGGGAGCCGCTACCAGCGGTGGGAAGCAAGGCATGGCACTGGCGACCGTTAAGTTGAATCGGACTAGCTTTGGACATACCTGATTCTATAATGACCTCAGATGTCGGAAGCAGTAAAACCAATACCCCCTATCCCCGCCCCGCGGGTTGGGCAGCGCTTTACCTTCTCTGGCCTAGTGGGCTCATCGGATGCGGCACTTATAGCGCAAGCAGCCCAGCAAAATCGCGGTAATTTCTCTGTAATGGTGATCTTTTGTGCTCAGGCACAAGAAGCCCAAAGATTATTGGAAGAAATCCCTGCTTTTGCACCTCAACTCAAAACCCGTTTATTGCCTGATTGGGAAATTCTTCCCTACGATCATTTCTCGCCACATCAAGACTTAGTATCTGAAAGATTGGCGACCTTATATGAGATTCTCAATGGTAGCTGTGACATTGTCCTAGTTCCAGTAAGTACTGCATTGCAAAGAATGGGTCCGCCGAGTTTCTTATCGGGGCATACCTTTTTCTTTAGACAAGGTGACAAGCTCAATGAAGCGGCACTGAAGTTACAGCTTCAACAAGCAGGCTATGACCCAGTGAGTGCGGTCATGCGTCCGGGTGAATATAGTATTCGGGGCGGTTTAATTGATTTATTTCCAATGGGTTCTAACCTACCCTATCGCTTGGATCTCTTTGGAGATGAGATTGAACAGATTCGCTCCTTTGATCCCGATACACAGCGTAGTCTATTTCCTGTTAAAGAAATTCGACTTCTCCCGGGCCATGAATTTCCCTTTGATGATATTTCTAGGACCGCTGCACGAGGTCGGTGGCGTGAGGTGTTTGAAGGAGACCCTAGCCGTTGCTCTATCTACAAAGATATCAACTTGGGCATTCCTAGTGCCGGCATTGAATCCTATTTGCCGATCTTTTTTGATCAGACCGCCACTATCTTTGACTATTTCCCCCGCTCGGGCGATCCTGTCTGGCTCGTTAATGTTGGCGATATTGAGTCTAGCATTCGCGGTTTCTGGAAAGATACCCAGCAACGCTATGACTTTCTCAAACATGATTTAGATCGCCCCATTCTTCCTCCAAAAGAATTATTCCTCGATGTAGATCAGTTTTTTGCCAACGCAAAAGATAATGCGCGTCTGCTTCTAGAGCGCGATCCCAATCAGGGGCAAGTATTCTTACCAGTACCAGATGTCGCTGTCCATCGCAAAGATGCTGACCCTGTTAATCGTTTGCGCCAGCTAGTTGAGCATGGTCAATCGCGGGTATTGATTTGTACTGATAGCGCAGGACGTAAAGAATCCATCAGGCAACTGTTTGAAGAGAGTAATTTGGTAGTCGATGGTGGAACTACAGCCGTCTTTCAATTAAGACCTGACAGTGTTGAGACGATCCCTGAATTCTTACAAGGTCCCTCCCGCTTTGGTTTGGTCAGTAGCCCTTTAACCGGTGGCTTTGCATGGCCCCAAGAGCAGATCATTCTCATTACTGAGGCAGAACTATTTACTTCAACTGCTCGCCAAAGACGCAGGGGCAAAGCAAATGAAACGGCAGATCCTGATATGTTGTTCAAGGATCTCTCTGAACTCAAAATCGGTGATCCTGTCGTACACGCAGAGCATGGTATCGGTCGCTACCAGGGCTTAGTTCTCCTCAATCTTGCGCCCCCTAAACAGGAGCCTATCTTTGAAGAGTTTTTGCATCTCATGTATGCCAATGAAGCTACTCTGTATGTCCCAGTTCAACAGTTACAGCTCGTTACTCGCTACGCAGGCTCTGATCCTGATACTGCACCATTACATCATTTGGGTTCTGGTCAATGGGATAAGGCCAAGCGCAAAGCAGCAAAACAAATTCGGGATACTGCTGCAGAACTCCTCGGACTCTACGCTGCTAGAGCTATCCGCAAAGGCCATGCCTTTGAATACTCGCCTCATGATTACGCCGCATTTGCTGAAAGCTTTGGTTTTGAAGAAACGCCCGATCAAGCTAATGCCATTACTGCAGTAATCGGAGATATGACCAGTGGCACACCGATGGATCGGCTAGTTTGCGGTGACGTCGGCTTTGGCAAAACTGAAGTTGCTTTACGTGCCAGCTTCATCGCCGTTATGGGTGGTAAACAGGTCGCCATTCTCGCTCCAACCACCCTTCTTGCCGAGCAACATGTCGCAACCTGGAAAGATCGCTTCGCTGATTGGCCAGTCCGAATTGTTGAATTATCTCGTTTTAAAAGTACTAAAGAAATAAATGCTGCGCTCGAAGCGATTGCTAAGGGTGAGGCAGACATTATTATCGGTACGCATAAATTACTATCAAAAGAAACGCAGTTCGCTAATTTAGGTCTCGTCATCGTAGATGAAGAGCATCGCTTTGGCGTTCGTCAAAAAGATGCTCTCAAGGCCTTGCGAGCCGAAGTCGATATCCTGACATTGACAGCCACCCCTATCCCCAGAACGCTTGGTATGGCGATGGAGGGTTTACGGGAGTTCTCGATCATCGCTACAGCCCCACAAAAACGATTGGCAATCAAGACTTTTGTGAGACGCGAAGGTGATGGCGTTATTCGAGAAGCTGTATTGCGAGAGATCAAACGTGGTGGACAAGTATATTTTTTACACAATGAAGTGGAAACTATTCAGAACCGTAAGCATGCATTACAAGAGCTGATACCAGAAGCGCGTATTGGGGTTGCTCACGGACAGATGCATGAGCGTGATCTGGAAGCCGTTATGCGGGATTTTGTGACCCAGCGTACAAATATTTTATTGTGCACCACCATCATTGAAACTGGCATTGATGTTCCTACGGCGAATACCATCATCATGCATCGGGCAGATAAATTCGGTTTAGCTCAGTTACACCAATTGCGCGGTCGAGTCGGACGATCACATCACCAGGCCTATGCCTATCTCATGGTTCCAGACCCAGAGGCATTGAGCAAGCAAGCGCAACTGCGTCTCAACGCCATTCAAGCGATGGAAGAGTTAGGCTCAGGCTTCTATTTGGCTATGCATGATCTCGAGATTCGGGGTGCAGGTGAAGTGCTTGGTGATAAACAATCTGGGGAAATTCATGAGATTGGCTTCCAGTTGTATACCGAAATGCTCAATCGTGCGGTCAAATCTCTACGTAGTGGCAAAGAACCTGATCTCTTGTCACCATTGCAATCTATTACCGATGTGAACTTGGGTGTACCTGCCTTGCTACCGGAGGACTATTGCCCCGACGTTCACGAACGCTTATCGCTTTATAAACGCTTTGCTGGAACGAATGATTTTTCTGAGCTCATGGGCTTGCGTGAAGAATTAGTCGACCGCTTTGGCGATTTACCTGATCAAGCTAAATCTTTTTATGAAACCCACCGTTTACGCCTTGAAATGACAGGATTTGGAATCAAGAAAATCGATGCCTCAGAAAATGCTATTCAAATTCAGTTCATACCTAACCCGCCCATTGACCCCTTAAGAATTATTCAATTAATCCAGAGCTCAAAACATATCCAGCTCAATGGCCAAGATAAGCTGAAGGTCCTGCCCCAGAAAGAAGGCGGCTTTGATCGTCTAGAGCAACGCTTAGATCAGATACGGCAGATTCTCAAACGCCTTAATGAGGGTGCAACTATCGCTAACGCTTTATGATCTGATTATGACCAAGCCTGAAATGACTACTCTCGTAGCGATCTCTAAAGAGCCAGTATCCAAGGCCTTAGATTCTGCTTTAAAGAGCATCTCCTTAAAACAAGGCATGGAGATCGTTAGCAAACAGCCCAACCAATCTAGCGGCTCTTATTTTTCAGAGCGCTGGTCAATGCCGGCTTTAAATGAAGAGGATCGTAATATCCTTAGAAATATTGCAGCAGAGCATGGTTCAGATCTCGCCTTTCTATCTTCATCATTTAATCCTGAAGCCATTCGGGTTCTTGCAATGGATATGGACTCCACTCTGATCAATATCGAGTGTATCGATGAGATTGCTGACTTTGCTGGTAAAAAATCTGATGTAGCAAAAATTACTGAAGCAACGATGCGCGGGGAAATTAAAGACTTTAAAGAAAGTCTACGTAGACGTGTTGCGCTTTTAGAAGGCATCTCTGTTGATGTATTGGAATCGGTTTATCAAGAGCGCTTACGACCCAACCCAGGCGCAATAGAGTTACTAGCTGCGGCCCATCAACGTGGTCTGCATACCCTTTTGGTCTCGGGTGGCTTTACGTTTTTTACCGATAAACTGCGTGAGCAATTGGGTTTTACCCAAACGCAGTCTAATACTCTAGAAATTGTTGATCACAAGCTGACTGGCAAAGTGCTCGGTAATATAGTTGATGGCGTTGCAAAGGCGTCTTATCTCGAGCACGCATGTGCATCATTAGGCGTGAGCAAAGTGCAGTCGATTGCGATGGGTGATGGTGCAAACGATCTGCTCATGATGCATGGTGCTGGTTTGAGCATCGCATATCAAGCCAAGCCCGTCGTTAAAGAAAAAGCCGACGCGGCTTTTGACCGAGTCGGCTTAGATGCTACCTTATTACTGCTAGATTAGATTCGCTCAAAAATAGTTGCGATACCTTGGCCACCGCCAATACACATTGTCACCAAAGCGTATTTACCATTGACGCGCTGTAACTCATGAAGTGCCTTTGTGGCAATCGCTGCACCAGAACATCCAATCGGATGACCCAAAGCAATTGCACCGCCATTGACGTTGGTTTTTGCAGGGTCAAGACCGAGGCCTTTAGTAACAGCCAGGGCTTGTGCAGCAAAGGCTTCATTCGATTCAATCACATCAATCTGATCTAACTTCAAACCAGCTCTAGCCAATGCTAATTTAGATGCTGGGATTGGGCCTTCACCCATGATATGGTTAGGCACACCTGCTACTGCATAAGATACCAATCTTGCGATGGGCTTGTGACCCGCTTTGGCTGCGGCATCTGCTGCTGCCAATACAAAGAAGGCTGCACCATCATTAATCCCTGAGGCGTTACCCGCTGTAACTGAGCCGCCCTCTTTTTTGAAAACGGCTTTCATCTTGCCAAGCGTTTCCATAGTGGTATCAGGTTTACAGTGCTCATCGGTATCAAACACAACATCACCCTTACGTGATTTGACCGTAATTGGAACAATTTGAGATTTAAAGCGACCTTCTTTGATCGCAACAGCTGCTCGGCGATGGGATTCGCACGCAAGAGCATCTTGCTCTTCACGAGTCAGCTTCCATTTTTCAACCAGGTTCTCAGCGGTAACACCCATATGACCAACGCCAAATGGATCAGTTAAGACTGCAACCATCAGGTCAATCATTTTGGTATCGCCCATTCGAGCACCACTGCGCATCGCAGGAGAACCATACATGCCACGTGACATTACCTCAACACCGCCACCAATGCCGTAATCACAATCGTTAAGCATGATTGCTTGAGAGGTGCTCACAATCGCTTGCAAGCCAGAGCTACACAAACGATTGAGGGCCATCGCGACCGATTCCATCGGTAGGCCAGCCTGAATCGCTGCGACCCGGGCAACATAGGCATAACGACTATCCGTTGGAATGGTGTTGCCAACGGTCACGTAATTAATCAAAGCTGGATCGACCCCAGAGCGTGTAACAGCCTCCTTCATGACGATTCCACCAAGTTCTGCTGGCTCAAAAGAGCTCAATGAGCCACCAAAGCTGCCAATAGCAGAACGTACTGCACTCAAAACGACGACATCACGGCTCATATCAATTCCCTTCTTTTTGCCTCGTTTGAGGCCACATTAATCAGCAAAAGTCCTATTTTGAATGACTTAGTCAAGTCTCGGCTATTAGGTCATGCCCTTGTGCCTCTATGACTGTTGCACGGACAAAGTCCCCAGCCCGATAGCGCTTAGAGGGCTTATTTGGGGGTAAAACCCGCACTAAACCATCGATTTCAGGGGCATCGCCGGCAGTTCGACCAATCCCGCCCGCCTCATCGACCCGGTCAATCAGAATCTGAGTGCGTTTACCGACCTTTTTACCAAGACGTCGAATCGAGATTTCTTCAGCTTTTTCCATGAAACGAGCCTGTCGTTCATTGCGAATTGCCTCTGGAACGGGATTAGCCAATGTATTCGCTGTGGCGCCCGCTACTGGAGAGTATGCAAAACAGCCTGCACGATCAATTTGGGCTTCATCCAAGAAATCCAATAAATATTGAAACTCTTCTTCAGTTTCACCAGGAAAGCCGGCGATAAAGGTGCTCCGAATCACCAGATCTGGACAAGACTCTCGCCAAGCCTGAATCCGCTCTAAATTTTTCTCGCCGCTGGCGGGTCGCTTCATCCGTTTGAGTACATCGGGGTGAGCATGTTGCAAAGGAATGTCGAGGTACGGAAGAACACCATAACCGTGCTCTGAAAACTGCGCCATGAGTGGCAAGATCTCATCAACATGGGGATAGGGATAAACGTAATGCAGCCTGACCCATGCCTGGTGCTTGCGCGCAATCGTACTTAAGGCATTCACTAAATCAAACAAGCGCGTTTTGACTGGCTTGCCATCCCAAAAACCTGTGCGGTATTGAATATCGACACCATAGGCACTAGTGTCTTGAGAAACAACGAGCAATTCCTTTACGCCGCTCTCAAATAGTCTTTCTGCTTCAAGTAATACCTCACCAATCGGTCTTGAAACTAAATCACCGCGCATGCTAGGAATAATGCAAAAGGTACAACGATGATTACAACCCTCTGAAATCTTTAAATAGGCATAGTGTTTAGGAGTCAGTTTGACGCCAATGGGGGGTAGCAAATCGGTAAAGGGGTCGTGCGGCTTGGGCAGATGTTGATGAATCGCCTGCATTACTTCATCAGTCGCATGCGGGCCAGTCACTGCGAGCACCTTGGGATGAATACTTTGAATCAAGTCTGAGCCGTCAGCATTCTTGCGCGCACCTAGACAGCCCGTCACAATTACCTTACCGTTCTCAGCGAGTGCCTCGCCAATAGCATTCAAGCTCTCTTCTACAGCAGAGTCAATGAAGCCACAGGTATTAACAATAACCAGATCTGCACCAGAGTAGTCTTTCGCAGTCTCATACCCTTCAGCACTGAGTTGTGTGAGGATGAGTTCAGAATCTACTAATGCCTTAGGGCAACCTAAGGATATAAAGCCAACTTTTCCTGCCACGTTATTCTTTTTCTGCTGACTTAGTTTGCGGTGTGAAGGAGAAATTATTGAACAGACCTTGCGATCCTTGCATCTGTTCTTGCATCTTGACGAATAAATCTTTGCTCTGATCCATGTATGTTCCCATTAGATTTTGCATCAGTGGGTTTTGTAAACTCAGGAGCTGTGACCATGCATCAGGGCCACCAGAGCTCATTCCCTTAGATTGATCACTGAGTTTATTGTGGATGTCCACAAACGATTGCATTGTCTTCTCAAGATAGTTGCCCATCAAACCTTGCATTGAGTTTCCATAGAAACGAATGATTTGAGAAAGCATTTGGCTTGAAAAAACGGGAGCGCCGCCCGCCTCTTCCTCAAGAATGATCTGCAGCAAAATATTGCGTGTCAGATCTTCCTCTGTTTTGGCATCGAGTACCTTGAAGACTTCATTGGCCATTACCAAACCTTTGATATCACTCAAGGTTACATAAGTGCTGGTTTGAGTATCGTAAAGACGACGGTTCGGATACTTCTTAATCAGTCGCTCTTCACCAACTCGTTTTGCGCGGGTAGCCATAAATAGTCCTAAGTCTGCAGAGTCTTTACTGCAATGCAATAAGTGGGTAGTGTAGCCCTAGTTTGGATCAGGGTAAATAGCCCCGATATTTGCTTAACCAGTATGAATACCACCATTAAGGGAAAAGTCAGCGCCTGTAGCGTAGCCACTATCGCCAGAAGCAATCCAGCAACAAATAGACGCGATTTCATCTGGAGTGCCCAAACGTTTTACCGGTATTCCGGCTACGATTTTTTCGAGGACGTCTTCACGGATTGCCTTAACCATATCCGTACCAACATAGCCAGGAGAAACTGTATTCACGGTGACGCCTTTGGTTGCAACTTCTTGCGCCAAAGCCATCGTGAAACCATGTAAGCCGGCTTTAGCGGTTGAGTAGTTACATTGGCCAAACTGACCTTTTTGTCCGTTAACCGAGGAGATATTGATAATGCGGCCCCAATTGTTGTCGCACATGCCATCAATCACTTGCTTGGTGACATTAAATAAAGAATTGAGGTTGGTATCGATCACCGCCTTCCATGCATCGGGAGTCATCTTACGAAATACGCCATCACGGGTAATGCCGGCATTATTGACGAGGACATCAACCCTGCCGACTTCAGCCTTTACCTTATCGAAGGCGGCGACGGTGCTATCCCAGTCAGAAACATTCCCCTCGGATGCGATGAAATCGAATCCTAAAGCCTTTTGTTCGCTAATCCAGCGATCTTTACGAGGCGAGTTTGGGCCGCAACCCGCAATAACCTTAAAGCCATCTTTAGCCATTCTCTGGCAAATTGCGGTACCGATTCCACCCATTCCACCTGTAACGTAGGCAACTTTTTGTGACATTGTTTTCTCCCTGTGTTTTTTTATTTCTGTTCTGAAATCTTTTCTTTGACATACTTTCCTGGCGCTGCGATTAATTTCGGGTATTTTTTATTACCAAGAATTTTTGAGGCTGCCTTTTTCTCGCCGCCAAAAGGCGCTAACCAATTGATGTAATCTGGCCACCAGCTGCCACGTTCATCTTTCGCAGCCTTGAACCAAGCATCCGCTGTTTTGGCTAACTTCTCATTGACAAAGTAATGACGCTTATTTTTGCTTGGTGGGTTAATGACACCGGCAATGTGTCCAGATGCACCCAGGATAAAACGATTTTTTCCCTTCAGTAGATGGGTGGATTCATAAGCGGACTTCCACGGCACGATGTGATCATCATGTGAGGCATAAATATAGGCCGGACAATCAATCTTGCCCAAATCAATCTTCTCCCCACATATGGTGAGCTTGTTAGGCTTAATGAGTTCATTCTGTAGATAGGTGTGACGCAAATACCAGCAATACATTGCCCCCGGTAAATTAGTCGAGTCTCCATTCCAGTACAGTAAATCAAATGGCGGTGGTGATTTACCTTTAAGATAGTTTTCGACTACGTAGTTCCAAACCAAATCATTGGGCCTCAAGAAAGAGAAGGTATTACCAAGCTCTAAGCCCGACATCATGCCAAAGTTTCCTGCTTCACCGCCAATCGTGTTCTCACGTAATTTAACGCTACCCTCATCCACGAAAATATCCAGAATTCCGGTATCGCTGAAGTCCAATAAAGTTGTGAGAAGTGTCAGGCTGGTAATCAGTTTCTTTTTACGAGCCGCAAGAACGGCTAGGGCTGAAGCAGTTAAGGTTCCGCCTACGCAAAAACCCAAGACATTAATTTGCTCCGTACCACCGATATCTTTGGCGACTTCGATAGCCTGAATTACTCCTTTGCCAACGTAATCATCCCAAGTGACTTGACTCATAGAGTCATCGGGATTTTTCCAAGATACCAAGAAAATTGTATGGCCCTGCTCGACCAAATAACGCACCACCGAATTATCAGGTTGTAAATCGAGGATGTAGTACTTATTAATGCAGGGAGGAACCATCAAGAGTGGTCGCTCATAAACCGTCTCAGTCAACGGTGTGTATTGAATCAATTCAAATAAGTCATTACGAAATACAACCGCCCCTTCGGTAGTTGCTAAGTTCTTACCAATTTCAAAAGCAGTTTCATCAGTCTGAGAAACTTTTCCTTTTTTCAAATCACCTAATAAGTTGCTAATACCATTTTGAATGGATTGACCCTGCGAGCTAATGATGTTCTCGAGGACCTCAGGATTGGTTGCTATGAAATTAGAGGGTGACATCGCATCGATCATTTGTTCGGTAGCAAACACAATACGATGCTTTGATTTTTCGTCAGTATCAACGGCGTGTGCCAACGCTAACAAATGTTTTGAGTTCAGCAAATAACTCGCTGCAATGGTTTTGCTCCAAGCAGAATGCCATGCTTGACCTGCAAAGCGTCGGTCTTTAATTTCTATTGCATTAGGATTAGTCGCCAGATGCGCCAACTCTTCAAAATATTGTTTCTGAATTTCCGCTAAGCGCTCAGGTGGAATGAGCGCCATATGATGAGGTGCCAAGGCCGGTGATGTAGTTTGGTTCATTCCAGAAAACATAGTGATCTCTTATTAATGAAAACATTCTCCTGCTATCAACGCAGAAGGGTTATACATACTAACCCTAGCCCTAAGGTCAATATTAGATCAGGATTGGATCCAAATGAGGGATGCAAAGCGACCCGAAACCCCATCTCGGCGGTGTGAAAAGAAGCGCTTTGGATCACTATAAGTACATAGATCGCCCCCATATATTCGCTCAATACCAGCGTTTTGAAGGGCCTGATGGGCTAATAGCGCAAGATTACCTAGATACTTGTTTGGTCTGGAAGGTATCGGAATGAAGGAATCTGATCCTACCTGAAAGCCGTGATTTGCAAAAGCCTCTATCACGTCCTCACCAACTTCAAAATGGTTGGGGCCTATTGCAGGCCCAAGCCAAGCCATAAAGGCTGACTGTGGCAACCCTCCTGACTGCTTCACTAAGGCATCCAGAGTATTTTGCAAAATGCCAGCACAAAGACCCCGCCACCCTGCATGCGCTATCCCAACATGCTTGCCATCGTCACTACAAAAAAATACTGGCATACAGTCTGCAGTTAATACTGCCAGCACCTCACTTGGGCGATCCGTTATTGCTGCATCTGCCTCTGGCAACTGTGTAGATCCCTCCAATCTGGAAAGAGTATTGCTTACTGATGTCCCATGAATTTGCCTCATCCAAATAGGCGCACTTGGTAGAACTGCTTGTAATGCTTGACGATTTAATAAGACTGCATTGAAGTCATCACCAACATGATCACCCAAATTCAAAGAAGAATATGCGCCCACACTACTTCCATTGGTCCTTAAGGTAACCAAAGTATGAATGCCATCAGGTGCTGGCCAATCCGCTGAAATAAGATCCATTAATTTTGATTACTGATTGATTGAATCGTGGCTGAGGCATTTGGCAAGTCAGTCTCGCTCAGATTGAGTTGTTGTAGCAAAGTCATTAAATCAGCAGGCGGCATCTGAAACCAAGCCATTGTTTGGTGGGTGGCAGGATGCTCTAAGCCCAAAGCAAAAGCATGGAGTGCTTGTCTTTCAAAACCAAGAGTCTTGGCAATGCCCGGAATTTTCTTGCGATAGACGGGATCTCCAATCAATGGAAAGCCTAAAGATTCAAGGTGCACCCGAATTTGATGAGTACGACCAGTCTCTAGACGACACTCTAATAATGTAGTTGCTTGCTCTTGAAAATGGCCTTGGGCTAGACGACGATACTGGGTTGCCGCAGGTTTACCTTGACTAACGCCAGCAGCCATCTTGAGTCGGTCACGTTGATCGCGTCCTACTGTTGCAAGCACTTTACCCTGGCTAGGAGTACTGCCCCATACCCAAGCTAGATAACGACGACTTACAGTTCTATCTTGAAGCTGACGAACCAAGGCAGTTTGCGCCTCTGCAGTTCGGGCCACTACCATTAGCCCTGAGGTGTCTTTATCTAGTCGATGAACAATGCCTGCCCTCGGAAGATTTTTTAATTCTGGGTAATAAAAGATCAAAGCATTCAGTAAAGTACCGCTCCAATTTCCGGCGGCCGGATGAACAACTAAGCCGACCGGCTTATTAACAACAATGATGCTTTGATCTTCATAAACCACATCCAGAGGAATCTCTTCTGGGCTAAAGGCAAATTGCTCGGGCATTTCTTGTGGAAAGACCTTAATACTCTCTCCGCCTCGGAGTATGTAGCGAGCTTTAGTAACCTTCCCATCGACCGTAACAGCCCCAGCCTCGACCCAAGACTTCAGTCGATTTCGAGAATATTCAGGCAATAAAGTCGCCAGAGCCTTATCCAGCCGTTCGCCACCTCCCTCCATGGGGATTTCTAGGGCAATGAAATCCTCTTCATCGATATAATCAATGGGATTCGATTCAGGAGTTTCCGGCAATGCCACGCTTAACAGGCCTTTTAGTTGTATCCGACGTAATTTCAGACGCCAGTTTAAGGCTTGCCGCTGCTATCCAGAAAATTGTTTCACTCAAGCAAGGACGTCGGACCCTAGCTCTGGTGATGATTTCTACTGGCAGCTTATTGCTGGGCGCTTGTGCTGGCAGTGACGGCCAAAAGGATGATGCGGATATATGGTCAGAATCCCGCCTCTACTCTGAAGCTACAGATAAGCTCAATGATGCCGATTTCGCAAAATGCGGTAAATATTTTGACAAACTCGAGGCACGCTTTCCATTCGGTCCCTACTCACAACAAGCGCAAATTAATGCCGCTTATTGTTATTGGAAAGCCCAAGAACAAGCTCAAGCATTGGTGGCCATTGATCGCTTCATTAAGTTGTATCAAGGTAGCCCCAATTTAGATTACGCCTATTACCTTAAAGGCCTCATTACCTTTAATGATGACTTAGGTTGGCTGGGCAAATTCACTGGTCAAGATCTGAGTGAGCGCGATCCAAAAGCGGCCAAAGAAGCATTCGAATCGTTCAAGATGGTGGTAACGCGTTTTCCTGACAGTAAATATGCGCCCGACTCCATCGATCGGATGCGCTACATCGTGAACTCCTTAGCCGAAGCCGATGTGATTGTGGCTCGTTATTACTACCAACGCGGCGCTTACCTAGCTGCTGCTAATCGAGCCCAACTCGTGATACGTGACTATGATCGCGCACCTGCTGTTGAAGAGGCGCTTTATATCCTTATTAAGTCTTACAACAAACTCGACATGCCAGATTTAAGTTCAGATGCTGAGCGAGTCTTTAAATTGAACTTCCCGGATAGCCAGATGCTGATTACGGGTCAGCGCGTCAAAAAAGAGAAGAAATGGTGGCAGTTCTGGATCAAAGAGAACGACGGTCAAATTAAATAATTTTGACCGGTACTCTTGGAGCTACAGCACAGATGAGCTCATAACCAATAGTACCGCTCTGGTGAGCGACCTCATCAACTGGAATATGTGAGCCCCACAATTCAACGCTAGTCCCCAGATGGGCATTGGGTGCACCACGCAAATCAATTGTTAGCATATCCATCGATACCCGACCCACAACTGGACAGGCGACTCCGCCATTTTTCATCGATGGATCTGAAACCCAAACTGGTGTGCCCTCTTTGGCATGTCGGGGATAACCATCAGCGTAACCACAAGCAACAATCCCAATCCGCATGGACTCGATAGCTTCATAAATACCGCCATAGCCTACCCGGTCACCAGGGATCAATTCTTGAATATCAATAATTTCACTCCGCAGAGACATTGCTGGGTTTAATCCGCTGTGCTCAATATCAGCGTATCTTCCGGTTGGTGAAACGCCGTACAAAATTACGCCTGGTCGAATCCAATCACCTAAGGTATTACGATGCCAAAGAATCGTTGCAGAATTGCCATAGGAAGTTGCTCCAGGCAAACCATCAATGCCGGCATTGAAACACTCTAATTGTTCATCCACCGTTGGAGAGTGATCCAAACGATCGGCGTTCGCAAAATGGGTCATATGATGCATGTGATAACCAGCAGCATGCAGACGATGAAAAGCCGTTCTATATGCATTCGGCTTAAAACCAAGACGGTTCATGCCGCTATTCATCTTGAGAAAAACGTTCAATTTGGAGTGAGGTTGAGCTTCAAACTGCTCCAACCATCGAACTTGATTTTCACAATGAATCACCACATCAGTGCAAAGCTCATAGGCAAGACTGAGCTCATTCTCATGAAATAAGCCCTCTAGAAGCAATATTCGACCTTGCCAGCCATGATCTCGAAGCCAGTGGGCATCCTCAATATCGAGAACCGCAAAGCCATCGGTAGAGCCCAAACCCTTCAGGACAGCTTCTAAACCATGACCGTATGCCCGAGCCTTGATAACGCACCATATTTTTGATTCTGGAGCTAAGCCCCTAATTTTGGCTAAATTATGCTCAAATGCAGCAGTATCAATAGTAGCCAAAATCGGTCTGGTCATAAGGCTATTAGCCGAACTGCCCATATAAAAAAGCCCCTTTCGTGTTTTAATTGAAACAATGACTAGATTGTACGAATGAACCGTAGTTTTTACACCATTATGGCGGCGCAATTTTTTTCGTCGCTCGCCGATAATGCATTGCTCATTGCAGCAATTGCCCTCCTGGTCCAGCTTCAAGCTCCGGCCTGGATGACCCCTTTACTCAAATTATTCTTTGTATTGTCCTATGTTTTGCTAGCGGCTTTTGTGGGAGCCTTTGCCGACTCCAGGCCCAAGGGCAATGTGATGTTCATTACCAACTCGATTAAATTCATCGGCTGCATCTTCATGCTCTTTGGTGCGCACCCGCTACTTTCCTACGCCATCGTCGGTTTAGGAGCAGCGGCTTATTCTCCGGCCAAGTATGGAATATTGACAGAGCTGTTGCCGCCAGAAAAGCTGGTTGCAGCCAATGGCTGGATTGAAGGTCTGACAGTCAGCTCCATCATTTTGGGAACCGTTTTAGGGGGGGTTTTAATTAGTAGCCAAGTTTCTGGATCCCTTTTGAGCCTTGATATGCCGGTGATTGATACAGGCATTGATACGCCAGCTGAGTCAGCGATCCTGATTACGATGTTTATATACATGGTTGCAGCGCTCATTAATTTACGCATTCCAGATACAGGAGCGCGCTATCTTGAGCAAAAGACAAATCCTATTGCACTCATTCAAGATTTTGCACACTGCTTCATGACCCTTTGGAATGATCGTTTAGGACAAATTTCTTTAGCGGTTACCACTCTCTTCTGGGGAGCGGGTGCTACCTTGCAATTTATCGTGATTAAGTGGGCTGAAGTTTCTTTGCATATGAACTTATCCCAAGGCGCTATTTTGCAAGCGATCTCAGCCGTGGGTGTTGCTGGTGGGGCTGTCTGGGCAGCATGGCGAGTCCCCTTACGTAAATCACTCACGGTTTTACCTTATGGCATCGCGATGGGCGTTGTGGTTTGTACCCTCGCTTTATACAACTCGGATATGCTGCCTGATACTGTCTTACTGAATTTCTATTCCCTAAAGCTACATCTCAATCTTTTACCGGCCTATTTCTTATTGATGTTAGTAGGCTGGCTTGCTGGCTATTTTGTTGTGCCAATGAATGCCCTACTACAACATCGAGGACACGTTCTCATGTCAGCGGGTCATTCCATTGCGGTTCAAAACTTCAATGAGAATATTTCAGTGCTATTCATGCTAGCCACCTATGCTCTGCTGATTTGGTTTGATTTCCCCGTCAAATACGTCATCATTGGCTTTGGTATTGTTGTGAGCCTAATTATGTACATGGTGATGCGTCGGCATGCCGCAAATCAAGCTGAGTACGACTCACTTCACCTGATTGGTGAACACAAGCACTGAATCTAAAGACTTTGCAGTACCGATTTGGCCAGCAAGAGATCTTGCCACAGCAGTCGCTTATCTTGTGGTTTAGTGATGTAATGCTCTAAGGTAAAGGATGGGATTAAAGGAATCTCTTCCAGACCTTCAATGCTAAGCTCCAAAATAGTCTCTCGTAGCTCATCCAAGGGATCTCTTTCACCAGTCATAGCCTGAACTGCTTGACCGCCAAAGGCAATCGAGACTATCGGTAGAGCATTATCCGGTTTCGCAAGCTTACTTTTATTAACAGGTTCCTGCCAAAGCCATTCGTCAGGGCGCAAGCCTAAAACGCGGATCATATTCTGAAAGAGTACTTCTGCCTCACCCTTAGGTTTGCTGCCAAAGAACCACCAGGTTCCCCTTGCCTTGCTCTGAGCAGGAGAATCTGAGAG